>OCAO01000019.1_pt1 | contig 165495 bp, 161 predicted proteins | sample 1477151 | NCBI WGS metagenome assembly OCAO01 (sample SAMEA2580298, study PRJEB22360) | human gut metagenome | biome: human gut; feature: human-associated habitat; material: faeces | place: Denmark | collected 2008/2010 | reverse complement strand
ACGGTCAATTAAATTAGCTAATTCAATTAAATCTTTCATCTCTCTCACCCTCCTTCCTGTGATGTGGGGTTGTCTGTGCTTTCTCCATGCACTATAACTAAAAATCCTAACGCTTTGAACGGTTCGCTACGCACTCGGTTTCCGAGAGCCTGCTGAAACCTTACCGGAAGCTCTGAAACCTTAACGGGTATTCCGTTAATCGTAACCCAGTTAGTGAAGGTTATCTCGTTATTGCTCTTTGCCACCTTTATCGCCTCCCATAGCTGCAAGATCCATACTCATCTGTCCTTCCACTTCCATACAGCGCCTTGAGGCCTTCTCTTCGGATAATTTTAACCCGTTAAGCTTTTCTGTCAGCTGCCCGTCCACGCTTCTTAAGGCTTTTATATCCCGGCTTTCGTCGATATTGACGTATTTTGATACGCCACCTACCTTACAGTTGAATACCGTCCGTATGCCTTTATCGTCTCGTATCTGCGCCATCATCTGATGAGTTAATTTCCGAATCCCCTGTTCTTTTGCTGCTTGTGGGTCAAACAGATAATGCGGTCGGACTAAATCCATGATTTCTTCCACTGTCATTTCTCCTGATTCCATCATTTTCTGAATGATTACTTCTCTGGCCTTAGGTTCCAATTTTCGGCTTCTTGCCATGCTCTGTTACTCCTTTCATAAAATTTCTTACCCTCGATAATTTGTTCATCGTGTCTTCAATTTCCCGCAAATATGATTCAGCTGTCTGCGGAATGATTATCTCACTCATCATTTTGAAATCCTTTTCATCAGCATTGAGTTCCAGAAATGCATACAGGGCTTTATGGTACTTCTTTGTAATCTTCCCGCACTCGTCCATGTAGGAATAGAAATTCTCTTCCTTCTGCACCTCCGGGAGTTGCGACTTCCTGCTGGCAAAGTCCAGAATCTTCTCCTGCTCTTCTGGCAGAGCCTTCCGCAGTTCTTTGGCTGTTTCGATCGCCTGATACTTCGGGAGGTTCTCAAGAGGCGGAAACTCTTCTACTGCCTTAACATGCTGCTTGGCATCATATAAAGATTGCTTGGGTACGCCGATTTCATCTGCAATACTTCCTATTGATGTTGGTATTTTGGGTCGCCCAACATTTCGTACGGAGTCCGTACAAAACTCTTGGCTATTTGGATTATTTAGGTGCACGGACTCCGTGCAGTTAGTCTCCTCGTTAGTTTTCACGGACTCCGTAAAAACCTTTACCTTCTCCTTTAATTCCTGCTCTTTAATCTCGGCCAACTCCACAAGGTTCTTCGACTTCTCCAGCTCCGTTAAATCCTTGCGTCGGATATTCTCCTCGAGCTCCAGAATCCGTAATTCCTTCTCGGAAATGTCTTCCAACACCTTCGCTTCGATTTCTCTCAGCCCGATCCGCTCACAGGCCAGCAGCCGACGGCACCCAGCTATTAAGTTATAATCGGAATCAACCACTATGGGATGGAGAAGACCGTGTTCCCGGATACTGTCCGCAAGGGCCTGCATGTCGCCATACTCATCCCGGACACGCTGGCCGATCTTTACATCTTTGATTTTCAAAATCATGTGCCCTCCTGTATACATTAATTAGAGTTTGACACGTTTCGTGACATATCAGGGCTAAAAAAAAGGCTTTCCACCGTTATTCCATAATACTTTGCAAGCTTAATTTTAATTTCATCACGAGGAGTCCTATTACCCGTCTCATACATTGCCAATGCTGATAAAGAAACTCCAACTTCTTTGGCAACCTCGAATTGTGTTTTTTCTCCGCGCAATTCAATGAGTCTTTTTGCTATTAATTTTTTATCCAATCACATCACCACCTTTCTCTTGTCACTTTTTGTGACATTTTGATTATACAACCGAGCCACGTCGATGTCAACACATTTCGTGACATTTACTTCTTGTTTTTTATCACGTATTGTGATATCATCTTATTAGGAGGTATAAACATGGCCGAATTTAAAGATAGAGTAAAAAAACTTAGATTAGATCATAACTTGACTCAAGACGAGTTGGCACAAGTATTGGGTATCAGCCGCAGCACTATAGGGATGTATGAAACTGGAAAACGAGAAGCTGATTACGAGACTCTGGAGTTAATAGCAGACTATTTTAATGTGGATATGAATTATCTCATAGGTTGGACCGATGAACCACATGATTGGGAAGAAATGGCTAATGAAGAAGGAATTTGTCCTCCGAATGATTATGATGGCGATCCAGAGGATTGGTATAAGATGAAAATGGAAGAAAGAAATAGTATGGGGTATGAACCTGAATTTGATAAAAGTTATTTTGCGAAAGATGACACCGAGCGCAAACTTCTTATTTTATGCCGAAAAGCTGGCGATGTCCCCAAAGAAGAAAAGGAGGCAATCATTAAAAACTTTGAAGCAACCATGGACATGTATTTAAGGGCAAAAGGAATAAAAAAAGATTAAAGGAGTAGGAGACTTGAGTAAGCCTAACTTTGAGAGGTGTACGGTTGAAGCAACTAAGCTACTATACAAACAAGATGTATCTAATCGTATTCTTAATATACAAAATCTTATTTATGATAAAAATATTGTCTTTGATTCTATCCAGAATTATTGTCAACTAACTCGCACTCCTCTATTTTATTTTCTTTCTGAAGATAAACAGATGTTGCGCGACGGCTGTACTATTTATTCACATGAGGACGACTTATATATTATACTCTATAATGCAGAAATAACATATTTTGAACATTTAAACTGGACATTGGCCCATGAAATAGGACACATCTATTTAGGTCATACGGATGATGGTGATTTAGAAGAAGTAGAGGCTCACTATTTTGCCGCTCAACTATTGATGCCGGATTACACTCTATTCATGACTGCCACAGAATATGGAAAAATATCCGCTGAAGACATAACGGAAATATTCGGAGTATCACCAGAAGCTGCAGAGAAAAGAATTCGGACCATGAAAAGAAGAACCTGTTTTTGTGCATCCGAAAAAGCAATAGAAATATGGAATTGTCAGAAAGAGCGTGTAGATATGTACTATGAATGCCAAAAAGAAGGAGGGGATTACAGAAACATGCTTGAATGTTGGCTTGAAATGAAGGCTGATTATGAACAACAAATGCGAGCTGAAATGTATGCCAGTTATTACTAAATTAAAAAGCCCCAGCGCACCACCGCCAGAGCTTTTGCATAGATGTAACTGTCAACCCAAAGGGAAGATGATATACACCCAACATTCATAATAAGTATATCACACCTTCCTTTATTTCGTGAACCCCAAAACAGATGTTCATCCAGAGGAAGGAATGATATAAATGGACTACAAAATAGCAGCAGCATATGTTCGCGTAAGCACAGACGATCAGCTCGATTACAGTCCAAGTTCTCAGCTTGATGAAATTAAGGCTTACGCACAACAGCATGGAATGCAGATTTCCAACGAGTATATATTCATGGAACCGGAGGGCCATAGTGGAAGGAAAGCAGAGAATCGACCTGAATTTCAAAAAATGATTGCAACTGCAAAATTAAAACCCAAACCCTTTGATGTCATATTGGTATGGAAATTTTCCCGTTTTGCCAGAAATCAGGATGAAAGTACATTTTACAAAAGTATGCTCAGAAAAAAATTAGAAATCGACGTTGTGAGCGTTTCAGAACCCGTAATGGACGGGATGTATGGACGCTTAATCGAAACTATCATTGAGTGGCAGGATGAGTTCTATTCCTACAATTTAGCGATGGAAGTATCCAGGGGCATGACTAAAAAAGCAGAATTAGGTGAACCACAAGTTGCTCCGCCTCTTGGATACAAGATTCCATATAAAGGCGCCACGCCTGAAATCGTTCCAGAGGAAGCAGAGGTTGTCAGACTGGTATTCAAAATGTTTCTTGATGGAATCGGAGTCTATGGCATTGCCAGACATCTCTTGGACTGTGGAATTACTGGTAAACGCGGGGGTAAGATTTGGAGTACTGCCCTTACAAGAATGTTATCTAATCCATATTATGCCGGATACAGCCGTTGGAATGGAATCACGGTGAAGGGGGACTTTCCTGCAATAATCAGTAATGATGATTTTGCGGCTACGCAAAAGCTATTAAGCATTAAAAGAACTCCTAAATACGCCAAACCGGAGGAACTATCACGCCATTGGCTCAGCGGGGTAATGTGTTGCTCTTCTTGTGGAAAAAGAATGACGTCACAGGTTATTCGGGCATCAAAAAGTAAGTATACTGTCTTTCAGTGCAATGGATACTTGCGCGGAGTCTGTACCGTTTCACACTATGTCAGAGAATATAAGCTTGAAAATGCTATCATTAATGCTCTTAAGGAAGTCTTAGAGCTTGGGTCCCTTAACTTTACTGTGCGGCATTCCGAGGCTGACAATTCATCACGTGTAGCCTTGATAGAAGCACAAATAAAGCAGATTAAGCAGAAATTAGATCGAGCGAAAAACTCGTATTTAGCAGGGATTGACTCGATAGAAGAATATAAAGCGGTCAAGATCTCTTTGACAAATGAACTCAACCGCCTGAAAGAGCAGGCTAAACAAATGCAGCCAGACAGCGATACGACCAGAAAGAAAATGCTGCATAATATCCAAAATGTCTACAATATTGTTACATCTGAAGAATATAGTATAGCCCAGAAAAATTCAGCTATAAAATCAATTATTGAAAAGGCGGTATATTCAAAAAAGGATAACCATGTTGATATTTTCTATTACTTAGATTCATCTGAAATAGCTGAGTAAACTCTATAGTCAAATGCAATTAGGGTTTCCCAGTGTCGCCATTCGCGCCCTCCATCAAAGCCTGTACATTGTTTTCGCGTTTCTGTTTGTTATCTCTATTACCTCGTCCTCCGATATCCCCTTTATACGGGCCACTTCCTCCACCACATACGGAAGATTCAAAGATGAGTTGCGTTTGCCACGGTTTGGAACGGGTGAAAGATAAGGGCAGTCTGTCTCTAAAACCATCTGTTCCATCGGCATGTACTCCACAACCGCTTTCAGCTTTTTGGCATTTTTGAAGGTCACGACTCCGCCGATTCCGAGATAAAATCCCATATTTAAGTATTCCCGCGCCATCTCTTTCGTATAAGAAAAGCAGTGAATCACTCCGCCGATCTTCTCTGCATGAAGTGCCTTCATCATATCCAGTGTGTCTTTTGCAGCATCACGGCTGTGAATCACAACCGGAAGCTTTACTTCCCGGGCCAGCTCCAGCTGACGCTCAAACCATTTTTTCTGAATGTCGTGCCCCGGTTCATCCCAGTAATAATCGAGCCCGATTTCACCCACGGCCACGATCTTAGGAAGAGCGCACATCTCTTTCAGCCAGGCAATGCCGTCCTCGTCCAGTTCTCCCGCCTCATTGGGATGGACGCCTATGGCGCCATAGACAAATGGATACTGCTCTGTCAGTCCGATCGTTCTGCGTGAAGCGGCAAGGCTGGACCCAATATTCGTAACCGCCTCCACTCCGTGTGTCTGCATGGAATTCAGGAGTTCCTCACGGTCCTCATCAAATTGCTCATCGTCATAATGAGCGTGTGTATCAAATATCATCATTCTCTTACCTCATATCTCAGAATCCTGTTACGTCCGCGCGAACCGGATCAGGCCCGTCACCTGACAACCAGGAGCTGAATCAGATATAAAACCATTAAATGAACCGGATAGAACCAATAAAAGAAATACTTTAGATTCATCCGTCCTCTTGTACCATTATACATGCTGATTGGAATAAATGCCAGTGCCGCAGCCCCAAAAGCGATGATACTTTCTATCGCTGCCATTAATCCTCCCGCAAGCATCTGATAATATTTATTATTGTGAAATTCATACAGAATAACAATCATCACAATACCGCTGATATCATAATCGCATCTCAGCAGATACGCCGCTGCGCATCCTGCCGCTGCCACAAGCATCTTCTTAACCACATCATACTCACAGCGCCGATAGCCGGCCAGTACCACAAGTCCGATAAACAGTGTAATATAGACATTCTGATATCCCGGATAAAACCAGGTATTAAAAAATATCAGATCAAACGGAACCTCTGAGATCAAACTGAACAGAAGCAGGCGGCTTCCATACTTTTTCACATCACGTGTGTGGAGAAAGCCCTCCACTAAAAGGAAACAGAAGATTGGAAAGGCCACCCGTCCGATTATGCGCAGGCTCCTGTCCAGGTAATACAGGCGGTTAAACATTTCATTTCCATCCATGGCTCCCATATTCATACTCAGATATGGTTCCACGACTCCCGCTCCAATGTGATCAATGAGCATGGTGATTATCGCAATCATCTTCAGCGTATTTCCCGATATTCCTCCTGACCGTTGGTTGGCTCCATATTTGGGCAGCGTCTGCTCCATCCGTTCTCCTTTCAAGATCCGGGACCGGATTCCCGGAATTTAGTACAGCGTATCGGAGATTCCTGAGCTCAGAGTTCCCGATATTCACATGGAGATGCGTCTGCAAATCAGTGGCATCGTGAATCCTGCGGCCAGATTTGCAGGTACAGTCCTGGTGTGAACAGCGGGTGCTCTATATGCATAAGAACCTGCAATACGCTGTACTAACCCCTATTATCTACTCTATTAACAGATTTCTGCTCCCGCAGGCATCGATTTCTCCGGTACCATAAGGGATAAATTGCCTTCCGCATCCTCAGCGCACAGAAGCATGCCTTCAGACAAGACTCCCGCCAGCTTTACAGGCTTTAAGTTTACAACCACCATAACCTTCTTGCCCACCATCTCTTCCGGAGAATAGTGTGCCTTGATTCCGCTTACGATCTGCTTTACCTGACTTCCGATACGAACCTGGGAACAGAGCAGCTTTTTAGACTTCGCCACTGCCTCGCAGGCAATGATTTCGCCTACCTGGAACTGAAGCTTAGCAAAATCATCATAGGAAATCTCCGTCTTTGCCTCAATATCAATAACCTCCGGTGCGTCCACTTCCGCCTCTTCACCGGCACCTTCCTGTGCTGTTCCGGCAGCCGAAGCAGCCTGCATGGCTTCTACTTTCTCCATTACCTCTTTCATGTCCATGCGGGCAAAAAGGATCTCCGGCTTATCCGTCACATGGTTTCCGGATGGGTAAAGCCCAAACTGATCCATCTGCTCCAGACTGCGCTTCTCTGTGTGAAGCTGCTCCAGAATCTTTGCAGAAGTATCCGGCATGAAGGATTCCAGCAGGGAAGCGCCAATGGTAATCGCTTCTGTCAGGTTATAGAGCACGGTCTCCAACCGGCCCTTTTTCGCCTCGTCCTTTGCCAGAACCCATGGCGTCGTCTCATCAATATATTTATTGCTTCTTCTGAATATGTTGAAAATCTCGGTAATGGCATCGGCCACGCGAAGCTTCTCCATCTTCTCACGGGTCTTTTTCACTTCGTCCAGTACGACTGCCTTCAAATCGTCGTCCACCTCTTCCGTGTCTCCCGCATTGGCAACCACCCCGCCAAAATACTTGTTGGACATGGAAATCGTACGGTTTACCAGATTTCCAAGGATGTTGGCCAGGTCAGAGTTCATACGCTCCACCATTAACTCCCATGAGATCACGCCGTCGTTATCAAACGGCATCTCATGGAGAACAAAATACCTCACGGCATCCACGCCGAAAAAGTCTACCAGAGTATCCGCATAGAGAACATTTCCCTTGGATTTACTCATCTTGCCGTCACCCTGAAGCAGCCACGGATGGCCAAATACCTGCTTGGGAAGCGGCAGATCAAGGGCCATTAAGAAAATCGGCCAGTAAATGGTGTGGAAGCGGATGATATCCTTTCCTATCAGATGAAGGTCTGCAGGCCAGAGCTTAGCAAACTGTGACGTACTGTCTCCATCACAGTCGTATCCAATTCCCGTGATATAGTTGGTCAGCGCGTCAAGCCATACATAAGTTACGTGCTTCGGATCAAAGGTAACCGGAATACCCCAGCTAAATGTTGTTCTGGACACACAAAGGTCCTGAAGACCCGGAAGAAGGAAATTATTCATCATCTCATTCTTCCTGGAAACCGGCTGGATAAACTCCGGATGTTCATTAATATGGTTAATCAGGCGATCTGCATATTTGCTCATACGGAAGAAATACGCCTCTTCCTTCGCAGGCTTAACCTCACGGCCGCAGTCCGGACATTTGCCGTCAACCAGCTGAGACTCTGTAAAAAAGGATTCGCAGGGAGTACAGTAAAGCCCCTCATAATAGCCTTTGTAAATGTCGCCCTGATCGTACAGTTTCTTAAATATCTTCTGCACCTGAGCCTCATGGTCCTTATCTGTGGTACGTATAAATTTGTCATAGGACGTGTTCATCAGATCCCAGATCGTCTTAATCTGCCCCGCGGCCTGATCCACGAATTCCTGTGGTGTTACGCCTGCTGCCGCGGCCTTTTCTTCTATTTTCTGGCCGTGTTCGTCTGTTCCTGTCTGGAAAAATACATCATACCCTTCCGCTCTCTTAAAACGGGCAATCGCATCTGCCAGCACTGCCTCATACGTATTGCCGATGTGGGGTTTTCCCGACGCATAGGCGATGGCAGTAGTAATATAATACGGTTCTTTCTTACAATCTTTACACATTGTTTTTTCCCTCCTGTACATCTTATCACAAACTACATGCAATCCTAAAAAATAAACGGTCCTGCCTGAAAGACTTTTTTGAATCGCGGGGGACACTTCCCTATTACACAAAAAACCGCCTATAAATATCCTTTCAGGACACTTAAAGACGGAATAGTTCCCGTGTTACCACTTTAATTTGTCCGTACCTCGCGACACGGACCTCATCGGCTGCGCTCCCATCCAAAACGGGATTACAGTCTGACACGATAACGGGTGTAACCGTCAAAGCTTAAAGGCGGTAACCGCCACTTCGGCTCTGCTGCTCCAAGACCATGTTGGGAAGGACCTCAAGCTCCCTTTTCAGCTTCCGGGAGTCTCTGCACTTGAAGCACTCTTCTTACTCTTCTTTTCTCTGCATTCCTATATAAACTGGATTTGTAACTCTTAGTGTAATAGTTTCCATCCGGTTTGTCAAGCAGGAAACTGGCCGGAACTTCCGGCGTGACTGAAAAATACGTTGTTTTTGGCCAAAGTTCCACTCATGAGTTCTCTTTTTCTCCATATAATTATAATAGTGAATATTGGAGGAACAACTATGACAAACAAACACGTAAAACTGGCCCGCCGTCTGCTGGCCCTTCTTCTCTCAGCCTCCATGCTGACGGCCTGCGCAGGACCAAAGACGCCTGCACCGGCGGAACCGTCTTCCGCCCAGTACGAACAGTACCAGGCGGATCATGTGAGCGTCCAGAATCATTTTGACGCTCTTACTCAGACCATTTTTAAAGAGGAACTCAGTAATTCGGGCCTGGATCTTCATTACACACTGGCCGATCCCACCTCACGCGGCATCACGGAAATCCCTGATACCTTTGGGGAATTCTCCCTGGGAAGCATGAAGAAAAACTATAATGAGATGCGGGATTTAAAGAAAGCACTCGGGTCCATCGATATAAAGAAACTGACGAAGGAACAAAAACTTACCTATAAAATTCTCTCCTCCTATCTGGAGACGGAATTATCCTCGGAAGGGATGGAGCTCTATGCACAGCCATTAACCAGTACCATCGGCATTCAGGCGCAGCTGCCTGTCCTGTTGGCAGAATATGCATTTTACAGCAAAAAAGACGTGGATCACTATCTGGCCCTTCTGTCCACCATCGATACATACTATGAACAGATTCTGGAATTTGAAAAAGAAAAATCAGAAGCAGGGCTTTTTATGTGTGACACAGCCGCCGACCATGTACTTCAGTCATGCGAAGCGTATCTCATTCAGCCGGATCACAGTTTTCTGGCAGAGACCTTTAACGAACGCGTTGATGCACTTACTGACGCATCACCGGAAGAAAAAGCGGCCTATAAAGAACAAAACCTGGCTGTATTAAAAGATCATTTTATCCCTGCGTATAAAAACCTGATTGACGGAATCACCGCACTGATGGGTACCGGAACGAATGAAAAAGGCTTAAGTGAATTCCCGCAGGGAAAAGAATATTTTGAATATCTGGTGAAATCCAACACTGCCACCTCCTATGACACGGTTTTAAAGCTGCAGAAAGCCATTGAGAAACAGTTAAATTCCGATTTAAAGGCATTGGGGGAAATCGTTCAGACACATCCTGAACTGGTTGACGCCCTGGATACCTATACCTTTCAGTACACTAAGCCCGATGAAATTTTAAAATCATTGAACGGGCAGATCTCCAAAGATTTCCCTGCCCTTCCTGAGTGCAGTTATAAGGTCAAATATGTTCCCAAGGCGCTGGAAGGTACCTTAAGTCCTGCTTTTTACCTTGTTCCTCCGCTGGACCGCTATCAGGATAATGTCATATACATCAATGGCGGCACCAGATTTCAAAATGAAGATCTGTTCCCCACACTGGCTCATGAGGGATACCCCGGACATTTATACCAGAACGTCTACTTTACCAGCCATAATACCTGTGATCTTCGGAGAATTCTCTCCTTCTCCAGTTATTCAGAGGGCTGGGCTACCTATGTAGAGTATTATTCCTACACTCTGGATAACGGGCTCGATCCCAGCATGGGGCAGCTTTTAGCCCGCAATTCCGCCATCTCTCTTGGTCTGTATGCTTTGCTCGATATCTGTATCAATTACGATGGCTGGGACAAAGGACAGGTAAAAGATTATCTCAGCAAATTTTATAATATCGGTGACAGTGATGTGGCAGATACTATCTATTACAGTCTGGTAGAGAATCCTACCAACTATATGGAGTATTACGTAGGCTATCTGGAAATTATGGAAATGCGAAATACTGCTGAAAAGATTTTAAAGGATCAGTTTGATCTAAAAGCGTTTCATACCTTCCTTCTCGATATAGGCCCGGCTCAGTTCAGTATTATACAGCCATATTTCCGGCTGTGGCTGGCGGAACAGATGGATTAGCAGGAGAATTTGCAGGAGAATTAACAGAAGAATCATCGTTGAAACCGTAAGACTCTTTACATACAATAAAGGTGCCGTTTAACCACCCGGAATCAGCGGTTAAACGGCACCTTTATTTATCTTCCATCTTACATCTTCTTATAATCCCTGTTGTATTCCAGATAATCATTATCTCCGTGTTCGATATGTCCGCTGGAATAATTCTTTCCGTTCACAAGCAGTTTCAGCTTGTCCAGTTCAAAATTCTCTGTAAATGTATTTCCAATGGCCGTCAGCATCAGCATCTCCCCTGATGTTCCGCTACTCGGTACTTTCGACAGATCGAGGGTACCAACACCGTCTTTTGTGTCAAAATTAAGGACCTCAGTCCCTTCTTCTAAAACACCATATTCAATCAGCTTATCGACAAGCGACTGAGCTGTCAGTTCATCTACCGCGTCCATTGCCTGATTTAAACCGGTCGCATCTTCATTGGAACTGTATACAGATATGATCTCCATCGGTTCTACGTTCGGGTCCGGTACTTTATCGCTGGCCCCGCCGGTCGATGCCTCAACCATAGGCTCTGTTGCTGATTCTGACTGTTTTACAGGAGTTGGTGTACATGCCGCCAAAGATAATACCAGCATCGCTCCTACAAAACACATGATGAATTTTTTCATGATTAATTATAGCCTCCTTCTAGTTCTCCTCAAGGCTCCGGAACCAGGTATTCAACTTGGTCAGAGCTTTAATCAAAGCTTCTACCTCATCTCCGCTCAGCTGACCGATGACGCCATCGATCATATCCTTATGGAATCTGGCATGATGCTCGTAAGCAGCCCTTCCTTTTTCTGAAAGGAATATATAGACAACGCGGCGGTCCTCTTTTCCTCTCTGACGAGTCACATAGCCCTTCTTTACCAGACTGTTCATCGCAATCGTCAGTGTCCCGACTGTCACAGAAAGCTCTTTTGCTATAGTTGACATATTCTTCGGTTCTTCGATCCCAATGGCTTCTATGACATGCATATCATTATTCGTCAAGTCATTAAACTCAGATGTAATAATGGCCTGTTGTTCTATGTCCATAATATCGCGAAACAATCTTACCAATACTTCGTTAAGAGTCCCGTAAGTATCCACGTCAATCCCTTTCCTACGTTCCTGCCAATAAAAGCTTCCTCATGATTATACATGATAATGAATCCTAAGGCAACCACCTGAATTCTTATGAAATTCTTAAAAAACTGTTTAAATACTGGTTTTTATGCCAAAAAACGGCTCAAAACAATGCTGGCCGCCACTCCCGCTGCGGTAGCCGCCAATGCGCCTCCCATTGTATACCTGGTTTTCTTGATTTTAACAGTACCGAAATAGATACTGAGGCAGTAAAACACAGTCTCCGTACAGCTCATTAAAATAGATGTCAGCATGCCGACATAAGAATCTGTACCGTATTCCTTAAAGATATCAAGCACAAGTCCGGTTGCCGCCGAGTTCGACACAAGGCGGACCAGGATCACAGGCACCACCGGTGCTGGAAGGCAAAGCCAGCTTGCCGGATTCTTCAAAAGTTCTCCCAGGAAATCCAGAAAACCTGAAGCGCGAAGCACCCCCACCGCAGTCATCAATCCGATCAACGTCGGCATAATTCCGGCAACCGTCTTCATCCCATCTTTGGCGCCATTTATAAAATCATCAAAGACCGGACGTTTAGAAAGAATTCCAAATCCTACAATATAAAAAATAATCAGCGGAACCATTGCCTCCGATAAGAATAAAATAAAGCTCATTGAAACTCCTCAAATCTATCTATTACTACATTCTATTCAAAAATCCCCTTTTCATTCAGGGCATTCCAGGATAAAATAGAGTCAAGGCCGGTTGTCCCGAGTACCAAAGGTTCCATCGTCCTAAAAGGCTTTCAATGCCTGTAGGAAATCACATTAAATATTCAGCAGTTAAATTGATTAAAAGAAAGGAATGTCTATTATGAGCATATTATTTTTACAGTATCCTCCCTGCAGCACCTGTAAGCGTGCCCGCAAGTGGCTCGACGACCACCAAATCCCGTACGAAGCCCGCCACATCAAAGAACAAAATCCGTCCGTATCAGAGTTGGAAACCTGGTACAAAAAAAGCGGACTTCCCCTGAAAAAGTTTTTTAACACAAGTGGAAATCTATACAAAGAACAGAATTTAAAAGATCGTCTTCCAGAAATGACTGAGACGGAACAGCTGGAATTGCTGGCTACAGATGGAATGCTGGTAAAACGCCCGATTGTTGTGGGGGAAGATTTTGTTTTGGTTGGGTTTAAGGCGGAGGAGTGGGAAAATAAGCTTTTATAATAAGCTTGTCATATTTTAACGCTAAAGGGAATGTTTCAAAAAGATGTTACCTTTGAAACATTCCCTTTTTAGATAAATTATGAAAACACTACTATAAACTATTTAAGATTCCATTATTTATATATTCAGCATGTCTACTATTCTTTTGTTAGCAAGACTCCATCTGTTTGTGTGGTTAACATTTCTCGCTCACCATTTAATATAACTAAATGTAACCCCCTCAAACGATAATAACAATCTACAGGTTGTCCGACAATTTTGAATGATAAAGATTTCATTGCCAAATCTTCATCTGGATACTCCTCTTTAGTAAATGAAAATGTATAATGTTCAATATTTGCCCATCTCTTTTCACTCTCAATCCACCGATCCAAATAAACTCCAAAAGATGTTTCATCCACATCAACGTGGGCTAAAGTCTGCATAAACACACCTATTGTTCCGTCCTGCCCATTCGATATTCTTAAAGTTCCTGTTGATATTATCGACCCTCTCGGTTGAGGTTTAACAATAACCTGCTCAGTTGTACCTTTCAGTAGCTTAACATTTTGGTCTAGACTAAGCGCCAAAACCGGCATTGTACATATTATACATAAAAACATGCTTAAACATAAACTCTTAATTATTTTTTTCATTTCTTCTCCTTTAAAAAGTTAGATATCTTAATATTTCTGCAAATTCATCTTCATCTATTATCGCAGATAGATAATAGTAAGCACCATTATAGTTTATAGTAGCACTATATTCAATTTCATTCGTCGTTAATTTATTCTTTTCCATTCTAATATTTTCATCTATCCATCTATTATATATTTCTTCATATACATTTCTATCGGAAGCTATACTATTAGAAGCAGTCACTGGATATTTAGCTTGAATAAAGTAAAAATTCTTTTCTTTATAACGAAATTCCATAGTAGCATTCCCCTCGCTTAATTCAATCTTTACAAATTCCATCTCAAAAGGGAGATATGCCATTTTTAGTGGTTTGATACCCAACAACTCCTCTATTTCATTATAGGCCTTATCTACGCCATCTTCTTCTGACAATATATACTGATCATTATTCCATACAAGATTACTCTTTCCTACCGACCTCTCTCTCATCCTATAATCATAAGCCTTCTTCGCCGATGTCCCCACAGAAGTCCCCCCAACGATCAAAACCACCAACAACGCAACAAACGCAGGTTTCCTCATATAATTACCAGCTTGGCTCAGGCGTGTCTTTACTTTTATCTGTCTTTTAACAGCAGGCTTAATTCCCCTTTTTTCCATTTCATCCAATATTTTCTGGAATTCATCTGGCGGCGCTTCGAGCGGATCAGAATCAGGTGCTATTTCCGGGTGCTCCTGCATAAAATCAAGCAACCGTGCATCCATCCTTACTTGTCGTGTAAAAAAATATTTTATTTGGTTGAAAACAGAACATTTTTTTCCATGATTCCTATCCTGGTCCACGCACACACCTCATAATTACAGGTTATCCTGAAGTTCCCACACGCTTTGGGGTTGACATTTTGTTGCTAACGTTTACTATAATAGTATATCGAAATTGGGAGGCAACGTCTTATGAAAAAAATCATTTTAACCGGCGGCGGAACCGCCGGACATGTTACCCCGAACCTTGCTCTGATTCCATCTCTGAAAGAACATGGCTACGAGATCCGTTACATTGGATCATATCAGGGAATCGAACGGAAACTGATCGAAGGGGCAGGAATTCCCTATGATGGTATCTCCTCCGGTAAACTCCGCAGGTATTTTGACATCAAAAATTTTTCTGACCCATTCCGCGTTGTAAAAGGATATGGCGAGGCCCGAAAGCTGATTAAGCTTCATCGGCCGGATGTCGTATTTTCCAAAGGCGGATTTGTTGCCGTTCCCGTAGTTCTTGCGGCAAAGCATTATAAAATTCCGGTTATTATCCATGAATCCGATATGACGCCCGGACTGGCTAATAAAATCTGTATTCCATCAGCGGCTAAAATCTGCTGTAATTTCCCGGAAACCCTGGGATACCTTCCAAAAGAAAAGGCATGCCTTACCGGTTCCCCCATACGTAAAGAACTCCTGCAGGGCGATCGGCTGACTGGACTTAAACACACCGGTTTGTCTGCTAACCGCCCCATTATTCTCATTATTGGAGGCAGTCTCGGTTCCGTTACCGTTAACCGCTCTGTACGCCATATCCTTCCAAGACTGCTTGAGAGCTTCCAGGTAATACATATCTGCGGAAAAGGCAATCTGGATGAGAGTCTGAAAGCCACCCGGGGATATGTACAGTATGAGTACGTTGATGCACCCTTAAAACATTTATTTGCTGCAGCGGATCTAATGATATCAAGGGCAGGAGCCAATTCTATCTGTGAAATTCTGGCACTCCACAAACCTAACATTCTGATTCCGCTTTCTGCTGCTGCCAGCCGCGGCGATCAGATCTTAAACGCAAAATCCTTTGAAAAGCAGGGCTTCAGCTGCGTTCTGGAAGAAGAGAATCTTTCTGACGATTCCCTGTTCCAGGCCATTACTCAAACCTACCATGACCGTCAAACCTATATCAGCCGCATGGAACAGAGTGAACTGCATAATGCCGTGGATACAATCGTGGATATGATCGAATCTCTGGCTTCAAACTAAGCATTCATAACTAAGTATTCATAATTTTTAAATATCGTATTTCGGTCCGAGAATCTTTTTCAGACACATTCTTGTCCTGTAAATCCGGGAGCGGCAAACCGTTCCCGGTATCTCCAGCATTTCACAAATCTCCGGAATGGTTCTCTGCTCGAGAAAATACAAAACAGCCATCTCTTTCCATTCCTGCCTCATATTGGCTATTTCCGTAGTAATCCTCTGTATCGATTCCTCACTGATAATAATATCAATGGGATCTGTTACCACATAGGTGGTCAGCATCTCAATACATCTTATTGAATTCTCCTCATCAAGACTGACCTTTTCATAATGTCCATTCTTTCTGAGACAGTCAATTGCTTTTCCCTTTAAGATTTTCACCAGCATCGCCTTCTTAAGCGTTGGCGACCATGTTAATGAATACTTCCTAAAATAAGCAATAAACGTTTCCTGAACTACATCTTCCAGTTCCATGTTGGGAACATTCAGCGCTCTCGCAATCCGGCGGAGCGTTCCCTGATACTCTTCATAAATCGACTGTAACAACATATCTTCATCTTGTTGCATGCTCATCTCCTATGCCCCCTTTGATTACAGGGTGCTCCTTATGGCAGCTCCTGTTTCTGTTAATTCTTCCGGGCTCACCTCTCCCGGTACCCACGAAACCATAACAGGCCCTTTCTCATAACGAGGAATAATGTGCACATGAAAATGAAATACAGTCTGTCCTGCTTCCACCCCGTTATTCTGGACTACGTTGAACCCGGCGCAATTCAAAGATTTCTTCATCGCCGTTCCTATCTTTGCTGCCAGTGGAAGGACCCTGGCCGCGACATCCTCATCCAATTCACAGATGTCACTGTAATGCTGCTTTGGAAGAATCAAAGCATGTCCTTTTGATGCCGGACCCAAATCCAGAATTACACGAAACGTCTCGTCTTCGTAAATGGTTTCTGACGGAATCTCGCCATTAGCAATTTTGCAAAAAATACAATTGTCATCCCTCACACTCTCACCTCCTTCCATTTTATCCCCATATCTCGGTATTGCGTTTTTTCCTGGGCTTGCGGTATAAAAGAATCCCCATTACAATGCCTATCAATAAACCTGCAATATGCGCGGCATTATCAACACCTGTGCTGGTAAAGCCAAAATACAGGGAACATACGATCATCACAACCAGCTGTCGGGTACTCAGGTCCTCCAACCGGCCGCGATTTATGATGACGGCGTATAAGAGTCCGCCTATCACACCAAAGATAGCTCCCGAGGCGCCGGCTGATACGACGTTTCGGTATTCCCCTAAATTCACGATCATGGAAACAATATTGGCACCAACACCGCAAATCAGGTAGAAAAACAGATATTTTATATGGCCCAGGGCTCTTTCCAGATTGTCACCCAGGATAAAAAGAATCAACATATTGTTCATGATATGGCTGATTCCAAAATGCATAAATACAGAGGTAATCAACCGGTAATATTCACCACGTTCTATTACCAGCGGCGCGTACATGGCACCATGCGCTACCATGAATGAAGTATTCTCTGAAGAACCTGTCGCCTCCAGAAAAAGGAAGTACAGCACGTTTAGCGCGATAAGCCCGATATTCACATATGCTTTTTTTCGTCCGTACAAATCTTCCATTGTGCTCTCCTTCTAATCTTACGACCATTCTAGCACAATTTGCCGCTTTATGTAAATATAAATCCTACATTTGCAATATAAACTTCTTCTCCGGGCAATAACGGCGCGGTTTCATTCGTCTCCAGCAGCCTGCCTCCCACCATGGTGCCATTTGTCGAATTTAAGTCCGTAATTCTATACTCTTCCCCTTCTCTGTCTATTTTTGCATGAAGACGGCTGACTGTATCCCGGGATAAAACGTAATCTGCCAGCCCCTCCTGTTTCCCAATAAGAAACGGGACATACGAAATGATAATATCCGGAACTCCCGGCTCCAGACTGCGGAAACATCTGGCATTCGCTGGCTGTTCCTGCTCCGTCAGCAGGACCGTATTGCACTCTTCATTTCTGATTTTTACCTCCTGATTACCTGATACCGGGATATCACAATTAGTCTCAGGCTCTTCCTGAAATACCATCTGCCACTCATGACGTTTTTCCGTATCCCCATACCGGTCTCTATTTTTATGCTCCCTTTCAAAGAAATGCCGTTCTTCCGGATTTTCCTCATGTAATCCGAAAGCAATGGTACGGACAGCCAGACAAAGTGCCGTCAGGACATCCACACCAGCCAGAATGGGCCAATAATGTTTCACTCCCCTTCCTCCGTATAAAAGCCAGCAGAGAACGGGACCTCCTGCTAAAATCGTGCATAATGTTAAAATATTCTGAAACAGAGTCTTCTTTTTCATCCGCCTTTCTTCTCTTTTTTCATTGCCAGCCTGCAAGATTTTTTTATTTTCAGACACTATTTTTCCGTGCTCTTTCCACTCTGGTTCACTCCGCGTCTCCATCTTCCTTCTGTTCACCGGCCGCAGAAACTCATCCCCTCCACTCTCTTCCATCTCCACGTCCTGCCAGTTATTTTCTTCCGTACTCCATTCTTCTCCCTGCCTGCTTCTCCTGTCAGCCGCCTGATCCAGCCCTGTCAGTCTTAAAAGATCCGCCATTCCATAATTTTCTTTTAAACTTTCCTGGTAAAGTCCGTATGCCATCACCACGCACTCCTTGTCCTGATGATTGACCTTTCCCAGAAGATATTGCAAAAGAGCCGTCATCTCTTCCGGAAATCCCCCCTGCCGCCCCGGAATGAGACAGAGATATACTGAAAAATATTCCGGCTCCACGTAAATATACTCCGGCTCTAACAAAATCTGCCCTTCCTGCAGTAAATACGTCTCCATCCGCTCCAGAGTCCTGACAATCCCTGTAATCAGGCACCGAAGGTGCTCCGCTCCCAGACTCTGATATTCCAGAATCCGTGTCAGCGGCTGCCTCGATGTAATTTCATAGTAATAAGATTTCCTGTTGTCCACCTGCTTTACGTGAAATTTTAAGAGGCCTTCAATGCAGTTGGAGGCCAGCATCCGTATCTCATAGCTGTCGTAAAAAGCTTCTTCCGGGGTTATAATCAGATAGTTATGCTTCAGCTCTCTTTTATATGTGATTTCCATTTCATTCCTCCCGGTCTGGAAGACTGCACATTCGCAGAAAATTTTCCGGATCGTATTCATCCTGGCTAATTTCAAGGGACCAGGTTCCCGCAGTTCCCAATGCATGGATTCGATGGCCCTTCAGTACCCTTTCCGTCTGTTCTATTCTGAATTGATAGCCGCTCCATGAAAATGGTCTCCCTGCCAGACGTTCTGCATAATTCTCAGCCTCTTCTGCTGTCTTCTCCTCCCCATGGCGCAGATACTCTGCGGCTCCATGCAGTGCCATGGCCCCCACAGTCTCATCCCGCAGCCGGTAGGCCGCCTGTACAGAAAACAACACAGCCCACAGGACAAGTGCCATTACGAAGGCCGCTTCTACGGTATAACTTCCCTTCAGGCGTCTCTTCATGAAATCACCATCCAGATCCAGCCGGGAATCAGAAACGGTAAGAACGGCACCGCCATCCTGTGTATATTTCTTCCGTATTTTTTTCCATACAGGAACAGAAACAGACAAAATACGCCGCCCCACAAAATTCCGTTTAAAAGCAGCCGTATATTCTCATTCAGGCTTAGGTACAGCCCGCTAACGATGAAAAACATGCCATCACCGCTTCCGATCGCACCTGATGTCAGTCTGCCTGCGGCCAAAAGCACCACTCCCACCAACGTTCCACTTAGTATCGTGAAAACAGGACCACCGCCGATCAGCCTCATAACACCAGCTGCTGCCCCATATCCCAGATACAGCCATATGCTCACACTTTTATTCCGTAAATCCTGCCATGACGCGGCCAGCAGAAATGTCATAAAGATTACATGGCTCCATTTCATTTTTTCCATCAGAATTCTCCCTTCCCTCTCCCGCATTTTCCGTCTATTCCGCACAGTAAGAACACGGACCTAAATACTCTGCTTCTGATAACGGCACTGCCCGCACATAGGCGATAATGGAGGAACAATTCCTGTCGCTATGATAACTCTCCCCGCTTGGCATGATATAAACAGAACTTCCCTGTCCCGCCTGGCTTCCGCATCTGGCACATGGTTTATACTTCCGTCCATCAGAATTTCTCACACTCTCCACATCAGCAAAGGAAATCACGCTGATATGATTGTAAAGATAATGACAATTCCTGTCTCTGTGGTACCGTGTGCTGCTTTTGCCGACGTAGACCAGTTCATCATTCTCAGCCTGCCCGGAATTCCCATTCCCCTTTCCTCCCGTTCTTCCGATCCACGCCCTTCTGCAGCTCCTGGCAGTCATTGGCACGCTCTTTATTCGAAATACCGGAAATGGAAGATACATCTCATAGCGGAGAATTAAGTCGATGGTTTCTCCATCTTCCAGAATCCTGGAGTCCGTCAACGAAAAATGGCCTGCCTTCTCCGTGCGGATTCTGCTTCTGATCTTTCCTTCCGCATATATGCGAAAGCCCGTCTTTGTCAGATCCTCCATGAGCTCCTCCGGAATTCCTCCTTTTTCATAGTCTCCACGTTCCAGCGCAGAATCGGGAAGTACGCCTGCATACTGGCTGATTTCCGCACAGACCAGTTCCAGCTCTGACTGTATCTTTCTGCTCTCATTCATTAGAACCATGGGCATCATTAAAATCATCATCGCAAACAGAAACAGGGGCAGTGCCAGGGCGGCTTCTACCGTTATACTGGCCCCCATACGCAGACAATCCAATGGCCGTACACACCAGAGACTCCGGATGGAGGCGGAAGATAATACCCTTTTTCCAGGAAGGCCGCGAAGCTCAAGGGGGATTCGTACCTGGAGAGTAACTGATCTTTTATTATTTAAATCCTTTGATAAAGGCCGCTGAAAAAAGGGCATTATCCTCCGCCTCCTGTTCTAATATGCTTTGTCTGTATGTACTTCCACGGTATAACACGGATCGCCTCCCAGCCAAAACAGATGTTTTCCGGTGCCGGTTCCCACAATCTCTGCCTGATAGGCACAGCGTTCCATGGTAAAACCCGGCTGTTTTACGGATAGATTGATCTGGACTACATCCATTACCCGATAATACAGACGCTCTGCCGGTTCCATAAACATCAGCATCTTTAAGTATTCTTCATAGTTCTTTCCCACCCCCTTCTCCTGTCCCGCTTCCACCTTTCCCTGTTCTCCCAAAGCCAGGAGTCCGTCTAAATCCAGGTTCCACGTCTCCTTTGTCTTTATAAGCGGGACCCGTTCTCCGCCCAGGAGAGCCTTTACATCTGCTGCCGATTCTCCCAGCGCCCATACTGTCATGACAAAGAATGCTACAATGCCGGTAAGCGGTGCGGTTCCGGTAACACCGGTGATTGCTGCAGCCAGCGCATGGGCTTCCTCTCTCTTCTGGCTGTCCGACAGAATGTGAATGAGATTAAGGCCTTCCCGCACCGCCAGAATCCTCGCCGCCGCAGATTTCAGATTTTCTTCATCTGTCGATTTGCCTCCCAGCACATATTCCTGCTCATAGCACACCTCCTTTTCGTCCTCCGACCGGAAACAGGTAAAAAATCTGCCTATATATTCATCGGTTAATACGCGCTCCAAAAAACTGTCTTTTAAAATATCTTCTGTATGGTGAACCGATGGGAGACTCTTTGTCTGAATGACACCTTTTGAGACCTCCTCCCCTTCAGGGAGAACCAGCATCAGCAGATTCAGTCCTGCCATTTGCTGAATCTGTTCCAGAAGATTCTGTTTATCCGCTTCCTTTAAGCCTGCCCGAAAGGAAAGCTCCGGTACCTTCACCCTGTCCCAGACGACTTCGACAGAGTCCCATAACGCCCCCTCATCCGGACCTCCGCCTTCATCCTCCTCATCCCATTCAGCGATTATCTCTTCAACCTCATAAGACCGTTCCACTGCACGGTCAATTATTGCTGTATTTCCCTCTGCTTCAGGGATTAATGCCCGGATCTCCAGCCGTTTGGCTCCATTCTCAGAGATATAGGATTCGTAGCCGGCCAGTTCCTCCTCCATAGCGCTCCGCACACCTTCACTTAAATCCTCCCACTTTTGTTTTGTCTCCTCTCTCGTTTTTTCTAAATGGGCAGCCAGGTCATCGGCCTTCTTCTCATAAGTCTTTATCAGCCCCGGAAGACGTCCGCCCTCTTTTTTCAGCTGCTTTGCCGCCGTCCGGAATCCGGCCCCATCCCGGTCTGCCAGCCTGACGGCCGCCTTTTGCCTGTATTCCTCCTGACTTTCCAGTGATTTCCATATGGCTTCCAGCGCCCGCTCCATGCGGGCCGCCTCCCTTGCATGACCGCTGTAAGCCTCTGAAACGTGCTGCAGGGATTCCGCCTCTTTAAGCTCCTTCCACAGATTTTCCGCTTCTGACTCTTCCGACACGGTATCCCAGATACCAAACCGCATATAGTCCTGTATCTCCTGTTTTAAATTAGCGCCGTGTTTATCTGTAATACCGGAAATCCCCTTAACTGCAGCGGACTTTATGACTGCCGGATACCAGCCGTGTTCTTCCATATACGGCTCCATATATTTCAGCCACGTACTGCCCGGTTCCTCCTCCTCTTCGTATTCCAGCAGGAAAAGCCGGTACTGTTCCCACGCCTCCCGGTGATAGCCGCTGAATACGGAATCCATGGCGGAATCTGCCGCCAGCTTCAAATACCAGCCTGCTCCAGCAGTCCTGGCGGACTCCACGAGCCCGCACACCAGACTGCAGACGCACAGCAGAACCAGACTTAGAAATACGGTTATCTGTCCGCTTTTCCGCATATTAATATACCTCTTTCGACTGACTGTTAATTTCCTTGAATACATTGTTCAACAGGGTTGTAATCTGCTTTTTGAAGATGATTACAAGGCCGATTAAAACCACCAGGATCAGCACAATCTCGATCACACCCACGCCATCCTCTTCCTTCAAAAATGCCATCAGTTCTTTCTTTACCATTTCCATACCATTCACCTCCCTTCTCAATAAATAGCCAGAAACGCAGGCACCACAATCATAATCATGACAACTCCAAGCATCAGGAACAATGGAAGCAGCAGCTTGGTTCCGGCCTCTTCTCCCAGTTTTTTGGCCAGATTCTTCCTCTGTTCGAACGCCGACACCATCTCCAGCTCCAGAGCAGATTTTAGATTTTTACTTCCGGTTTTCCGGTTTTGTTCCAGCAGCGCAGCCAGTTTTACGTAGGGCTGCAGACCGCATCTCCGCCCAAACTCGCCGTATGCCCTTCCTTCAGCCATTCCGCTCTTAAGCTGGGATATGGTATGGCACATTTCTTCATAGGCAGGCCTCGCTTTCCGGTTTCCTGTCTGAACCGTCTTCTCATATCCTGCAGCAATCCGTTCCCAGGCCGTCCGTATCGTCATCCCCGCACTGATAAATACCATGAATTTTGATACAATCTCAGAATAATCCAGAAGCAGGAGCTGCTCCCGCTGTTTTTTTACATTCTGTTCGTTCATCTTTACCCGTGCCGCCCACAGGAAAGCCAGCAGAAGCCCCAGAACAGGGATTACCGTATAGTCTGTCTCACGTTCCCGGTAATAGCTCACTTTCTTCCCAGCCACCTCCTCCGGAAGAAAAAGCTGGTTATCTGTCTTCTGTACGGAATCCAGTCGGCGGCAGGCCTCCATGATCTTTTCCTGAAACAGTTCATCCCCATTGAGAACCGGCGGCATCACAGTCACCCGAATCTCGTATTCCCGCGTATGAACCCCGTCTGTTAAGGCAGCTTTTAACCAGACCGGTTCTCCCTCCTCCGGGACTCCGCTGTTAACTACCGTTCCAAAGGTATCCACCCGCTCCACATTTTCAGACTCCCAGCGGACGGTTAAGCCGTAGGGTTCCAGTACCCGGACTAAATCCAGATCGCTGCGCACCGCTTCCAGCGATTCATTCCCGCCCAGAATCCGCTCTGTCATTTCTGGAAATACGGCATCATACAGAGCTTCCGCCTCCTCATCTGAATACTGCCGTTCTCCCACGGGTATTGTAACCGGTATTTCCCGCCCTTCCTCCCCCAACTCCCGAACGATTACCTCGTAGAGAAGTTCCCCGTCTCCGTGAGCAGGCCTCTGCAGGGAAGACACGGGCATCCATTTTCCCCCCTGCCAAATCATCAGTCCTGCATACAGCAGAATTCCTGCCGCAGCACAGATTACCGAACTCTTTGGAACCGGATATTTTATGGATTTTCTCATCTTTACACCTCGATTCTCAGAATTCTTCCCGCTAAAACATACGCTGCCGCGTAAATTGCCAGACAGCCTGTCATGATCCATCTTCCGGCACCGGTCTGATACATCATATCGAAGAATCCCGGGGAAGAGACGTCCACATACAATACCAGAAAAAACGGAATCAAATTCATTATCTTCTGTTCAAACTGTTTGGCAGCTGTCATCGTGGCAATCTCCTCCTGAATCTGTATTTTGTCGCGAATCACTCCCGATGTATGATTAATAATAGAGACAAGTTCGCCGCCGCTCCGTTTCGCAGCCGCAAATACCTCGGCAAAATTCCGGACGTCATCCAGCCCGCTTCTGTCTCCAAACTCCATCAATACCTGCTCGACCGGCCGGTTCATCCGGATCTGTCCTTCCATGTGACTGAATTCTAATACCATCATACCGGAGGCACCATACATAACTGCCAGCTCCCGAATACTGGCAGAAAATGCATTTTCCACTGAATATCCGGCGCTCAGGAAGGAGGACAGAATCAAAATCCCTTCTTTAAATTCCAGATTCAGCCGCTTTAACCGCTGGTCTTTTAAATCCGCTTTTTTAATCAGGGGATAACACAGCCCGAACGGGCTTAACATGATAAATATCGGCAGACTCCGGTAAAATACGTAAGACACTGCTGCCGCAATACCGGCTCCTGCTGCGGCATATCTAAACCACTCTCCGGCGGACAGACGATATCTGTCATAATACAATCCCTGCGGCCCGCAGCTTTTCCGTGTGCTTAATTGCTCCGGTCTTCTTAAGGCAGCCGGAGACGGCCGTATCCGGCCCCTTCCCTTCTTCAACGACTTCTTCAAACTCATACAGGGAATTGAGTTTGATTTCCCCTTCTTCATAACAATCCACCTCCACAATCGACAGTACCCGCCTGCTCCTGTCCCTCAGTCTCCCCAAGTGCACCAGAATATCCAGGGCTGATGCCAGCTGGCTGCGTATCGCCGGCAGAGGCAGTTCGGCGCCCATAAGCATCATCGTCTCCAGCCTGGACAGCATATCCTTCGGGCTGTTGCCGTGCCCTGTACTTAAACTGCCGTCATGGCCCGTATTCATGGCCATGACCATGTCCAGCGCCTCCCTTCCCCGTACCTCTCCCACAATGATTCTATCCGGATTCATACGAAGCGCCGCACGAATCAGATCCGCTATGGTGACGGCCCCCTCCCCCTCCGTGTTGGGCCCTCTTGCCTCCAGTCTGACCAGGTTCGGAACACTCCGGATCTGCAGCTCAGCGGAATCTTCAATCGTAATCAACCGTTCTTCTGCCGGAATAAAGGCAGACAGCGCATTTAAAAATGTACTCTTCCCGGAATTCGTTCCTCCGCTGATAAAAATGTTATACCCGGCAGTCACCAGGTTCTTCAAACATCCAGCTGCTTCCCCGCTGATTGAACCGAACCTGATTAATTTTTCCATAGTGATGGGCTCCGGAAATTTTCTGATCGTCACCGCAGGGCCATCCAGCGCGATGGGAGGCAGGACGATATGAACACGGGAACCATCCGGCAGCCTGGCGTCTGCTACAGGCCGTGAGACGTTCACAGTCCGGTTTACGCGGCTGACGATCTGCTGAATCATATCCTCCAGCTGTTCCGTGCTCTCGAAGCCTTTCTCCCAGGTCTCTATCCGCCCCTTCCTTTCAAGAAAGATATGATCCGGCCCATTTACCATAATCTCAGTCACCTCACGGTCATCTACCAGCTCCTGAAGCGCCCCAAGCCTGCGGAAAGAATCAAACAGGCTGCTGCGTAACTCCACCCTCTCCTTCAGAGGCAGGTACCTGGCTTGTCCATATTCCAGGATCCGTTCATCAATCAGTTCATACAGTTCTTCATCGCTGGTATGACTCTGGCCTTCCAGAACCTCCATCAGCTCCTGACGCAGCTCCCTTCATAACTCTTTATCCATCCTTTATCCCTCCTGTTCCCTGCTGCCGGCTGATTCCTACCTCCCGTTCAGCAGCTGTCTCGTATAATCTCCCAGTTCCCCCCACAGCAGCTGCTCCAGATAGTTTTCCTTTCTCCCAAAACTGCTGTGATACGGAAGCTTGATCTTCTGAATACGCTCCTTAAGCGCTTCATGTCCCGAACGGATCAGGTATTCCTCGAATTCCTCCACCTTTGCCACCGACATGCAGTCATCCTTCACCGGCATATAAACCGTACTGCATACCTCCAGAACGGGAGCTGCCTTTTTCCCAAACTGCCCTAAGTCCACCACCACAATATCATAGGCGCTCTCCCTGGCAATCCGCGTCAATAAGTCTGCCATCTCCTCGGCGGTTATCTGGCATAAATCCTCCGGGTAACGCACCGGCGGTATGTAATCCAAATCCCCCCAGGAATAGATAACGGAACTCAGCCTTACCCAGCTGTAGTTCCCCTGTCCGTAAAAATACAGCAGATCCGACAAATCCGCTTTGTGCTCTTCCCCGAACAGTTTTTCCAGCCCGGAGCAGTCCTCAAGATTGACATAAAGCACCCTTGATTTTCTGGACAGCAGCTGACCCGCAGTCAGTGCAAAAGAAGTTTTTAAGCAGCGGTTCACAGGGGAATACACGCCTATGATATCCCCGGCATTCCCAATTACAGTCAGTGCCGGCTGAATCGTTCCCGCACAGTAGCACGCCATCACCTCCCGCATGATATTATCAGTAGCCTGATACTTATAGACGCTTGGATACTGCCCGTCAACCGGAACGGTTTCTCCGTCCGCCAATGTCACGACCCGTACCGCCCCCAAACGGTCAATCTCCGCCTTTGGCACAGAGCTGTTGATCAGCAGCAGCTCGATCTCATGGTCTGCGGCATAATTCTTAAGCCGCTCCAGCGTCGTAAAGGCCATTACGGTGAAAGGCACTTTCTCCTTCTGGTTTACAAAATCTGCAAACCGGTCGGCATAAAAAGGGTCTACATCATAGACCGCCATAATTCTGTTTGTCACACCTTCACTCCTATCCCGGCATCATGATAAAAGCCATGGTCCCAAAGAACAGACAGACTCCCAGCGGGATCACCGCCTCCGTCCCGTCCCGGGCCTTATCATAATATGCTGTTATTGTTTTCGTATGGTAAATGCGCCTGATATAGGCTGCGAGATGGCAAAAACGCTCATGAAAGCTCCCTTTTACCATCATCTTCAGAAAGGACCAGAAGGCCCCGATCAGAAATCCCAGACCAATCGCCGAAGCTCCGCCGGCAAAGCCTGAGTAGCCGCAGATTAATGCAGCCAGCTTGATATCTCCCGCTCCAATCATGCGGCAGATAAACAGTGGAAAAAACAGTGCGGACACGGTCAGCATACGCGCCAGAAATAATCCGCATTCTTTTAAATACGCGGCTGGCCCCGGCGGCGCTCCTGACTCCACCATGGAAAGAAGTATTCCGCAGACCGCGGACACAGCCACCCACCAGTTGGGAATCCGGTGCTCCCGCACATCGTAATACGCTCCTGCAGCCAGCACCAACAGCAAAATCAAATTTTGGACGATAAAATCCCCTTCTTTCTGTCTTTTATTTTATCAAACCTGGGAATCATGCCGGAATATCGGCGCTATGGCCATAAAAAGAATTCTATGACCGCATGAATCATATCTGCCCACCGAACGGGGGTAAGAATGTTTCTTAATTATGCACAATCCGGGCCAAAAAGTCAACCGGTTTTCCACAAAAATACTGTATACATTCAACCGCTTTACATAACTGGTCAGGCCGGATACACCGGCCTTTTTTCTATTCCGGAACCCGGCTTTTTCCGCCGCATTTTGTTGACGTTCTCCTCCTGAAATGGTAAAATACAATTAGTTTATTTTTTTAAACCAAAGGAGGAATTACCATGTTGGAAGCCGGCGATTTGAATAAGCTTTTCCGCGACTGCATGCCGCTGTTTATTGCGCTCGGCGACGAGGTCCGACTGTCCATCATCGGGGTTCTTGCCGGCTCCGGTCTCTACGACGATCATGAGACGGATATCGCGGTTTCACTGAACGGATACCGGCCTTCCGGCGTCCCCGGCATGAATGTAAAGGAAATTACGGAACAGACAAATCTGTCGCGGCCCGCCATTTCCCATCATTTAAAAATTTTAAAAGATGCCGGACTGGTCAATGTACGCAGGGAAGGGACTTCCAACTACTATTATCTGACGATTGCGGACAGCACAAAAGAACTGCGAAGGCTTGGGAACTGTCTCCAGGAGCTTCTGGAGCTGTATTCACCAAAAACCTCATGAATACAGGCAATTTATGAATATTATGGTATTTTCCAGATATACTATTTTTTATAAAAGAACTATTGACTCATTCTAATCTGGAGATGAAAAACGATGAAAAACATAATATTCAGAAAACGGCTGGTCCGTTCCGAGGAAGAAAAAAACCTGCGCCGGGAGATCGAGCGTTCCAAAACGGCCATCGACTCGGCAAGAAACCATTTTGAACAGGTGATCGACCCCACGCTGATCGACTGCTATATCTACGAACTAAACGCGGCACAGCTGCGTTATCAGTTCCTCCTGCGGCGATTCAAAAGCCGGGAGGTATAAACATTTCACACTGGAGGATAAGTATATGAGCAAGTGGTATGAAAAAGGGGTATTTTATCATATGTATCCCTTAGGGTTAACGGGAGCGCTGAAAGAGAATTCCGGTGCCGACGTTACAGACCGTTTTGAGGAAATGGATCAATGGATTCCTCATATCCGGTCACTTGGCTGTAACGCCATTTACATCGGGCCACTGTTTGAGTCCTCCTCACACGGGTATGACACAAGGGACTACCGCACGGTGGACTGCCGTCTGGGTGACAATGAAAGCTTTAAGAACTTTGTCTCCCTGTGTCATGAATCGGACATCAAAGTGGTGGTTGACGGAGTTTTCAACCACACAGGCCGGGAGTTCTTTGCATTTTTGGACATTGCCGCCAATCGGGAGAGCTCTCCTTACCGTGACTGGTACAGGGGTGTAAACTTCGGCTGGAACAGTCCGCTGGGAGATTCTTTTGGTTATGAGGCCTGGCAGGGTCATTATGAACTTCCCTGTCTGAATCTGTGGAATCCCGATGTAAAACAGTACTTATTTGACACGATCCGGTTCTGGATCGATAACTTCGATATCGACGGAATCCGCCTCGACTGCGCCAACGTGCTTGACTTCGGCTTCATGAAAGAGTTGAGGAGCCAGACCGCTGCCATGAAAGAGGATTTCTGGCTGATGGGCGAAGTGATTCACGGTGATTACAGCAGATGGGTGAACGATGAGATGCTTCATTCCGTCACCAATTATGAGCTGCACAAAAGCATTTACTCCGGCCACAACGACCACAATTACTTCGAAATAGCCCATAACGTTAAGCGCCTCGAAGCCATCGGCGGCAGACTCTACACTTTTGTAGACAACCACGATGAAGACCGGATCGCCAGCAAACTAAACGATCCGGATCATTTATATCCCGTTTACACACTTTTGTTCACCCTTCCCGGGATTCCTTCCATCTATTACGGAGGCGAATGGGGCGTGGAAGGCCGGCGGACAAAGACGAGCGATGATGCGCTTCGGCCCTGCATCGCAATCACAGACAGGGAAACACTTCACTGCGGCCTGACAGATCTTATTGCCAGACTGGGAACCATTCATGATGAGAATCCGGAATTCCACGGGGGGCGGTATCAGGAACTCCTTCTCACCAACAGACAGTATGCATTTGCACGGTTCCACCAGGGACATGCCATCATTACCGCGGTAAATAACGATGGGGCGGAAACCTCCGTCACCATACCAAGCCCGGTAACCGGCACCACAGCGGTCAATCTTCTCGATGGAGAAGAGTATCCCGTTACAGATCAGAAAATCACGGTAACTCTGCCGGCAAACCGGGGGGTTATTCTAAAGATTACGGAGGGCTAAACATATGGCAGGAAGCAAAAAGGAAATTGGGACAGGATTTATCACGGAAGTGGACCGTTATCTCTTCAACAACGGCAGGCATTACGAAATCTTCGAGAAGATGGGCGCACATCCGAAAAAATACAAGGGGAAAAGCGGCATGTACTTTGCCGTCTGGGCGCCTCACGCGGAGCAGATCGGCGTCGTCGGTGATTTTAACAGCTGGAACCCGGAGGCAAATCCGATGCAGCCGCTGGCGGATTCAGGAATCTGGGAGGCATTTGTCCCCGGCATTGCCACCGGCGAATTATACAAATACGCCATTACAACGAAAAGCGGCAAAATCTTATTTAAGGCGGATCCCTATGCATTCAGCGCGGAATACCGGCCCGGAACCGCTTCTGTCACCACCGATATCTCCGGCTTCCAGTGGAGTGACGATTCCTGGATGGAAAAACGGGGGAGCGCCGATCCCCTGAACGCTCCAATGAGCATTTACGAGGTTCACCTTGGATCCTGGCGCAGGAAAAACAGACCGGAGAAAGACGGCTGCTATACATATGTGGAAGCTGCAAAGGAACTGGCGGATTACGTAACCGATATGGGATACACCCACGTCGAGTTGATGGGCATCGCGGAGCATCCTTACGACGGCTCCTGGGGATATCAGGTCACGGGCTATTTTGCCCCTACCTCCCGTTACGGGACGCCACAGGAATTCATGTATTTCATCAATTACCTGCATAAAAAAGGCATCGGCGTCATTCTTGACTGGGTGCCGGCCCATTTTCCCAGGGATGCCCACGGCCTCTCTGAATTCGACGGAGAAGCCCTCTATGAGTACGCTGATCCCAGAAAAGGGGAACACCCGGACTGGGGAACGAAAGTATTTGATTACAGTAAATATGAGGTAGACAATTTCCTCATCGCCAACGCCATTTACTGGGTGGAAAAATACCACGTGGACGGACTGCGGGTGGATGCCGTCGCCTCCATGCTCTATCTGGATTACGGCCGGGAAAATGGAAACTGGATTCCCAACAAATACGGCGGCAATGAAAATCTGGAAGCCATTGAATTTTTCAAGCACTTAAACAGCGTGATGGCGGACCGCGGAAACGGCGCCATTGTCATCGCCGAAGAGTCCACCGCATGGCCGAAGGTGACACAGAAGCCGGAAAACGACGGTCTCGGCTTTACCTTTAAGTGGAACATGGGATGGATGCACGATTTTCTGGAATATATGAAGCTGGATCCGTATTTCCGCAAATACAACCACCACAAGATGACGTTCGGACTCACCTATTTTACCAGCGAAAAATACATTTTAGTGCTGTCCCATGACGAGGTCGTCCATCTGAAATGCTCCATGATCAACAAGATGCCCGGACTTTTGGACGACAAGTTCGCCAACTTAAAAGCGGGCTACACCTTCATGCTGGGACATCCGGGCAAGAAACTGCTCTTTATGGGGCAGGATTTCGGCCAGTTCCACGAGTGGGATGAGAAGACGGCGCTGGACTGGTATCTGGCTGACGAACCGTTAAACGCAGATTTACAGAGCTATGTAAAAGATTTGCTGCAGCTCTACCGCAAATATCCGGCGCTTTACGAGCTGGATTACGACTGGGATGGATTCCAGTGGATCAATGCCAACGACGGGGACCGCAGCATCTTCAGTTTTGTCCGCAGCAGCCGCGACCACAAACGGAGTCTTTTATTTGTAATCAATTTCACTCCAGTAGAGCGGCCGGATTACCGTGTAGGCGTGCCGAAACGCGGCACCTATACCCTGGTGCTGGATAACAGCCACGGCCTCTATAAACGCGGCGACAAAGCGCCTGCATTCCGTTCGGTGAAAAAAGAGTGTGACGGCCAGGATTACTCCATCGCCTTCCCGCTTCCGGCATACGGAACCGCAGTTTTCCGTTTCTGATCATATTTTTAGTTTTATGTAAATTGTATGCAAAATATTCTGAACTTTTTACCGGAATATCTGTACTTTTTATGGAATTTGTAGTAAAATAAAAGAACCAAAACTACTACATAGTTTAGACTCAAGGATGGAAGGAGAGGTTATATATGGCAGCAGAATTGATTGCAACAACAGCAACAAAAAAAGTATATCGTGACGGAGACAAGGCGATTAAGGTTTTCAACGCAGATTTCCCGAAGGCGGAAGTGTTAAATGAAGCGCTGATTACCGCGCGTGTAGAAGAAACCGGCGGAATTGACGTACCAAAGGTATTGGAAGTCGGTGTATTTGAAGGTAAGTGGTCCATTACGTTTGACTTCATTGAAGGCAAAACCCTCCAGCAGCTGATGGATGAGAACCCTGACAAGCTTGCAGAATACATGGAACAGATGGTTGATCTTCATCTGAATATTCTTTCCAAACACTGTCCTCTGTTAAACAAGCTGAAGGATAAGATGTCCAGGCAGATTCTTGAGACCGAAGAATTAAGTGATATCACACGCTACGACATGCGTACCAAGCTGGACAGCATGCCAAAGCATACCAAATTATGCCACGGTGATTTTAACCCGACCAATATCGTCGTAAGAGAAGACGGCTCCATGTGTGTTCTCGACTGGGTACACGCAACTCAGGGTAACGCCAGTGCAGATGTTGCCAGAACCTACCTTCTGTTCTGTTTGCAGGATCAGAAAAAAGCTGATATGTATATGGATATCTTCTGTAAGAAGACCGGTACAGCCAAGAAGTATGTGCAGACATGGCTGCCGATCGTAGCTGCTGCTCAGCTGTCGAAAAAGCGTCCGGAAGAAGTTGAATTACTTCAGAAATGGGCGAATGTCTGCGATTATCAGTAGAATAAGAATTGGAACCCCTCCGGGAATGTCCCGGAGGGGTTTTTGACTTTCACGGCTGCTTCCAAACGGACGCACCAACGCGTCCGTCCTGCTCATTATCCACAAAAATAACAAACTGGAAACCATTCCGTTTATCTTCTTCCATCTCTGCCGTCTCTCACGTTCAGAATAAACAGCCTCGCAAGATAATCCCCCTGCGGCACCCCTGCCGACCTTACACCGCTGGCCTGGTCCGACAGAATCAAACCGGAATTCATGAGCTCATCCCCATAATACGTATATGGCAGTGTCCCCAGCCCCTGTTCCCGGATCTCATATTCCCCATCTTCCAGAAGTCCCGAAAGCCTCATCCTGCAAAACCCTGTATTGACTGGCTGCAGCACTCTGAAATAAGCTGCCAGCGCCTCCCGTTTATCCGGAGAAACCACCATCCAGCCAGCCTCATTGCGTTCGTTTTCAAAGGGACTGATCAAACGGTAAAATGTCCCTTCTGCAATCAGTCTGCGGTGTGCCTTCATAAATGCCGTCTGTTTTTTCATCTGTTCCAGTTCGTCCCCGCCAATCCCCGCAACATCCATCTCATAACCGAATGTACCAAAATACGCACAGACTGCACGGGCAGCCAACGGGACACTGCGGTGTGTCTGATGATTGGGAGCTGCGGAAACGTGGCTTCCCATGGAACTTAACGGGTACACGTAAGACGTTCCATACTGGATTTTTATACGCTCCACTCCATCCGTGTCGTCCGAGGTCCACGCCTGAGGCGCATAATAGAGCATGCCAGGATCAAATCTTGCTCCGCCGCTGGCACACGATTCAAACAGAACGTAAGGAAATTTTCGGATCAAACGTTCATACAGCCGATAGACCCCAAGAATCTGCCGGTGCAGGATGGTTCCCTGTTCGGCGGCCCCTCTTCCCGATGACCATACCTCGGTGATGCTGCGGTTCATATCCCACTTGATATAGCTTAAGTGCCCACGCTCGATGATATCCTCCATCAGTCCCCCAATATAATCGATCACCTCATCTTTCGAAAAGTCCAGAACCAGCTGATGGCGTCCCACAGAACGCGGCCTGTCCCCGTTTCCCAACACCCAGTCCGGATGCGCATCATACAGGCGGCTGTTCTGACTGATCATCTCCGGCTCAAACCAGAGACCGAAGGAGAGCCCCATATCCCGTATTTTCTGTGACAATCCTTCAATGCCATCCGGAAGTTTTTTCCGGTCCGCGTACCAGTCTCCAAGGGATGAAGTGTCGTCGTCCCGATTTCCAAACCACCCATCGTCCAGGACAAACAGCTCTACCCCCACCTCCTTTGCCTTTTCGGCCAGAGTCAGAATCTTTTCTTCGTTGAAGTTCATATAGGTAGCTTCCCAGTTATTGATTAAAATCGGGCGCTCCCGGTCTCTCCACCAGCCCCTGGCCAGCCTGGTCCGAAACAGCTGATGAAACACCTGGCTCATCCCGTTTAATCCCTTATCGGAATAAATCAGCAGTGCCTCAGGGGTCTGAAAATGCTCCCCCGCTGCAAGCGGCCAGGAAAATCCCTCCGGATGAATACCGATCATGACTCTCGTTGTCCCCATGGTATCCACCTCAGCGCTGGCAAGAAAATTACCGCTGTACACAAGGGCCGCTGCGATGACCTCCCCTGCCGTCTCCCCGGTTCCCGGCCTCGTCAGTGCCAGAAACGGGTTAAACTGATGGCTGCTGTGTCCTCTCATACTGTGAACCGACTGAATCCCCTGATGAAGCGGATGAAAGTCCGGATAGCGCTCCCTTCCCCAGGCGCCCGCTAAATCGAGCATCGTATAGCAGCTGTCCGGCAGATCAAGGCTCAGACTCATGGCCTGATCCAACCGGATCCCCTCACAGCCCTCCATGCATTCAAACCTTGCATGTCTGGCAATAACAGGAAAATCACGGTAGACAGTATACGTTAGCACCAGCCTTGTATGGATCAGACGGTCCTCTAAATACACCTCCAGGGAACATGCTTCCCTGTCGTTCTCCACATACACTGCGGGCAGTCCCTCAAGCGGCTTTTTCCCCTCGTAAATACGGTGTCCGGTATATGCAAAACCGGTAACTCTGCTTCCGTTATGACAGGTAATACGATAAGCCGGACAGCGCATGTCTCCCGTTCCATACACCGGATATTCCTGCCGGACATGTTCCCGGGAAAACGTATTGTCGTTCTCAAATGGACAGGGTGCCATATCTCTCACAGCATATTCCAGCATGTGACCGTAATCTTCCCTGTCACGAAGCCGTTTTCCGTAGTACAGCTGCCCGACAGACCCGTCAGGCAGAAGCTTCATAATATAACTGATTTCCCGGTTATAAAGATGGAACTCTCCCGTTCTTTCATGAAAAGCAATCGCCATATCCTGTAATCCCCCTGTATATACTTTGCCCCAGCCGGATGCGGCGGGTTCTTTTTCCCTCTGTCACACGCATGACAGCGCATTCTCTAAATCAGCCTTTAATACCTCTGCACCTTCCAGTCCGCAGTGAATACGCAGTACATTCTGGTCCGCTCCCAGGAAACGGCATGATTCCGCATCCTGTCTCGCATGAGGCATACAGACAAGGCTCTCAAAACCGCCCCAGGAAACGCCGATCTTAAAGATTTTAAGCCGCTGTGCCACTTCCTTTGCCTGTTCCACGCTTCCTTTAATCTCAAAACTCAAAAGCCCCGTATTTCCGCCCTGCTGCCGCTTCATCAGTTCATGCTGCGGATGAGACAAAAGCCCCGGATAATAGACCTTTCTCACCTTTGGATGACTCTCTAAAAACTCCGCGATTTCCATGGCTGTTGCCTGATGCCGTTCCACGCGCACCTCCATCGTCCGCAGGCCGCGAATGATTAACCATGCTTCCATCGGACCTATGATCCCGCCAAAAAGCTCTCTCTGCTGCCTCAGCCTCGCCATGAGTTCCTCGTCCTTCACAGCCAGGACTCCTCCGATAATATCGCTGTGACCCCCCATATATTTGGAGGCGGTATGCATCACGATATCCGCGCCCAGCAAGAGCGGCTTCTGGTAAATCGGTGTACAAAAGCTGTTGTCGATATAAACGTAAGCATGGTGTTTCTTTGCAATTTCAGATACCGCATGAATATCCTGAAGAGACAGCACAACCGAAGAAGGGCTTTCCAGAATAATTAAATCCGTTTGATCTGTGACAGCATGTTCAAACTCCTCCGTATCGTCCCCTTTGACATACGTGACACTCATATCCAGGTGCTCCCTGCAGTATTCATTGAGAAACGTCTTTAAGGGTCCATAAGCACTTCGAATACAGACCACATGGCTTTTGGCCTTACAGACCGTGAGAACCGCTGTCGTCGCCGCCGCCATGCCCGAAGCAAACGCCAGAGCACCGGTCCCCTGCTCCAGAGCCGCTGCTTTATCCTCCAGAATCCGTACCGTCGGGTTCTGTACCCGCCCATAGCAGTAAACATGCTTATCCGTTTTATCGCTGTCATAGTAATCATCAACCGTCTCAAAGACATTGAGTGAATTCATAAAAATCGGAGGAACAACGGCATTGTAATAATGCTCAAATTCCTCCCCATAATGAGATGTTATCAGCTTATCATTTTTTAAATACTCCGATTGATCTGTCATCTTATCCCCCTTTTCTTCACACCTATATGCTATGTGATAGGTTTAAATGAGGGCGCACGAACCGCTTCTGTTTATGCCCCCTGAATCCATATCTGTTACCTCTGTTTTCTGATATCTCTGTAAACTGCCTCTAACAGCTTGTCATTGATAGACTGCGCTTTCCTTACGTTCTTTTCACAGATCGCCTCGTAAAGCTCTTCATGGAGCGGAATACTCTCCAGAAACGGGTCCTCCATATTAAGAGGAAACTCCCAGAACTTCTCCATCACATTGTTTAAAGACAGAATCAGCTGATACATTACCTGATTATGGCAAAGCCGGTAGATGGTATAATGAAACTTTTTATCCTCCGCCGTCTGCTGCAGCCCCCGCCGGTATTTGCTCATCAGGATGTCCTTAATCTCTCCCAGTTCCTTTAACTCCTCATCGGTGATGGTATGGATCAGCATCCGTAAAATCTCCCGTTCCAGAATCTTGCGCACTTCCAGTGCTTCCAGAAGACGTTCCTTTTCCTGTGTAAAATCAATGACCTGCACACCGTCAGCATCCACCAAACCGCCCACATAGGCGCCTTTTCCATTCTGAATCTCCAGAATCCCCCTGGCTTCCAGCGTCTTCATGGCCTCCCTCAGAGAAGTCCTGCTGACCCCCATCATGGCCAGCAGGCTCTCCTGTGAAGGAAGTTTATCCCCCGGATTCAAATCATGTTCTCTGATATAATCCAGAATAAACCGTATGATCTCGGACTGGAGGGAAGTCCTCTTTATCTTATTAACCATCGTGCTCTCTCTCTTAAAAATAATATTTTTTTAACCATATCATAATAAACAGAGACTGTCAATCAATGGCCTTTTGCCTGGTTTAAAAGATGGCAGGAGACGTAATGTCCCGTCTCTATTTCCGTAAGCTGCGGAGTCACACTGCGGCATTTTTCCGTCGCGTATTTACACCGTTTTTCGAATCTGCATCCCTCACTGCAGTTGATCGGACTCCCCACCTCTCCTTCCAGCGGTATGAGCGTCTTCGATCGTTCAAACTCAGGATCCGGCACGGGAATTGCCGACAGCAGTGCCTTCGTATACGGATGCTGCGGGTTCCGGTACAGTTCCGCACTGGAAGCCAGCTCCACAATATGGCCCATATACATAACCCCCACCCGGTCCGAGATGTGTTTCACCATGGATAAATCGTGGGCAATAAAGAGGTATGTCAGTCCCAGTTCTTTCTGAAGACGCACCAGCAAATTGACCACCTGGGCCTGAATTGACACATCCAGCGCTGATATGGGTTCGTCACAGACGATAAACTTCGGGTCTACAGCAAGTGCTCTGGCAATGCCGATACGCTGTCGCTGGCCGCCGGAAAACTCGTGAGGGAACCGGTTGGCATGTTCCTTGTTAAGTCCAACCAGGTTAAGCAGCTCATGGACCCGTTCCATACGCTCCTTCCCCGGATATAAATCATGGTTCTTCATACCTTCCGCGACAATATCGCCCACTGTCATACGCGGGTCCAGGGAAGCATAAGGGTCCTGAAAGATGATCTGAGCGTTCTTTTTGAACCATTTTATCTCCTCATTTGTCTTTAACCGGCCCACATCTCTTCCATCGAACTCAATGGTTCCCGATGTAGCCGGGTACAGCTTTACAACCGTACGCCCGCAGGTTGTCTTGCCGCAGCCCGACTCCCCCACCAGTCCCAGAGTCTCTCCGGCACAGATATCGAAGGATACGTCGTCCACCGCTTTTAAAATCCCCTTTTTCCGTACCTGAAAATACTTTTTTAAATGTTCCACATGGACCATGGGTTTCTGATTATCTTTTTCTATCCCTGTCATGCTTCAAAAACCCTCCTTATATCATCGTAATCAAATGCCTCTCTGGCCATCGGATGATGGAGCCAGCAGGCTGCCTTGTGGGTATCTGATACCTCCGTATATTCCGGCGGCGCCTGACGGCATATTTCCATACAGTATTTGCATCTCGTTGCAAATCCGCAGCCCTTTGGCGGTGATATGAGATCCGGCGGCGTCCCTGGAATCACCTCCAGCTGCGCTTTATTCTCCACATTCAGTCTGGGAACCGCGTTTAAGAGGGCGTTGGTGTACGGGTGCTGCGGCGCGTTGAATATGTCGAAGACATTACCATATTCCACAATACAGCCCGCATACATAACCGCAATCGTATCCGCCATACCGGCCACGACTCCCAGATCGTGAGTAATCATGATAACCGATGTATTGTTTGCTTTCTGTATCTCCTTTAAAAGGCCGATGATCTGTGCCTGAATCGTAACATCCAGCGCCGTAGTCGGTTCATCCGCGATCATCAGCTTCGGATTGCAGGCCAGCGCGATGGCGATAACCACTCTCTGGCGCATTCCGCCTGAAAATTCATAAGGATACTGATGAACTCTCTCATCCGGATTGGGAATATCCACCTTTTTAAGCAGTTCTATGGCCCTCTGCATGGCTTCCCGTTTTCCCACCTTCTGATGTTCCACAATACTTTCCATGATCTGCCGCCCGATCTTCATAGTCGGATCGAGAGATGTCATGGGATCCTGAAAAATCATGGCCGCATCCTTGCCTCTGTAATCCTGCCACTGTTTTTCCGTATACTTTAAAATATCCGTACCTTCAAACAGGATACTGCTCTCTTTCTTTACCTCACCCGGCGGTGAAGCAATTAACCCCATAACCGCCTTGGAAGTCACCGTTTTTCCGCTTCCGGACTCCCCCACGATCGCCATGGTTTTTCCGGCCTCCAGCGTAAAATCCACGCCCCGGACCGCCTGTACCTCCCCGGCATATGTATGAAATGATACCTTTAAATTTTTAACCTCAAGTAATGGTTGACTCATAGGTGATGCCTGCCTTTCCTCTATTATTCACAAACCATATTACTGGCGCAGCTTCGGATCAAACGCATCCCGGAGTCCATCGCCCAGCAGGTTAAATGCCAGCATGGTCAAGGAGATTGCCAGCGCCGGGAAAATCAGCTCATGGGGATAATAAGACATTTGCTGCTGCCCCAGAGCGGCCATAGCTCCCCAGCTTGTAAGCGGCGGCTGAATTCCCATCCCTACGAAGCTTAAAAATGCCTCGGCAAAGATAAATGATGGTATGGAAAAAGTCGTATTGATGATAATCAGGCTCAGTGTATTGGGAAGAAGGTGCGTCACAATGGTCTGAAGAGGAGGCGTTCCCAGCGCCCGGGCTGCCAGAACGTATTCGCTCTCCTTCAGTTCCAGCACCTGTCCTCTCACAATTCGCGCCAGATTCGTCCAGCTTGTGATACACAGCGCAATCAGCAGGGAAGTCATACCTTTTCCCAACACCACAGACATGATAATGACCACCACCATATACGGCACTCCTACCAGGATTTCCACGATTCTCATCATAATATCATCCACAAGACCGCCGCAGTATCCGCTGATTCCGCCATACAGCACTCCAATTACAAGCGACACGATCGCCCCCACAATTCCAATGGTTAAGGAGATTCTTCCCCCCATCCAGATTCTCGCGAAGATATCTCGCCCCAGATCATCCAGCCCGAACCAGTGCTGCAGGGAAGGCGCCTGATTCGTAAACTCAATATTCTGCTCATCAAACGGGTGGGGATAAATATATGGCCCTATGGCGCACATCACCAGAATTAACAGGAGCACAACCAGGCTTACCATAGCCACCTTATTCTGTTTTAACCTCCGGACCGCGTCCTGCCAGTAGGAAATACTGGGGCGCACCACGGATTCTGATTTCTGTTCATCCACTCCGACACGCCGGAATAGATCTTTTGTAACTGTCATTTCATTTCCCTGTTCCATGGCTCTCCTCCTTACTTTCCTTCAATAATGCCCTTACGGACTCTCGGGTCGACAATTGCATATAAAATATCCATCACGACAATCGAAAGAATGAAGATGAAGGAAAAGAAGATGGTCGTGGCCAGAACCATCGGGTAATCACGGCCATTGACGCTGTCCACGTAGTAACGGCCCAGGCCCGGTATGGAGAAAATTCTCTCAATAACAAAGGATCCGGTCACAATTCCCGCCACCTGCGGCGCCACAATGGAAATAATGGGAGTGATGCTGTTGCGCAGTACATGGCGCGTTATGATTTTCCAATTCGACAGCCCCTTTGCCTTGGCCAGCAGGATATAGTCGGAGCTCAGCACATCCAGCACCGAAGACCGCATAAACCGTGAATACGTAGCCAGGCCGCCGATGGAAGCTGCCAGTGTCGGCAGCGCCGTATATCGGAAAATGTCAGGTATTTTCATTCCGGGTGATACCCAGCCGACAATCGGGAAATAGTCACCGCCGCCGTATTTCTGGAGCAGGGCGGCAAATACAAAGCTTGGGATAGAAACCCCCACGATCGCAATGAATATTGTAATAAAATCAATCCAGGTTCCCCGGTGAAAGGCCGCCAGAATTCCCAGAAGCAGTCCGAGAACCAGCCCTAACACCACAGCCTGAATTCCGAGCCTTGCGGAAGCCGGGAACCTGTCCTTAATAATCTGATTTGCCGTAAGCCCCGGGGTCTTATAAGACTCTCCCAGTTCTCCATGGAGAAGATTTTTCAAATAAATGACATACCGTTCTCCTATGGGTTTATCCAGTCCCCACCGGGCCTTTAAGTTCTCCACAACCGCCTCTGGAAGCACCTTGGTGTCCGCCTGCATTGGATCGCCCGGAATGACGCTGACCAGGAAGAAGGTTATCGTCAGAATTACCCAGAGTGTAACTATCATATAACCGATCTTCTTCAAAATATATTTTACCATCTTGAACCTCCCATCCTGTTTCTGACTTATGCGTTTCCCCATAACCGATCTGGTTTCACGCACAATGCGGGGCAGTAAATACCTGCCCCGCATTGTCAAAGTCCATGTTCTGATCTCTTAATTCTATTCTACATATGCACTTTTCAGTTCGATTGCCGGGCCGCCGGCTCCATTGATATAGAAGCCCTTCACGCTGCTCTTTGCCACATTCTTGTCGTATGTAAAGGTAATCGGTGCCAGACCACAGTGTTCCACTGTTATAATCTTCTCTGCTTCCGCAAATTTTTCACCGCGCACCTTCATGTCAGATTCTGTCTTGCACGCTTCCACCAGTTCATCATACCTGGCATCGGAGAAGAATGCCGGATTGTTGCCGTCTCCTGTCATATAGCACTGCATAAATGTCATCGGATCATTATAGTCCGCGCCCCAGCCGGTCTGACATACCTGATACAGTCCCTTGGATACCTGGTTGTTAAAGGAAGAGTTGTCAGACGCCGTGTCGATCTTCACAATAACGCCCAGCTTTGTCTGCCACTGATTCTGGTAATACTCTGCCTGAACCTTCGTATCATTATCCGAGTTCTTCTGAAGGAATGTAACCGTAATCTGCTCTCCTTCTTTTCCAATCTCTTTTAAGCCCTCTTCCAGGAGTGCTTTCGGGTCCTGAGCCAGGAAGTCCTTCATCGGTTCCGGATAAACATCCCGGAACAGCTCCTCGCCAATACTCAAACCGTAAGGAATCATACCGTATGCAGCCTGATCCTTCTTCATAACGTTCTTAACCAGCGATTCTCTGTCCAGAGCGATAGAGAATGCCATACGGATTTTTTCGTTGGTAAAGATCCCATCCGGATCCTCGTTATTAAAGCAGATATAACTGTATCTCGGCTGCGGTCCCTCTAAAAGCTGTACCTCGCCTCCGTCAATTTTGGCCTTTAATGTATCCGCGTACTCACTGCGGACCTTTCTCAAGATATCGAGCTGGCCCTGATTAAACATCTGCTCTCTTGTATTCTCGTCCTGTGCCAGCACCATGTTGACTGTTTCCAGTTTTACATTTGCCGCATCCCAGTAATTCGGATTCTTCTTCAACACAATTTTGGAACCGCGGGTCCACTCTGCCGCGTAGAATGGTCCTGAACTGCTGAGTTCCTCTGCCGTCGCACCGTAGGAAGAGTTCTTCTCGCCCTGGGTCTTGGATTCCGGAACCGGAGTCACATTGGCAAATGTCATCAGCTGTAAGAAATATGGAAGCGGTTCTGTCAGAGTGATTTCCAGAGTTTTGTCATCAATTGCTTTCGCCGCTACATCTTCCTTGCTTCCCTTTCCCGTATTAAAATCCTCTCCTCCTTTGATGCAGTAGAAGATTCCTGCATTGTGGCAGTTAACCTCCGGATCAAAGATTCTGCGAATTGAATTCACATAATCCTGTGCTGTTACAGCCGTACCGTCAGAATACTGATTGTCTCTCAGCTTAAAGGTCCATACCAGTCCGTCGTCGGAGGTCTCCCAGCTCTCGGCGCCTCCCGGTGTTACCTTGCCGTCCATCAGACGGATTAACGTTTCCTGAATCTCCAGTACGATAGCATTCTTCTGCTCGTCATCGGAGCGTCCCGGATCCAGCGTATCCGGATCACTGAACATCGGAATGGTCACCACCTGTTCCACCGCACCTGCCGGTGCCTCTTCTGCCTTCGTTTCGCCTCCGGCCTTCGTCTCACTGCCTGCCGCAGCCGTCTCTGTTCCCGTTGTATCCGGCGCAGACGTCTTGGAACTGCCGCATGCAGTTAAGGATGCCGCCATCACTGTTGCCAGACATAAAGCTAACCATCTTTTTTTCATAGAATTCCTCTCCTTCTCTAACGCTTTATAAATAATGGATTCCCTTAAAGCTCTTTATATTTTTCACTCTGAATAAACTCCTCCAGCTCCACATTTTCACCTTTATGGACTCTGGAATACTCTGCCGCCAGAGCAATGATATGGCTTTGTATGGAAACATCAACGCCGGTCCTTAACTGCCCCTTTGTCTCTCCCTCCACTACCGCTTCCAGAAAATCATGAATCAGGCGGTTATCGCCGCCTGCATGACCGGATAAATCACCTGCAGTCGCATTGATATCATAAATCTCCGTCTCTTTTCCAAAGTTTGTGACCTTCACAATTCCTGTATGTAAATCACCGATGATATCTCCCATAGTTCCCATAACCTTAATATCGCGGCCCCCGCTGCTGGTAAAGGCACTCATGGTGAAATTAACCGTCACACCGCCTTCAAATTCCATATTGACCACCTGATGGTCCACCACATTATTATCGCAGTGATACACACAACGGCCGTATGGGCCCGTCTTTATCTGCTCATAGATCGCCTCCTCAGTCAGCGTCTGAGAGAGTACGCAGCACGGCCACGCGTCATCACCGGTCAGCTTCTCGTCAACCACATGACGGATTCCGGTTCCCTTATCCGTAATATAAATCTTTTCCGCATCATATGGACAGTTCTCTTTCGCCGCACACCCGTCGAGGCAGCGCATGGCACATCCTTCCGGCGCCATTGATTCTTTAAACAGATACGTAGATCCATAGGACGAAACCCGTCTGCACTTCTTTCCCAGAAGCCAAACGAAAATATCCATGTCATGACAACACTTTGCAAGGATCATAGGGCTTGTCTCCACCGAATCCCGCCAGTTACCTCTCACAAAGCTGTGAGCCTGATGCCAGTATTTTACATTCTCGAGTCCCTGGACACTGACCACATCCCCGATCTGTCCGGACTCAATCACTTCTTTTATCTTTGAGTAAAACGGAGTGTAACGGAGCACATGTCCCACCGCTACCATACGGCCATATTCATGGGCTGTTTTCTGCAATAGAAGACATTCCTCCAGACTTGGGGAAATAGGCTTTTCACAGAGAATATGATATCCCTTTTTAATTCCCTCCACTGCCTGGGCCACGTGCTGCTTGTCCTGAGTCGCAATTACCAGGACATCGGCAAGTTTCGGTTGTTTTAATAAGTCCTCCACGGTTTCAAAACAGTTTTCAGGTCCTACACCGTACTCTGCTCTGGCAGCCTCCCTCTTCTTTGCCACAGGGTCCGCGACGGCCACCACCTTCATCTCCTCCGGCGCTACAAGCTGATAATGGGCATAGATATCATTTCCCCTGTTGCCCAGACCTGCAATTGCCGCTGTTACTGGTCTTTTCATATTGATGTCCTCCTTGATATGAGCACCTGACGAATTTTACTGATCCCCGGGTGCAATACATGCCATCTCCGCTCATTCCGTCTCTTCCACTGGCAGAAAAGGGTGCGAGGGGATGGCTGATTGACATATTCTATGCACTTCTTTCCCATATCCCGTACGATGATCTCATACGATAATGAATTGAATGCATGAGTGACATTTAGCCGCAACCTATATGCTATATGCTGTATGATAGGTTGAGTTTAAAAAATAAAAACGAGTGAATCGTCTCCTGTCTGTTTATATTAAAAATAGCATATTACTCAATATTTGTCAATGTTTAGATGGTTTTTTAGGAATTTTGAACAATCAGCGGGCTGCAGGGCACCGGACAGGGTGTGAACTGTAACATCCGCAGTGCACAGCTCCGCTGCGCTGCGCACTGCTCTCATTCACTCCCCCTGAGCCGTATACATCTGATAATACTCCCCCTCTGCCCTCATTAATTCCTCATGATTTCCTTTCTCCACCACTTCTCCCTGCTTAATAACCAGGATCAGATCGGCGTTTCGTATAGTCGATAACCGGTGCGCAATCACGAAGCACGTCTTTCCTTCCATCAGCTTCCTCATAGCTTCCTGGATCTGAATCTCCGTCCTCGTATCCACATTGGAGGTGGCCTCGTCCAGGATCAGCATTCTTGCATCCAGAAGCATCGCACGCGCTATGGTCAGCAGCTGCTTCTGTCCCTTTGATATATTTGTCCCGTCGTCTGTCAGAATTGTTTCATAGCCATCCGGCAGACGCTTGATAAACGAGTGAATTCTGGCTGCTTTCGCCGCTGCCATGACCTCGTCCATCGTCGCCCCTTCTTTACCGTATGCCAGATTCTCATAGATACTCCCATGGAACAGCCAGGTATCCTGCAGAACCATGGCGTAAGACTTCCGAAGGCTTTTTCTTGTCACACCGCGGATCTCATGGCCATCCACCCGGATTTCTCCTGAGTTCGGATCGTAAAACCGCATCAGAAGATTGATCAGCGTCGTTTTTCCCGCGCCTGTAGGACCCACCACCGCAATCAGCTTACCCGGATCCGCTTTCAGAGACAGATCATGCAGAATAATCCGGTCCCGGTCATACCCAAAATCCACGTGGGACAGCTCGACCTCTCCCCTGACTTCTTCCTCTCCGCGCCCCAGTTCTATAGCGCCCGGCATATCTGCAGCCTCAGGAATCTCATCCATCAGAGCAAACACCCGCTCCGCCGCGGCCAGCGCAGACTGTAAATCACTCATGATATTGGCAGCCTCATTGATCGGGCCGGAAAACTTTCTCGAATACAACACGAAGGAAGAGATCCTGCCCACCGTCATGTACCCGGCCAGATAAAGAAGGGCTCCAAAAACACTGATTAAAGACAGTGAAAGATTGTTGATGAAATTAACCATGGGACCTACCATGCTGCCATAGTACTCCGCCCGGTAATACGTCTCCACAGCCTCCTTATTCTTCACCGCAAATTTTTGAATCACATGTTCCTCCTGGCAATAAGCCCTCAACGTCTTCTGGCCGGTTACCATCTCCTCCACAAACCCGTTTAAATTCCCCAGACTTGCCGATCTTGCCCGGAAAAGAGGACGAGTCCTGCCTGTAACGAACTTTGTAATACAGGCGGAGAGCGGCACCGTAAAGGCAAATACCAGCACCAGCCTCGGTGATATCACCACCATCATGTAAAGAGCGCCTGCTACTGTGATCACTGTGGTCAAAATCTGTATCAGGTCGCTGGACAGCGACTCATTAACCGTATCAATGTCATAGGATATGCGGCTGATGATGTCTCCCGTCTGGTGTAAGTCGTAATATCCCGCAGGAAGGGCCAGCATCTTATCGAATACATCCTTCCTCATCCGGTAGACCACCTTTCGGCTGATGGTGATCATCAGAACAGAAAGCGCGTAAGACAACACCGAAGAAATCACATAAAACGCCGCCATCCACCCGGCGTAATGAAAAACCCTCGAAAAATCCACCTTTCCGATCCCCGGTTCAATGGCGTCAATCGCATATCCCGACAGCATGGGCCCCACCAAAGCCAGCAGGTTGCTCCCCACCGTCATAACAAACGCCAGAAGCAGCAGCCATTTATACTGTATCATGTAGCGGCCCAGGCGGAGTATGGTGTGCTTTCTCTGAATCAGAGAACGTCCCTGCGGCTCATTATATGCGGCATCCAGCCGCTTTTCACTTCTGCTGCGTGCAGCCATGATCCCGCCCCCTTATATTCCCATCTGGGATTTTCCGATTTCCCGATAAATTTCACATGTCTCCATGAGTTCCCGATGTGTCCCGTATCCGATCATCTGCCCATCCTCCAGAACCATAATGTGATCGGAGTTCATAATAGAGCTGATCCTCTGGGCGATAATCACACAGGTGGTTTCCGCGAAATGTTCTCTCAATTCCTTTCGAAGCGCCGCATCCGTCTTATAGTCCAGCGCACTGGAGGAATCATCCAGAATCAGAATATCCGGTCTGGCCGCCAGCGCCCTGGCAATCAGAATTCTCTGCTTCTGGCCGCCGCTTAAATTGGCCCCTTTAATATCCAGCTGTTCCGAAATTCCGCCTTTTTCCGCCACAGAGGATCAGGCTCGTCCGTAAAGAACGGCTTCCATAACCGCCTCTTCACTTAAATCTCTTCCCATATTAATATTTTCCATAATGGTATCTTCAAATATCGTATCATTCTGAAATACGGCTCCGAAACGCTTCCTCAGCTCATGAAGCCCCATGGTGCGCACATCCTTCCCATCAATGCGTACCGTTCCCTGATCGGCATCGTAAAAACGCATCAGCAGGTTCACAATCGTCGTCTTCCCTGCTCCCGTGGCCCCTATAATCCCCAGCGTCTCTCCCCGCTTCAGCCGGAAACTGATATTCTCCAGATTATTTTCAACTTTATTATAGGAAAAGGACACGTGATCAAATTCTACATGAACCGAATCAGCCTCCGCTTCCGCCATCGCGGCTTCCTCATCCGTCTCCAGCTCCTGAAGAACCATCTCCTGATCCGCCTCCAGCACCGTTACGATACGTGCTGCAGATGCCGCTGCCTTCGAAATCATGATAAACAGCCTGGAAATAGACATCAGCGCATTCAGAATAATCGTAAAATACGTCATGAAGGCAAGAATCTTTCCGACCTCTGACGTCCCCTGGTTCACACGGAAAGCCCCGGTAAGAATCACCGCCACAAGGCCCAGATTTAAGAGTACATTCATGACAGGATTGGTGATGCTGGTGGTCACGGTCGCCTTCCGTTCCCAGTCCACCACCTCGCGGTTCGCCTGATCAAACCTCTCCCTCTCATACGATTCCTTTGACAATGCCTTAATCACACGGATACCCGCGATATCTTCTCTAATCAGCCGGACGAACCGGTCCACCCGGTCCTGAAGAACGGAAAACATGGGAATCGTCTTCTTTGATACCACGACCACCACCAAAGTCAGCAGCGGAAGAACCGCCAGCAGAATACACGCCAGAACCGGGTCCAGCGCCATGGTCATGGTAATACCGCCGATCAACAGGATGGGCGCACGAACTCCCAGCCTCTGGACTCTTCCAAGCATCTGGTGAACATTATACGTGTCACTTGTCAGCCTGGATATCAAAGACGGCCTGGTGAAGCGGTCAATCTCCGTATTGGATAAACGGCTCACCTTCTCAAACAAATCTCCCCGGATCGTTTCAATCGCGCTGCTCGCCACCCGGGAGGCCATCCGGTTCGCCGCAACACTGAACACCACTGCCAGAACCGAGCAGAAAATCATGAAAAATCCCCACAAAAATATTTCCGGCCTCTGGTTTGCCGGAATCACCGTATCGATCATATAAGCCAGTGTCCACGGAAGGAATAAATCCATCAGCGTTCCTGTAAATTTAATAAGAAAACCGACTGCCATACGCAGATAATACGGCTTTAAATAATACGAAAATATCTTCTTCATCGTTTACCTCACCCACTGACTCCATTATACAGGATTCCACCAAAACGCGCAAGAATACCAGCTGCGTCTACAGGAATCAGGCTTCTGTCCGCATTCCGTTCTGCCAGTTTCATCAGGCATTCTCTGTCCGTTCAAACGGTCAAGCCTCCCCAGCCTTGACACCGCAACCATGACACGAGAACCAGCCCCCCAAAAATAATCACAAAAACAGCGGCAGAAAGAGCTGCAAACTCTCTCTGCCGCCACCTGCGCATCTTCCTACTGCCTGTTTTCCTGTTTCGGCGGGCGGTTCACTGCCAGCGGAAGATTAATTCCCATGGGGTTTAAGATAACACCGATGGCATCCCCTGCCAGTACCTGGGAGACCTTTTCCGCCGGAACGATTACCGGCCGCAGCTGGTCTTCCCGGTTAAACTTCTGAAATTCCAGAATATCTGTAAATGCCGCCTGATAGACATCCCCATTTTTCATCTTTACAAGAGGGATTCCATTGCCTTCCTTCTGTATGGCCAGTATGAAATTGCCCTTGCGGAAATGCATCTCAATCTCTTCCTGCAGCTCCATAAGTTTGGAATTCATCTCCGGCCCCGGCTGTCTTCTCGCCTCCTGCATATAATACAGGGCAGTCAAGTGCAGCGCCGGATTCTCCACCCAGACTTTTCCTTCCTCGCCGGGCTCGTCTCCTCTCCGTCTGACAAAGTCCTCCAGCTGGATGAGTTCTTCCTTCCCGGAATCTTCAAGGGAAATCGCGTTGACTCCCATTGTGTATAAATTTGTATAGAACAAAAGCAGCTGTTTATTTTCCATTTTTACGACGCTCACCGGAATCTTTTCCGCCGCCAGGCTCTTTGCCCTGGCTTCTGCTTCCTCCGGTTTAAAAAACACCAGCACCTCGTCGTCAAATGTCTCCGGGGCACATACAACATACGGCAGCTTTGTACACGCTGAAACAATCACATACAGTTCCCTGGTGTCTCTCAGACGCCCCAGTAACGCCTGCCGGTCTGTCTGTGCCGCCTTCTTTCCTTCGTTATCCATCGGTACTTCTCCTTCTTTCAGTTAAATAATATCATTTCGCCCTGATCCCGATTAGTCTTCCTCTTTCTTCGTCATGGCTTCCCGTTCCTTCTTAAGCTCTTCGTACAGAGTATAAAAGGACCATCCGCAGTTCGTCTCTGTGACGACCGCCTTTAATTCAATCTTCGGCACACCGGCCCGCCGCAGTCCCACGAGCAGTTCATCAATACGCCGGTTCGTAAAATTCTTCATAACCAGCATCTCTTCATCGATTTCCGGAGCCACACTTCCCTCTTGCGGTTCCATCTCATCGAATCCGTCAAAACCGGCCAGATAGCCAATCGTCTGCCCGGTCTGCTCCGGTGTAATATTTTTAATTCTGACTCCCATACGAATCAGAACACCCTTTAACTTTGCCGCTTTTGATGCATTGCCGGCCTCTTTTTCTTTCGCCGGCTGATAATACAGAACCATCTCTTTCGCCGCCATGCCTCTTCCTCCTGTTCCTACAGCAGATGTTTTCTTAATTCTTCCCCGCTCATAGAACTTAAATACGCAGGCGCAATATCAAATACCGTTTTACAGCCCGTTACGCCTTCTTTCCCCAGACGGTATGCCGCTCTCGCGTATGCTGCAATGACAGAAGCCGTAAATTCCGGGTTCGAATCCAGTTTCAGGCTGTACTCGATCACATGGCTGTGCTCATTCTCCCATCCGGTCTTTCCGGTGCGTATCACAAAACCGCCGTGCGGAATCCCCTTATGATCTCTCATAAGCTCTTCTTCACTGATAAAATGGACCGTCGTATCGTAATCGGCAAAGTAGTTGGGCATCGTCACGATTTCTTCCTCAATCCGCTTTAAATCAGCCCCTTCTTCCGCCACCACAAAGCACTCTCTCGTGTGCTTCTGCCTTGTAGTCAGCTCCGGGTTTTCTCCATTTCTCACAGCCTGCAGTGCAGCCTCTACCGGCACCGTATACTGTCTGGCATCCTTCACTCCTTCCACGCGGCGAATCGCATCGGAATGGCCCTGACTGACTCCCCTGCCCCAGAAAGTATAATCCTTTCCCTCCGGCAGAACAGCACTGCCGTACAGACGGCTCAGGGAAAACATTCCCGGGTCCCATCCCACTGAGATAATCCCCACATGACCGCTCTCTTTCGCCGCTGCATCCACTGCTTCAAAATGCTCCGGTATCCTGGCATGTGTATCAAAACTGTCAACGACATGAAAGTTCTTCGCAAGCTCCGGCGTCTGAACCGGAAGGTCCGTAGCGCTGCCGCCGCATAAAATCATCACATCGATCTCATCCTTCATCGACTCCGCCTCCTGGACGGAACAAACCTTCACTCCGGGCGTCAGTACTTTTAACGACGCTTTGTCTCTCCTGGTAAAGACAGCCGCCAACTCCATATCCGGATTATGCTTCACTGCACACTCCACGCCCTTACCGAGATTCCCATATCCTAATATACCAATTTTGATTGTCATATTCGTACTTCCTCTCCTTGTCATAAACTATCTAAACGCTACCCCCATTATAACCCGCCTGTCCCCCATATGTAAATTGCTTTTTTAAGCCAGCAAAGCCGCATGGCGGCCAATCGGCCCTCCATGCGGCTTCTATTCATTCAAACTTCACTTCTCTGCTGCCTGTCCCAACTCTAACGTCAGGCCATTGCTGCCTCTTCCTCCGGCAGTTCCAATGCGGTTGTCTCATATTTGTCCAGGATTACTCTCTGAATCATGTCACGGGTATTCGAATTAATCGGATGTGCGATGTCTCGGTATTCTCCGTCTGCTGCCTTCCGGCTCGGCATGGCGATAAACAATCCCTTCTCCCCTTCAATTACCTTGATATCATGGATTACAAACTCATTATCCAGTGTAATTGATACGATAGCCTTCATCTTTCCTTCTTTTTCAATACGTCTTACCCTAACATCTGTAATCTGCATGTCAAAACCCCTTCCCGTCACATTACCTATAATGTGTATCTTTCGTTTTTCTCTACGACAATTTTAATATTGTCCGGTGTACCTATGTAAGTCGTATTCGCGCGGATTGTATCCCGGCTTTCTACAATACAGTTCTCAATAACCGTGTTGTCCCCAATATAAACATCATTTAAAATGATGGAATTCTTAATCACACAGTTATTTCCAATATAGGCTTTTTTAAACAGAACGGAATTCTCAACTACACCGTTAATGATGCTTCCGCTGGATACCAGGCTGTTCTTCACGACTGCGCCGGGATTATACTTTGCCGGCGGCAGATCATCAATCTTGGAATATACATCCGGATACTGGCGGAAGAAGTAATCTCTGACTTCCGGCTTTAAGAAATCCATGTTCGTTCTGTAATAGGATTCTACGGAGGCGATATTTCTCCAGTAAGAATCCATCTTATATGCATAGATCCTCTTTAAATTCTTATATCTCACCAGAATATCATTGACAAAGTCGTAGCGGTCTTCCATGGCGCAGCGCTCAATCAGCTCAATTAACTGACGTCTTCTGATAACATAGATTCCGCAGGATACGGTATTGGAGGAAGCCACCATGGGTTTCTCCTCAAAATCGGTAATTCTGCCGTCCTCGTTGGTTCCCACCAGACCGAAACGGGTTACGTCCTCTCCCTCAGGAAGATCCGTGCAGACTACGGTGATATCGGCCTTTTTCTCAATATGATACTCCAGCACCTTGCCGTAATCCAGTTTATAGATACCATCACCGGCCGAGATAACTACGTACGGTTCATGGCTGTTCTTTAAGAAAGTAAGATTCTGATATAATGCGTCGGCAGTTCCACGGTACCAGTCGCTGCTTTCCGCGGTAATGGTTGGCGTGAATACAAATAAACCGCCCTGTTTTCTTCCGAAATCCCACCATTTGGAAGAACTTAAATGGAGATGAAGAGACCTGGAATTATACTGGGTCAACACTGCCACGTTCTGAATATGGGAATTCGTCATATTACTCAGTGCAAAATCAATGCTGCGGTAGCTGCCTGCGATCGGCATGGCTGCAATCGCCCTCTTGTTGGACAATTCCCGCATTCTCTTACTGTTACCGCCTGCTAATACAATTCCTATTGCTCTCATCGCATACCACCTGCCTTTATGATGTAATCTCCGCTTGCCAGTAATCCGTCGGGATAGTCCTCTACGATCGTCTCCCCTACAATGGCGGTATTCTTTCCAACTTTGACATTGTCCGGGATAATAGAGTTTTCACCCACGGTAACCAGGTCAAACTGGTATACCTTCGGATCATACTTGCTCGGTGCGTATTCCCCCACGCCGAGTGCGACGTTTGATCCAATCTTAACATTCTCAGCGATGACAGCCTTATCAATTGAGGAACCGGCACCAATCACACTCTCGCGCATGATGATGGAATCACGGATCACGGCGCCTTTCGCTACAGTAACACCTGCACCGATCACAGAGTTATGGACTTCACCGTATATCTCGGAGCCCTCTCCGATGATGCTCCTCTCAATCACTGCATCTTCAGACACATACTGAGGCGGAATAATATCACTCTTGGTATAAATCTTCCAGTACTCCTCATATAAATTAAATTCAGGAATAATGTCGATCAACTCCATGTTGGCTTCCCAGTAAGAACCTAACGTACCTACGTCCTTCCAGTAACCATTGTACTCATAAGCAAATATTCTCTGTCCCGCTGCGTGGCAGTACGGAATAATATGCTTGCCAAAGTCACAGCCCGGTTCCTCAGACATCTTGATTAAGGCTTCTTTTAAAACCTTCCAGCTGAATATGTAAATACCCATCGACGCCAGATTACTTCTCGGGTTCGCCGGCTTCTCCTCAAACTCCGTGATACGGTTGTTCTCATCAGTAATTACAATTCCGAAACGGCTGGCTTCCTCAATCGGAACCGGCATGGCAGCAATGGTGATATCTGCATTATTCGCTTTGTGATACTCAAGCATAACCTCATAATCCATCTTGTAGATATGGTCTCCTGAGAGGATTAACACATAATCCGGGTTATACGTCTCCATAAACTCCAGATTCTGGTAGATCGCATTGGCTGTACCGGTATACCAGTCGCTGCCTTTGCTCTTCTCATAAGGTGGGAGAACGGTTACTCCACCCACATTACGGTCCAAATCCCACGGAATACCGATTCCGATATGGGTGTTCAAACGTAATGGCTGATACTGTGTCAAAACTCCGACCGTATCAACTCCTGAATTGATGCAGTTGCTGAGCGGGAAATCGATAATGCGGTATTTCCCGCCAAACGATACTGCTGGTTTGGCTACCTTCTGTGTCAGTACACCTAAACGGCTTCCCTGGCCGCCTGCCAAAAGCATGGCAATCATTTCTTTTTTAATCACGTTATCACCTCTTGCTGTTAGAATTTTATTGTACTAGCATTATACCACACATTTAAAAAATAGTGAACAAATATTTGAAATATTGTTATACTTTTTTGTGCATTTTCCGACATTTTTCCTTAAATATGGTTTTCTTTTACATTTCATGCCGGATATAGCGTTTTTACACAGTCTCCCCCTTGAATCGCAGCCCAAAATACAGTATAATCTTAATAAGTATGCGATCATATCAAAAGGAGAAATCATTATGGATTTAGTGACAGTAAGGCAAATATATAAGGACAGGGAACAGTATTTAAACAAAGAGATTTCCGTCGGCGGCTGGGTCAGAAGCCTTCGGGATTCCAAAGCTTTCGGCTTTATCGTCTTAAGTGACGGTACTTATTTTGAGACACTTCAGGTCGTCTACCATGACACCATGGATAACTTTTCTGAAATCTCCCGGCTGAGCGTCGGAACGGCTCTGATTATCAAAGGCACGCTGGTCGCCACACCGGAAGCCAAGCAGCCATTCGAGATTCAGGCGACAGAAATCGTCATCGAAGGCGCTTCTTCGCCAGACTACCCACTGCAGAAAAAACGACACAGTTTTGAATATTTGAGGACAATCTCCCATTTACGTCCCCGTACCAATACCTTCCAGGCGGTATTTCGTGTCCGCTCCTTAATCGCCTATGCAATTCACCAGTTCTTCCAGGAGCGCGATTTTGTGTATGTACACACCCCGCTGATCACGGGAAGCGACTGCGAAGGCGCCGGCGAAATGTTCCAGGTGACGACGCTTGACCTAAACGATATTCCGAAGACCGACGAGGGAAAAGTGGATTTCAGCCAGGACTTCTTCTGCAAACCGACCAACTTAACTGTAAGCGGTCAGTTAAACGCAGAGACCTATGCCATGGCCTTCCGCAATGTCTACACCTTCGGGCCAACCTTCCGTGCGGAGAATTCCAACACGACCCGCCACGCCGCCGAGTTCTGGATGATCGAGCCGGAGATGGCGTTTGCCGATTTAAACGACGATATGGAACTGGCAGAGTCCATGTTAAAATACGTGATTGGCTATGTACTGGATCACGCTCCGGAGGAGATGAATTTCTTTAACCAGTTCGTGGATAAAGGCCTTTTAGACCGTCTCCACCATGTATTAAATTCCGAATTCGCCCATGTCACCTACACCGAGGCCGTAGAGCTTTTAGAGAAGCATAACGACGAATTCGATTACAAGGTATTCTGGGGCTGCGATTTACAGACCGAGCATGAGCGCTATTTAACAGAGCAGCTTTTCAAGAAACCGGTCTTCGTAACCGACTATCCGAAGGAGATCAAGGCCTTCTACATGAAGATGAATCCGGATAACAAAACCGTGGCTGCAGTTGACTGCCTCGTTCCGGGTATCGGCGAGATCATCGGCGGAAGCCAGAGAGAGGACGATTACGACAAGCTCACAGCCCGCATGGACGAGCTGGGGTTAAAGAAAGAGGATTACCAGTTCTATCTCGATTTAAGAAAGTACGGTTCCACCCGCCACGCAGGCTTTGGTCTGGGATTTGAACGCTGTGTTATGTATTTAACCGGTATGTCCAATATCCGCGACGTTGTCCCGTTCCCAAGAACCGTAAACAACTGTGAACTCTAGAATTCTACCACAAATTCCCTACCTTTCCGGCAGGGAATTTGTGGTATCTTTACTGGGAAAGCCGGATAAAAAAAACGGCGCCGGAAACAACTGAGGGACTATGAGGTGATGACTATGAAATTCGTACATATAGCAGACGTTCACTGGGGCATGAGCCCGGACAGCGATAAGCCCTGGAGCAAGGAACGCTCCCAGGATATCAAAGATACCTTCGCGAAAGCCGTCGCACAGGCGGGACAGCTGGAAGCCGACTGCCTGTTTATTTCCGGCGATTTATTTCACCGCCAGCCGCTGGCAAGGGATTTAAAAGAAGTCAATTATCTGTTTTCTACGATACCCGGTGTTCACGTCGTCATCATCGCAGGCAATCACGACCGCATCCGGAATAATTCCGCACTCTTAAGCTTTACCTGGGCGCCCAATGTGACTTATCTGATGGACGAGGAGCTGCAGTGCGTCTATTTTGAGGAGATCAACACGGAGGTCTATGGCTTCTCCTACCATACCACGGATATTCCCGAGAACCGCCTGGACCATCTGAAGGTGCCAAACAACGGCAGAATCCACGTTCTTTTGGGGCACGGCGGCGACGCCAACCACATTCCCTTTGACAAGGGGGCCATGGGCGCACTGGATTTCTCCTACATTGCCATGGGACATATTCATAAGCCGGAGGTGCTGATCGAAAACCGTATGGCATTTTCCGGGTCACCGGAACCGCTCGACAAGACGGAGGCCGGCCAGCACGGCATGTTTGTAGGTGAGATCAACGAGGTAACCCGCATGGTAACCTCTTTAAAATTTGTTCCCCTTGCAAGGCTTCAGTACATCTCCTTAGCAGTCAACGTGACCACAGCCACCACCAACACGGAGCTGGCCATGAAAATTACCCAGGAGATTCAGAACCGGGGACCGGAGAATATTTTCCGGTTCCGCATCCGCGGCATGCGTGATCCCGACATCTCCTTTGATTTAGACATGCTGTCCACGCGTTTTAAAATAATGGAAATCATTGATGAATCCGAACCGCAGTACGATTTCTCAGCGCTGTTCGCGGAGCATCCCAGCGATATGATCGGCTTCTATATTCAGGCCCTTCAAAAGCCGGAGATGAGCCAGGTAGAAAAGAAGGCGCTGTATTACGGAATCAACGCGCTGCTGCGCACTACGGATGAAAGGAGCTGACCGAATGAAAATTCTGGATATCTATATTAACGGTTTTGGAAAATTTCACGGGCGGAACCTTTCCTTCGAGGACGGCTTGAATATCGTCTACGGCAAGAATGAGGCCGGCAAATCCACCATCCATACCTTTATCAGAGGCATGCTGTTCGGCATCGAAAAACAGCGCGGACGGGCCTCCAGAAACGATCTGTACTCCAAGTTCGAGCCGTGGGAGAACAGCGGCACCTACGAGGGCCAGCTGCGGCTGGAGCATAAGGACCACATCTACCGCATTGAACGGACGTTTCAGAAGAACAAGAAAGAATTTAAGGTGGTGGACGAGACCGCGGGACGTGAGATCGAACCGACGAAGGCATTTCTCGACGACCTTTTAAGCGGTTTAAGTGAGACGGCTTACAACAACACGGTCAGCATCGGCCAGTTAAAAAGCGCTACCGATGAGGGCATGGTGTCTGAGCTTAAGAATTACATCGCCAATTTAAATACGACCGGCAATATCGCGCTTAATATCACAAAGGCTACTTCCTTTTTAAAGAGCCAGCACAAGGAACTGGAATCCCAGATGGTTCCGGAGGCCGCCCGCACCTATACCTCTCTGCTCAGCGAGATCCGCAATACGGAAAAAGAGATTGCCTCACCTGAATATGAGAATCAGATTCAGGCTTACCAGCGCATGCGCGTGGAGGTAAAGGATACACTGGAAGTGAAGCAGAAGGAAAAGGAAGAGCTGATCCAGAAAGTGGCCAGAGGCAAACAGGTCCTGGCTAATAATCAGTTTACCGACCAGGATTCCATTACCGCCTATTCCATCAAGACACAGGGGACCTTTGACGAGTATACGGAGGCGAAGGAGGTCTGCGGCAGGAAATCGAAAAAGATCCTTTCGGTGCTCTCGCTCGTTATCGCCACCCTGCTGCTGTGCGGTGCCGGCGCAGTCTACTATCTGGGTGACAGCAATTACCTGACAGCCGCTTATGGGATGGATTCCCTGGTCTGCATCGCCGCGGCGGTGGGGGCCGCCATTATCTTCTATCTGATCGGCCTTATCCTGTACCTTCGTCTGCGCCATCGCCAGAAGGACATGGAATTAAGCGCCAAGGTCCTGCAGGAGATATTTTCCAGGCATTTGGGCGACACTGCCATCTCCATGGACGCCATGCGGGCATTTCAGGCCAGAATGGCCGAATTTACACGGCTGAGTTCCGCCATTGCCAAGTCGGAAACCGCGATTGAGCAGAAGGCTGCCGAGATCACGGAACTTCAGGGGAGGCAGGAGACCTGCGGGGAAGTCATTGAGAAACAGCAGAAGACACAGTGGGAGCTGGAGAAGAAGCTGGAGCACCTCTCCGCCTGCAAGACCCAGGCAGAAGGCCTGAAGCATATCCTGGCAGAAAACGACAGAATCCGCGAGGAACTGGCCGCCATTGATCTGGCGTTAGAGACTATGACGACGCTCTCCTCTTCCATCCGGGATTCCTTCGGTCTCTATCTAAATAAGACCGCATCGGACCTGATCGCAGGGATCACAGGGGGGATTTATACCAGTTTAAGTGTGGATGAGAACCTGAATGTGTTTCTCAATACGAAGACCAAGCTGGTTCCGTTAGAGCAGGTCAGCAGCGGAACCATGGACCAGGTATACTTGGCGCTGAGACTGGCTGCCGCCAGGCTGATCATCGGGGACCACGGGGAGATGCCGCTGATCTTTGATGACAGCTTTGTCCTCTATGACGATGACCGGCTGAGGACGGCCCTGAGATGGCTCGTGAAGGCCTGTGAAGGGCAGATAATTATCTTTACATGCCATCAGAGGGAGGCGCAGATGCTGACCGCGAATCTGATCCCTTATCATCTGGTGGAGATTTGATGTGCAGACAGGATTATACCGCCCATTCCAGAAGGTCCATCATGGCCCGCAGCGCTTCCCCGCAGCTGGCAGCCTCCCTTGAGGTCCCGGAAGGTACAGCGCTACTGGTGATCGAAAATATTGTCTATGACCAGTATGACGTCCCCATAGAACTAAGTATTGAATCAATATCCGGAGAAGCGCACCAGTTTAGTTTTGATGTATTTAGTAATTCGTAATAGAACTGCCGGGCAAAACAAAAAACTGCTTTTTGAGAATAACCACTGGGATCCAGCCCCATGGTTTTAATCAAAAAGCAGTTTTCTTTTGTTCGCTCTGAAATGAACCAATACTCCAATTACAATCCCCACCGCCGCAGGACTGATCCATTCCAGATTCAGACTGTGCAGGGGAAGCAGGAGCAGCACGCGTCCCAGAGGCGTTATGCCGATTTCATACAGAGCCATTGCTACGCTCGTAATTCCGGTCAGAACGATGGAACAGACGTAAACCGGCCGCCACCGCTTCCCGTCAGGGAAAAGAAACGAGAGGAGAATCAGTACGATAGCCGCAGGGTAGATTGCATTTAGCACTGGTACGGATATCTCCAAAATCCGGTTCAGTCCGGCATTGGCTATGATCAGGCTGACAACAGCAAAGATAAACGCCCACATCCGGTATCCGATCCGGGGCAGAAGCGTACAGAAATACCGGCTGCAGCAGCTGATCAGACCTATACAGGTATTGAGACAGGCGATAAAGAAAATAGCCGCCAGCATAATCAGCCCTGCCTTGCCAAACAGGAAACGCACCATCTGATTCAGGGTCTGCGCACCGTTTTCAAAAGAACCAAAGGCGCCTCCCGCGACCGCACCGATATGAGCCAGAGCGGCGTATACCAGAACCAGGATACCGCCGGCAATCACTCCGGCCTTTATCGTTTCTTTTATGATGGAGGCTTCCGCCTTCACTCCCAGAGCGCTGATATTGAGAGAAATAATAATTCCAAAATTCAGAGCCGCTATGGTATCCATCGTTAAGTATCCTTCCAGAAATCCCTTCACAAGCGGATTCTTCTGATACATCTCAGACGGCCCCCCATAACCAGACACCGAAGCCGGCTTTAAGATGCAGCCGAAAAACAGAATCGCTATCAGAGTCAGCAGACACGGAGTCAGCACTTTCCCAAGCCGGTCTGTCAGCTTATCCGGCTTTAAAGCCACCAGAAACGCAATGGCAAAGAACAGGCACGAATACAGAAGCTGAGCCATCCCCACAGAAACGCGGCCATGCAGAAACGGGATTACAGCCATTTCAAACGAGGTACTGGCGGTTCTGGGAATTGCCAGACACGGTCCGATGGACAAATAGATCAGGAGCGTAAAAACAGACGCAAACCCGGGATGGACCCGGCCCGCCAGACTGGTAAGTCCGCCGGCCTTCGCCACTGCAATCACGCCCAGAATCGGAAATCCAATGGCCGTCACCGCAAAGCCTGCCATGGCTGTCCAGGTATTCGTCCCTGCCATAGCGCCTAAAAAGGGCGGAAAAATAAGATTTCCCGCCCCAAAAAACATGGAGAATAATGTCAGTCCTACCAGACAGACGTTCCGTTTCGACAATCGTTCCATCGATCTCCTACCTGTCACCCGCACGGTAACGGTCAAGGAGCCTGTTAATTCTCGACGTAGGATTGAGCAGCTCGCTCAAGGAAGCGTCATGATTCAGATTATCGATGATCAGTGCGATATACTTGCTCATATCCACATTGATATAATACGGTCTGGACAGCAGATCCGGTGTCTGATATACCAGATTCGTCGTCAGAATCCTGTCGATGGTTCCATTCTCATAGTATTCGTCAAATTTGGCCAGGCCGTTGGTGAATAAACCGAAGGTGGAGCAGATAAAGACTTTTCTCGCTTTACGCCGTTTCAGCTCCTTCGCCACATCCTGCATGCTCTCGCCGGAAGAGATCATGTCGTCCACGATAATTACATCTTTCCCTTCCACGCTGCTGCCCAGGAATTCATGCGCTACGATCGGATTGCGTCCATTGACAATCTGTGTATAGTCGCGGCGCTTATAGAACATACCCATGTCGAGACCAAGCACATTGGCAAAGTATACAGCACGTCCCATGCCGCCTTCATCCGGGCTGATCACCATCATATGGTCGCTGTCAATCTGCAGTTCCTTCTCTTCTCTCAGAAGATATTTGATAAACTGATAAATCGGCTGAACCGTCTCAAATCCCTTTAACGGAATCGCATTCTGTACTCTCGGGTCGTGAGCGTCAAAGGTAATGATGTTCTCAACACCCATATTGGTCAGCTCCTGAAGTGCCAGTGCGCAGTCCAGGGATTCTCTGCTGGATCTCTTGTGCTGTCTGCTCTCATATAAGAACGGCATAATCACATTGATACGGCGAGCTTTGCCGGCCGCTGCCGCGATGATTCGTTTTAAATCCTGAAAATGGTCATCGGGAGACATGTGGTTTGTCATCCCGCAAAGGGAATAGGTCAGACTGTAGTTACACACGTCGACCATAATGTACAAATCGTCTCCGCGGACTGACTCGGAAAGCGTTCCCTTCGCCTCTCCCGTACCGAAACGCGGTGTGCTGGCCCCGATGATATAGGACTCTCTCTGATATCCGGAAAATGCAATCGTAGACTTGTGCTCGCTTTCACGCTCCCGTCTCCAGTCCACCAGATAATCGTTTACTTTGGCTCCCAGCTCCGTACAGCTCTTAAGCGGAATTAATCCCAGCGGGCCCACCGGAATCGTCTCAATCGTCTTCTCTTCGTATAACATTTCTTCTCCTCCAACGTATCCATTTGTCTTACAACGGTTCTTTTATATCATTATGCGCCGAAATAGTCAAGTTAATCAGCGCGTTTTGCTTTCTTTCGCAGGCGAATATCGTCGCCATAGAGCGGAATAATCGTATATTTGCTGATCAGGCGGGAAGTCACGCGCTCGGTGTAACGGTCCCTCAGTTCATTCAGCGGATGATTCGTGGAAATAATCGTGGACTTCGATGAATTCAGCCGCTCATTGATGCAGTAAAACAGCTGGGACGAGGTAAAGCTGTTGTTGAGCTCCGTCCCCAGGTCATCGATGATCAGTAAATCACAGTCCAGAATGTACTGGTACATGCCTTTTATCTCTTCCTCCGCCTGATACTCAAAGCGGTTTTTTGAAAATACCTCGAACAGATCATTGGCTGATAAATAGATCACGGAATAATAGCGGTCGATCAGCTCTCTGGCAATGCAGTTGGTCAGAAAGGTCTTTCCAACCCCTGTAGGCCCCGTAAACAGCAGATTGCCGTGTTCCGTGGAAAAGTCGTCCACAAACCGGTGGCACGTTTCCACTACCTGTTTCATATACTGCCTCACCGTTCTTCCCAGGACGGGCAGTACCGACGAGTCATCAAAATATTCAAAAGAAAAAGTAGAAAAATTTTCAAGTGTTACAATCTCTTCAATGTTGGACTGGGCATAAAGGTATTTCATCTCGGCCTGCCGGAAGCAGTGGCACTTCCTGCCTTCCGAGTAGCCGGTGTCCTGACAGTCCGGGCACTTATAATGCATCTCCATATAGTCAGGCGAAAATCCGTATGCACGGAGCAGAACGCTCTTCTGTTCCCTCAAATCCGCAATCTCCGCCCTCAGTTCCTTTAACGCCCCCTGATCACCGTCCAGCAGCCTTCTGGCGCTCTTTACCGCACAGGAGCTTATGGAGTCGTCCAGTTCTTTTATGGCAGGTATCTTTTTATAAACTTCCGCTATTCTGTTTTCCTGCTCATGGCGGTTTTGCAGCTGCTGCTGCTGATAAGTACGCATGATGGCATCATACTGAGAATTGCTGAGCGACATGGCTCCCTCCTTAATTTTCTGTTAACTGCTGCAGCACCAGAGCATCATAATCGATCTCTCTCTGAGGAAAGTTCTGAAACTGGTTGGTACTTCGTCCGCGGCCGTTCCCGCCTCCCCTGTACTCCTGGGTGCCGGCTCCATTGCCGCCTCCCTTGCCCTTTGTCCGCCCCGCATGCTGCTCATCCAGCCGTTTCACGTCCTCTAAGGAGCACACACCGGCCTTTTTCCAGCCCGAAAGGATCTTGTCCGCATATTTGAAGCTGGGCGCGTGTGTGGCCGTCAGAGTGCGGTTACAGGCCTCCAGGACAAGCTCCCTGGTAAACCCGTAGGTCTTAAACCAGCGGTCAATCATCTCACGCTCTGCATCGCCCGGCTTTCTGTCATTTAAACCGAAGGCCTTCATCACCGCAAAGGAATCCCGGGTAAAGGAAGAAGCATATGCCTTGGCATCCTCCACCGTCTTAAGCCCGGACTCGTGCCAGTTGATTGCCACAGTCTCGATATAGCGGATACTGGTGTGGCCTCCCTGCACGCAGTACTCCACCACGTATTCCAGAAGCTCCGCCGTCATGTGCAGACCGTCATAGAGATAGGCAAACACCTCACACTCCCGCTGCGTAAAGACTTTATTCATGTATTTCTGGGCAATATAAAGGAGCTGGGAAAAGTCTTCATCCCCCGCCAGACCGCTGATCTGCTCCGGGGAATAAACAGGCCTTGGCTCTGTCTTTTTAACCGGGGCCTGCGCCGAGGCAGGTTCCGGGGCAGTAAGGACGGCCTCCCTCTTCTCCGGGACAGCCGCTTCTCCGTACGCAGCAGTACCGGTGCCGCTTCCCTTTACCGGTCTCTCCACGTAGTCATAAGAGGACTGTACAGCCACACAGGCCTCTGGAAACGCTCCATTCAGCGGAGATTCCATACTTTCCGTAATCATGCCGCCGGCGCAGGCCGTCTGAGCCGCCGCAGGCCATTTATCCACATCAGGGCCATCGACGGGGACTTTATCCACAGACGTCTCCAGAACCCCCAGCTTTTTCCAGTAAGACAACGCACGTGTTACATCTGATTCCGTGTGGTTAACGGCATCCGCGATCATGGAGACCGTCACCGCTTCCCCCTCATGGCGAAGCACAAAAAGATACTCCTTGATATACTCCCCATTGGCCGATGCCATATATGTATCAATAAACTCGTTGGCTACCAACGTCGCACTCACTTTAAAACTGCTTTTAAAATCCACCGCCATAACCTCACTTTTCATCCTGTACCCTGTACGTGAACTGCCTCACCAAGTGCTCATAGTATACCATAAGTCCCCTTAAAAAGAAATAGGGGGAGTTATCCACCAAAGTAATTGTGGATAATGTGGATAATGTGGAAACCAGGTATACATAATCTTAAAAATTATGGGGATTTGTGTCGAATGCCGCATAAATCCGTTATTTCTAAAATTGTAAGTCAATAATTTATGTTAATTAAAAAATCCACATAGCTTCTTTACATAAAATGTTGAAAACTATGTGGATAATGTGGATAACTAATTACCTAACAGCTTTTCTCCCACTTTTACAATGTCTCCGGCCCCCATAGTTATCAACAAATCACCGTGTATACAGTTTTCCAAAATAAATGTTTCTATTTCATCAAAGGACGGAATATAATGGGCTTTTACCCCCTTTGCCTCGATTCTGTCGACAATATCTTTGGAACTGATGCCTAAATTGTCGGTTTCGCGGGCGGCGTAGATATCTGCTAAGATTACTTCGTCAGCCATGGACAGGGCCTCTGCAAATTCGTCAAGAAAGGCCTTTGTCCGCGTATACGTATGAGGCTGGAATACGACCCACAGCTTCCGGTGCGGATAATTCAGCGCTGTCGCCAGAGAGGCGCTGATTTCCTGCGGATGATGGGCATAATCGTCGATAATGGTGATGCCTCCCAGTTCTCCCTTCTTCTCAAAGCGGCGGTTTGTACCCGTGAATTTCCACAGTCCCTTCTTTATCATCTCCAGAGATATCCCCAGTTCCATACACACAGCAATGGCCGCCAGGGAGTTATACACATTATGCTCACCGGGAACCCCCAAAGCTACGGTATCCACGGTTTCTCCATCCACACTCAGGTCGAAGACCGGTCTTGCCAGTTCATCGAATCGGATGTGCTCCGCACGGTATTTGCTGCTCTCCTCTTTGCCGAATGTGATGACACGGCAGGGCAGCCCCTCTGTAATCTTTTCATACTCCGTTATATCGCTGTTAATGACCAGAATGCCGTCCTTCGGCAGCTTCTCTGCAAACAGGCGGAAGGAGCGGCGGATATCGTCTAAATCCTTGAAGAAATCGAGATGATCGGCCTCCACATTTAAAATCACCTCAATGGTCGGAAAAAATGACAGGAAGCTGTTGGTATATTCGCAGGCCTCCGTCACAAAAAGCTCCGGTCCTCCCACCCGGATATTGCCTCCGATGGAGTTTAAGATACCGCCTACGGAAATTGTCGGGTCTGCATCAGCAGCCAGAAGGATCTCGGTGATCATGGAGGTTGTAGTGGTCTTTCCATGGGTTCCGGATACTGCGACCGCGTTCTCATAGTTTTTCATCATCTGCCCCAGTAGTTCCGCACGGCTCAGCATCGGCAGCCCTTTTTCCATGGCCGCTGCAAATTCCGGATTGTCCGGATGGACTGCCGCAGTGTAAACAACTACATCAATCCCATCAACAATATTTTCCGCCCTCTGACCATACGCAATCCTGGCTCCCTTTGCGGCTAAATGATCCGTAAGCTCTGATTCATGAGAATCGGAGCCGGAAACAGAAAATCCCTCATCGATCAGTATTTCGGCCAGCCCGCTCATGCTGATGCCGCCGATCCCTATAAAATGTATATTCTCCGGTTTATGAAAATCAATCTGATACATCGTTTTTTCCATCCTTATTATGTTTTTAATTTTATTCCACTTACTTTTACTGCTTTTCTGCGGTAAAGTCAACTCTTTCTTATTATTATATCGAAAAAGCGGCAGAAAAGCTACGTTTTCGGGAGGAATAAACGAAAAACACCCGCAGCGGCGATTCTCTGCGGGTATCTTTGAGTATAGAATTCAATGATATATTGTCTTATTTTTTCGTTTCTTCCCCGTAATTTCCATAATACTTTCCATAGTATTTACCATAGTAATTTCCATAGTAGGAATCACGTTCTAAGTCCACCTTATTTAATACAACACCCAGGATACGGCATTCACCCTTATCCAGCTGCTCTTTTACGTGCTGAACCATCTTATAGCTGATTACTCCGCTCTCAACGACGATAATTGTCCCATCTACGTGTCTGGCGATCAGCGCTGCATCAATTACGCTTCCCAAAGGCGGAGCATCAATAATCACGTAATCGTAATTCTCCCGGGCACTCTCGATCAGATCTGCAAATAACTCGCCGCTTAACAGCTCGGTTGGATTTGGTGAAACGGGACCGGCAAAAATCATATCCAGGTTGTTAATATCGGTGCTGCAGATTACATCATCCGTCGATTTCTGTCCGGATAAGTAATGTGTCAGTCCAAACTTGTTTCCCTCCGCCTTATAGCGGCCCACAAGCACTGATTTACGGATATCCGCATCAATAAACAGCACACGGTTGTCCGCTTCTGCAAAAGAGGCAGCCAGCTGGAAAGAAATGGAGGTCTTTCCTTCGTTCGGTGTCGAACTTGTCAACGTAATAACTCTTGTATCGTGTCCGGAAAACAGGATATTGGTACGCAGCGTTTTAAACGCCTCATTTGCCCTGAAATCCAGCTTATCGTGTTTACGCAATAAAACCTTCTGCATCCTCTTTACCTCCTGCTCTTCTTCCGTTTGGATTTCTTCTTTTTTGCGCCTGTTTCATCCTCAAAAACCGGTATAGTAGCAAGCGTATTGAGACCTAAGTATTTCTCCACATCCTCCGGCGTCTTAATCGCGTCATTCATCACAAACAGGACAAGAATGACTGCTCCTGCAAGGAATATTCCTGCGATACCGCCGATCATGGTATTCTTCGTTATGCTCGGTTTTGTCTTCTGAGTCGGCAGATATGCCTCCTCCACAATGTTGGGCGGAACGGAATCCATAATCTCAGCCATACGGGCTGATGCAACAGACGCAAACTCATCAGCAATCGATTTTGCCATATAGGGGTCTGTGTCCTCCACTGAGATAGTGAGGATGCGGGTATCGGTAGGGTTGTCCACCTTAATTTTTTTCACCAGCTGTTCATGGCTCAAATTTAAGTCCAGATTGGTAATAACCTGCGCCGTAACAGGGCGGCTGGTTACCAGGACCTTATAATCCTTCGTCAGCTGGGTACCAAGCTGCAAATCCGTCAGAGAGGTCAGCGTAGTCGTCTTATTTACGATGTAGAGCATCGTAGAGGACGTGTAGACAGGTTTCATCACCATGGCAGTATAAAGTCCGATGCTGACGGCACCCACAATACCTGTCAGAAGGATAATCCACAGTTTCTGTTTGATTACGTAAAATAGTTCCTTTAAATCAATTTCAATCTCGTCATCCTGATTGGTTCCCATAATTTTCTCCTAAATCAAAATAATTTATCCTCCAGTATCGCCATTGGGTTCCCGCATAAAATCCCTTTTGCAACCGGCTCAGGACAATTGTCTTTCATCCATGCCGCTGCTTTTTTTATCTGTGGTTTGCGATAATGGGTACCGTGGGTATCTGTCGCCAGAAAATGAATTCGCCCCGATTTGCAGAGTTTCCGAACCACCGCGCTGGCAGTGTCAAACACTCCGCCAAATAAGCTGGAGCTGTTTACCTGAAGACAAATCCCCAGGTCCCTCAATTCATCCAGTCGATCCATCTCCTTATACAGACACTTGTATCGTTCCATATGAGCCAGTATCGGTATATAGCCGCCGGATTCCAGCTTTCGTAAGCCCTTATACAATTCCTCATAACGGACAGAGGGTAAAAACTCTACTAAGATGTAATGGCTGCCCGCCATCGTTCTCGCACGCCCCTCGTCAAGGCACTCCAGAAGGCTTTCGGAATACATCAGTTCGTTTCCAAGATACAGCCTCATTTCACCTCCATACGGAGTTTCCTTCAGGCGCGCTTTCAACTGCTCAAATGCCTCCTGCAGCTTAGCGCCATAGCCGGGCCCGCAATCCGCTGAAAAATGGGAAGTACAGATAATATGGCGCACGCCTTCCTCGTATTCCAGTTTCATTGCCTCCAGGCTCTCTTCTATCGTTTGTGAACCATCATCCACTCCGGGAATCAAATGGCAGTGAATGTCGAATAAATCCATCCTTCTTACCGTTCCCTTTCTTTTTGTGTAATCATTAACTGTTACTTACTGTCCTTCCAGGTATGCACAGCCACCAGGACAATAATTCCAAGAAGAACTCCGATCGCTCCTGTAAGCATTCCGGTTTTGCATAACCCGCTGCTGTATATTTTGAAAAACCGCTCCATATAATCCGGAGTCATCTTCGGCAGGTTCTGACTGGTCATCGCCATGCCCACACCAAATACCGCTGCGGTAATCACCCCACCGCCTACCAGGCTTTTCCCTCCCAGTATAACGCCACGGTGCTTATAGTGGTTCAGGCCAATCATAAGAGCCTGAGAACAAATGGCCAAAAGCAGTGAAAGCGGCAATGCCGTCTTTGCAAAAGCAAAAAATTCTGTTCTCATTTTTATCCACCATTCAGCGAATGGCCATTTAAGCAGTGATGTATACTTTTGATCCAGGCGATTCATCAGTTCATTCAGACCAATCTCAGCCTGCTCCGTCATGGTAACTGATCTGCCTTCCAGGTATGATCTGATATCTGCCTCCAATTGCCCCGTCAGAACGGACGTATCCGCCTGATAGGCGCCCTGGCTTAGATCACTCTCCACCTGCTGTCTTGCCGCCATTACAACGCGTTCATATGTAATTGCGCCGTCCATCACATTGTCCGGGATATCTAAAAGTGCAAACGAGATAGAAGTATCACGCCGCAGCTCCTCAAAGATCGTTCGGTAATATCCCGTATCCGCAAGTTTATTTAAAACAGCGCTGTCCTGAAACGCCCCGATCCAGACGCCTGCTGCCGTAAAACAAATGGCGGACAGCACACCAATTTCCGCTGCCAGTATATATTTTAAACATTTTCGCAGCTTTCTGCGACGATGATTCACAAGAAGCTTTTTTATAAATGAAATGGCTGCAATGACCACAATCACAGCGGCCATTAAAATAATCAAATATATAACCGTCAGATAGGGAATGTGAATGCGCGCCATAAGCGCATCGGTATCCCTGGATAAATATTCGTATGACTGCGGAGGAGCCTTGTCTACCAACTCCAGAATCGAAATAACTTCAGGAGGTTCCGGTATCTCCGCCTCTGTAACCTGTTCAGAATTCTCCTCCGGCTCGATCTCAGCCGGACTGTCCGACTCAGGGGGATCCGTTAATTGTTCATCCGGATTTGTTTCAGAAACATCTTGATTCTCTGTTCCGCTTCCTTCTTTATCTGTGTCCTTGACTCCAGTCTCGCCGGCCGCTCCGCCGGACTGTTCCTCTGCCGCGGTCGTCTCCTCAGGCACTGCCTGCCCGATCGGCTCTAAATAGCCGCTTTCGACACCAGTCTGCACATTGGAATAGATTTCAGATATAACAGCCTGAGCCTGTTCTGCAGTCAAGTCTACATCATCCTGCTGCAAATAACTCACTGCAGAATTGATGTACTCCTGTCGAACTTTATACACGACGCCATCCTGCTCAAACTGACCGTGGATGACAGATACAATAGATTGCTCATTACCATTAATACTGCCGGCATAAGCAGTGATACAGAAAATTGTGCTCGCCAGAATGGTCGAGAACAGCAGTGATAACAGGCTGCAGATTCCTGCAGTCCTTGTTCGTTTTTTCATAATTTGCCCCACACTGGATTACTGCTTTTATTTGATAAAATTCTTATACAGCTATACTTAAAAATAGGGCGGTTCCTTTGGGAGCCACCCTATTTTAATAATTTTTAAGAAAATAAAATATACACTTATTTAATATTTACAGTATAGGTCAGCGGTGTCTTACCGTCTTTATATGATACTTCTACTGTATAGGATGATCCCTTTACCGCTTCGAACTTTGTACTTCCGCTGTAAAGCTTTCTGGCAAAGTTTAACATATCCTCGTCGTTATTGACCGGATCACCGTCCACCGTAATATCTTTAACACCATCTACAGATTTAAACATGCTTAAAATTGTTCTAGCCGTAGGAAGAGCGTCTATTAACGTGGCGTTTGACTGCTTAATCGTTACATTAATAGTTTTATCTTCAATACTAGCGCCAATATAGGAAGATTTATTAGCAGAAGCAACTGCTGCTTTAATTCCTTCTTCTACAAGCTTGTCTGTAGTATTAGTTGGTTCAGGCTCAACTGGTTTTTTCTCTGCAGTTGTATCATCTGAATTTTTAATTTCAACCTCTACTGTTGCAGAAGACTCATTCTTTATTTCTGTTTTAGATACCGCCTCATCTGCATCGTTGTTCGCAGATTTAACCGTAGTCCCTGATGCAGCTGCACTGTGGGTAACTACTAATGTAATCTCCTGTGATGCTGTAATAGTGGCAGGAATCGCTGTTTTAATTTCAGCTTTTGCAGTCGTGGTAATATCCAATTTCCCTGAATCAGTTGGATTTGATGATTTCACCTCAACTGTAACCGGCTCGGTAACCGCTACAGAAGAGCCACTAGTCTCATTAACTACAAGAGTAACAGGCTTACTAACAGTCGCAACGATCGGAACATCTGCAATAATGGTTGTGCCAGATACAGTGACATTCAATCCTGTTGCTGTGTCACCCTCCAGTTTTACCTGAATATTTGCTTTAGCAACATTAACCACAGTACCCTCGCTATTATTTACGATACGTGCATCGCTGTTTAACACGATTTTGTTTCCTGCATTTTCATTCCAGGTGTTAGGCTTAACGGCTTCAATCGTTACCTGTTTGAATGTAATTTCATTAGTAATACTCTGATTAGGAGCATCTACAGTTAAAGTAACTTTTGAATAATCTACATCATCTACTTCTGATAAGGTAACTGCTCCGCCATCGTTTGTAGCATACTTAAGGTTTGTATAGCCCTCTTTTGCCAGTGCGTTTAAATCAGCTACAGTAGCAACGGTCTTTAACTTTGACTTAGAACTGGAGCTGGAACTCGGTGACGAAGAACCGCCGCCACCTGACAGTGACTGATTACCATTGCCGCCAAAAGTAGCAGTTAACGGCACATTAGGCTGTCCATTTGTTGTTCCATTAACACCAAAATTATAAACTTTACCATTCACTTCCTTATCGCCGATAAATAAATCGCCGCTCGGATTCATAAAGTAGACACTACTGTCAACTTTGATCAGGCCGACCTGCATAACGCCGTTGTAAGCCATGAAATACCATTTACCGTCAGCATCCTGGAACCAGCCCTTCTGCATAATTCCGTTGTTATCGAAATGATACCATCTTCCGTCTACATCTCTAAACCATGTTCCTGTTTGGAATGTACCATCATCATTCTGGTATTTCCAGTTGCTTCCCTCCTGTAACCATGCAGCCGATGCTGTCATGACAGAACCTACGGAGAGCGCTGTTGCTAATGCCATAACAGCCAGCTTCTTCATTCTCATAATTGCATTCTCCTTTCAAAAATCCTTTTCCTAAAATTGTTTTTCCGGAATATGTAACCCGTTGAGACTATATTAACTCACCTTTCCATATTTTGCAAGCATTTTAGGTCTAAAACATCTGCTTATAATATGTTTTAAGTGTATAATATATGCAATTATTCAATCATACTTGTAAAAACAGAATCGTTATAATATTTAACGATTCTGCTATTTTACCCGAATATTCGCTTCTATGATGCTACAGTTGATTACTCTATCTATAAATGATTACGGATTTTATATTATTTTTTATGTTTTATTTCCATATCTAGTATAATCTAATAAAATAAAACCTATATTATATTAGGTAATCATGCAACTTACGAGGTAAGAATGAAAGGAGCTAAATATATGCTGCTTACATCTATTTTATATGGTTCTATTTGTTTCTCTGTCTGTTGTATTCTAACCCTGATCATAATCCTCTATTGCTCAGTCCACGTTTCGACAACCTACGACAAATTATCCGATGATGATCAACAGATTAAATTTTTGCAGACTCACAATACTTTGTAATAATCCATTTACAGACGCGATAACTTCCAGCTGTTATCAAAAAAACAGCACAGCCAATCACTGTTCCAATACTGTTCATGAGAATATCGTCTACTTGAAAGTATCCTCTTTGGGTAAGTAATTGAACTGTTTCAATTGTCAAGCTGCTCATTGCGCCTACCGCAAGACATAACACGAAATTACGCATTGGACGAAAAAGAATCGCAAGTAAAAAACCATATGGGATAAACAAAAGTACATTTTCGACAACATATGCATTATTTCTGGAACCTCCTAGTGTTTCAAATAAGGTAAGGCTAATTGCTGTCCGTGAACCCGGTTCACGTTCAAACAATGTAATATGTACCAGCGCAAATAAATAAACTAAAAATATTACTTTATAAAAATTATAGAGCGATTTACTATTTTTACGCAAAATAATTTTAAACACAAAATACACAATTATACTCAAAAACAGGGCGTATGGGAGATATTCTAATTCTTTTCCTATATCCTTTATTATGTAGCCCCACATAGCTTTATCAAGTAAATCAAACATATTAACTGCCTTTCAATAAAAATTTCTAAACCATTTGTAATTAGTATCATATGTATTCACTATTTTATATCTGAATAAATATATGATTTATCGCTACCGAAAAAATTTATATTCTATTAGACCATTATTTTTTTGTTCTATAAATTGATTCCAGTATTTTTTTGCAAAATACATTTTGTCCTCTACTATAACATAATTTTTTATTGATTGCAGTATTATATCATATTCTTATTTTTAATAACTATTTTAGCCACTCTTCTATCATACTATCTTCTGGTAAATTAATAAAATTTCTCCCATTATAATTTAACAGCACTTCTTTTTTTCTTTTTAATGATACCTCTGTATAAATCTGAGTTGTAACAATACTGCTATGCCCCAAAATATCTTGAACCGCTCTGATATCTGCTCCATTATTTAGTAACTGGGTTGCGAAGCTATGCCGCAAGTAATGAGGAGTTGCTTCAGAATTTATATGTGCCAATTCTCTATATTTATAAAAAAGATTTTCTATACTGTAAATACTTAATCGTTTTCCGTATTTGTTAACAAATAATGCATCGTCCTGAAGATTAAACTCTTGCCTCGTTCTAATCCATTTTTGGAGCTTTTGATTTACGGTTATTGATGATATAAAAAGCATCCGTTCTTTATTCCCTTTACCATGAATCAAAAAGGAAGCCTCACCAGAATCATAATCTTCTATATTTAATGCTGCCACTTCTCCAATCCTCAACCCCAGGCAAAACAGTATTTCAATTATACACATATCTCTCAAGCAAAGTCTCCGGTAAAAATCAGTTGGAGCTGATTTGTATTCTTTTGAAACAGTAGTAATCAGCTGATTTACTTCCATCTTTGATAAGGTACGCGGCAGTGATTTTGGTAACTGAAACTTTCTTGACGAAAATTTCATAAAAATTTCATTCACACCTTTTTCAACATTTATGTAGTGAAAGAATTGTTTAATCGAAACATACTTTCTGCGAATGGATCGCGGAGATAATTTCTTATTATTTTGCAAATAAAGAAAATAGTCCGAGATTGACTGCGGATTTATTAATTCATACTTATTTTCATTTAACCATGAAAACATACATGATAAATCACTTTTATATGCATATATGGTTTTTCCTGACAGGTTTCTTTCGAGAGATAAAGAGTTTAGAAAGTCAGTCAGGTATATTTTTTGTTGTTCGTAATTGTAGTTCATTGTTCGGTTCCCCCTCATTGTAAGTGTATGGTGTGTTTCGAGTTCTATTTCAGTCTGAATAGTGAACAGGAGTTAGCATTTCTGTAATTTGTCCTGGACCTCTGCAATTTATTGACATATTTTTTCCCTCCCAAAGTTTAGCATTGATAAATTCATCTTTGATGCTTTGATTATTGCATAAATTGATAGGGCGATAAAGTGTCTAGTCCAAATAATAACAATTATTTGGAAATAGGAATTTTTAGCAGCTATCAGTAGTATCCCATTATCAGCCTAATTTTTTGAATTAAATAACATCAGAAAAATGATAGTGAAGAAATTACCTTGTATATTGAATGATACTTGTAGAAAGGTCTGCTCCTATAATACGAGTAGTTGCCTAATAATTAAATAGTCTCCCCCAAATATATATGACTATATTTTGCTATGAAAAACAGATGAAACAAATCAAGAAAAGACAAAATCATTACAGCCAAGTCATATAGTTGCCAATATAGGCTATGTCCACTTTTTTGTTATGGCTTACTACATATGTAAAGAGTTTAATGTGGGTACGATTTCTAAAAAATTGAGCAGATTAATACTAAAAATTTCAATCCCAAATTAATGATATTGAGAAATACCTGGCTAAAAAGAACAGGGCTAACCGCAACGTTGGGCATTAAAGCAATGTTTAACATTGCGGGTTTTGTTGTTATTATGCCATTAACCAATATCTATGCCACAAAATCAGTGAGGGAAAATAACCAGGATTATCATGGAAATGAGTTACTCACAAGTGAAAATATGATGTGTTTATCCTACGAAATTAGTGAAAATATCAATCCGTAGCATAGCCACAGCAATACACACTCTGACAGGTTTATCCAAAGTTAGTTTAGTGAGTGAGAAATCGACATTTTGGATCGACATAGAGTGAGGAGTGGTATGGTGTTGTAAGCCTCGGATGCAGGGGATGGAGATGAGGGGAAATGTGTGGAAAGCCTTGTAAATCAAGGGTTTGTGAGGGGTGTGGTTACAGTGATTGGACGATCGCAATGCGAATCGGTCTATACCCTATATGCTTTATTGTGAAGAAAAGCTCGATGAGGGCTGACAATAAAGTGGATTGGATAGAGATGGGATTGTAATACGTTAGTCAAAGTGATTAAGCAATAAAGTGGATTGAATAGAACGAGGTTTGTGAGACTGTGGTCTGAATGGTAGATGACCGCAGAAGTTGAGCCGGTAGGTTAGGCAGGCTACGGGAATAGATAAAAGAAAAGAGCAGTTTCCCTAAGGTATGGGAAATGAACTGAGGAAATAGATAAGTAGTTAGATAAAAGGAGAACAGTCAAATATGTGTGGAATCGTTGGATACGTTGGACATAAGCAAGCAGCTCCAATCTTGTTAGATGGATTGGCAAAACTGGATTGGCTGTTCGTGATGGAGATAAATTAACGGTTGTTGTTAAGTCGATTGGTAGACTCAAGAATTTGAGCGAGAAAATTGATGGTGGCAAAGCAATGCCTGGTATGTGTGGAATTGGTCACGCAAGATGGGCAACACACGGAGAGCCTAGTCAAAGCGCATCCACATGTAAGTGGAAACTGTACTGGAAGTGGATCTGGAACAGTTGAAAGTGATGTTGTTGGTGTACATAACGGTATCATTAAGAACTACCAGGAACTTAAAGAAAAGTTATTAAAACACGGTTATAACTTCTACAGTCAAACGGATACTGAGGTTGCGGTAAAGCTTGTTGATTACTATTACAAGAAATATAAGCTTGTACCTATAGATACTATTGAAAAAACTTTGGTCAGTATCTGTGGAGCATATGCTCTGGAATTGATGTTTAAAGACTATCCGGATGAGATTTAGGTAGCGAGAAAAGATTCACCAATGATTATCGGAATTAAGGATAATGAAACATTTGCAGCTTCGGATGTACCCGCAATTTTTAAATATACAAGAAATGTTGTCTATATCGGCAATCTTGAATTTGCAAGATTAAAGGCTGGAGAGGCAACTTTCTACAACTTGAATGGTGATGAAATTCAGAAAGAAAAAGTTGAAATTACAAGGGCTGCTGAGAAGGGTGGATATGATCACTTCATGATGAAGGAAATCCACGAGCAACTAAAGCAGTACAAGATACTTTGAATAGCATTGTAAGGGATGGAAAGATTCAACTTGTCATAGATAAAGAGACTATTAGCGGAATAGATAACATCTCGATCGTTGCCTGTGGATCTGCATGGCACGCTGGTGTTGCTTCTCAATATGTCATTGAGGATTTGTCAGATATTCCTGTAAGAGTTGAACTAGCTAGTGAGTTTAAATATAGAAATCCAAAGCTTTCGAAGTCTACATTAGTGTTTGTCATTTCTCAAAGTGGTGATACAGCTGATACTTTAGCAGCATTGAGACTGACTAAGGAAAAAGGAGTAAAGACACTGGCCATTATTAATGTGGTTGTTTCTTCTATTGCGAGAAAAGCTGATTATGTTTTCTATACAGTGACAGGACTTGAGATTGCGGTTGCAACTACTAAGGCATTCTCTGCTCAACTTATTGCTGGTTATTGTCTGGCTACTGAATTTGGAAGAGTTAAAGGTTTAGTTGATGAAACGAATAAATACTACATAGAAGAGCTTGAAACAATTCCTGCCAAGATTGAAAGCATCCTCAAAGAAAAAGAACGTATTCAGTGGTTTGCTTCAAAGATAGCAAATAAAAAGGACATTTTCTTTATTGGTCATGGAATTGACTATGCAGTGTCTCTTGAAGGCTCTCTGAAATTGAAAGAGATTAGCTATATACATTCAGAAGCCTATGCAGCTGGGGAATTGAAGCACAGTATGATTTCACTGATTGATAAGGGCACTCTTGTAATAGGAGTACTTACACAGTATGCACTCTTTGAGAAGTCAATCAGTAATATGGTGGTATGCAAATCCAGAGGTGCTTACTTTTGGGACTTACTAATTACGGAAAATACTCAACTGAGGAACAGTGTGATTTCACAGTTTATGTTCCAAAGGTTGATGAACATTTTGCAGCAAGCTTATCAGTAATTCCTCTTTAACTACTTGGTTATTATGTATCTGTAGCGAAGGGACTTGATGTTAATAAGCCTAGAAAACTTGAAAAATCAGTAACTGTTGAATGAGGAAACTGAAATGAATGCAATGGAAAGATGAGAGGAAAGAGTAATGGCAAAAAAATTATTAACAAGTACCGGTGTAGAGATTAATTATAAATATGGTGAAAATAGACCAGAAGATTTGCCGGAGTCTTATGCAAACGCTGATAAGGTATATGAGAAATTAGGGTGGAAAGCGGAACAGTCATTAGAAGATATGTGTAGAGATACATGGAATTGGCAGCGCAAAAATTCTAAGGGGTATAAAGGAGCGTAAAGTATGGGATATCCGAATTATAGTGTGTTGATGTCCGTATATTGTAAAGAAAAAGCTCAGTACTTGGAATATGCTATTCAGTCTATGTTAGATCAAACCATTTCTCCTAATGAGTTTATTCTTATCAAGGATGGGCCACTTACAAAAGAATTAGATTTGGTTATTGAAAGATTTGTTAGTGCAAATCCGGGATTATTTAACATTATTGTGAACGAAAATAACATAGGATTAGGACCTGCACTAGCAAAAGGGGTCATAGCATCGTCTAATGAATTAATTGCAAGAATGGACTCGGATGATTTCGTTGTGGAAAACAGAGTTGAACAGCAATTAAAAATCTTTGAAAGTGATAGCAGTCTAGGTGTGGTGGGTTCTTTTGAATCGGAATTTATTGACAATATTGATAATGTCGTAAGTGTTCATCGTGTACCAGAGAAAGACGATGAAATAAAAAAATTTATGAGAAGAAGATGTGCGGTTCTTCATCCAACTGTAATTTTTAAAAAATCTGATGTTCTAGCAAGTGGTAATTATCATGATGTTCGTTTATATGAAGATTACGATTTGTTTGCAAGAATGATTTTTGAGCACGACGTTAAGTGCTACAACATACAAGATAGTCTATATTATATAAGAACGAGCGAGGATTTCTTTGAAAGAAGAGGTGGATATAGTTATGCAAAGACTGCACTAAAATTTAAGTGGACACAGTTCAGAAAAGGACATATGTCTTTTGCAGATTTCTTTATCAGCGGAATAGGTCAATTTGTTGTCTCATGTTTGCCAAATAAGGTTAGAAAAATATTTTACATGAAAGTTCTTAGAGGGTGATTAAATGATAAAGGTATTACATATTGTTCCCAATATGCATGTTGCGGGACTTGAAACATTGATAATGAACTTGTACCGCAACATAGACCGCTCCCAAATACAATTTGATTTTTTGGTGCATTATAGTGAAGAATTTTTCTATGACAAAGAAATTGTTTCATTAGGTGGCAATATATACAGGCTGACTTTTAGAGAGGACGGGGATTTTAAAAAATATCTAAAAGACCTTAAGTCTTTTTTTGAACAGCATAATGATTATAATATTGTTCATAGTCATATGGCTAGTACTTCATTGTTTACACTTTGTGAAGCGAAGAAGAATGGTGTAAAAGTGAGAATTGTTCATAGCCATAACACAAGTACAGAAAAAACTTTTAAAGGATTTATAAAAAATATTTTACTTAAGAATAGTTTACATTATGCTAATTATTTTTTTGCGTGCGGCGAAGAAGCTGGAAAATTTTTGTTTGGTGAAAAAAAGTTTTTTATAATTCACAATGCGGTAGATATAAGAAGGTTTACAGATGCAGCTACGATAAAAGATACGGAGTTATTAAAGACACTAAAAAATAAATTTGTTTTGGGACATATTGGAAGATTTAATACTCAGAAAAATCATCGTTTCCTAATAGATTTATTTGAAGCGTATTCTAAGGAAGACGATTCTGCTCACCTTTTGCTTGTCGGAGAGGGTGAATTGTTTGATGAAATCATTCAAATAATTAAAAATAAAGGGTTGGAAGAAAAAATATCTGTTCTTGGCGTAAGAGATGATATTCCAAGCATCTTTAAATTATTAGATGTTTTTTTGTTGCCATCTCTTTTCGAAGGACTTCCGGTTGTGGGTATAGAAGCACAAGCAGCAGGCATTCCCGTTATTTTTTCGGATAAAATTACAAAAGAAGTTGGAGTTACTTCGCTAGTTAGTTATGTGCCTATTACAAACGGGGTAATTTGTTGGATTGATGAAATTAAAAAGATAAAACAACAAGCTTTGAAAAGCCAAAATGGAGAAAGAATTCAAGAATTAATAAATTCGGGGTATGAAATTAAGGCTGAATCAAATAGGTTATTGGAGTTATACAAGCGCATAATAGATGAAGTAAAACAGGGATGATAAAAATATGTTAGTTTATACAATAGGTTTAATTTTAACAGTTATTCTTTTGAAACTGGTTAAAAAGAAAAAATACAAACAGAAAAACTCAAAAAAAATTAGAATTGCCTCGATTCGATTTAATATACCTTATCTGGATTTGAGAAAACTCATTCCTATGATTCCATTAACTCTCATTGCTGGTGTACGATATATGGTAGGTGCTGATTATTGGTCTACCTATGTTCAAATTTTTAAAAAAGTTTTGTATGGTAATGCGGATGAGGCGTGGGGGGATTTCGGATATACATTATTGAATAAGTTTGCAATTTTGTTTTCGAATGATTATGCGAGTATTTTCATTATTACATCTATAATATTTTGCTTTTTTGTATTTTTTGCTATTTATGACAACTCACAAAATATAACAATGAGTGGGTATTTATTTGTTTGCTCAGGATATTATTTTTGTTTTTTAAATGGCGTAAGACAAATGATTGCAGTTGCTATTATTTTGTATAGCATAAAGTATTTAGTTACTAAAGATCCTAAAATATATTTTATACTAATTGCTTTGGCTTCTCTGTTTCACATGACCGCATTAATTTTTATTCCGGTTTATTTCTTTATTAATTTTAGGTTTACTAATATTCAAAAAACAATAATAGTCGTCACTTCATTTTTGTTGGCCAAACCAATATCAAGCCTTTTCACTAAATTGGTATTGTTAACAAAATATAGTTGGTATATTACAGGTTCTTATTCATCAGCAAGACAAGGATTCGTTGGGACCGTTATGGCAGTTGCAATACTGGTTTTTGCTTGCATTTATGATGACAAAAAGAAGGACACCAACGTTTATATAAATTTACATTTAGTTTTTACTTGCCTAAATGCTTTTATTGGAGTTTTACCGCTAGCAGTTAGAATTGCCTGGTATTTCGGATTTCCATCAATAATACTTATTCCTAACATTGTATCGAGAATTACTACGAAAAATAAAACAAGGATGATTATTTCTTTGGCTATCTATGTTTTATATTTTATATATTTTTATTATACGGTTGGGTTAAATAATAGTAACCTAGTCTTGCCGTATAGGTCGATTTTTGAGAGGTGATAGAATGAATGAATTATTATCAATTATTGTACCAGTGTATAATGTCGAGATGTATTTGAAGCGCTGTGTGGACAGTATTCTTAAACAAGATTATGACAATATGGAGATTATTCTTGTAGATGATGGTTCAACAGACTCCAGTGGTGTAATCTGCGATCAATATGCATCTAATTATAAGAATGTGAAAGTAATTCATAAAAAAAACGGGGGACTTTCAGATGCTAGAAACTTTGGATTAGATAATTGTAGGGGTCAATATATATCATTTATAGATAGTGATGATTGGATAGAATATGGCATGTATCATCATATGATTAGCCAAATGCTGTCTGATGATAGTGATATATCAATATGTAGAAGAAATCGTGTAAATGAAAATAACCAATCCAGACTCGAAGCTTGTAGGCGATATCCATCAAAAAGTATACTTACAAAGGAAGAAGGCCTGTCATGTCTAATGACTTATACAGGTTATGATATGTCTGTTTGTGATAAAGTTTTAAAAAAAGAAATTATTAATAATATAAGATTTCCTTTTGAAAAAACTTGCGAGGATTCATTTACTACATATAAATTTTTTAGTAATGCTAAAAGGATAAGCTATATTAATAAACCATACTACAATTATTTTTATAGAGAAAATAGCATCACTCGTAGCTCAAAAGTTAATAAAGCAGTAATAGAGGCATCTCTAGAACAAATGGTTTATATATCAAACAATTATCCTACAGTAAAAGTTGAGAGCGAAGTAAATTATGTTGTTTCAGTAATAAGTGTTTTTAATGAATTTATAAAAAGAAATTTAGATTGGCCAGAAAAAAAGTTATATTCAAAAGAATGTAAATTATATTTTAAATCAATTATTTCTTGTCAATATATTGCATCATTAAAACGATTTCAATGTATTGCATTTTTAATAAGCCCTCAGATATATAGATTGATTTTTAAGAAAGTTGGAGGAAAGGCATGAGTTTCTTAAAAAATATTATTAAGAAATTTATTTTTAGAGAAAAAGCATCCTCTGATACATATATTGAATATTTAAGAAAGATAGGATGTATTATTGGAGAAAATACAACAATATATTCTCCTAGAAAAGGCTTTATAGATGATACAAGACCATTTCTAATTGAAATTGGTAATAATGTAAAAATAACAGAAGGTGTTACCATATTAACACATGGATATGATTGGTCAGTATAAAACGGTGTCTATGGTGATATTCTTGGTTTCGGCTGGTAAAGTAAAAATAGGAAATAATTGTTTTATTGGTATGAAGACAACTATTCTAAAAGGTGTTCAAATTGGCGAGAACTGCATCATTGGGGCTAATTCTTTAGTGAACAAAGATATCCCATCAAATTGTGTAGCAGGAGGGGGACCAGCTCAAATAATATGTGATTTAGAAACATATTACACAAAAAGATTAGACTCGCAAATATCAGAAGCAGCAGAGGTTGCTAGATTTTTGGCTATTCGAGGAATTGAATTCAGATAGTCGTTTTGATTGTGAAACCTTTAATAAAATGATGAAGATTAATGGCAACTATACTAAGACATTTAATAAGTATTTAGATACTAAAAGGCCTTTTGAAAATTATGAAGATTTTCTTTTGTATTGCTTTAAAAAAATAAATCGCCAAAACTGAATTCTAAAGAAAATAATTTTATATAAGAATGTTTTGGCATCTATATAAAAAGGAAATGGATGATATGAAAATAGAAATACTTTCAATGCAACAAATTAATAATATGGGATCATTGTTGCAAGCTTATGGTTTGATGAAAAGATTAAAAGGAGGACATAATTCTGTACACTTTCTTGATATAAAAAAATACGATGATGACTATGCACTTCTTGAAAATTATCAAATCAATTTTAATAAGGAGTATGAAAATGATAAGAAGTATTATCGCTATTTTAGATATCCAATATCTATGATCTATCAAAAAATGAAAGCATCGGTTGACAAGGGGCTACAAACAATATAGAAAAATGATTGAGTGGAGCGGTCAGATTTTCCACTCAATCTGCACATAGTCGTTGGTGGCTCGTATCTGTGAGATTAAGCCGTCAACGACTTTTCGCTTATCGTCAAAGTTCACGTTTTCCCATGCGTCCAGATAACCAGATAATAACTCAATCTGTTTTGGAGAAACGGTTTCAACGGACAACTCGGCAATCTGATTTGTAAGCGTCTGCCGATGGGTGTCTAAAGCCTCAATCTTGCTGTTTGCATAGGCAAGTAAGGTAGCGTTGGCTCCGGTCAAGGTGTCCAGCAATTTTTCAATATCGTTTTCCACCTGTGCGAGTTCTACCTGTAAAGCGGTTAGCTTGGGATTTACTTTTTCCTCGCCGCCTCGCAGTAGCTTAAATTCCCGGAGCTTTTCACACATAGTAGTAAAAATGAATTGTTCAAATTCATGTTTGCGGATTGTGCCGCACCCTTTACAGCCACCGTTATCAGCCCGCTTGTTACAGCGGAGATATTCATAGCCAGCCGGGTTGTGTGTGACTTTCAGGGCGTACCCACAATTCCCGCATTTGATTTTTCCGGCCAGCCATGTATTTTGGGCTTTCCGTCCATTTTGGAACGTGGTGTTGTTCATCAGCTTTTTCCGGCACCGAAGCCATACGCTTGAAGTAATAAGAGGGGCGTGTGGAGCAACGACAACAATCTGATTCTTGAGGCATTTATACTTGGCCTCTTTTACGTCCCGGCCCTGATAGAGATAACACCCATTTGTTCCGGCGAAGTCGGCGGGGTCGTTGATGATGGCCGCGCCTTGGCTTTTGAAAAACTCATACAGTTCCAAATCAGCCTCCGCATAGACCGGGTTCCGTAATAGCTGTGAGAGAAAGCCACGGGTAAGGGACTTGCCATAGACTTTGAGATTTTTTTCTTCAAAGTATCGGGTGATGTCCCCGAATGAGGTTTCAGCCTCCGAGTACATAGCAAACATAAGTCTTACAAGGTCTGCCGTGTCCGGGTCTGCAACCATCATCTTTGTGCGGATACCCTCAACCACCGTAGGCTCTAAGCGGTAGCCATAGGGGGCCGCGCCGCTCATGTGAAAACCTTTCGTACACCGTGAGTAGTAAGCGTCTGTAACTCGCTTCTGGATTGTCTCACGCTCCAACTGTGCGAACACGATACAGATATTGAGCATAGCCCGCCCCATTGGGGTTGAAGTATCAAACTTTTCCGTGGAGGAAACAAACTCCACATCATATTGCTGGAAAAGCTCCATCATATTCGCAAAGTCCAGAATGGAACGGCTGATACGGTCGAGCTTGTAAACAACGACACGTTTTACGGTTCCCTTTTTGATTTCAACAAGTAGCTTTTGAAATTCCGGCCTGTCCGTGTTCTTGCCGGAATAGCCCTTGTCCTTGAATACCTTGTGGCTCCCACCCCTTAATTCGTATTTGCAAAAGTCAATCTGGCTTTCAATGCTGATACTGTCCTTACGGTCTACCGATTGCCTTGCATAGATAACATCCATTCTGCTAATATTCATTATTTAGCCCCTTTCCTTTACGGAATGGAGCTGCCAACCTATACCTATATTATACCATTGACAGCCCTTATCAACAAGGATACGGAGGGTTAGCGCCGCCTGTCCTCATACTTACTGAACACTTCAAACAGGCACCGCTCAATCTCTTTCTTTCGTTTATCGCGTACTTTTGGAGAAAATACCGGGGTCAGATTTTCAAGTACAATCGTCTTACCCTGAAAAGGCGCAGACTTTGTTTCTCTCTGGTATGTAACAGTTTGCGTCATTGAAAACCTCCTTTTTACATTGGGTGAGTGGCTTGTGTCTCCCACCTGTCCTGTGGGGAAACGCCAAAAGACGGCACCTGTGATAAGTGCCGCCCTCTGGTCTTTCTCCACACTTCGGGCCAACTTGGCCCGAGGCTGGCAAGTAAACGCCTCCTTAAAATCAGGAGCCGCGCCGCTGTGATTGGCCTGTCGCAAGACAGCAAAAGCGGGGCGGCCCCTTTTTTCGTTTTGGTCTGTTTCATACAATGCACCAACGGGCTTGGCAGCCCTCATGGGAGTTTCACCCCGGCCCATACTGATGGGTGCGCCGCTCAATGCTGTGAAGCGTTCAAAGCGGAAGTATCATTATAGGGCGCGGAGATTATCGCCAGCGGGCCAGCCACGGCCCGCCTACGGTGTAGGTAGTTATCGCTCACTCCCCGGATAGGGGAGGTCATGGCGTATCCGCCGCATGGCTTTTCCTTTCAGTTCCAGCGCCTAATGTATCGGTGCAATGCTATTCAGTTTTCAAGTTTCAGGAGGGCCTGTCCTACTTCGGGCCAACTTGGCCCGAGGTTATTTCCCCTCTTATCTACCTGTTCATTTTTTGACTGTTTGTAAAGTCAGAAAAGACGATTTTTCAAAAAAATTTCCATCGCCTTTAGTCCGCGCTCAATAGAACTGCCTACGGCCATACGGCTTACGCCATCGGCCCGCGCAAGCTCCGCCTTGCTGATACCGAGAACACAATGGGCATAGACGCGCCGCGCTTGGATTTCTGGCAAGCTGGCAAGAGCGGCCCGGAGCTCTTGCGCCGTTACTTTGCGCTCGTAATGCTCCCACGGGGAGAGCGAGACAAAGACGGCTTCATGCTCAATGCCATCGTCACAATCAAGGGAATAATATGCCTTGTGGCGGTATGTACGCAAACGGTAGGCGGCCTCCCGGTGCTCAAACTCGGAAAAGAGTGCGGCCACCTCGTCCGTCACTTCGATAAACTGATTTTGTTTATAGAACGGGTAAAAATCCCGCAAATTGATAATCTTCATTTTGTTTCCCTCCGTTTTGGTTTTTAGTGAATGGGCGACCAAAACGAAAGGGCGGAGATCGGCAACAGGATACAAGTCTGCCAAATACGAAAAAAAATCTTAATCTTTTATAAAATACGGGGATACTAATAAAAAACAGAAAGACAGTTGCCAATAAACAACAGCACTCGTCTGCAAACGCAACCGGATTTTTTGGAACGCGCCCGATATTTGTCAAAAATAAAAGAGGCGCAAACAATCTAAATGTTGTTTGCGCCTCTATATGAGGGCTGTTTATTCTATTGGGGAGTATTAGCCCATTGTTAGGGCCATTGTCGGTATATTTTCATGACTCCGCCTCCGGGGAGCCGCCGACCTTTTGTTAAATGTTGTCTACAATTTAACCACCTTAAAAGAACGGCGATACTCCAATCGTGCAATCTGTTTCATACCAATTTGTCCTTTCAATTTTTTTGACTAATGATGTGCGGCCCTGACCTATCGGAATCATTGGATAAGCTCTGGATATTCAGCGCAAATCATTTCATAGCGTCTTTTTGCCGTATGCCATTTTGTGTAGTAATAATGAGATATATCACGGCCTTGTTTCTCTCCGTACTTTTCTTCCAACTTTTTTGAAATCAATAAAAACTTTTCGTGGTAATACCACTCATACAAGCTCTCAGCCTTAAACTTAGTCATTTTTAGCAGACGGCCAATTTCAATGTATGTTTTTCGCTGGCTTTTCTTTTCAGCCTCTCGCCACTCTATAATTTTCTGCACGGTTTCTTTACTCCATCTTTTCCTAAAAGGTGGCAGTTGTGCAAGAAAATCATCAGGCATTCCAAATTCTCCGGCCCTGTATTCTGCTAAAATGTGTTTGTACTTTTTTTCAAGATATGCGGTTGCACATTGCCAATCTGCATAACAAGTTTCTGCCTGCTTATATAGTTCATAAAAATAGCTTGTATTTGTATGTCCATGTACTATTGCAAGGTGCGTGATATATAATCTTGTTTGGCGTATCTTAATGAAATGGTAGTCTTGAATAACTCTACATACTGATATACCTTGCTCCTTGGCAATATCAGCAAAAGTATTACCGTACAAATCCCGCAACTGCATGATTTCGTATTTAACCGGATATGTTTCTTTCAAAAAGCTATAATTTCTATCCTCTAACATAAATCTTCCTCCGTCTCTTAATGAGTTTAACAATCTCTTTAAGAGTATACGAGTAAAAATATTATGTCAAGGATACCAAAGCTATGTTAGCTTATCTTGTTTTATTTAATTCGAGCCGTTTAGATACAGCCGCATCAATTACGGCAATTTCATCTGGTGTCAGTTGTTCAATCTTTAATTTTAGCTTTTCAATGTCACTTGTGCCATCTTGCAGTCCGTCTAATTCAGAACCTAAAATAAATTCTGGCTTAACTTTTAGTACAAGACACATACTTACCAATTTGTCTATGCTGGGTAGTCTTTCGCCTCGTTCATACTGTTTCCAAATGCTAACAGAAGCGTCACATAATTCTGATACTTCGTCCACTGTTAAACTGCGCTTTTCTCTCATTTCCCGAATGCGAGCACCAAAAGCCTTTCTATCGTTCATTCTTTATAATCTCCTAATCTGCGTGTATTCTTACTCTTTAAGCATATACTACGATTTGGAAATTATACAGTTGCTACATGAGATAATAAAACTCTTTAAGAGTGTTTCGCTAAATGGCAAGCAATGCAACTGTGGCCACAGTTGCAAGTTTCAGCCGTTTTGCCTTGCGGCAAAATCGTCTGAAACTGCTTGTTGGGGCCCGCCCCAAACCCGGTACTTCGGGCCAACTTGGCCCGAAGTGGTGGCGTCGCTTTGCTCCTTATTTTTCATGCGCTACCGCTCCTGTTCCTTGGATTTCTCCTGCCCGGTGTAACCGAGTAAATAATCAATATTGGCCTTGGCGGCCAGCACTTCCTGCATATCGTCTCTGGCCTTGCGATACTCTGAATAAAGCTCTCTCTTCCGGGCGGTCAGCTTACGGCTTTCCTCTTTGAGTGCGTCCATTCGCGGGAGCTTCGCCCCATGCAAAAGGCGCTCAAAGTCAGCCCGCACGGCCCGATAAACCTCAATATCCGCCTCATGCTCCGCAAGAAACTTTTTGCTGTATCTGGCGGCCTTGTACGCCTCAAACACGGGCCGGGTCTTGGCATATTTGACAATGGCGGCTTTCAACTCCGCGTTAGTGCTCATAGCCGCCTCGGTGGTCTTTAGCTGTTCCGTCAGCCTGTGGAAATGTTCTGTGGCCTCCGTGGCCCGCTGTTCCAACTGCCCATACTCTGTCAGGCCGTTGTCCTGCAAATAGGCAAGGGCGGCGGCCATCTGCTTTAGGTTGAAAACCTTGGCCCAGCGTTCATATCCCGGCCCCTTTCCCGCCTTTAGTTTCGCTTGAATATCCACCAGCAGATTGACCTTGCGGGCGGGGGCTCCCGTGCGCTTTACGGTGCCGGAAATGGCCGCCTTGATGTCCTCTGGCCCGTAGCCGTCCCCGAGGGTGGAGGCCCGCAGGCGGGTAAAGCGTTCCTGCCCGGACGTGCGGAAACTCACAGCCCCGCCGCGTCCGTGTTTGATCTCATAGCCCGCCGCCTCCATGAGCGAGAGGAATGCGGCAAAATCGGCGGGGCTCTGCACAAGGGCCGCGTCAATGGCAATCCTTAATCTGTCCTGAAAATTAAGTGGCCGATTGCCCGTGAACCATTCCCCGTAGTGCTTAAACTGTGTCTTACTGTGTGGCTTTGGGGCGGCCACAATGGAGAGCCCGTTTTCCAGACAAAGGCGGTCACTTACGCGCCGGACAGCAAAGGACGAACCCCAAAAGTTGCGGAATTTCCGGGTACTGTCAAGGGAGGTTGAGTTGTAGTAAATGTGGCTGTGGATATGGGATTTATCAACATGGGTCGCCACAAAGAAAGCGTGACAGCCTTTTGTCCAGCGCATAGCAAGTTCATAGCCAAGGCGGTTTGCGTCCTCCGGCGTTATCTCGCCGGGGCGGAACGATTGGCGGATTTGATAGGTAATAATGTCACTGTCTGCTTTTTGCTCCCGCCCGGTAATCGCTTTGTACTTTGCCTTGGCAAGCAGAAACTCCGCGTCAGCGGTCAGGGGGTCGCACTCGTAAGCGGTAATGAGTTCGCCGCCATTGGTCTTATCCGGGTTCTCCCCATAGTCGAAACGGTCTTTTAAGGATTGGGCGATGGTCTGGCCCTTGCTGATGTGCATAGGTATCAATCGTGTGGTAGCCGTGGCGGCCTCCTTTCCACGCAAAAAGGCGGCCCTTGCAAGACCGCCTTTTCCATTCATTTTCAGTTGTGGTACTTCGGGCCAACTTGGCCCGAAGTGTCAAGCTCTCTTTTTGTTAAACCACGATTAAACTATTTCTTAGCTTCAAAATTTTGGCTTCAATATCCTGTATAGTTTCAATAAATACTCCATCAGGTTTTCCTGTCGGATCTTCCAGCCCCCAATCTTCCCGATGATTGCACGGAAGATACGGACAAGCGACATTGCACCCCATAGTTATCACAATATCCACAGGTGGTATTTCGGATAAGAGCTTACTGTGTTGTGTCAGTTCCATATCAATATCATAAATTTGTTTCATCAGTCGCACCGCGTCTTGATTGATTTGCGGCTTTGTCTCTGTTCCGGCAGAGTGACTTTCAAATACATCGGCGGCCCAATATTTTCCTAGAGCTTCCGCAATCTGGCTCCGGCAGGAGTTATGAACACAAATAAATGCTACCTTGGGTTTTGTATTCATCGGTCTATCCTCTTACTTTTTGTAAAATCGTCACCACTTCTTCCGTCTTGAGGACTTTACCGTAAGATACCACTTTACCATCAACCACCAATGCAGGAGTTGTCATAACTCCGTATGTGGCAATCTGTGCAAAATCCGTTACATGGTCGATTGTGCTGTCCATGCCAAGTTGTGTGAGAGCCTCGCGGGTAGCAGCTTCAAGCTGATTGCATTTTGTGCAGCCTGAACCAAGGATTTTTACCAAAGCTCCTTCGGTTTTAGCGTTTTCCGCTTTTGTCATGTTTTCAGGTGTGCAGTTTCCCCCGCAACAGCAAGAGGTCGTTTTTTCTTCCTTTTTCTTTCCAAACAAAGCCATTATAAAAATCTCCTTTTCAAATTATTTAGCAGGTCTTTCGCATCGCCTAAATGATGAATGATTGAATTGCATTAAAGAAATATCCAACAATAATAATTCCAATAGCACAAATACCAATGAATAGTCCTAGCAGTTTCGGCTTGACAGCCTTTTTCAACATAATCATAGATGGTAGACTTAATGTGGTAACAGCCATCATAAAGGACAAAATTGTGCCAAGCTGTGCGCCTTTATAAAGCAAAGCCTCTGCAATGGGAATTGTGCCAAAAATATCTGCATACATTGGAATACCTACCAAAGTGGCTAAGATAACGCCAAACGGATTGTTACTGCCTAAAGCGGCCTCAATCCAATGTTCAGGTATCCAGTTGTGTATCAAAGCACCAATACCTACACCCACAAGAATGTACGGAAACACTTTCTTGAAAGTGGAAAGCATCTGTTCTTTTGCATAAACCAGCCTATCTTTTTTTGTCAGATCAGGCGATTCTATATCGACGCTACCAGCTGTCAGGATAAAGCTCTCAACATATTTTTCCATGTGTAGCTTTTCAATGATAGTACCACCCACTACGGCAATCACAAGTCCTACCACCACATAAATGATAGCAACTTTCGCCCCAAAAATACTCATAAGCAATACAAGACTTCCTATGTCCACCATAGGGGAGGAAATCAGAAAGGAAAAAGTCACACCCAGCGGCAAGCCTGCGCTGGTAAAACCGATGAACAGCGGAATAGACGAACAGGAGCAGAACGGTGTCACAGTCCCCAACAAAGCAGATACAATGTTCGCCCAAATACCATGAAAGCCTCCAAGGATTTTCTTACTTCGTTCTGGTGGAAAGTAGCTCTGAATATAGCTGATTAAAAAAATCAGAAAGCAAAGCAAAATTGTGATTTTCAATGTGTCATAAATGAAAAACTGAACGCTACCGCCAATTCGTCCATTTATATCCAGCCCTATGGCTGAAAGGCCAAAGCCAATTAGCTCATTGAGCCACGTCATACCGAGAATTTGATTTTGAATAAAATCCCAAATCATTAGCAACACCCCCCATTCTCTTTAGCGCAAGAAAGATTATCAATAAAATGCTTAAAGGTCACCAGCGTATCACAATTTAATGAGTAATGGCTCCATTTACCCTCTTTCCGCATATCCACCAATCCACACTCACAGAGAATTTTCATGTGGTGGGAAAGGGTTGGCTGTGTGATTTCAAATTGTTCCAACAGTTTGCAAGCGCATTTTTCGCCATCAGATAGCATTTGTACAATTTGTAGGCGGTTAGTATCACCCAACGCTTTGCAGATTAAAGCAACATCAATCGTATTCATATTAGCACCTCACATAGATATTTGTCTATGCGTTATTATATGCAATACATAGATGATTGTCAATATGTTTTTGAAAATAATAATAATACTTCGGGCCAAGTTGGCCCGAAGTCTGCGGATATGGGAAAAGGAGGGGCAACGGCACATGGCCGCGCCCCTCCTTTTCCTTACCGTTCCACGATTGCCGCAAGCTGTTCCAGCACATCGGACACACGGCCCCAAAGCTCCCCATAGTCGCGCTGGAGCCCGGCAATCTCGTCAGGGTACACGCCGTAACTGTTGGCATGAATAGCAACCTGATTTAGATTGTTGGAGCACCGCCGCTGGAGGGAAACCAGCTCCCGCACAGGGGCAAGGTCAATGTGCAGGATATAACCGTTAAGGGCCATTTTCCGCATATAGGCCCCGGCGTTCTGTATGCCCGCCTCGGCCATACGTTCCCGTATCTGTGCCAGCTCGTCAGCCGTTACCATCACATGAAGATGAACGTCCCGTTTGCGCTGGTTCATCGTTCCTCGCGTTCCCGGCTTCTGCGGGCGTTGGGCGGCTCCTTTACCTTGTCCAGCGTGGGCCGCTCCTGCTCCGGGGAGGGCAGGACGGGTGGCGTGTTGTTTGGAATACCGTCAATCATGTTATAGTTCTGCTCGGTGGAGAGTTCGGCGGCTCTTAGGTAATTGTCCTTTTCGTGCATAAAAAATCCTCCTATCTGTCCATGTGGTTTTTAGTGTCTTTGGGTTCCGGGGCTGTCCGTGTGGGGTTTGGCCTGCTGGCGGCCTCTTTGAGCTGTGCCGTAATGGAGGGGCGGGGTCGCTCTGTGAGCTCCTGCATAATTTCAAACCGTTCCGCTAACTGCTCCGGCGCGACAAACTCCTTTAGCACATACGAGCCAAAATCAGGATAAAACCATGTCAGCCGCTTCACATCAGGCAAGTGGCGGCTGTCCTCCCATTTGCCGACCGCCTGTGTTTGTTCCTCCATCTTCCTTTTTAAGTCTGGATTGCGCCGGGAGGGCCGGAGCTCGTAATCGTCCATCTGTTTATCCGTCAGGGGCTTTGCGTAGGTCAGTTCGCCCCATGCCCGGAAGTTTTCGCCCTGTATCGGAATACGGGCGTCACAATCATAATTTACAATCTCCACAGGTTTGTTGTCCGGCGGTTCTGGAAATGTCCAGATGTCAACGGGCCGTTGTGTGGAATAGTATTTATAGCCGTCCATGCAGTCCTCCTTTCCACTTCGGGCCAACTTGGCCCGAAGCTCCAAATGTTACGATTTACCCCGCCAAAATGGGCGGGGCCATACAAGATTACCTTTTGCCGGAAAGCGGGGTCTGGAAAGCCCGGAAACACAGGCTTTTTCAGGGGCCTAATCGTAACAACCGCCCCCGGTTTTCCCCCGCATTTTCCGCACCCGTTCCCGGCTCTTTCGGCGGTTGCCCTCGGCCTTGCAGGCTTCGGAGCAATAGGTCTGCCGCCCCTCGGGAAGAAAGGGCCGCCCGCACACGGCACAGGGCCGGGTGTCCGGGGCGGCTCCCTCCCCGGTAATGGCGTTTTCCAGCATGGGGTCGAGAGGGAGAACCGCCTCCCGGAAGTAACGGCAATAGGCCCCCGCCCAGCACTTGTCCAGCATATAACAGGGACATTCCAGCGGGAGACAGCCGTATTCGCTGTCATAGTTGGCGCACCCGTCTGTGACGAGCTTTCGGATAGACCGCCGCTCGTCGCGGGTCAGCTCCCGGCACATCAGGACTTCGGGCCAACTTGGCCCGAGGTGCGGGACGGCTCCACAATCAGGGCGCGGAATTTCTTTTTGCACCGCTTCGGCTGGCCGCCGCAAACAGGGCGGTGATGGGAGAGGTCGGCGGCGGTCATGGCAGCCGTCACAGGGGTTCCCGCCGCTCCTGCCGGGGTAGGGGACTTCTTTCATCATTCTTTCAAAGGGGCTGTTGGTAAAGTTCATGCTTCGTCCTCCGTTTCCTGTTCTGTCTGCGGCTCGTCCTCGTCCCAAGGTGGGAGCTCCCTGCCGTCCTCGTCCTCAAACTCGTTGTCGTCCTCGTCAAGCTCGGGGATACCGTGTTTCGGTCGGTAAATCTTGAAATACCAGCCAGCCCCGCCGCCGATCACAACCACGGCCAGCACAAGCAGGATTGTCCCCATATTGCCGCCGCCCGGTTTCTGCTCCGGCGCGGGTGTGGGTTCCGGCTCCGGCATTGTCTCGGGGGCCGGGTCTGGTGTTGCCTCCGGCTCCGGCGTTTCCGTCTTTGCGTCCGTTGCCGCAAGGGCCATCAAGTCCTGTTCCGTAACGGCGTTGAGGAAATAGACATTTTCCCCGGTGCGCTGTTTGTCAATGACAAGATAAAACACGTTTTCATTGGGGGTCTGAATGGTGTAAAACTCCTTGCCGTCCCCGTCTGTGGCGTTATCAACCACCGTAGCGGAGCCGTCCGGGGTAAAAGGGTTCGGGGCGCTGTCGGCGTTTTCCTCGGTTACGCCGCTGTCCATTTTCCCGGTAGTCGTTCCCGTGGCAGTCCCGCCTGTGGGCTTTGCGGTGCCTCCCTGTGCGGTATTACCTCCTGTGGCCCCATTGGTGGCGGGGGGCTGTGTGGTCTGTATCGTGGGTGTGGTAGTCGGCTTCGTTGTGGCCTCCGGCGTGGGCCCCGGGGTGGTAGTAACGGGCTTGTCATCGTCCTTGTTTTTGTCAGTGGCCGGGGCTTTGTAGTTCGGGTTTTTTACCTGTATGGTCTTAGACTTGTTTCCGGCGTAGTCTACGGCCTGAACGGAAAGTTGGTCGTAATCATCGCCCAAATCCCGGAAACGCACGTCCAGCGTCCCATTAGTCAAATCGGTGTAGCGGTCGCCGTCAATGTAGATGGCCTCCACACCAGAAAGCTCGTCGCTTGCCTCCACGCGGAGCACCTTGCCGGAAAGCCCGGTTTTTACCGTGGGGGCCGTGCGGTCAAAACATTCGATATAGCGGCTCTTGGTGGTGGTCTTGCCGTCCTTTCCTGTCACAGTGACGTAAACGGTGCAGTTCTCGGAGATAGATACATAGACTTTACCGCCTCCCGCGAAAGCGTCTGTCAAATCCTCCGGGCTTCCGTTGCGCTCAATCCGGGCCTCAACTTTTTTCCAGCCGGTATCATTTTCATCGTCCACGCGGATTTCCACTTTTGAGCTCTTGGTATACCAGCCGGACGGGGCCACAATGGAAATGGCGTAGCTCCCAGCCGGGGCGGGTGCCGGGGTGGTGCTCTTGCCCTTGCAGGCTGTCAGGTCGGTTTTGCAGACCGGGCAGGAGGTGTCCACGGCTCCGGCCTCACATTTTGCCGTACAGTTGCAGACGGGCGCGGGCTCCGGGGCCTTGCCCTTACAGTCCGTGATGTTGACGGCGCAAACCGGGCAGTCCGCGTTTTTTACGGTGTCCGTGCATTTCACGTCACAGGCGCATACGAGCGGGGGTGTGGGCTCCGGCTCCTTGCCCTTGCACTCCGCAATGCTGGCGGCGCAAACCGGGCAGTCCGCGTTTTTTACAGTGTCCGTGCATTTCACGTCACAGGCACAGACAGGCGGGGGTGTAGGCTCCGGGGTCTTGCCCTTACAGTCTGCAATGTCAGCGGCGCAAACCGGGCAGTCCGCGTTTTTGGCGGTGTCCGTGCATTTCACGTCACAGGCGCATACAGGCGGGGGTGTGGGCTCCGGCTCCTTACCCTTACAGCCATAAATAGCAAAACTGCAAGACTGACAATCCGTGTTTGTGGCGTCTGCCGTACATTTGACCGTACAATCACAGGGCATTACTTTTCCGATACAGCGGGATAAATCAGTCGGGCAAGAGTAACAGTCAGGATTTCTCAAATCCTCGGTACAGCGGACTTTGCAATCGCAGTAAATAATACAGCCGCCGTTATCTGCAATGGCGGTCATTCCCATGAGGGGGACGCACACACAGCACAGGCAGAGTATGAGGGCCAGCGCCCGGACAAATTTTTTATGCTTCATCAGCAGGTTCCTCCTTTTGGGTGTCTGCGGACTTCGGGCCAACTTGGCCCGAGGTTGCCGCGAGGTTTGCGGGGTTGGACAGGAAAGCAGCCAGCGCGTCCGGGGTGAGCTTCAAAGAACGCACCGCCTGTACGATCTGGCTGTTTTCTTCCTCCTGCCGCTGTCTTTCCAGCTCCCGCACCTTGGCCGCCCACTCGGCGGCCTTGTCGCGGGCCTTTGCAAGCTCGTTATCAATCTTTTCGATTTTGTTCATGGAAAACTCCTTTCTGGTTTCAGTTCCAATTCATCAGCCCGTAGCCGTAGATAAGATTACTGCCGATAGGGTAGCTCTTGATTTTACAGGCATCGCCGCTGTTGCCCTCCACGGTATACACGCGCTCGCCGTCTGTTCCAACGACAAGCCCCACATGGTCGGCGCGTCCGTCGCCCTCCCAATCGAAGAATATCGCGTCCCCCGGTGCAATGTCCGGGTAGTTCCTGCCTCCCCATTGCCCGTGTGTCTGAAACCACGGAATCCCCTGTGAGGCGCAGGCGGCAAAGCGCGGTTCGCTCATTCCTACGCGGTTATAGCACCACGACACGAAACAGGCGCACCATGCCACCCGGTTATCAAATCCGTACCAACTCCAATAGGGCTGGCCGCCCACGTTCCCTACCTGTGACTTTGCAATCTCAATCACGGCGGGATTGCCGGGGCGCGTCCCGTCCACAAAATGTACGCCGCTTAAATCCTCGGACGGGGTTCCGTCAGGGGAGCCGCCGCCAAAAATCAAGGGCTTGTTGCCGCTGGTTGCCAGATAGACGTTAAACATTTCAAGCTGTTCCGCATTCAGGAGGCCGGGGGCAAGGGAAGTGATGGGCCTGTTTGTCAGCTCCACTTCCAGAATGTAATAATTGTAGGCCACTTCCTCCTCGTACTCGTTGCCGTCCGCGTCCGTGTGGGTTTCGGTGCGGTAACGCACCTCTACAATCTCCGTGAGGGTCAGCGTGTACTGCTTCTCAAAGACGCGCTGTAATTCCGCGCTTACATCGGAGGGGGTATAGGTCTTATAAAGGGCGGTCAGATAGGACGCTAATTCATGGGGGTTATGGATAATTTCATCTAAACTGTAACGGTATTCGTCATAGCCGGGATTATCGCGCTCGATGTTGTCTATCCGGGTTTGAAGCCCGGTTTCCAGCGAACAATAGCTTTCCTCCACGGCTAACAGGTCGGTGTCCTCCGAGGTATATGAGGTTCCCACCACCACGTTCATCATGCCGTTTCCGAGGATAGGGAGCGCAGAGAACGCGGAATTGATTATCATAAACATGGCAAACAGCAGAAGCAACAGGAGCGCCCCGATAGGGTGGCGCTTGATTGCCCCGCCCACGGCACGGGCCAGCTTTTCTATGGCGGAGCCTGTTTTCTGTGCGGCCTTTCCGCCATTCTTGGCGGCCTGTCTGGCCTTTTTTTGATAGTCACGCCGGATTTTCTGCTTCTGGATAAACCGGGAAACGGGGTTGCTTTGAAGCTCCGGGTACTCCTGCGCCATTTTCTGATAGTGAAGATTGGCGTTAGCCTTGACGGTCTTTTGTTCCCATTTCTCCACCACACGGGCGGGGTGTTCCCGGATACGGCGTTTTGTATACCGCGTCAGTTTCCGGGCTCCTGCCTCCGCGACAAGCTCCGTCTTGTGGGCTCCCTCGGTGCCTACGTTCTCATGCTCTACCTGATGGATTTTATTGTGGGCGTATATCCACGCCCCGCCCCGTACTGCACGGAATGCCTTTTTACCGGGGCCGGGCCGCTTCTGTGGTTTCTGTGCGGCTAGCTTTTTCTTGGTGTTTTCCAGCTTGGCCCCGGCCTTGTCGGCGCGGGCCTGTGCTTTCTTCGTCCGTGCCTCCTGCTTTGTCTTGGGGCCGCTGTCGCCGGGGGCCCCGTCCGCTGTGTCCTCCGGCTCCGGGCCGTGGGGTTCCTCCGGCTCCCCCTCCCGCCGCAGGCGTTCCGATGGGCGGGGGCGTTCTCCGTCCTGTTTGAATTTCCCTCCTTTGGGCCGTTTGGACTTCGGGCCAACTTGGCCCGAGGTTGCGGGGGCGGCTTGCGGCGCGTCCCCGTCCTCAAAGCGGAGCCGGGAAGATGGCCCCTCGTCCCGTTCTATCTCTGTTCCGATGGTAAAACCTCCTTTCAGCCGGACGGCTCAATATTTCTGCGTGTTATACTCGCATATGTCCCGGCAGAACCGGGGCGGCCCGGTGGGGATATACTTGCCGGGGGCTATCCTGCGTGTAAACTGCAAGTCCCTGTCCTTGGGGTTTTTCTGCCCCTCATATTCCGGGTAGGACCGCAGAATGGCGGAGGCCCGTTTTGACAGGGGGTAAATGTAACGGAACATACGCCCGTTGATTTTCTCTATCCCCTTGTATTCACAAAAACCGTGGGACAGCCAGAACCGCTTGGAAACTCCGTCAAACCGGGCGTTTTCTTCCAGCAGCGTCCGGGCGCTCCGGGGGTGTATCTTCTCCCCGGTCGCCGTGTTCCGGTATACGCTGGTTTTGAAACTCCCCAGATAACGGAAGTTGCTGGCCTGATACACATAGCCGCATTTTCCCATGATACCGTCCGCGAGTGTGTAAAGAAAAAGACAGCCCGTGCTCTCCCTCGTCCACTTCACAAGGGCGGAGAGGACAAGACTGCCAAAAAAACGGGTGTCGTTCATGGCGGGCAGAAAACACATTTTCCCGATTTCCAGATAGTCAGCCGATTGCAGGCCGTGGCGGGGAAACAGTTTGCGTATCGTCTGCAAGGGCTGTGTCCCCCAGCCTAATGTAACCACGCCGGAGAGGACGCCGCCCGTATAAAAACCGAGATAGTGTTTTGTCAGGCGGGGCATGACTTTGGAATAATGGTACTGCCGGATAAACGCAACCGCTTCTCCCGGCGCAAGCTCCCGTATCACAAGGCCGCCCGGAATTGCCGGGGACTTCGGGCCAACTTGGCCCGAAGCTGGCTCACTCCGCCGCGCCATTTTTCTTGTCCTCCGGGCGGGTGGTCATAATGCTGTAAAGCTCCGTGTTCTGCGGGAAACGGTCAATGAACGGAATGGTGGTGTTGCCGTAGAACAAAAGCCCCTCGCCGGAATTGGAGTGGGTCACATAGGAAAGCTGGTGGGGCGAAATGCCAAGCTGTTTTGCGAGGATTGCCCGGTCGCCCTGTGCCTGTGAAAGCAAAACCATGAAGTCGCTGTTTTCAAAGATGTTCTCGATTTCCCGGGAGGCCAGCAGATCCTTTACGTTTTGAGTTAATGCACTTGGGACACAGCCCTTTTTTCGGAGCATTTTCCAGATGGTAACGCAGTAGGAGGCCGTCAGCGGGTCTTTCAAAAGGACGTGGAACTCGTCAAAGTAGCACCATGTAGCAATCCCGTGACTGAAATTAACCGATACCTGCGCGTTTACAAGGTCTTGCATGATGTGCATTGCAATCGTGCGGAGCCCCGCCCCCAGCTTTTTTAAGTCGAGGCAGACAACGCGGGCGTTTTGATAGTCCATGTTGGTCTGGTAGTTGAACAGGTTTAGCGAGCCCGAAACATAGATTTCAAGGGCCGTTGCCAGACGGGCCGCCTCCGTTTCCGCCTGTTTGCATAAAAGGTCATACAGGTCTTGGAGTGTCGGCACGGGTGTATGCTCCGGGTCGTTCAGATACTCCCGGTATACAATACGGGTACAGCGGTCAATGACTGTCCGTTCCACGGGCTGTAAACCGTCCTTGCCGCCCACAACAAGCTCCATCAGGGAAAGAATGAAGTCACATTTCAAACTGATAGGCGAAACATCATCGTCCAGATTTACGTCTAAATCCATCGGATTGATGTGGTGCGGGCTGTTGGGTGCAATCTCCACCACCTGACCGCCGAGGCGGCGCACAAGCGGCGAGTATTCGCCCATCGGGTCAACGATGATGATTTTATCCGTGGTGGCAAGGAACACGTTGACAAGCTCCCGCTTGGCCGCAAAGCTCTTGCCGCTCCCCGGCACTCCTAAGAAAAGCCCGTTTGGATTTTTGAGTTTCTTGCGGTTTGCCATGATGATGTTGTGGCTTAGGGCGTTCAGGCCGTAGTAGATGGCCTCGCCCTCCATGCGGAGCTCTTGGGTCAAAAACGGGATAAAGATAGCTGTACTGCTGGTAGTCATGCCGCGCTGTATCTCAATCGTGTTAGAGCCGAGGCACAGGGAAGATAACAAAGCTTGTTCCTGCTGGAAGTCCAGCCGTTTGAGGACGCAGTTGTATTTCTGGACGATACCGCCCACCGTGAAAATGTCGTTGTCCAGCTCCCGGCGGGTCGGGGCCGTGTTCACGATTAAGAACGTCAAAAGAAACATTCTTTCGTTGCGGCTCTGCAAGTCGGTAAGTAGTGTTTTTGCGTCTTGGCTGAACGTCACAAGGTCGGGCGGTAAAATCTCCATATCGTAGCCGGAGCGCACCGCCTTTTTTTGTTCCTCCACTTTCATCTTGTCAATGTCGCTGACTTTGGCCTTGATGGTCTTAATGGCCTTGCTCTGGTCTACCGTCTGAATGTGCATGGTAACGGTCATTTCCGCGTCCAGCTCCAAAAGCTCCGCAAGCAGTTTGTCGGAGAGCTCCGAGGCCATAATCTGCAAGTAGGAGGCCGCGCCCCACGTTTCGCCCACCCGGAACATTCTGGAATAGCGGAAGTCAAAGGCCGTGGGGGCGATGAAGTCTTTCGTGGTAAGCCCGGTTTTGGGTATCATGTCCCACGAAAACTGAAACGGCTCCGAGCCGCCGGGGTGGAGTTGGCCGTGCAGGACTTCCAGCCGTTCCAGCCCCGAGAGGGGCCGGGACTGTACCCCCAGCTTTTTGAAGTTACTGCAAATGTCAGCCTCCACCCGTTCCAGCCGGGGGCGGGCGGTTTTCAAATCATCGGCGGCAACGCTAAAGGTAATCAGCTTTGTCCGCACAATCCCGTTGTTACTCTTGGCTATCTGGTTTTCCAGCATATCCGCAAATTCCTGCCGTACCCCGTTGTACTCGTCGTTCTGCATGGGGAGGGTCACGCTGTACTGACTATCCGGGCGGCTCCTGTGGTTGATGAATGAGAGCTGGAACGGTAAAGTCGGGTCAAAGGAATTGAGGAACGCGCAGTAGCCGTCAAAAATGGCCGATTGGTCGTCGGCCTGTGCAAGCTGGTAGTTGATGTCCTCATAGGCAATGCTTTTTGTGAACGTGCGCCCGTCCACCTGACAAACGCCGTCCTTAAACATCTGCCTATAAGGAATGGTCTGCTGTGCGGTGGTGGGAACGCCCTTTTTTTGCTTGGGCTTTTTGGTGTGCGGGCTGGCGCTTGGCCGCCCGGTCTGCTTTTGGGTCAATCGGTTTCGCCTCCTTGTCGGGGCCGCTTAATGCGGCATAAAAGTTTTGTGTCCGGTAGGGCCTCACGCGGGGCCAGAGATAACAGGTGCGGACGATATTGCACAGCACCTTTTCAAACGGGAGCCCGTCACGCTCGAACATGGCAAAGAAAAAGCACGGGAGCATGAGGCCAATCATCAGGAGCAGGGCGGGGCTGTTCCCGATATGGGCGCGGGTAAACAGGTAGGTGGGAATCCCGATTACAGCCGCGATGGAGAAACAGATAAGCTGGCGTTTTGTGAGATTAAACGCCAGCTTGGTCTTGATTTTGGATAGGTCTTTCGGAACCGGCACATAGGCCATTGGAAACCTCCTTTCCGGGACTTCGGGCCAACTTGGCCCGAGGTGACAGGGTTATCGTTCTGCGGCTTGGGCCGCCTTTGCCCGTTTTGGCTTTTCTTTTGGAGGGCGGGCCGCGTTCTCCTTGGCCGCCTGTTTCGTCCCGGCCTCCAACTGTTCCTTGATGGACTGTTTTTCCGGGGGCGGGGCCTGCTGGACGGCGGCGGCGCGGGCCTGTAATTTTTCAACTGCCTGTTCATAGGCCCCCAAAATGGCCCCGTGAAGCTGTTTCCGAAAATCGGCGGTAATGGGCTTTGAAGTTTCCCGGTAGCCGCTGGGGCTGGATTTATCCGGCTTGCTCGGCATACCCACATAAAGGCCCTTGGAGCCTGTCAGGATTTTGAAGTCCTCCACCACAAAACAGTCGTTAAACCTGACCGTGGCAAAGCCCACAAGGTTTTTTATGGGGTCAATGGTCCGTGCGGTTACGTCCAATTTCAGCGGGGCAGGGTTTTCCGCCTCCTGTGCCGGGACTTGCGCCCCCATGCTTTTTTCATCACTCATAACTTGGTTCTCCTTTCCGGGCGTGGGAAAAACGTCCCCGTCCCTGTATTCATAGCCCGCCGCTTCAATCGCGGCGAGGGTGTCAGCCGATACCACCCCGGAGAGTTGTATATCCGTATCGGCCATAAAGTGTAAGGTGTCGGCCCCGGTGAACTGTTCAGGGAGCTTGCCAAAATAGGCCGGGTGCATTTCACCGTCCGCGCCCATTTGATACCTGCGCGGCATTGCGCCTCCTTTCCACTTCGGGCCAACTTGGCCCGAAGCTGTTTAATGCGCCCCGAAAATGGATTTTGCGAGGCTCCCGGTCTTAAACAGCGTGAAGCAAAGTAAAACGGTATAGCCCATGCACCGCCAGATGGCGTTCATAATGTCGCCGTCCGTGGCGATAGACTGTACCAAAACTGCGTAGATTGCCACGCATACCAAAATCAGCAGACCTTGGAAGCCCACGGCCAGCAGGGACTTGAAATAATTTTGGCCCATGCTCCCCGTTTCCCGGTTTACGCTGGTTGCAAAGGGAATGGGGGCAAGGCTCGTCAGTAGGTAAATCTCAATCATTCTTCCGTAGACGATTACGAAAATGACGATATTTAAGGCGGTCATGGTAAACTGCACAAAGAACGATTGTAGGAAAATCCCCAAAAGCGGGCCTAATTCCATTGCTTCAAGCTGTGTCCGCAGATTGTTCATCATGTCCGGGGATATGTCGGTGCTCCCCTGTACTAATGCCGCCGACTGCTGGATAACGTGCTGTGATACGTCAAACACGGCCATAACAATATTAAAGGTGTTTGTCAGTATCATCACGGCCACAAAGGTCTTGAAAATCCACTTGTAGAACATCCATGTGTCGATGTCGTGGAGGTTGTTGCGGTCAATGAGCATTTGAATGAGCTCGTAGGTCATTACGAAAGTAAGCACCAGCCCGGCGATTGGCAGGACTACCGTTTCCGATAACTGCCGTATCATGGCAAAGACCCCGGCGTTCCATGCCGCCGGGGTCGTGCCGACCTGTGCCGCAATCTCTCCGACCTGTTGGTTCACGTTGGAGAACAGGCCGTCCAGATTGCCCATGATACCATCGACGAGCAGAGCCTTGAGCCATTCAACGATTGCGTCGATGATTGGTTGCATTGGTTACTCCTTTCGGTTTTTAGAACAGGGAGGACAGCAGAGGTACAAGGGTGGTTCCCAAAAGGATAACACCGCCGCCTGCCATGAGCTGCTTAATGCCCTGACTTTTGGCCGCCGGATTGTCGGAGCCGTACCCCTCCAAAAGATTGATAACGCCCCACACGGCGAGGCCAGCGCCCAACGCGATAACGAGAACTTTTAAGGTGTCAACAGCAGTCGCAAAAAATTCCATAAAATTACCTCCATAAAGTTGTTTGGTTTTAGGGTTTCGGATATGAAGAAAGCCGCCTTTATCTGGCGGCTGAAAGGGGGAGCTTCGGGCCAACTTGGCCCGAAGTTACGCGAGCTCGTCACTGTCCAAATCGGTATAGTCATAAATATCCTCGTCAGTGTCCGCGTCCACGTCGGGAACGTCCACGCTGTATACGGTGTATTCATCGTCCGGCCTCAGTCTCAATCGGCGGGATAAATACCGTTCCAGCGAAAAGGCATTCCGCTTCTTGTCAAACTCCGCTGTGTGGCGGTAGTTGGGGTGTTTTTTCAGGTCGTACTTAATCGAGCAGAACGGGGGCAGGCCCCGAAGCTGTAAAATGCACTTATCCCCGGGCATGGTGGCAAGTTCACTTGGGGTCATGAGCTCCCGGCCTAACCGTTGGGTGTTCTGGTTGTAGCTTTCCGACTGTCCCCGCGTCCGGCCCTCCGTCTGCATGGAGATTGTGGCCTTGCCCAGCCAATTTTCCGAGATTTCCTTGATGGTGGAGCTTTCCCGGCCCCCGAGGAACACCACGCTGTCCATGTTGCCTAAAATGGTTTCGCTGTTGTCCTTGTAAATCGCCTTGCATTGGCTCATTTGCTGATAGAACAGGCACAGGCTGATTTCTCTGGAACGGATAACGGCCACCAGCTTTTCAAGCTGTGGCACCTGTCCCGTGTTGGCGGCTTCGTCCCATAGTACCCGTACATGGTGAGGGAGCCGCCCGCCATAGACATTATCCGCCTTTTCACATAAAAGATTGAACATCTGTGAAAAGGCCAGAGCCACAATAAAGTTGTAGGTCGGGTCGGTGTCCGCGATGATAAAGAACAGGGCCGCCTTTTCGTCCCCGAGGGTGTCAAGCCCTAATTCGTCATAGCTCATAATCTCGCGGAGCTGTGGAATGTCAAAGGGAGCCAGCCTTGCGCCGCAGGAAATAAGAATACTTTTTGCGGTCTTGCCGCTGGCTAATTTGTACTTGGCATATTGGCGCACGGCGAAGTGCTGGGGGTCACGCTTGGCGAGGCCGTCAAACATATAATCAACGGCATTTTTGTAGCTGTCGTCGTCCTCCCGCACCTCCATGCTGTTAATCATCTCAACCAGCGTATTCATGTTGCGTTCTTCCTCCGGCCCCTCAAAGACGATATAAGCAATAAGCGCACAATACAGGAGCGTTTCCGCTTTCGTCCAGAACGGGTCGCCCTCCTTGCCGTCGCCCTTGGTGTTGTTGATTAGGGCATTTACAAATTTCAGCACGTCGCTTTCCGTCTTGATGTAGGCCAGCGGGTTATAGTGCATACTTTTCTTAAAATCCACGGAATTGAATACCCGGATTTTGTAGTGCTGCCGCTCCAAAAACTTCCCGCATTGGTCGAGTACACCGCCTTTCGGATCTACGCACACATACGAGGAATGAGCTTGAAGGAGCTGTGGGGTCAGCCAGAACCGGGTCTTTCCCGAGCCGGACGAACCGATAATACAGCAGTTGAGATTTCGGGCGTTGGCCGGGATTTTGGGCCGGGTGTTCATGGTGAGAAATTCCGTCCCGGTCAGTATCACGTTGTTTTCAAACTTTGGGTCTACGAATGGGGCTATGTCTTTGGCCGTTCCCCATGAAGCGTTTTGTCAAGTGCTTTTTTGAGTTATTGACGCAAATTATCGTGAAAGTGCGAAAGTGCAAAGTGCAAAGGGTCTGCGTTTTGCACTTTCAGCTTGCGGGTTCGGGTGTCTGCTTCTTCTTGATGAAGTTGTACCATTGACCGCCGACACGCCTTGCGCCTAAAATACCGCCCATGTTGCGCTTGGCGTTCTGTACCGTCCTTTCGGATATTCCGGCTTCGGCTGCGGCTTTTACAATGTCCTCACTGGCAAGCTCTTTCCCGTCTGCCAACAGGTCAAGTATCAGCCGTTCCGCCTGTTCGGTCTTGGTGGCGGTGTTGCCGCCCGCGCCGGACAGCAGCTCGTCAGCGGTGATGTCGTATTCGCCTATCCACGAAAAGCCCGTTTCCGGGTCAAGGCAAAAGGCAACGGGCTTGCCCTCCGGCGCAAGGGAAGATTTGTCATGGACGATAACGCGCACATTCGGTTCTCGCTTCACGCGCCCGATCAGCAGGACGCTCCTTGCTGCGGCGCGGAAGTCGATAGAACCTAAGCCCCGGTATGCGCTCTGCCCTCCGGCGGCTTTGTTCAGGTGTCCGATAAGGATAACGGCGCACCCGGTACGCTCCGCAACTTCGGCAAGGCGGCGAAAAATGGGGCGTACCTCGTTTGCCTTGTTCATATCGGCTTTGTCGCCCATATACGCCTGTATGGGGTCAAGGATAATCAGACGCGCCCCGTTCTGCGCGATTGCCTTTTCTATGCGCTCATCGGAGAGGGTAAGCTCCCGCTTGGCTTCATCAATCACAAGAACGCGGTCAAGGTCGGCTTCTGCTTCCATCAAGCGGGGCTTGACGGTATCGCCCAGCCCGTCCTCGGCAGTCTGGTAAATTACTTGGAACGGCGGCAAGGGCTTCATTCCCGGCAGCGTTCCCCCGGTGGTGCAGGCGGCGGCAAGGCGTAGGGCAAAAGTGGTCTTGCCCTCGCCGGGATTGCCCTGTACTATGGTTACTTTCCCAAAGGGAATATACGGCTCCCATAGCCATTCAACGGTCTGTGTGTCAACCTCGCTCATGCGGATAATCTCAACGGTTTCTTCCTGGGTTGGCTCTTTCAAGCCGTAGATTGCTTCCCGCAAATACTTCCCGTCTGTGATTTCTGCCCGGTGCTGCAATACCTCGTTCCAGTCCTTGAATAGCGGCACAAGGCGGTGGACGGTCAAGCCCTCAGGCATAAGCCCCACAAGGCGGCTGCAAGCGTCGTTTCCGGCTTGGTCGCTGTCAAGGCAGAGGTAAACGGTCTTGATGTTCGGACGGTCAGAGAGGAAACGCAGCAGGGCTTTTTCTCCCACGCCGCCCAGTGCAAGGTAGCTTTGTTTCTGCCATTCCTTTTTGAACAGGCAGAGGAAAGATAACAGGTCAATGGGGGCTTCAAAAACAAACACTCTTTCGCCCTCGCCCCGGTAGCAGAAGTTAAAGGCTTTGTCGCTGCCTTTCACATCAAGCCGGAAGCTCCCGGCTGTGCCGCGCTGGTGGGCGTAGCGTGGTACTCCGTCCTCGTCCCGCCCTACGAATACGGCGTTGTGGTGGGCGGCTTCCTCGTAAATATCCCCGGTGGCAAAGAAAAAGCCCGTCACATCTTCGTCAATGCGGCGGGCGGCTGTGAGGTAGTTCCTCGCTGTTCGGTTGTCGGTGTTCCGGGGCGGCAGTCGGAAGTCAGAAAGGGACGCGGGGCTTGGTCTGTCCGGCGGCGGGGCTGTGCCTTTTTCGCCTGTCAGCAGGTCAACGGCTTCGGTGAAGCTCTTGCCGAAAAACTCCATGACAAAATCAACGGGTGCGCCGCCTTTGCTCTGGCTGTGCCTGTACCATTTGTTTCCCCGGACGGTCAAGCTGTCGTGCCGTTTCCAGCGGTACTCGTTCCCGGCGCGGGTAAGCTGCTCGCCCTGTGATTGCAGGAAAGAAACAAGGTCGGCTTGGTTGGCGTGGTCTATCTGTTCTTGGGTGTAATACATGGCTGATACCTCTCTTTCTGTGGTTGAATTGTTCATAGTTTTGATGTAGAATGAAACCGAAAAATCGGAAGTTAGTGAGGTGCTGGATTGTGAATGAAAGAGAAAAAAATATTCACTTATGGTTTGAAATGTGGCTTACAAAACAGGATTTAGGTATTGATAATATTTTTGCAGAAGATGTAATTTATACTGAAAGTTGGGGTCCAAAATATAATAACCGTCAAATCGTAAAACACTGGTTTCAGGAATGGAATACTCGTGGCAAAGTCGTTGCTTGGGAAATCAAACAATTTTTCCACAAAGGAAATCAGACGATTGTGGAGTGGTATTTCAAAAATGAAATGAACAATGGGAGCATAGAGGAATTTGATGGAATTTCCCTGGTTGAATGGACAAAGGATAATAAAATAAAATCATTGAAAGAGTTTGGCTGCAATTTGAATAATTATAATCCTTATGAGCATAGTGACCTGCCCGAATTTAGGGACGAAAGAGCAAGTTGGTTTTAATATTAGGAATCAATAGCGTCCATTTTATCGGAAAACATTTAGGACGGACAGGCAAAACCGCTTGCCCGTCCTTTCCTTTATCGCTCCTGTTCATGCCGCTTGGCGCGGTTCTGTGTCTGTTCCGGCTGGTCGGCGCGGAGTGCAATATCCACGCATTTGCGGATTTTTTGAAGCTCGGCAACCTCGGCGCGGGTATCTTTCAGTTTGGTATAATCGCTGTCCCTCTGTGTTTTGAGGTCAGCATATTCCTGTTCCCATTCCGCAATAGGTAAGGTCTTTGTTCCTTTCGGCAGATTTGCATGGAGATAGCGGCTTGCTGCGTTCCATAGGGTCAGCTCGGCGCGGTGGGCTTCCTCGTACTTGTCGCGCTTGTTTGTCCAGCCGTTTTGCAGCTTTTTCAGCTCATCGTGAATGGGCTTGTACTCTGTATAGTTCTTCCCGTATTCAATTAGCTTTTGCAGCTTCTTCATGCGTTCCTCGGCGGTTTTCATTCCCTCCCGGATTGAATAGGCTCTATCACTGACAGAGGAAAGAGAAGCGTCCAGCTCGTCAAGATTAGAGATACCATGCTCGGAAAGATAGTTGACCGCTGCCGCTATGGTTTTCAGTTCGTCGGCTGCGTGTTGGTGCTGCCAACTTTGCGAATACTTCCGGCTCTTTTCTCTCTGAACGCTCAAATACTTCATCAACAGATTTGCAAGGTTGGGAGATTGCGGCGGCTGCTTCGGGGCGGTTTCCCGCGCTTTGAACAGGTCGGCAATCCATTCTTTGAGCTTGCTAATCTGCGCCCGGATTTCCCGGATAAGGCGGTTTGTCTTTTGAATACTGCGGTTCAGTTCGCCTTTCTCGGTGGCGATACCTTTCTTCTCCATCTGGCAAGCCGCCACGCCCATGTGGACGGTGGGTATCTCGTCAATGCCGCGCTCGGCGTTGCTGCGGTGGTCGATACGCTCCGGGCTTCCGTTTCTCTCCAAAAAGTCGTTGGTATAGTCAGCCCACGCCTTGCGCCACAAGAGGGTGTTGTCCTTGTCGTTCCAGCCTGTAAGGTCAATTTTGTGCGTCTTGTATCTGCCGCTTGGCAAGCGGATACGCTCGCCGTTTTCGTCAAGGTCATATTCCTTTTTGGATTTCGCTGTCCATGTGCCGCGCTCGTCAAGGGGGCGCATAGTCAGCATGATATGACAATGGGGATTGCCGCTGTCGGTGTCGTGAATGGCAAAATCAACGCACATTCCTCTGGAAACAAATTGAGAGGAACAGTATTCCCGGACAAGCCGGATCTGTTCCTCTCTGGATAATTCTATGGGGAGCGCTGCGTCAATCTCACGCGCAAGCTGGGCGTTCCCGGCTTTCTCGTAAAGCTCCACGCTGTTCCACAAGGTTGAACGGTCAGAGAATGAGGGTGGCGCGTGGGGCGGCAGCATGATTTCTGTATGGACAACGCCGCCTTTGCGAGTGTAGTCATGGGTCATTCCGTCCCATTCGTTTGTCAGCTTTTCGCCGCTTCGGTAGGCGGCTGCGGCAACGGCTGATTTGCCTTTTCCTCGGCTCACAATGCCGACGTTCCAATGGTAAATGGCTATGGGTATCACCTCCCGGATAGGATAATAAAACCCGCAAAAATGGCACAGACGCCAACGGCGGGTGTACTGTTTTTGTGGGTGTGCAGGGATAGCCGCAAAGCGGCGCAAGGGGTGCAGCCCCTTGTTGCGGCAAAGCCGCCATATCGGAGTGCGGGGAAATCTCCCTGTGCGGAGATAAGCCCTCGGCAGAGCGCACACGCCCGCAAGGGTGTATAAGTGCGCCCTTGTTGCCAAGGGATTATTTAGCTTGTCGCTCCCTTGGCTCGTTTTTTCAGATATTCCCGCGCTGGTTCACTCGTCAAGGCAAGCCGGAGAAGTGCTGTGGCTTCCTCGTCGGTCATGTTCTTTGCTTCCGGCACAATGCTTTCAAAGACTGCGCCCCGGACGATAAGGCGGTGGCTGCGCGTCCGGCGTTCCTCTTGGGACAGCTTTTGCCGCAAGAGCTTTTCCCTGTTCTCAAACTGGCGGATTTTCTTCTTCTCGTCCTCAATCTCGGCGGTCAGTTCTTCAAAGGTTTTTGTTCTCGGTTTCGTCATGGCTGGTCGCTCCTTTCTGCCTGTTGGCATAGAAAAAGGACAGTCGATTTCTCGGCTGTCCTGATGGTAGTATTAAATTTTCATGGGGTTATCCGTTGAAAGAACTTAGGTCAAGCGCACCATTATTTATCAGCTCTTGGATAATGGTAGCCAAATCGTTTTTCACACTTTCGCTTTCAGTTTTTGCACCCGCATTTTCAACGTATACGGTGCTATCTCCCAACTTAAAGGTCGCATAGTAAATTACATTCTGTTCTCCCACGCTGTTCCGGTCTGTTACAAAATATCCTGCCGTCACGCTTGTGCCATTTACTTCGCTACTTTCTTCACTTCCTACAATCTTCGTATCAAGTAGTGCTATATCCGTTGTAGATATTACCACTTTGGCATTTTCGATTTTTCCCTCAAAACCAATCAATTCTTTGTTGCTGTCGGAAACAGTATCATCAACACGAAAAACTGCATGAGCTGTAACGGTCAAGTTTGGAAAAAGAGATGCAGCTTCCGTTTCCGTAAGTTGCCTTGTTGTTATAGTCCCGTCAATGTCAATGCTTGAGCCAGCAGTTTCCGATTTTACAAAGATGATTTCATTTCCGTTGTCCAAAGTGGCAATGTCAGTTTTGTTCCCGAACAATCCACTTTGAAATACGCCTACGCCTAAAACAGCAATTACTGCAAAGCAAGCCGCCATAGCTCCCCACTTAACCCAACCGGGTTTCTTTGCTTTCTTTTTGTAGTTAAGGGCTTCATCGACATATTTTGTGTCAAGCTCGCTCATAGCGTCGGAAAACTTCTTTGCGTTCATACGAATACCTCTCTTTCAATCAAATATTGCTTCATCTTCTCGCGGATACGGGTCAGCCGGACAGAAATGTTTTTTTCTGAAAGCCCCATAAACTCGGCTATGTCCTTATAGCTGTCGGAAAACCAATAGCGGCGCATGAAAATAACGCGGTTTTCGGTAGTCAGCGTGTCTAAAAATGCTTCAATGATACGGGCTAACTCTTTGGCTTCGATTTCTGCTTCTACTGTATTCGGGGCTGCTATACAGGCTTCAATTTCTTCCAAAGCAATCGTGTAATGGCTGCTCCGTTTGGCTGCTTCCTTTCTCCAATAGATTTTGAGTGAAATGTTCCGAACGATTTTAACAAGATAAGATAGCAGCGGGTTAGGTCGTGCCGGGGGAATGGCGTTCCATGCGCCTAAATAAGCGTCGTTTACACATTCCTCCGCGTCTTGTCTGCTGCCTACGATATGGTAGGAAAGATTGTGGCAGACCTTTCCGTATTTTATATCCAGCTCTCGTATGCCTTGTTCTGAACGTCCAAAAAACATTTCTATGATTTTTTCGTCGTCTATCATCTCACCGCCTCCTTTCGGGCTTCACCTATGTACTACGGTTTCAGCGGCAAATACTACATCTAATCCGAAACTTTTTCAAAAAAATTATAGCACATCTTTTTGAATAGGGTGTGTCAAGTTGCCGGAATGTTTCTTTGCCGCTTTGCTGGCGGCGTTCCTCCGTTCTTCGCTGTATGGGGCGGTCAGACGGAAAGAGAAACGCCCCTTTACAATCTCAAACTCCATACAACCCGTTTCGGGGTCTGCGTCGGTCTGGCGGCACTGGTCGGGGTACTGTCCGGAGTAGGCGGCAAGCCGCTTCTTTAAGTCGGTGTTGTGTGTGCGGATATGGATAAGGGGGTCTTTCTCGTCAAACCATATATCGGTGGTTTTTTCCTGTTTGGTAAGCCCTGTTCTCATGCAAGCTCCTTTCCATGCCCCTGTTACGCAATATGGGCATTTTTCGGGTGTTTTCTCCGGCTCTTGACTTGGAGAAAACGGCGTTTTTGACGATAAAAACCGCCCGGACGGGGAATGGGTCGTCGGGGCGGCTGTTATCGCAAGATTTCTGTTTTTTCCGGCTCTTGACCGTCAGACGCAGATAAACGCGAACTGTCGGCAAGCACCAGTTTGAGCAGCTTGTCGCGGAATGTTTCTGTGCTGCTGTGATTGAAAAATAACTCCGCAACAATGGTCTGCCCGTTCCTCTGGGTCGTGATGATATTGTCGGGGGTCTGTTCTGCCATAGGCGGCTCCTTTCTCCGGGCGCAAAAGAGGGATTTCCCGTAGTTCGGAAAATCCCTCTTGGTTGACGGTTATTCTGTTTTACTGTGCGGGCTGTGCGGCGGCTGCCTGTGCCTTTCTCCTTGCCCGGTATTCCCGCGCTTTCATGCGGTCATACTCCCGCTGCTTTTCAAGGTTTCGCGCCCGGTACTCCCTTGAATACTGCCGGTGGTAGGCGCGGCTCTTTTCCTTTTTGGCTTCTTCGATTTCCTCCCGCATTTGCTGGATTTCCTGCTCGGTCGGCTCTGCAAGCTGTGTCACTTCGTTCTCAAACTTGCCGATATAGTTGAAATATATGCTGATGTGCTGGATTGCGTATCTCGCCCTTTTCTGGTCGCGCTCATGCACTTCAATCCTGCTGATAAACTCGTTGAGAATGGCGGGTGTAAGGTCGGTAAAGGCAGCATGGCGTTCCGTCAGCTTCAAAAACTTCTGCGCCCGTCCTCCCGCGTTCTCATAAGCGGATAGCTGCTCTTGGAGCGTGGCAAGCTCCGCTTTCAGCGCATAGTATTCTTCCGAATACTTCTGCGACATCTGCTCATAACGGTCTTGTGGGATCGTGCCGAGGGCATTGTCCTCGTAGAGCTTATTCAGCACCTTGTCAATCTGTTCAAGGCGCGTCGTGATTTGCGGAATACGCTTCTGCTGCTTCTTGGTCTGGTCGGTCTGCTGCATGGCAAGGTTCTTTTTCACTAAGGCTTCAAACTCCGCCCGGTTGCTGATAGAATAGTCCTCGATTTTCTTCAGCACTTCCGCGATGGTCTGCATGAGCAAGTCCGCGTCCATGATGTGCGGGGAATGGCATTTGGGGTTCTTGGCTTTCCCCTTGTGGTACTCGCTACAATAGGCAACATGGCGCTTGCCGCCGTTCCGGTAATCTATACGAATGTGCATTTTTGCGCCGCAGTCTTTACAGAAAAGCAAGCCGGACAGAGGGTGGATTTCCCCGTCCCCGTTGGGGCGTTTGACGGGTGCGTTTTCCAAAATCCGCTGTACGGTTTCAAAATCGCTGCGGCTGATAATCGGCTCATGCACATTTTCTGTGATGTGCCACTGGCTCCGGTCTACATAGTGGTTATGTTTATCCCGGAAATGCTTTGTAGTCTTGAAGTTGACTACATCGCCGCAATACTCCTGCCGTGTGAGGATATTGGTCAAGGTGGCTTTGTTCCACTTGCAGCGGCTATCCTCGTTGAGCGTCTTATTTTTACAGGTTCCCCGCCCCCGGTCTTTCATATAGAAAGTGGGGGTAGGGATTTGCTCGTTTTTCAGATGCACGGCGATTTGGTTGCGGTTCTTCCCGCCGATAAACAGACGGAAAATCAAACGGACAACCGCGGCGGCTTCCTCGTCGATTATCCAAAAATCCTTGTTGTCCGGGTCTTTGACATAACCGTAAGGGGCTTCGGTGACAATCGGCTTTCCACTCATGCCTTTGGCCTTAATGCCTGTTTTTACTTTCTTGCTGATGTCCTTTGCGTACCACTCCGACATGATATTGATAAAGGGCGCAAACTCCAGCGTGTCGGGCTTCTCGCTGTCTATGCCGTTGTTGACCGCGATAAAGCGCACATTGTTCCGTCTGAATATCTCCATCGCGTTGCCGACTTGGAGATAGTCGCGCCCCCAGCGGGTAAGGTCTTTCATAATGCAGACACCGATTTTCCCGTTTTCCACATCGTCCATCATGCGGGAGTAGGCAGAACGGTCAAAAAACCTGCCGCTTTCGTCATCGTCGATGTAGTGCCGGATATTGGTTAGGTGCTGCCCTCTGGCATAGTTCTCTAAAAATATTTTTTGGTTCTGTATGCTGTTGCTCTCGCCGCCGTCCCTGTCCTCGTCGCCCACGGAAAGGCGGGAGTAAAGGGCTGTAATTTTGCTATAATCAGTCATGTGCATAACCTCCTGTGCGTCCATGTATGTGTCATTTACACTTAAAATTATGCACTCCAACGGGCCGAGCCGTATTCCAGATCGCGCCGGAACTTCTTGGATTTCTTTACCTTGCTGTAAACCACCAGCCGGATTGTCACGGCTCCCGCGAGGCCCACCAGCCAATCGAGGGGCGCGAGGCCGAGGCCGATTGTCTGCATGGCCGGGTTGATGGCCGCCACCATGCCTATGAGCTTGTGGGCGAAGTCGGCCCCAACCGCGAGGCGGTACGCCTCCCCGAGCTGTGCAAAGAACCAGAACACCATGAGATACGGAAAATTAGGGAGTACATATTTTCTAATTTTTTCGTTCATCGTTCCTCTTTCACCGCCTCCCTTGTCCGCTGGCGTTCCGGCTGTCTCTCCTTGGTAAGCGCAACGAGCCTGCGGAGCGGCCCGAGGATAGAGGGCTTTTCTTTGCCCTTGTCCAGCGTCCGCTTGGTATATTCGGAAAATGCCGCCGTGATTGCGTCCGCCTGTCCAGCCTTGAAAAATAACAGGTAATCTTTCGGGCCTGTCTTGTAAAAAGCATAGTCAACATTGAATTTCCGGGCCACTCGGTCAAACTGCCGGGGCGCGCCCTTTAACTGAATACTGTTTTTTGCGCCCTCATGGCCCATAAGCTTTTTCACGCTCTGCCTCCCTTGGGGAGTGAGCCCGTCCGCATGGGCCTTTTTATAGTCTGCCAGCCATTTTTGCAGGATGCTGGCAAGTACCCGCCCTGTGAGCTTCGCGGTCTTGATGGACAGGGAAACCGTGCGCTCGTTTACTTCCTCCTGCATAAAACCTCCTTTCCGTTCGGGAATGTCTGTGGGAGGGGAGGCCCCCGGGGGGGAGCTTCGGGCCAACTTGGCCCGAAGTCTACCGCCCGTCATGGGCCACAGCCGGGGCGGTCTTTTCCTGTGGCGGGGGCGCTTTCTCCCTGTGCTCCTGTATGTTTTTTATGATGGACGGCTTTTTTTCCGCCGCCTGCTCCAGCCGGGAAATGCGGTCTATGGCTTTTTCCACGCCCCTTTTCATGGCATGGAGACAGGCCAGCTCCGCCTTGTAGGGAGCCTCGATGGTCTTTGCCAGCTTTCCGGCCTCCTTAGCCTCCTGTATGGCCTCCTTGCCTGTGAGGGCGCGGCCCATGTTTTTTAAGTGCCGTCCCGTTTCGTGGTATTCGGCGCTGAACGCCTCAATTTTGGAAATGGCCTTTTCGTCAATACCGATACTCTTGCCGAGATTATCCCGCATGGTTTCCAGTCCCGACTTGATGTGGAAGAACCGGGCCGCATTGTCCAGCGCGGCAACGCCCCGCACCTTGAAGTCCGCAAGGGCCTGTTTACAGCCCTCAATCACTCCTGCCTTTAATTCTGCGAGATTGTCACGCAAGGCAAGAATGCGGTCTTGCAGAGTGATGATGGATTTTTGCAAAACCGTTTTCAATGGGTGGTTCTGCATTTGCGCTAAATCTTCGCGCATGGTTTTCAGTTCCCCCACCGCTTCGGCAAGCTGTTTTTCCATTTCCGAAACTTGACCGATAGCCGCCGCAAGCTCCTTGCCGCCCTGTGCCTGATTTTCTTTCAGTAAGGCAAGTAATTCTTTGACAGCTTCATTTTCTAAAATGGGGGTGTCTGCTTTTCTGCGTCTGCTCAAATCGTCCTCCTTTCCGTGAAATTACAAAACCTCGGGTCAAGTTGGCCCGAGGTCTATCGCTCGTCATGGGAAGTTACCGCCTTTTCCTTGCCGCTGTGCGGGGTGGGTGTGGCCTCCCGGTGCTGTTTCAGTGTTTCGAGTATGGAGCGCGTGGCCTCCTTTCCTTTGGGATAGGCAAAAATCCGGTGTTCCCCGGGCAGATCGTCTCGCCCGGAATAGTGCTCTATGAAGCTGCCTCCGTTGTTGCAGATGTAGCCCCGGTCGGTAAAATCGCTTGTTTCGTTGAGAAAAGTATCACGCCCGTATGCCTCATAGTCGAAGTAACCTTGTATTTCCTCCGGGATTTTCAGGGCGCACATTTCGTCTATCATGTAATAGCCCAATTTTTCCTCGTCGGTTACTCCGGGGTAGAGTTCGTAACAGTCGAGGTTTTGGGCCAGATTGATAAGGTCTTTCACGCTCCCCGTGTATTCCCCGAGGGCAACAGCGGCCTCAAATTTATCAAGTTCCCCGGCATCGCCCAATTCTTCCATCAGGGCGGCAAGATAGTTGAGCTCGTCAATGCTTTCATACTCCCCAATATGGGAGGCCAGCCCCGGCACGTCTGTCTCACATTGGGCGATATAGATTTCTTCGTACCACCTGCCGTCCACACCGATATGGGACAGGGCGGCCTGTACGGCCTCGGTGGTGGCGGGGAGTTTCAGCGTGTCAACTGCCAAACCGCCCTCGGCATATTTGCCCTGATTGCCGATGGTCAGCTCAATCATAGCTTTCCCGGCCTTGTTGGTTTACGGTGACAATGCCCGCAAGGGTGGTTGCGGTGATATTGAGCCTCTGGGCCACGGCAATATCGTTTTTCACGTCCTCGTCCATTTCTTCCCCGCAGACTACCAGCACACGGGAGCGCCGGAGCATATCACGGCAAATATCAATCCTGTCCTTGTGTTCCTGTGGGATTGCGTTGTTGATGAACAGTGGGAGATAAAGCAGAGGGCAGACCGGGGAAAATCCGGCCTCATAGGCTATCCGGCAATATCCGGCGGCCTGTTCCGTGTCGGCCTCACAGTTGCCGCTCCATGCGGCGGTAATGTATGCCAAAGGTCTTTTCATGGTAAGGTTCCTCCTTTTCTTGTTTTTGCTAAATGGGGGTCAGCCCACCCCCTCCGCCCCCGCCCACTCATGGGCGGGGGAACGGCTCAAAGGAATAATCCCCGTCGCTCGCCAATGTGGGAGCACAAACGGGTAAGGCGGTCAAGGGTGGCGCAAGCGCCACCGCCTACGGCGGCAAGCCCTTGACAGCCTTTCCCGTTTGCGCTATGAAGTCTACGGCGACGGGGAATAATCCTTCGAGCTCCGGGGTGCGGGGCAGAGCCCCGCAATCCCTTGCTTCGGGCCAACTTGGCCCGAGGTTTGGCCTTACTTCTCCTTTTGGGCTTTCTTTGCAGGCGCAGCCTGTTCCTTTTCCTTGCCTTTCCAATCGTCCAGCAGTTTGATAATCTGCGCTTTCATTTCCTGCGGGGTCTTTTCCTTTCCAAAATAATTACTAAGTTCCGCACCACTGATAATCACTTTGTCTACCTCCCTTTTTTCTTCACACATGATACCGTCAATCACATCACCATTTAATTTCCCGTCCTTGTCAAGTTCCCGCATACGCTGGGATTGTGACAGAGACGGGGACGCCTGTTGCGCCTCAATGGCGAGAGCAATATAATTCTGGTTTTCGGGTCTAATGCCGGACAGCTCCACGGCGGGGGTAAAGGCAATTTTTAGAGGCTTTCCATCGCCGCCCATCACTTTTCCGTCCACTAAATCCTGTAAAGGCTTCACTAATCTAGTCAATGCAATGTGCCGCTGAACCTGTTTAACGCTCATTCCGTTTCGCGTTGCAATGACTTCGTTGGAACGCTTGTCAACATCGACGTTAAAGTCCTGTCCGGCCAGAGCCTCCCGCGCCCCTTGGTGCTTGATGGATTCTAACTGCATTTTTAAGGCCCGTGCCAGCTCCATTGTGGAAACTTCACGGTTGTTGACGTTATCCTCAACCATCTGCTGAATGGCCTGATCGTCATTCAAGGCGCGGACGATACACGGAGTAAAGGGAATTTCGGCCTCAATACTGCCCGCGTCCCGGCGGTGGCCAGAAATAATCTCATAGCCGTCCTTGCCGTCCGGACGGACAATGACGGGCTGTGTCACGCCCTGCGCCCGGATACTCGCGACAAACGCCATAAACTTTGTGGTCTTTTCCACATTGAACGGGTGGTCTTTGAACGCATGGAGTTTTTCGTGTGGTATTCTGACTACCGTTTCCACCTCTGGGGCTACCCACGGTTCCACGGGTTTATCCGTTTTAGGAATACCGTATTTTTCCCGCAACTCCTGTTCCAGCTTTTGCTTTTTTTCCGCCATGCTGGCCTCGTCCGTGGGCGGGGTGGTCTGTTCGGCGGCTTTCGGTGGTTTGGAGCTTTTGGCCTTGGTGGCGGCTTGTTCGGCGGTTTTGGGAACCTTGGAGCCTTTGGATTTCGGGGTGTCGGCCTGTTCGGTGGCCTTAACCGCTTTCCCTTGGGCTTGGGGCGTTTTGGGCTTTGCAGGCTCCCCTGATTTCGCTTTATCCGCTTTAGGCGGGCGGCCCGGGCGTTTCTTTGCCTGTTTTTGGGCCTCTACCTCCGCAGGCGGTTTTTCCCATTCCTGCCGGGTATCCTTGGTGGGGGCGGCTTTGTCCGCTTTTGCGGTGGCCTCTCGCTGTGCTTTTATATCTTCCATCTTGTAAACGGTCACGTTTGGGGCCTTAGCCGGGGTCGGCTGTCCGGCTTCCGGCGCTTCAAGCGGTTTATCGCCCACAGCGGGCGCGGCTTTGCCGCTGGTGTCCTGCGCGGGCTGTTCCGGGGCGGCGGTCTGTTCCGGCTGTTTCACTTCCGGGGCCTCCGCTGTCGTTTTAGGCTTATCATCAGCCATTTTCTGATACCTCCTTTTGTTTGATGGTATGAAAAAAGGGCCTAACTTTTCAGTCAGGCCCTTTGTGACCTCGGGCCAACTTGGCCCGAGGTTCAGGGGTAAATCCTCCTTTCCGCCGTTACATGAAAACACCGCCCATAGTCTCTACTTGGGCGGTGTTTTCATAGGTTGGCAGTCCATTATTTTGTTTTTTATCATGTATCCCTTTGTCAACTGACGCAAGTAAAACAGCAGAATAAGATATTTGAAAAATTTAGAAATAATTATTTCTATAGAGCAGATGAAGATAAAATATATGATCTTTGTGTAATAGGAAGCGATGAAGTATTTAATTGTCAGAATGCTGGATTTTGGGGGTTTTCCTCTCAATTATTTGGTAACGTAGCTAATGCTAAAAATGTGATTACTTATGCTGCCTGTTGTGGGGCAACAACCTACGAAACGTTGCCAAGAAAGGTAAAAAATAGAATAACAGACTCATTAAACAAGATATCGAATTTTTCGGTTAGAGATCAAAATACATTTGAATTTGTACGAAAGATGTCATCGAAAGACATTCAAATTAATTTAGACCCCGTTCTAATAAGTAATTTCGATGCTGAAATAAATAAAGCAAAAAAGAAATATAATAAAAATAACTATTGTGTTGTATATTCATACAAAAACAGAATTAATTCAAAAAATGAAATTAATGCAATCAAAAGGTTTTGTCATGAAAATAATCTAAAACTTGTTGCTATTGGTGCACCACAATTTTGGATTAAGGATTATGTGGTTTGTGATCCGTTTGAATGCCTAAAGATAATAAAGAATTCTAGTTTTGTTATAACAGATACTTTCCACGGAACTATTTTTTCTGCTAAATATGCCAATAGATTTGCTGTAATTGTTAGAGATAGTAATCGAAATAAATTAATGGATTTGATTGACAGGCTATCAATAAATGAACATTTGCTAAATAGTATAAATGACATTTCAAGTGTTTACTCGAAGCAAAAAGATTCGGTTTATTTGAAAAAAATAATAAAGGAACAAGAAACAAACACATATACTTATCTTAAGAATTCTGGATGTTATTAATAGCCTTGATGTACTTTAAATAAAAAAAACTCAGAATACTACTCTTGAGTAATATTCTTGAAAGAGGGAAAGTTAATGTCATATTCTCAACATCAACTGATATCAATTATTGTTCCAATATATAATGTTGAAGACTATCTCAAACGCTGTATTGATAGTATTTTAGGACAAACATATAAAAATCTTGAAGTTATTTTGGTGGATGATGGTTCTCCAGATAAATGCGGAAAAATATGCGAGGAATATAAATTAATCGATTCCAGAATTAAAGTGATTCATAAAAAAAATGGAGGATTATCTTCAGCAAGGAACAATGGTTTAGATATTGCAACTGGAGATTTTATAGGATTTGTAGATAGCGATGACTACATTGAACGGAATATGTATGAGAGTTTAATTGAGGCTCTTAATAATAACAATGCTGATATAGCAACTTGTGGAATTATTCGTGAGGATACAAATACACAACATAAAATAAATATAAGAACACCAAACACAGAAAAAGTATACTTGGACATCGATGCCATTAGAGAAATATTGCTATCTAGAGAAATAGGAATCAGTGTGTGGAGTAAACTATATAAAAGAGAAATATTTAGTACACTTAGATTTCCTGTTGGAGAAAATAACGAAGACGCTGCCATAGTGCTGGAATGCATATCTGGACGTGTTGTCGTGCATACTGGTATTTGCACTTACCATTATATAGTAAGAAATAATAGTATCACTAAAAAGTACAGTATTGCTAACACCTTTAATTTTTGGAAACACAGTCAATCGATAGTTAATGAAATTAATGATAATTTTTCGTTATTGCAGACAGAGGCTAGATATTATTCTGTATTCGGATTATTTGGGATGATGATTGACTATAAAAGTCAAAGCAAAATTTCTGATCCAAATTATGAAGTATACTATAAAGTGTTTTTAGAAAACTATGAATTTTTAAAAGATCATAGTTCTTTTAAGACGAAAATGAAAATAACGATATTGCGATATTGTCCTTGGATATTAAGGTGGATAAGATGAAAAAAGTAAGCATAATAATTCCAGTTTACAACGTCGAACAGTATCTAGAACGATGCTTAGAGACAGTTGTAAATCAAAGCTATAAAGGTTTAGAAATAATCCTAGTCGATGATGGATCAACGGACAGCTCTGGGAAAATTTGTGATAAATATAAAGAGTTAGATGAAAGAATAGTTTGCATACATAAAGAAAATGGAGGCCTTTCATCTGCAAGAAATGCGGGAGTTAATATTGCTACCGGAGAGTATTTTGTATTTGTTGATAGCGATGACTGGGTATCTATCAGAATGGTAGAGACCTTAACTAAAGCTTTGCAGAAAAACAATAGCGATATAGTTTGCTGTGAATTTTATAATGTTAGCGACAGTACATTGGCGGTCAGTGATTTCAGCAGCAACGAAAGAAAGCTAACCAAAGAAGAAGCAATTTTAGAATTGATTAATTGGAAGATTAGAGATTACGCATGGAACAAAATATATAACAGTGCTTTGTTTGATGGGGTAAGGTTTCCTGTTGGTAGAAACTATGAAGATATGGCCACAACATATAAGCTTTTTGATAAAGCCAACAGCGTATACGTTATACCAGATTGCCTTTATTATTATTACTTTAGAGAGAATAGTATTGCCAATATCAGTAATTTTGATAAGTTACTAAAAAATAAATATGATGCGCTTATATCATATTATGAGAGAGTATTTTACTTTCGTGATAAAAATTCTCGTGCTTTTGAACTGTGTTGTAAAAAATATATCGAACGTGCTTTTTCCTTTTTGAATTTTTACTATGGAGACTATAGGCAAAAGAACCATACAGATTGGGAATTAGAAACCACAAAGGGAATAAAAGAAATATACGCACTTACTCCAAATTTAGATTTAGGCAGAGGTCTTAAATTAAAGGTTAAACTACTTAATACAACGAGTTTATACAAATGTTCAGAAAAATTATATTGTCAAACTAAAAAAATGATTCCCTCGTATCTTAAGCAGAAAATATCTGCGTTAAAGTGTGTTAAATCTATTCCAGAGGTAACATCTAGCAATACAAAAAATGTATGGTTAATAGGTACTCCTGCACACGATAATCTAGGAGACCATGCTATTACTTATGCGACGTTTGTAATATGTAAAAAACAAGCTATCAATTGCATTGAAATTGAAGAAGAGCAATTTTTGAATGGCATTAAAGAATACCGTAAAATCATTAACAAAGATGATTTGATTTTGATTCAAGGTGGTGGAAACTGGGGAAATGCATATCGTTATATAAATAATGTGCATGATTTTTGTTTGAAATATTTTAAAGAAAACAAAATTATTATCATGCCGCAAACTATTTATTTCACGAAAGATGAAACTGGTATTAAGTCATTAAATAGATCAAAAGTTTTATTAAGTAAATGCAAAGATGTTACATTTTTCACACGAGATAGAGAATCTTTTGAATTTGCAAGTAAAGAATACTTATCAGATTCGTGCAAAATAAAGTATTGTCCAGATATTGTATTGTCACTTGATATTAGTGAAAAAAATAATAGAGAAGATTGTTGCTTAGTGTGTCTTAGAAACGATAAAGAAGGAAAAATTAGTGGTAAAGACAAGACGCATATTTTAACTGAAGCTGAAAAATTATTTACTAGGGTTATCGCAATTGATACTTGCACCGGGATAAGAGTAAACGCAAAGGAAAGAATGCCAGCACTACTTAACGTTTGGAATAAATTCAGTAACTCAAAGTTAGTTATTACAGATAGACTGCACGGCGTAATTTTTTCTTATATTACCAATACTCCTTGTGTAGCTTTAGCAAATTTTAACCATAAAGTAAAATCTACAAGCACAATGCTATCAAAATACGGCAACGTTGAGTATTTAGAAGATTTTTCTAAAATAGATGAGGCTATTAATCAAGTACTCAATATCAATGATAAAAGTTATAAACCTTTTAATTATAATGACATAGAAGACTTATTGGAAAAATGGAGAAACAATTAATGGAACCAATAAAGAGATTTTTTGAGTGTTTATTACCAGTGACAGCATGCAATTTTAAATGCAGTTACTGTTATATTATTCAAAGAGATCATAGGTACAACAAAATACCCAAATTAAAGTACTCAGCTGAACATATAGGAAAAGCTCTTTCAAAAGAGAGACTAGGAGGGGCTTGTTATTTTTCAATATGTGGTGCAGGGGAAACACTTCTTGGTGATCAAATAGTTGAGTTAGCATATGAGTTATTGAAGGAAGGCCATTATGTTAATATCACTACTAATGGAACTATAACAAAGGCGTTTGATAGAATTTGTTCTTTTCCAGAAGGGTATTTATCTAGAATGCATTTTGCCTTTTCATTTCATTATACTGAGTTAAAAAAGCTAAATAAATTAGCGGAATTTTTTAGTAATGTCAAAAAGGTTAAAATACATGGATGTTCTTTCCTAGTACAATTAAATCTAACAGATACTTACGAACCTTATTTAAACGAAATAAAAGATATCTGTAACAAGGAACTTGGAGCTTTACCACAGTTGGTTGCAACTAGAAAAGAAATAAATCTTAATAATAAAATCGAATTTTTGACAGAGCATAGCGAACAGGAATACATTGAGCAAGGAAGTTCTTTTAATTCACCTTTGTTTGATTTTACAGTTAAAAATTTTAATGAAAAAAGAAAAGAGTTTTGCTACGCAGGTGATTGGTCTGGAGTCTTAAATTTGGAAACAGGCTTATTAAGAAAATGCTATAGCGATAATGGGGGACAATTAATTTTTGATGATATATCTGCTCCAATAAATTTTGAAGCAATTGGATGCTGTGGTAGTTTATTTTGCATGAACTCAAGCCATTTCTTGTCACTAGGAGTTATACCTGATTTATACACTGAAGTAACTTATGCGGGATTACGAAACAGACCGGAACATAATTGGTATACTGAAGACATGAATGAGATATTAAGTTCAAAATTAAGTCTTTCAAATAATGAGTATTCGAAAATAAAGAAGGCATGTATTTATTACACTACCTTGTTAAAAAGAGCTTTTACGGGTGGAATTACAAAAATTAAAAACGGTTTAAAAACGGTTTTAAGAATCAAGAAATAGATTAGGAGGAGCTATGTTTAAATTAAAACAAAAATTGGAAAACATGTCAGCTCCAGTAAAAGCTGCCTCATTCTTTACTATTTGTAATGTTTTACAGAAGGGAATATCCCTAATTAGTGCGCCAATATTTACCAGATTATTAACAACAGAACAATATGGTTTATTTACAATCTATAATTCTTGGTACGGTATCATATCGATATTTGCAACATTCAATCTTTCATATGGCATTTTTATAAAAGGACTTGTCAAGTATGAAGATGATTCTAAACGTTTTGCTTCATCGTTGCTAGGGCTGTCTACAACGATAACTTTTGCCTGTTTCTTAGTTTATCTAATTGGACTGAATTTTTGGAATTCGGTATTTGAACTCCCTTCATTTCTTATTCTTGCAATGTTTTTAGAATTACTGTTTGTACCCGCCTTTGGATTTTGGTCTAACATACAAAGAAATGAGTATAAATATAAGGCCCTAGTACTTGTTACGTTAGAAATGTCATTAGCTAATCCTTTACTTGGTATTGTGACAGTCCTATCCACAATCTATAAAGCGGAAGCAAGAATCTTGTCCATGGTTTTTGTACAAGTCATTTTTGGGCTATTCTTTTATATTTTGATAATGTACAAAGGCAGAAGGTTTTATGACAAAAAATACTGGAAATATGCATTCCTGTTCAATGCACCATTAATACCACATTATTTATCAATGACGGTTCTTCAGCAAGTTGACAGAATAATGATAAATAACATGGTAGGGACTTCAGAGGCGGCAATTTATGGGGTTGCATACACAGTGTCAACTTTGATGATACTTGTAACTTCTGCAATGAATAATTCTTTTACGCCTTTTACATATCAATCTATTAAGAAAAAAAACTATATTTCCATAAAATCTATCACTAACTTGATTTTAATAATTGTAGCAGTAGGTTGTATTTTGGTAATGGCCTTTGGCCCAGAAGTTATTTCTATATTGGCGCCAAAACAATATTATGATGCAATATGGATTATTCCTCCTGTTGCAGCATCTGTTTTCTTTATGTTTTTGTATCCTCTTTTTGGGAACATAGAGTTTTATTATGAAAAAACAAAATTTACTATGATGGCTTCTTGCGTGGGTGCAGTTGCAAACATAGTACTAAATTATGTTTTCATAAGGATTTTCGGTTATCACGCAGCAGGATACACAACTTTAGCATGTTATATTATGTTTGCTATTGCGCATTATGCTGTTTATCGAAAAATTATTAAGGAAAAAGAGATAGAGACAATCTATGATATAAAAAACATTGTTCTAATATCTATCTTTGTTCTGATTGCTATGATAGCTATATTGTTTACTTATAATTATACAATTATCAGATATTCCATTATCGCACTAATTATTGTAATAGCTATTGTAAAAAGAAAAACCGTTATTGAAATAATCAAAAGATTAAAGAAAAGAAACTAGGTATTTAAATATAAGGATTTTATATGAAAACAGTATGTGAATTAAACAAATGCAATGGTTGTATGGCGTGTGTTGATCGTTGCCCAAAACAATGTATATCTGTAAAGGATGATGTATCATACTTTAATGCGATTATAGCTGAGTCTCTTTGCATTAATTGCAAGTTATGTGAAAAGACATGCCCAAATGTTACCAAAGTAGAAAAAACAAATCCAATCGAATGGAAACAAGGATGGGCAGCAGAAGCTATAAGATACAAAGCTTCTTCTGGTGGAGCTGCATCTTCTATCATCAAGGGCTTTATTAAAAATGGTGGATATGTTGCTTCTTGTCTTTTCAAAGATGGAGATTTTGTTTTTGATATTACTAAAGATACAGAAGTAGCAAAGAAATTTGTTGGATCTAAATATGTAAAGAGCAATCCTACCGGTATTTATAAAAAGGTGGAGGAGAGATTAAAAACTGATAAAGTACTATTTATCGGTTTACCCTGCCAGGTTGCGGCACTGAAGAATTTCATCAAAAAGCAAGACAACCTCTATACAGTAGATTTAATTTGCCATGGAACGCCATCTTCTATGATTTTGGCTAAGTATTTAGCTGAAAACGATAATGATATCAACCAATTACAAGATATAAAATTTAGAAGCAGCAATGATTTTGGGTTAATAATAGATGGTTCCAAGGTATGCAATGAGGGTCAAGATGATTATTTAATGGCATTCCTCTCCGCAAATAATTACACAGAAAACTGCTACGAATGTCAATTTGCTACCAAGGATAGAGTTTCTGACATTACTCTTGGTGATTCTTGGGGAACTGAATTTAGTGATGAAGAAAAAAACGGCGTTTCTTTGCTACTGGTTCAAAGTGAAAAAGGAAAAGAAGTAATTGAGGGAATTGATTTTAATTTTTTTGATGTTGATATAGATAATGCAGTTGAGCAGAATCATCAACTAAGGCATCCTTCTATTAGAACTCCTGAAAGAGATAAATTCTTATCTCTAGTGAAGAATGGAAAAAGCATTTCCTATGCTACGTTCTGCATCTTCAAGAAAAGAATAATTAAAAGAAATATAAAGAAGGTTTTGACAAAGTTACATTTAATGGAAGTGCAACACTAGGGAAAAATCCCAACCATCTTATTTTCTTCGGATAGGAGATTAAAGGTAGTTGTGCATGCAACAGAGGTACATAAGAATAAAAGGTGTCAGGCAGTGCGTTAGGCTAAGGGCGAATAATCCGATGGGTGGAAATCCCATCAAGCAAGCCGCTAACCACGGCACTTTATAATGTAAGCGCCAGCCTCCCTAATACTTGGCGCTTACGAGGTAAAAGCACAAAGTGGCTTAAACGAAGTGAAAGCCAGCGCCTTGAGACGCTGGCCTAGTAACAAAGGCTTATAGCCGAAGTGCGAGCCACCCGTTAGACGGGGGCAACGACTTTTACCGCGTTATTATTTGGCGCTTGCGATTATACAAAAAGAACACCGATAGATTTGCAATTTTATCACATCTCCATTAGAATTTTAATCGTATGCTCAAGCCCATCTTTTAACGTATACTGTCCTCGCCAACCTAACTGGCGCAGTTTATCATTAGACAGTACACAATCTTGAGGATTGGAGTACCCCCTTTTTTCAATTTCTTCAGGAGAATCAAAGACAACTTTAGTCTCGCTAATTTCAGCAATCGTTTGGGCAACTTCGGCAATAGTAGCAATAGAGTTTTCGTTGGAAATATTATATGCCTCACCTGGGACACCGTAAAACAGAACAGTAAGCAAAGCATCTATTGTATCTATTATATAGGTATATGTCCTTTTTTGTGTACCGGCACTCTTAAGAACAATATTTTTATTATTTATTGCATTACGGATAAATTGTGCATGAGCTTTACTGTCATTTACTGTCATGGCAGGCCCGTAAACACTACTAAGACGAGCAATAACTCCATTGACACCATATTCCTGATAATAGCATCTCAACAACAATTCCGCACAACGTTTACTTTCAGGATAAGAAGACCTTATTTGATTAATATTAGTAATACCGCTGTTTTCTTCACTATAATAGTCAGCATTATCAATATGCCCATATACTTCAAAAGATGAGGTCAATAACACTTTTGTTTTTTTATGGCTGACACAATAATCCAATACATTTTTGGTTCCGTATATATTAGTAAGCAATGTTTCTGCTGGAAAAAGAGAATACATTTTGGGGTCTGCATTACTGGCAGCATGAATTATGTAATCATAATGGTACCGCTTTGCAAGCGGATCGCATATATCCTGTGCAATGTAACTAATCCAATCTTTATTTTTAATATAAGAAAATCTGGATTCCATTTTTTTTAAATTCCGGCTAAGAGCATAAACTTTAAAATTAGACTTACAATGTTGATTTGCATACATTAGTAAATCGACAACGCACGAACCAATTAAGCCGCTAGCACCTGTAACGAGAAAAACGCCATTTTTACCCAGTAATTTATCGCATATACCAGATAATTCACTCAGATATATCGGGTTTTCGGAAATTTTCATATCTCACCTCTAATTTTAATGTAACCAGGAATCTTTTTTTGCATTTAATAACGCTTTAAAAATTTCTATATCTTCTGTTGTTGTCAGCTTCAAATTTTTTTCTGATCCCATAGATATATACAACTTCTTTCCTAACTCAATATACATTGTACAGGAGGCAACGGAATTAGTAATTCCTTTTTCCAAAGCCTCTTTATGAGCAGCTATAATATCTTTCAAAAAAAATGTTTGTGGGGTTTGAGTTATTTTCAGGTTATTACGTGGAACTTGCTCCTCAGAAGACTTTGAATTATACGATTTTAACATAGCCGCTGTACAGGGAATTACAGTAATGGCATTACCACATTCCTTACATACACGAATATTATCGGATATAACATCTGCACTTAGCATTGGCCGGATTGCATCGTGAATTAATACGATATCATCTATATTTGTATGACGAGCTGCAATATCATAGAGACCATTACGTATGGAATCCTGACCATTTTCCCCGCCGCTTACCACATTTTCTAATTTAGTAATTCCAAACTGTTTCGCATATGCATATAATATATCATGCCAGCCATCCAGACAGACAACTTCAATCTTATCAATGTTTGGATGCTTTTGAAACGCCTCCATGGTATAAACAATTACCGGTTTATCATATACGCTGATAAACTGTTTAGGAATATCCTGATTCATTCTTGCGCCTATTCCGCCTGCAATAATAAGTGCTATATTCATTTCTATTGCCTCCTACCATTCATTTCTTCTTCAATCGCTGTCAGGTATTTTTTAATATATACAATGGATGTTTGTCTGTATTTTTCTTTGTTGATATCACAATATCCTTGACTAACGGCCAGCTCAAATTTTTCTAAAACCCTGCTGAAATTTAATTCGTCACTATCCATAACTCTTTCAGATACTCCAATATTATCAGCAAAATATTTCAGTTTGTTATTCCAGCTAATCGCTACAAAAGGAATTCCTAGCGAATAAGATACTATGCAAGAATGTAGCCGGGAGGTTATGATTCCCTGGAAACCACTGATAATCTCAACTAATTCTTTGGGGGTTTTAGGGGTTAGCAATTTATCAGACGGATTAATTCCTGCTTTCTCACACAATTCCTTGGCATACTCACTATCGCAGACGTCTCCATTATTAAAAAGCTTCCATTTTTTATTCTGCTTTTCCAAAGTGTTAATGATTTTTAACATTTCTTCTTCATATTGCTGAGGAGTTATCCTCCTTTTGAATTCAGCAAAACGTATTGGCGTAATTATCCCCAGACCAATAATATTTGTTTCTTTTTTTGAAATATTAAATGTTTCTGCGCTCCAAACGCCTATATCAGCTATTCGTGCAACTTCAGTATGGGGGTTATGAATCATCTGTTTAAGTGTATTAAGATCATCTCTTGTTGTTGCAATCTTTAATATATCCATACTAAGTACTTTACAAAATTGCCGGCATCTTCGATCTTTTTGATTATATTTGCTCTCAATTCCTGCACAATTAATAAATACCGGTATACCAAGCTCTGAAGCAGTTGTCATAAATGCCATATAGTATGGTGCAAAATTAAGCCTCACATCATACTTTATTGAACCGGCACCCATAACAATAATTCCATCAAGCCCCTGCATTTGGTCTCTAAAGCTTTTTATTAAATTTTTTCGTGCAGTACCCATTTGCCAGATATATTCATCCAGCCACAGGGTATTTATCACACCAAAAATCTTAGCTAATTTTCGAATCACTTTTAGTCCAAGCACAATAGGATTCTTATCAAAATAGTACCAAACAGAATCATCACCAGAAAAGGTTCTTCCAAAAATGTCAATATTCTTAATTTGCAGATCAGAAGCTCCTTCTTTACGGCATAAATACTCTGTACACGAAAACAATAGGGGATCACCTAAATTCTTACTATAGTATTCACCCAGAAGCCCTATTTTCATAAATTTCCCCTCCCTGTGTAGAACATCTTAATTTTATCTTTATATATAATTATTGCTTCACAGCAAAGTAACACAATAAATATGCCATTATAAAACAAGTTAAATGAAAAATAAATTTTACATGAGAATAATACCTGAAAAAACAGAGCGACTAATAATTTCCAATTAACTTTGATATAAACATACTTTTTAATTAACAAAAACCGCCTGATATCTATGACGAGATAACCTAATGCCAGAGCTATATTAGCAGCCTGTACGCCCATAAAATTCATAGCGATGACAGCAATGAAAACATTCACTATACTACCTGCAAGTGTTGTAGTAAAAATAGATCTATTTTTTTTTAATGTGCTCAGTATGCTTCCTAAGAAAGAAGATACACACGAAAAAAGTGCAGCAAGTATAGCCACGGGAATTAAAGGTTCTGCATTTAAATAGGAAGCATCTACTAAGAGCGGGAAAAAAATTTTAACACAGGGAATTATTCCTGTACATCCCAAAGTCATAAATTCTATATATTCCTGAAATGCAGTTGTATAAAATGCCGCCATTTCCGCTTTGCTTTTATTTGCTTTAGAAAAAGTCAATTCCTGCCAGGCCATTTGAAAGCACTGTGTAAATAAACTGATTATACCTGTGAACTTATTTGCAATAGCGTACAAACCATTTTCCGCAACAGATAATTTATATCTAATAAGCACTTTATTAAAACTCGACAAAAACCAATACGCTGCAGAATTTATTGATAATGGTAACGAATATACAACCATCGCTTTTAATAATGAAACATCAAGTCTTTTATATTTCAAAATATGAGTTAATTTAACGGCACGTCCCATAATTATGATACCGGTCATAGCACCAATACAACTGGATATGTACAAGAATTGATAACTTCCCTTCATTACGACAATAAACCATATATTGCATATAATAGTAATGCAGGACGACAATACCCCTGCCAGAGCAAACATTTTATTTTTACCGTATCCGCGTGAAACAAACCCCATAACTTGCTGTATATTTGTTAAAAGACCAAATAAAAGTAGCCAGCATTTATATTCAATCCCCATAATACTGCCTAACAAAATAACTGCAATCGAATAAACTAACGTTGAAATAGTAAAAATAACGCACCCGGCTTTAACAACATTTGCTTTTTCTGCTTCCTTTTTATAATCAAACATAAAACGTAGTATCCCGCCCCATATGTCTAAGAATAATATTGAACTTAAAAATGTTATATATGCCGTATTCAAGTCATATGTGCCATATGATGCCGGTGGTAAGTATTTTGTATATATGGGTAAAAGCAAGAATGAAATTATTTTTATCAGCACATTTCCGACTAAATAAATTCCTGTTGTTCTTACGAATCGAATTAAATCCTGCATTTATTTTCTCCAATATGCTTTGTAATCATGGGGCAGAGTACGCTCCTTTTCTGGAGGTAATTCCATATAGTCTCCATACATTGTTTTTAAATATACATCATAATTTTTAATAACAGAAAATATAATGTTTTCAAAAACTGCAGTTGTGGTTTTATCAAAAAATCCCTGTGGAAAAATTTCTTTTTCTCCATATTTAGAATAAATACTCCCACAATATTTTGTTTCCTGATTATTATATTGCTGCACCATTTGCTCTAACTGCTTCATCCAGTATTCAGCCTGTTTTCTTCGGCATATTAAATGCTCCGGGTAATATAGAATTCGTTTTATATACATTTTCCATGGAGTACTGGAATAATAATACCCTACCTTTGATGAAGCTATGGCACGGCGGGTATATTGCCTGGCCTTTTTAAACATTAAAGTTTCCTTTCCTTCCGGAATGGAGTCAATCGGAAATATATCAATAAAAACGCCCATTTCCGGCATATCAAGTTTTATTTCCTGATCATTATACATTATGGTTTGCGGATTAATTAACTTTGAGAAACCATAGATATAATGAGGAGTAACTCCTGGCGTATATAATTTATATCTTGTTTCGGACTTTAATACATTAATCAGGTGATTATAATTATCTCTGGTCAAAAATATATCAATATCGTCATCCCAAGGGATAAAACCTTTGTGCCTTATTGCGCCTATTAAACTGCCACCACAGAGAGAGTATGATATGTTATGTTGTTCACAAATTTCTTTAATATAAACTAACATATCAAGTTCTAACTGTTTTTGCTCATCAAAAAGAATGTTTTGCATTGTCAATTATGTATGATAAGATTTCTTGTAAATCTATAATCATACTACTCCTACCCAGATTTATATAAATCTTATTCATATTTTTTATAAAAACTTTAATCATTTATATGGTATCGTTATAAATCTTTTATGAAAATGAATTTGTGCACTTTCTTACAAGTACAGCCAATGCCCAAAAGATAATGAATGAAAGCTGTGAATACATCGCCATATTATAAATAAATATCATAATACTCCCTGTAACCATCATTATTAGCATCGTTCCATATTTTCGTGTTCTTGTAAAAAAAAGTGATTTAATTCCTATTTTAAGTAACTCAACATATATTAAACAATACAGTAAAAAACCTATCATACCCTGTTCGTTATACAAATATGATGTATAAAACTGGTCATAATGCGTCCCTTGATTTTTAAGCCAAAAACTATTGTCAACAAAATTTGACGATGTTACGTTTCCAATACCCATACCAAACAATCTATTCCATCTATTAGGCAACAGATATTTATTTGAATAGCTAAACACAGCAGCTCTTCCAATATCATAATCGGTACTGTAATGTTTTTGAAGGTCTATAAGTCTTGCCAAACCGCCCCTTCTCAATTCACCTATCAACGTTGAAAACTCTGGAAACATTCGAATCAATAAATTATAGAAAACGATAACACAAATTAGAATTAGTGCAACCCCAAAAAAAGTTTGTGGCTTTTGGGGAAGGCAAAGGTATGCTACCATAAAAAGTAATACAAATTCTGCAAAAAAGAATTTAATCTCTGCTAATGCTGCAACAGCTAACATCAGCACTGATATAATCAGTACTCTTTTATATTCACTTCCTTCTGCATCGTGACACACAATTTTTTCAATACAATATACACTTATAATTACAAAATAGAGATTTGTATATTGATTAACACCCATAACTAAACCAAAAATGCCACCTAATAAGTCTTGATTTATTCCCAACAAAAAAAATTCTATCAATGTCAAAACAATGTTAATCCAAAAAATACAATTAAATATTTTAAGTGTTTGTTTAACGCTTTTGGAATCACCAAAAGCCAAAACGCAATAGAAAAAAACAAATCCTCTAAAGTACTTATATGCACCATATATTGCATTGCCTAGTGACACGCCATTTATCACGCCTCCAACAGTCATTGCCATAACTATAAATAGCAATATCGCCGTTATTGAATAAACAGATTTACACAACAATGTTTTTATAAATTTCTTGATTTTGAAGGTAACCATCAATATGATTGGTATATCTATCAAAAAATATATTACAGACGAAACGTGAAATGTTTGTGCTATACAAAGTGTGGCAAAAGATAAAATGAGTGTTAAATTTATATAATCTGTTCTAATTTCGTTATTATTCATTTTAAATCTTACTTTTACTCCTGCCATCTAATCATCCTCCTGGTGCCTCTTATAAAATAAAAGAGACTCGGAAAACATGCAATAGCATAGCTTTTCAATCCCACTTGTTTTCTCTGGCTTCTCACTTTTTTCATTAGGTTGATGCGGCTTATTACCCCTTCTTTCCTATCTTTCAGTTCCATCATTCTATATATTTCTTCACTTAACATGAGATATGTCTTTAAAATATTTTGATATGCATTTCTTAAACAACTGCCCTGTTCTATATTAGTGTTATCAATCAGGCAGTTACAGATTTTAACCAGATCACAATAATTCTTGATTTTTACTTTCGAGGTTGTAATTGACTCTCCTCTCTTATTATAAAAATAAAGTGCCTTATCCATATAATAAATCGTTGGATTTTTAAAAAATGCTAGCGCTGTAAAAAAAATATCTTCATAATAAATTCCTTCTTCAAACAGTAACTTTTCTTTCAATAAAAAACTTCTGCGGTAGCAATAAAGTGGAACGGTTGACAAGGGTACTCTTTTTTGTGCTATTTCTATACCATATTCAATCTTATTTATACACTTACCTGTTGAAAGTACACTCCGCCTATTTGCCTCAATTACCGTTGCATTAAATCCAATAATGTCAACCTCATACTTGTGAAGTATCTTTTGTAACTCATCAAGCAAATTGCTCGAAATAGTATCATCACTATCCATGAAATATATATATCTTCCAGTTGCAGCTCCCATACCTGTATTTCTGGCCCCTGAGAGTCCTTTGTTGGTTTGATGTATAACTTTACATCGAGATTCTTTTACTTTAAATTCATCGCAAATATCCGGACATTTGTCTGTTGATCCGTCATCTACCAAAATTACTTCGTAATCTTTGAATGCTTGTCGTGTAATACTTTCCAAACATTGAGGCAAGTATTTTTCAACATTATAGATAGGCACAACAATCGAAAAGATAGGATTATTCATTTTTATTATCCTCTAACGCTTTCAAATATAACTTTTTCACCCTTTTTGCATGTATTTCCATAGAAAAATTTTTTTTTGCGTACGCTTCTGCGGCTAGTCCAATTTTATTTACTGTTTTCCTGTTATTTACCGCCCAAATTATTGCAGCTTTCAGTGCATCACCATTTAATGCCTTATATATAATCCCATTTTTTCTATCCTGTACAATTTCTAAATTAGCCCCACTATCACTCACAATCGGGCAAAGACCTGACATCATATATTCAACGGTAACTCTACCAAAGCCTTCTACACGTGAGCATGTTAATCCAACATCATACTCAGGTACTTTCTTCCAAATGTCCGGCTGATAGGAATGGATTTTCATACACTCTGAAAGATCGCTTTTACAAATTTTTTTGTTCAAGTATTCTACGTACTCTGTCTTTCCATTTCCGTAGAAATCGATGACAAATTTATTCTTCAGACTTTCTGAAATGTCGTTTAAGGCATCAATCAAATCCTCTTGACCTTTATTCTTTGTATATCCACCCAAAAAAATCATTTTGACTTTCTTGCCAGATTTATCTTGTTCAGAATTATATAACTCAGTTCTAATACCATCATATATAAGTGATTCATTTTTAATAAAAAGGCCTTTTTTATTCCATGCATTTTTTACAGACTGGGAAATGGTGATAAAATAAGAATCAAATGAATTCATATATGAAATCGAGTCTTTTTTTACCGATATCAACTTAAAGTCTCTTCCATCTGCATGTTCACGAATATGCCAAATGTGAGGAATATTATATTTTTTCGCTAAAATTGTTCCAATGTCAATTCTATTAAGATTTGAATGTATAATATCTACTGTTGAAAAATCTATACTTTTCTCAATTTTATGAATTGCCAAATGTAGCCCTAATATGTAACGAATTTTTAAAAGCACTTTATATATTTGTGTCGGTTCTTTATACGAGCTCATAAAATTTTTAAACGGAGCCGAATAATTTTCCACTCCTATGTCTGTTAGCATTTTATTTAAAGAATTTTTCTTTCCCGTAATAACAATAGGCGTAATATCCGCCTCTTTTTTTATTTCAAAAATCAAATCATACAGTGCAAGTGCAGCGCCTCCTTGATCTACATGATTCATAAAGTACAAGACTTTCATAAGCTTCCTTCCATATCCTCATGTACTAGTAACTGATTTTAATACTTGCAGTTACTTCTCTGTTCTTATAGAAAAACATCCCCCAAAAGCTCGTCCCACTTTTTATATCTTTTCGTTCCTGTTTTTATCACTCGTCAATAAATATTAGCTTTGCACTCAGTGCCCAAGCCTTAAATGGAATCGACAATGACTTGCTCTTTTTCCCTATTTGGAGACCTAATCCACAACATTTTATAAATCCTAAAAGCCGGATTTTCACACCACCTATCAGTCTGGTCTGACGCATGATATCAATGACTCTCAGTTTTAACCTTTTCCACCCCGCTTCAGGTGTCAGTTTTGTTCCCCTTTGATAAAAGTTCTGAAGAATTTTAACATCAATTTTTTTGAACTTCACATTCTTTCTCCTTTGATCATAAAAGAAATTTTGATCTACTTGATCTACGAACAGCTTTTCATTAAATCTATAATTATTAAAAACCTTCATACGGATTGCCAAACAACTGGCAATCGCATTGAATTTTTCTTGTGATATTTTCTGATCTGAGAATTTGATAAAATGGCTGCGCATAAAATCATATTCATTCGGAGAATAGATTACACCGTCTTGCCCATAAATAATCGGAGCAAAAATATCAACGTCCTGGTAAGTATTTATTGCATCACTCAATTTATCAAAGTATTCTTTTGTAACTTCAGTATCATCATCAAAAAGAATTATAATATCTTTAGTTTTACTCGCATCAACCGCAACATTATAAGCTTTGGACAGCCCCTTATTCCCATTCATCGAAATATACTTAATATTTTTTTTCTCACAAAAAGTTTTATTTTTATAATCTTGTGTGCTATTATCAATAATCAGAATTTCAATTTGTTTATCATTAATATTTAAAATGTTTTTGCAAGTAATCGAGTCTTTTACCTTTTTGTTATAAACAACGATTGCAGCAACCATAGTTAATTTCATTACCAGTTAACCTCTCATCTGATTTGCAATATCCGCCTCCACAATTTCCTCACCGGTCTTATGCTTCAGTTGCTCTTTAGAAGCTTCACTTAGACCATTATTGATCACGCAATCTGTATCACATGTACTGCACTTGTCCAGCTCCTCTTTGGTGACCTTACCGTCACGGTAATCACGACAAATCTTCAGTTCGTACATGCTGTAAGGATAATTGGTAAACAATGCTTTAAATTTATGTACTAGAACCCAAATCGCCGTTTTCCAGATGTACTTGTGCATAGCCGGAGATACTGAGCCGATCATCCAGCAGGCACGGTCACAGCAGTGAACCTTTACACGGACTGTTTCGGCCTCCGGACTGTTCCATAGCTCGTCCCAAGTCTGGTTGTTCAGGTTTCCCATGACCTCTTTGTCCTTGGTCCCGTTACAGGGCATAACATCACCATAAGGGTCGATGAAAAAGGTATCAAAACTCATGTCGCAAGGCAACAGGCGTTTTTGGCCATAAATATAGTTGATCAGACCGTGGTTGAAGTAAGCGCGGAACCACTTCTTCGGGCTGTTGCTGTGGAGCAGTTCGTTGACTAGGTTTTCTAAGTTCTTTGCAACCATCGAACGATCAAGGATGATATTCTTTGCCTCCACGAAGTAGAAGCTGTTGTGCAGGGAGGCGGTTGCAAACTCCATTCCCATTTCATCAGAAATCTTATACAGCGGCACAAGGTCAGGAGCATTCTTGTCCTGCACGGTCATTCCGAAACCAACGTCCTTCATACCCATCTCACGCAGTTTCTTCAGTGTGCCGTAACCACGTTGGTAACCGTTTTCCAGACCACGAATCTCATTGTTCGTATGCTCCAGACCCTCAATGGAAATGCGAATACCAATCTGCGGGAACTCTTTACAGAGATCTACGATACGGTCGGTAAAAAATCCATTAGTTGAAATAACGATGCGATCTGACTTCCTATACAACTCACGCACAATATCTTTTAGGTCTGTACGAATGAAAGGTTCGCCGCCAGTGATATTGGTGAAATACATCTTAGGTAGTTTTTTAATTGTTTCGATGCTAATTTCTTCTTCCGGCTTAGAAGGCGCCTTATAACGATTGCACATAGAGCAACGGGCATTGCAACGATAAGTGACGATGACCGTACCATTTAACTTTTTTTCTTTAGACATAATTTGCTCTCCCATTATCAATCAAAGTATTATCGTTCATCTCTACTTTTTTATTTCAAACCTCTTTTCTATATAATTCCACCGTTTTCTTCACAACATCCTCCCAGTTGTATTTCTTATATATAAAATCGGAAGCCTTTTTCTTTAAATCCATCACATTCTCCGAATGGTCACATGCTTCTTGCAGTTTCCTCCTTAAATCATTCACATCTGACTTTTTGAATATTAGTGCTTTATTTTCGACAACTTCCACACACTCTGAAATGTCAGACACTAAGCAACAATTTCCGTAACCCATCGCTTCCAGAAGACTTAATGGCATGCCTTCCAAGTCAGAGGGCAACGTGTAGATATAGGCATTGCTATACAACTCGTCAAGCATTTGCCCCTGTACGAAACCAGTGAATAGGATTCTGGCATCATCCATCGCCAATTCTTTCAGTTCTTGTATATAAGAATCCGTATCACTGGTTCCACCTGCGATTACTAATTTTTTATCTGTCTTGACCTTTTTAAATGCTTCTATTAAATAGTGAATCCCCTTCTCAGGTACAAGTCGCCCCAAAAACAAAATATAAGAATCTTTAATTAGTCCGTGTTTTTCAATAATTTGTTCCGCTTTCCGAATATTTGGCCGATTTACACCGTTTGGAATAAACCAAGTTCTTCTTCCGTACGTATCTTGGAAATAGTCCTGTACACCTTTGCTTAAAACTATAATTTCATCTGCATATTTGACTGCATTTTGTTCACCCATTCGGATAAATTTAGAGCCAAAGCCAGATTTCCATTTTTCACGTTGCCAATCTATTCCATGAATGGTAACTACAACTCTTTTTCCGCACAATTTCGGCAACAATGAGAAAAAGGCTGGCCCTTCAGCATGAATATGTACTACATCATATTTCCCCAAAGCACTATAAAGAGCTGCAAAAAAAGATGAACTTACAGCCGCAAGACCTTTTCTTTTTATTGTCGGAACAGACTTTTGATGAACTCCTTCATACTCTGCATCACTTAAATGATGGCCAGATCTGTTATAACAGGTCACCTGATAACCGTTTCGTGCCATTCTGGTACAAAGCTCTTTTACAACTATTTCAATTCCGCCTTCTCGGGAAAGACGTTTTTGACCGAACATAGCAATTGCAAGTTTCTTTTCCATATTGTCTCCAATTTATCACTTATTCTTCTATTCCTTTTATCTTACCCCCCGTTACGAGATTTTTTTCTATCTTATCAGTACGTTTTAAGTTCATGTTATTATTCCATCACCTACTGAGTACACATATAGTACATTCTTTTCTATAACCCAAAAATAATTGTTATTATTTGTAGTTCATATTACAAAACTTAATAATATACCTACATCGCCCCACTCTTCCCAAACACCACCCCCACAGTCCTCATCACAATCTTCACATCCAGCCCCAAACTCCACTTGGTAATATACTCCTTATCCAACCTCACAACCTCTTCAAAGTCCGTAATATCACTTCTCCCACTCACCTGCCACATTCCGGTTATTCCGGGCTTTATGGCCAGCCTTACGCGGTGGTGCAGTTCATACTTATCCCATTCATCGATAGTTGGCGGTCTCGTACCGACCAGGCTCATATCGCCTTTCAGCACATTCCAGAACTGAGGGAACTCATCGATCGAATACTTTCTGATAAAACCTCCGATCCCTTTATCACCACCAATAATCCTGGGATCGTGGTCCAGCTTGAACATCATTCCATCTTTCACACGATTCTGTGCCATCAGTTCTTTCTTGCGCTTCTCCGCATCCATATACATGCTGCGGAACTTATAAAGCTTGAATCTCTTACCGTTTTTACCTACCCTGATCTGTGAAAAAAAGACAGGTCCCGGTGATTTTATGTAAATGCATGGTGCCACAATCAAATACAAAATTCCAGTAATGATACATCCAATCAGGCCGCCGGCAATGTCCATTGCTCGCTTATAAAGCGCCTGCTTCCAGGAAGCCATATTAATACTGCTCGTTAAAACGGTGTAGCTTCCCAACCGCTCTACCCGCTGAACTTCACCTTCCAGCTTTGCCATCTCAATCAGTTTTAAATGAATGGTGATTCCCATCTCAATAAAATCATTGATCAGATCTCTTGGAAGCGGAACCTCTTTGGGCAAATCAAGAAATACCTCATCCACCCATTCTCTGCAGACATATTCTTCCACATTCTCCAAAGTAGCCACTACCGGCACATCATTGATCCTCTCTCCTACCCGGTCCGCATCAAGAAGGCTAATTCCCTTAATTTGAAAGCCTTCATAATTGTTGTTACGAATGGTATCAATCACTGTATCCATCATTTCTTCTGATGTTATAATTAACAACGACCGGTTCCCTTTGCCTAAAACACCTTTAGTTTTTAAATATTTTTTCCAGAGAATTCTGGCTATGTAACTGATAACCGCATATATAATACCGGTCAGAACCAGCGTAATTCTGGAATATCCCTCGCCGGTCTGCGTTGCAAATAAATAAAATACTGCAATTAAAATAATCTGGCATACGTGCTTAAACGTAGCTGTAAACTCCTTGTAATATCCTCTCTTCAAAACATTTTTGAAGCTCTCGCCAAAGAAAGTGACGCAGACTTGAATTAAGAAGAGTACAAAGGCCATATTACGATACAGCTTATTCTCATATGCCAAATGAACCCCATGTCGAATAAAATAAGCGCTTATAAATGCCACTTGCAGACAAATTAAATCCAGGATCATAAAATCCCAGTGTTTCAGCCAGCCCAGGTTAGCTTTTTTATACATTTTTTATCCTCACCCTTTTAGTACCATCTAATCCATTCTCAACAGAATGTCGATTTTTGGCACTTCATCATCTGTTCGCGTTAGAAACAGGTGCATGATATACGTTTAAAACTTACTATTATTATACCCTCAAAACAGGTGTTGTCAACCTTAATGAACCATATAATAATTTTATATACGGTAATTTCTGGAAAGTGAGGCTTATAAATTGGCGGGATATAATCGAATTGCTGCAGGGGAAAGAATCAGAAACAGACGGATGATTATGGGATTAACCCAGGAAGAGCTTGCGGAAAAAATCGGCCGTGCTTATAAATACTGTCAGGATATTGAACGCGGTACCTGCGGTATGTCCATTGATACAATGCTTAGCATTGCAGCCTGCCTCAATATTTCGCTGGATTACTTAATCTACGGAAATAACGAGGATTATACCGAATTCGCAGACCTGGATACAGAGCAACAGGCAGTTATCGAAATTCTGGGAAATTGCAGCCATAAGAAAAAAAGATATGCTTTGGATTTGTTAAAATTATTTATGAAGGCTTGTGATGAGCGCTAAAGTAACAAAAACATTTGTCATGACCGCAGTCATATTTTTATAAATGAAACAACAGTTATGATTTAAAATACTGCGTTTCCTGGCTTTTACTGAGAATTCTCACATATTTGCGGCCATTTTTTAATAGTTATTCAAATATGATTCAATTACATCAGCACTGCTCTTATAATACTAATTATAATACAATTATATAGAAGAAACTAATCAAAAAAACAGCCTGCTGGTTTCCGTCTTTCCCTTTTGTCTGTCTATCAGGCAAAGGCATTCCACCAGCAGGCTGTATTTCAATCGTGATTACGCAAGGTTTTTCTTTCCAAACATAATCTGTCTGTATTTATAAAGAATTCCCATTAATAGATTTCCCAGAACACCAATAGCCAGAATCTCACCAATCCCTACGGTTATCATTGCATACAGAATCATATCTTCCGAGCCATACGCAAAACGCAATACCCACGGAATCACAATCGTATTCGCCAGAATGGGAGGAAGGCAGACTGCCCACTTGTTTTTGCGGAGCATCCAGGAACCCAACGCACCAATCAGCGTAGCCAGACTTCCAAAAATGATGTCCAGTGCTGCGGCGCCGCACAGTAAATTAGACAGCAGGCAGCCGATAAACAGACCTGGAACTGCGGCCGGGGTGAAAAATGGCAGGATACAAAGCGCTTCCGATATTCGGAATTGAACCGGACCGAAACTTATCGGTGCAAACACCATCGTAAGTACGGTGTAGATGGCAGCAATCGCCGCCGCATAAACCATAAAATAGGTTCTGCTTGAAGATTTTTGTAACATATTCATTTCTCCTTTAGTTTTGTTTTAGGTGTGGAAGGTTTCGAACACACCATATATTTGCTATTTTGCCTGTGTCACAAGGCAAATCAGCGTTCTTACTATAGCATAAAAACAGAGCAAACGCAAGATCCATCCCACCCTCAGAACTTACCAGATTTTCACCCGTTTCTCAGGCGCCACATACATGCCGTCTCCTTCTTTTAAATCAGGGTAAACCTTATAAAATGCTTCCGTAGAACTCAAAACTGCATTCACTCTCACCTTTGCCGGAGAATGAACATCCGTATTCAGCCTGTGAATCATACTTTCCTCCGTATATTTAGACGCCCAGATACGGGCATACTGCCTGAAAAGAGAATCCAGCGCTTCCGTATCATCTCCTGCAATAGAGGTCACACAGGCCAGTGCCCCCAGATCGGCAATATTTTCGTTTAACGTTTGTTGCCCATTTACGTAACGTCCTTTTACCGCCTCCTGGTCATTGTAGTACTCTGTCACTCGGAGTGTCAGTTCCTGAAATTTCTTTAAATCTTCTTCTGTCCACCACATATTATAATTTCCATTTTCATCGTAACAGGAGCCGGAGGAATCAAATGCATGGCTGATTTCATGGGCAATTACCATACCGATTCCGCCTAAATTTGCAGCACGGCCGGCCTCCGGATCGTAAAATGGAGGCTGAAGGATTGCCGCTGGAAAAACGATTTCATTGTTTAATGGGTTGTAATACGCATTGACAGTCTGAGGTGTCATTCCCCACTGCCCCCGGTCTACCGGCTTCTTTATTTCTTCTTTTTCAAAAGATCTGAGCGAACGGTATACCGTTACCATATTGTCAATCAGACTGCCTCGGCCTTCTGGAAGAATCACTGCATTTTCGTAATAATCCGGCCAGTTGTCCGGATAGCCGATTTTAAGGGTCATATGATCCAGTTTCCGGATAGCTTTTTCTTTTGTTGTCTCTCCCATCCATTCCAGACCATTGATCCGTTCTTTATAGGCAGACAAAATCTGGTGAACCAGCGTTTCTACAGCCTTCTTGTCATCCTCCGAAAAATACTTTTCTGTATAAAGCCTGCCGAATTCAAATCCAAATGTGTTCTGGACAAGTTCAGCGGCCAGCTTTTTATCCGTTTTTTTCCCTTGAACGCCCTTTTGCGTATTGTTCCATGCGATCGTACTGTCTCGTATTTCCGGGGTCAGAAAGGGACTGAAATCTTTTATCAGACAAAAAATGGAGTACTCCTTTAACAGAGGAAGATGATCTTCTGTCAAATAGCTGTTAATTTTTTTAGCCTGTCCGGGATCATTTACCACCCAGGAATGAAAACCATCTGCCCCAGCCGCTTTTAAGTAGGCTTCAATATCAATATTGGAGTATAATGTACGGAGTTCCTCCAGGGACAGGGGATTATAAGTTTTTTCCGGATCATTCTGGTCAGACAATGGGAGCGTTGCGGCTGCTAAATCAGTCTGGAATTTATAAATGTCTGAGGCTGTCTCTTCCGCTTTTTTCCGGCTGATGCCTGTGGATTCCATGATATTTTTTTATATAATTTCTATATGCTTCTAATAAAACTGACTGTGTTTTATCTTCCAGAGTCTCTTTTCCAGGTCCCAGATCCGCACTGCCCAGATAACAGCCGTAATTTTGGGAATTTTTCATATCTTCAAAATAAGCCAGGGCAATCAGGCTGGAAAATCCCAGGTCATTGTTTACCGCTCCCACCGCTTCTATATATTCCTGAATATCAGCTGCGCCGCGGATACTGTCGAGATATGGCTGTAAGGCACCAAATCCGGCCTTTTTTCTTCCTTCCGTATCCATTGCAGTCTGATATAAGTCGACAATTTTCTGTTCTGGTGATCCCTCGGCTAAATTTGAGCGCTGATTGATAACTTCATCAAGCAGTTCACTTAAATTATGATAAGACTCCTGTCCTAATTCATAAAAATAACTCCAGCTTTCAGAATCCTCAGGGATTTGTTTTCCTGCCAAAAATTTTTGGTTTACATAATTGTAATAATCATCTTCCGCTCTAACACTGCCTGTCTCTGCCTTTCCTGCCGTTCTGACTGCGTCCTCTATATTCTGCTCATCTTCCGGAGTCTGCCCCTTCTCTGTACTTTGCAGTGCTCCGTCACGTCCGGCAACAGAATCCTCAGCCATTGCCATGGAAGAAGATTCCGCCTCCTTAATCTCAGACACTCGTTCTCTTTGACCTCTGCATCCGGATAACATCAATGATGCCAGGCATAATACTGTAAGGCAACCTTTCACTCGTTTTCTCATACTATTCCTCTTTCTTCTGATGGTAGTGTCAAAGACTACCTCATTTTTTATAAAAAACCTTGATTTTATAGAAGATTCAAATAAAAAGAGCATTGACCTCCCTTTTTTGGTATAATGTCAATCGCCAAACCAACCTTATACAAAGGAGGCAATGCTCATGAACATTATACTTTATTTACTTCAGTTAATTCAAGACCTTTATCAGCAAAACTGCTGGCTGATTCTATGCAGGACTGGAACTGGCTGAATCTCATTTCCCACTCCTGCGCTCCCCGCTCCCTCATCCACAACAACACTATTACTATGGCTATTTTTATCTTTTTCATGCCGCCCGCACAAAACTTGCGCAGATTCTCCGTTGAATGTCCTTTCAGGATAAGCTATAATAAAATCATCATGATTTCCCCGGCACGCATATCTACAGCAAATCCCATATCCGGCAGACAGTAACCGGGCGCCAGGGAATCTTTATGGAAAGAGAGGGAAAGCCATTGAACGAAAACAGCGCTTATGTTCTTCCCAAAGATAAACGAGTCAAAGAAATCTCTGAAAAGCCTATTGAAAATGTATCCGATTATATTTCCAAAATAAAGGAATATATCGAATCCCGAAAAGGCGAAAATTACAGTTATGTATACCGCGGAGAGCCTCAGATTTATACGACCTCCTGCCGCGCCAACATCTTCCGTAGAGGGGTCATGGATGGCAATCCTTTTTTTGAAAAGAGCCTCTTTGACGCCATGAGGCAAAACCGGCTGACGGGTGAGAAACGGTATCTGGACAACGCGATTGACGCCCAGCACGGGGAGTTTCCCAGCCGGCTTTTGGATGTGTCCTATAACTGCCTGACTGCCCTGTATTTTGCAGTCACGCCGTACTACCGCAAAGACGTTGATTCGCTGGATCACGAGGACGGAATGGTATTCGTATTTTTCATCGACGAGATATTCAGCCCCAGCGCGGAGAACACCAATGCCAATTACGATGCCATCATCAACCGGGACAGAGAGTGGCACCGGGATAAAATTATATTTGAGAAAAATCACAAATTCATTGACCACACAAAACTGAATAACCGGATCGTGGCACAGCAGGGCGCTTTCATACTGTTTCAGGGCAACGATGCCGCCGATTTACCGGCATGGATGACGTATGGCATCCGAATTCCGAAGGAAGCCAAACCCCTGATCCGAAAAGAGTTAAAGGAATTTTTCGGAATCCATACCGGAAGTATTTATCCGGAGATTGTCAATCTGGTAGATGAAATCAGCAATAAAAGCCGGAAACTGAACACAGAGAAATTCTGCTGCAGCAATGAACTGATGTATGCCGTCAGAATGCTGGAAAAGGAGCTGGATTACTATTTTGACTATATTTTAGATAACCGGAAGGATTTGGATACGGATGAAATTCTGGTCTACGTGGAAAATATGATTAACAGCTACCGGATCGGCCTGCTGGACTTTACCCAGAATCTGAAAGAGGCCATCCAGAAAGTATACTTATCAGAAGATGAACTGAATACCATTGTTAACCGGTATAACCAGTTAATTCTGGAATTTTCCAAAGAGTTAAATCAGCACGGCGTCCATAAATTTTCAGGAGACCAGCTGCTAATCAGTATGGAAAGGACAAATGATCATGAGCGAAAATCGGATGAGAGCCAGGAGAATCGAAAATTATAAGGAATATATCAGAAATATTTTAAGCAACCGTGATATCGACTGTGACGAGACCTGGTGGGACAGCGAGGAGGCTCATAAGGCGCTGAATCTCCTGGTTCGTGCGGAGAAATGGGAAGTCACCTCTTCCGTCCAAATGGGCATTGACAGCAGTGAAAATTTTCTTTTTCTCAAGTTTACAGAGGACAGCGGGGGCCTGCTGCAGTCTCTGGAAGAGCAGGCCCGAATTCTGGCAAAGCTGCCGGAATCCGCGGAAAAAAATATCTATATCATCTGCCTCGTGGACAATATGAAAAGCCGGGTTTTTCTGGAAAGACTTTTTCTGTCTGCGGAAGGTAAGGCGATGAAGAAAAATATCAGGAAAGAGATGAAGCCCTGGAAAGGCACCGTAAATTTTCTCTATATTCTCGACAACAGCTACCATGAACAGGACATTAAGCTGACCAGTGTAAACCGGTTTGAGTTTATTCAGATGCCTCCTATGAAATGCCATATCAACTGGGAAAACGAGGATAGGACAGAGGTGTCTAACCGCGGCTATGTGACCTCCGTCCATCTGTATCAGCTGGTTGAGATCTACAACAGAATCGGGGACAAGCTGTTTAAGCGCAATGTCCGGTACGGTCTGAACGAACAGCTGGGTGTTGACCGGGCTATCAAGGAGACGCTGAGAAACAGCCCTGACGAATTCTGGTTTAAGAATAACGGCATTACCATTCTGGTAGAGCGGCCCGATTTTAAACTGGACCGCGTGGAGGAGGTCCTTCTGGAACATATATCCGAATACGGAGAGCTCCATTTCTCCGTCATCAACGGAGCCCAGACCATTACCGCCTCTGCCCAGTGCCTTTATGAAATGGAATACGATTTAAAAGAGCTCCAAAAAAATGGTGAAGCAGAGGAAGCCGCAAAACTTGAAGAGAGAATCCGGAAGTCTAAAAATGCCAAGGTACTGCTTCGGATCATACATATCTCGCACTCTGCACAGACTGCCGAATCCGAAGCGGATTCAACCCGGGAGGTAAACGAGATCAGCGTGGCTTTAAACCGGCAGAAACCCATTAAAGCGGAAGATATTGCTTTTGCATCCCCGTTTGTGGTAAAGCTGGCCGCATTTCTGGAGCGGGAACAGATCAATGGGAAACGGTATTTCAGGCTGGTTAAGCGCGGGGAAGGAAACATCGCCAGACGCACGGTCGACCTCGTCGATTTTGCGAGAGCCCGGAAAGCATGCGCCGGTTACCCGGGAGACGCGCGCAGCAAGGGTACCAATTTTCTGCTGAGTACCAGAAATGAGACCGGGGGCGAATACAGTTTTCAGGATAAAACCATTTTCGTGCCTGAATGGCTGGAAGCGGAGGACGAACAGGAAGCAGGCATTTTTGCAAAATATTACGGCGCGGTATATTTTGCAGTGAGAGTGGCTGATTTTTACGGAAAAAACGCAAAGAAAATCATCACAGATAATCCCTTAAAAGCTGCTGTTCTGCAAAACGGAAAATGGTACTTTACCACATATATGGTTCAGCTCTTTAACGGATACCGCAGCGATTTCTCCCAGTTTACAGATTGTTTCGAGCTGATCCGGGATAAATTAAAGGACTTAATGGAACTTTTTGCGGAATTGTGCGGCGAAGCAGCACAGCAGTCGGGCAACTATCCGGTTCTGGACTCTAATACATTTAAAAAAGACGAACTGTACATCCTGACCCGGAACGAGGCAGACGCGAACCGCTTTGCGCAGATCATAAACGATAACCTGGATGACGACGAAAAGATCGACCTTGTAAGTTACCGCGAAGTGACAGGCGGTAACCGGCAGCCATCTTCAGATACAGACAGCCCGGCACAAAAAACCCCCAACGGCAAAGCCAAATTCATTAAATTGAACAACGGGCCGGTCGAACGGGTCAACAGCACCGCCCACGCCATGGTAAAAACGGTTCAGTTTGTTCTCGACAACTATCCCGGCCATGAGGAAGAGCTTCTTATAAGCGGCACGGACTGGTTCACGGATGACCGGACAAGGGCGGAAGAGGGCTACAGCTATTTGAGAAGAAGCGTCGAAGTGACGGGCAGTGACGGAAAAACCTATTGGGTTGGGACCCACTCGAACAGTGTTGTAAAGTATAATCAGATCGACTTATTATGCAGCCTTCTCCATGTAAAAAAGCACAGCATCAGCTGGATGGCACTTGACGGGAAAACACCGTTGTTTTCCTGGTAACGGTCTGAGAGATGCCATGATAAAAGAGTGCAATGAAAGTCTTAATTGTACTTTCATTGCACTCTTTTGGGGTTGTATCTTTTACTGTTTCTATGTCAGTTAGTCACTCTCGTTGCTAAAAACGTTTCTATCTCCTTTCGATCCGGCATGGACGGCGCCGTTCCAATCTTTTGTACCGAAAGTGCCGCTGTCGCGTTGGCAAACACTACAGCCTCTTTCCTTTCTTTACCTTCCGCTAAAGCCGCCAACAGTCCTCCGCAAAACGCGTCCCCCGCGCCGGTGGTGTCCACGGCATCTACAGAAAATGCCGGAACAAACTCCCGTATCCCGGAAGAAGACGACAGATATGCCCCCTGATCTGCCATCGTAATGATCACATCTGCGATTCCCCGGCTATGAAACCAGTCTGCCGCCTTCGCCGCATCCACCTCAGAGTGAACAGGGATTCCGGTATAGTACTCCGCCTCTACCTCGTTAGGAGTAATCACATCGATCCGTCCCCACAGGCCTTCTGGCAAATCAGCCGCGGGTGCCGGGTTTAAGAGCACTTTTGTCCCACTCCGCGCCGCGTATTCTGCAACCTGCTCCACTGCATCCAGATTCGTCTCAAGCTGCATCAGAACAAATTCACATTCCTGAATCAATTCTTTTAACGAGTCCACTTCCTTCTCCGTTATGGTGAGACTGGCTCCCGGCACTACCACAATCTCATTCTGGCTGCTGTCTTCCCCCACCAGGATCAGTGCACACCCCGTGTCCTTCCGTTCAGTCCGAAAGATTCGTCTGGTATCCATCCCCAATTTTTCCATGGTGTTCAGCGCAATTTCAGAAAAAGAATCCATTCCCAGTTTGGTTGCCAGAATGACCTCTGCCCCTGCTTTAAAGGCCGCTACAGCCTGGTTAAACCCCTTCCCCCCAGGGCCCATCTTGAATTCGCTCCCCTTAACCGTTTCTCCCGGGACAGGAAGATGCGGCGTACGGGCCATAAGATCCACGACAAAACTTCCGAAAACCAGTGTTTTTCTTCCCATATACAATCTCCTGTTTTAATCTAATTACCGATCCGGCAGAATAACTCCTCTCCGCACCGATTACCCTTCCAGCAGTATGATGCCATTTCCCGCACCGATTCTGTCGGCTCCTGCTTCTATCATGGCCTTCGCCTGCCCACAGGTACGGATTCCACCACTGGCCTTCACCTTTGCCGAATCTCCCACTGTTTCTCTCATCAGATGAACCGCTTCCACAGTTGCACCTCCGGTCGAAAATCCAGTTGAAGTTTTTACAAATCCCGCACCGGCCTTCACAGCACAGCGGCATGTTTCCACGATCTCATCTCTGGTCAGCAGACATGTTTCCAGTATTACCTTCACCACAGCACCGCCGCTGGCTTCCACGACTGCATGGATATCCTCCTCCACACGACCGTAATTTCCGTCTTTTACAGCGCCGATATTGACAACCATGTCAACCTCTTCCGCCCCGTCTTCCACTGCAATCCGTGCCTCACAGGCCTTGGCGCGGGTACTCATTGCCCCAAGTGGAAATCCCACAACGCAGCATACCTTTACGTCACTTTCCTTCAGCATTTCATCCACCAGCGGAACGTGGCATGTATTGACGCATACCGATGCAAAATGGTATTGAACAGCTTCCCGGCAGTATCTTTTTACTTCAGCCTCTCTCGCGTCTGCGCGCAGTATGGTGTGATCAATCTTTTCTGCAATATTCATGTTGTCCTCCATCTCTATCCCTTGATTCCCCCCTGCGCTACCGCGGTTACAATATATTTTCTCGCAAAGAAAAACAGTACAACCATGGGGATTACTACAATAAACGCTGCCGCCATCAGCCTTTCATAACGGATTCCCGCAGACTGCACAAATGAAGTCAATCCTACAGTCACAGTTCTCATCCTTGACTCATTCGTCACCAGCATGGGCCATAAGAATGAGTTCCAGCTGTCAATACTGTTAAGAAGAATGATTGTGATGATCGCCGGTTTGGCGATTGGAACCATGATTCTCCATAGAAATTTCCAGTTAGATGCCCCATCTACCCTCGCTGCGTTGTAAAGCGAGCCCGGAATCTCCAGAAAGAAGTTTCTTAATATAAAGATATAGAGTATGTTAGCGGTATACGGAACGATCAACGCCTTGTACGTATCGATCTGATGAAGCTTCACAATGGTAACGTAATTGGTGATGGCAAGCAATTCAAACGGTACCATCATAAATCCCAGAAACAGCGAAAAAATAATATCTCTCCCTGGAAATTTGAGTCTTGAAAATGCAAAGGCAGTCAAAATACTGACCGTAGTCGTGAGTATCACAGATGATACTGTGACAAACAGTGAATTTATAATATACCTTGCAAACTCCCCCGAACTCAGCACATACTTAAAATTATCCAGCAAAAATGACGGCGGCCACCAGATCGGCGGCATCTGCGTCACCTGCTCCGGCGTTTTAAACGCAGTAATGATCATCCAGTAAAACGGCAGAACCATCATTACCGCACCGACCGACAGGATCACGTAGGAAATGATCTTTACAATTAGATGTCTATTTTTCATCTCAATTCTCCTTTTTACCTGCTGACCCATTTTTTCTGAATCGTCATCTGCAGCATAGTCATGATAAACACAATTAAAAATAATACCAGAGCAGCCGCACAGGCAATGGAAACATTCATCTTATGATAAAAATTCTCATATATGTAGAACACCACAGTATAAAGGGAGTATCCAGGCCCCGGCTTTCCGTTGAACAGTGCAAAGACTTCATTAAACACCTTCGAAGTATTGATAATGTTGATAATCAATACCAGCGCAATCGTAGGCGATAAAAGCGGAAGTGTAATACGGAACAAAATCTTTGCAGGTTTCGCCCCATCCACTTTTGCCGCCGTATAATACTGTTCGCCAATGGTCTGAAGACCGGACAGGAACAGAATGATTGTAAACGGGAGTTTTGTCCAGATCCCATAGATAATCAGCGCTGCCAGAGCCATCCTCGGATTCTCCATCCATTTGACCGGTTCTATCCCAATTATCCCCAGTACGTAATTGATAATTCCGTAATCGTAATGATACATCCATTTCCAAACAATTCCGACGGCAATCGTTGCCGTAACCATTGGCAAAAAATATACGAACTGAAAGAATGAGCTTCCTTTCAGCTTCTGGTTTAAAAGAATGGCCACGGTCAAAGCAATCACCGTAGACACTGGTACGACAAATGCCACGTAAAGGAATGTATTTTTCAGAGACAGTAAAAACTCTTTATCGGAAAAAAGCGCCGCAAAATTCCCCATCCCCATTCCGGTATAAGTGTTGGCCAAATAATCATAATTTTCAAGAAATGCATTTAGGAAGACTGTGATAATCGGAAAAACCATAAACACACTCACTACAAGAATAAATGGAAGCAGATAGATGAGGGGTTCTGTAAATGTCCTGACCGTGATTTTTTCATCACTTTTCACTTTAACCAATTTTTTCCTCTGTTTCAGAATCATAGATATGAACCCCCTTCTTTTTCAACCGAACCGATATCTTTCCTCCAATTTCATAGGTCTGTCCGCTTTCCAGCGTACTTCTGAATTCTTTTCCACCAATTTCCAGAAAATACAGGGTTTCCTTTCCATTTAAAAATACGTTTTTTACGGTTGCAGGTGTCTCATAGACCCCCTCCGCCGCGGCCTCAAATGCCTCGCTCCGGATTCCCAGCTTCACCTTTCTTCCTGATTGGATACCTTTCACCCCGGCAATAAAGAATCCCGTATGATCCTCCTGCAGTACCACGCGGTCTCCATCGACCATGCCGTCGTACAAATTTATCGGCGGATTGCCCAGGAAGTCCGCCACAAAGGGATTGCACGGTTCATCATACAGCTCCTGAGGCAGCCCGTATTGCTGAACCCGGCCCTTTTTCAGAAGCAGAATACGATCTGAAATACTGAGCGCTTCCTCCTGGTCATGCGTTACAAAAATGGTAGTAATCCCCGTCTCCAGCTGAAGACGCCGGATCTCCTCCCGCATTTCCAGGCGAAGTCTGGCATCTAAGTTAGACAACGGTTCGTCAAGAAGTAAAATCTCCGGTTCCTTTGCCAGGGCTCTGGCAATAGCTACACGCTGCTGCTGCCCCCCTGAAAGCTGGGATGGTTTACGGGTAAAATAATCTTCAATTCGAAGCAGTTTGGCAAACTCCTCCGCCCGCTCCAGTCGTTCTTTTTTTGAAACTTTTTTAATTTCCAACGGGAATGCAATATTCTCCCCCACTGTCATGTGGGGATACAGCGCATAATTCTGAAATACCAGGCCGATATTTCTCTTATCCGGAGACAGAGATGTTACATCCCTGTCTCCGAAAAAAATCGATCCTGAAGTAGGCGGCAGAATTCCCGATATTAAATTAAGCAGGGTACTCTTTCCGCATCCGCTTGGCCCCAAAAGCGTGGTCAGTTTCCCATCGCAAAATTCCAGGGATAAATCATCAAGGGCCACCGTTTCCCCAAATCTCTTTCTGATATTCTGTAATTTAATCTTCATGGCTCACCTTTTCAACTGATTGGACTATTTACGGATTGCCGCTTCTGCCGACTTCCTGGCCTCTGCAAGTGCTGTATCCATGTCACTGATATCCAGCATAATTTCCTCCAACGCCTTATCCAGGCTTGTGCGAAGTTCATACCAGCCCGCAATGGTCGGCATATATCCGTAGCAGTCTCTCTGCTCATAAACCGCAGCTGCCACAGGATTTACTTTCAGGAAATCCTGGTATACGCTCTGGTTCATTGCCGCAGTGGATGCCGGAAGTGCGCCAAATACCGTTCCGCACTCCGCATTTACTTCTGGGCTCAGTAAGTATTTTAAGAACAGCCAGCTGGCCAGTTCCTCTTCCGGACTGGTCTTCGCAATGGCAAATACCGGCTCAGACAGGCTGACAAACTTCTTGGGGCCTTCCTGAGGAAGCGGTGCCGCTCCCAGTTCGAACTTGTCTCCAACTGCGGTAGCAAGATATCCGTAGTTCCCGGATAATGCAACGTAGCATCCGACATCCCCGTTAGCAAATGGATTCGTAAAGTGTTTGTCATCTCCTACTAACCGTGCAACTTTTTTATCAATCAAATCTTTGTACCACGTGATTTTCTCTCTGGCTGTCTCAGAATCGAAGCCGACGGTCTTATTATCCAGGTCAATGACTTCTCCTCCGGCCTGGGTCAGAACCTCCATATAACCATCCACTAAAATCTGAAATCCAAAACCGGGCTTGCCGATCTTATCGCTGACCGCGGTCGCTACCGCCTCTACCTCAGACCAGGTCTTTGGCGCTTCTATTCCAAGCTCCTCAAACATGGTCTTATTGTAAAAGAAAACATTCCCCCCCAGGAACAGAGGCATGGCATAGCGTTTATTGCCCCACGGCACATACATCTGATTCAGTCCTGAGTTAATATCTTCATCGAAGTTTTCATATCCCACCGCAGAATCATAAATGTAATCATCCAGATTCACCAGCGCACCCTCATTGATATAGCTGGTCATATTGGCCGCCGCAGAGTGTACCATGCTGGGCAGATCGTCGGCTTTTGCCGCCGCCATAACCTTTGCCTCGTACTGATCAGCAGGCTGATATTGAAGCTTAACCGTAATGTCCGGATTTTTCGCATGGAATTCGTCCGCTACCTTCTGAAACCACACCTCATACTGGTCAGAATACTGATGCCATATGGTTATCTCCACCGGTCCCGTAATCTCCGTCGCGATGGCCGCGGCCGTCTCTGCTTCCGTCGCCGCCTCCGTCCCGTTTGTACCCTCGTTCTTTGCCTGGCCTTCTTCTGCCTTCGTCTCTTCTGCCTTTGTCTCCTCTGCCTTCCCCGGCGCCGCCACCTTCTGTGGTACACAGCCCCCCAGTAATACCGCTGTAAGTCCCAATGCCGCAATACGTCTTAATTTACTCATTCTGAAACCTCCCTGTTCTTCTCCTTTTGTTTTTACCGGTTCCCCTGTTTACTCTTCACCCAGTTCGATGTTCTCCCTGGTATACTGCTTTAAGATCTCCTTTAATTCCGGATCGTACTGATCCATAAATGGTGTAACATCTGTAAAATGCTCCAGAAAATCCAGATACGTTCTTCCTCCCTCTCTTCCCTTTTTTGTATGCCAGTCATAGATATCATACTCTGTGGGAAGCTTGGCGTACTCCCCTCTCTTATACTCCTCGATTACGATTGTCTTAATCGTATCACTGGAGCGTTCCTTTTTACATTTACACAGATAACGGATCGCCTGGAACAGGAACAATGCCCTGCTGCCGCTTAAAGAATATGGAAACTCCTCTCTCATGTTCTTAAGGGTCTGGATCAGAATGGGAGCAGTCGGCTCCCCGAATCCGATGTCTTCCACACTGATAACAGAAAGGCGTCTCCAGAGATAGTTCTCCAGTTCCATACTGGTAACATACATCTCATATCCGCACCGGATGGCGGTATCCTCATCTGCGTGGCGAATGCTTTTCTGCAGTGCAGAAATCACCTCATCAGCGTGCAGTCCGTTCCTCGTCATAACATTCTCAAACGGATCGTACTGTGGTTTGTAGCTGTAGCGATTGTCATGTTTCATTGTTGTTTTCCCCCTTGTAGTAAAGTAGATATCTATTTTATTTTTGATTCTCAGCTAACTTTATATTGGTTGGAAGGATGATCTCACGGCTCCTTTTGTTCTTTCCGCCGTTATGAATCCGTTCCCACAACAGTTCAAATGCCATCTCCCCCATCTCCCTCATAGGACGCTCGATTGTGGACAGTTGAAGTCCGAAATCCGGAAATGTACCGATATCATCGAAGCCAAAAAGGCAGACATCCCTGCCGATCCGGTATCCGGTTTCGTTTAAGTATTTCACACATCCGATCAATTCCGAGCTGGAAAACGCCACAATCGCGGTGGGACTGTTCTCCATCTCCATCAGGCGCTTACAGGCTTCATATCCGCTCTCAACACTCAGTTCTCCCTCGATCACCCAGTCCGGGCAGACCTCCAGTTCATGCTTCTTCATGCATTCCAGAAAACCGTCCTGCCGTCTCGCACCCACTCTGGAAAAATCAGGGCTGGTGACGGCCGCAATCTTCGTATGCCCCGCCTGGATCAGCTGTTCTGTAGCCTTATAAATAGCCCCCTTGTTATCAATAAATACCGCATCAAAATCCCCACCCTCTGTATCACGGTCGATGAGGACCACGGGAATCCCGGCCCGTTCCACTGCTTCTAACATCTTTCTGGTGGCGGAGGTCTGATAGAGACTTGGAGTTATCAGAATCCCTTTTACATTCTGAGCCTTCAGCTGCTTTAAGATTTCTCCCTGCTTCTTCTCATCATCACCCGTTTTATAAAAAAGAACCGTAATATTCTCCTCATCCGCCTTTCGGGTTACACCGTCATATACCTTTACGAAGAATGGATTAACCCGCTCCGGCATCACCAGGCCGATCATATCAGACGCCTGGGTGATCAGGCTTCTTGCCGCCGCATTCGGACAGTAATTCGATTCCTGGATAATTTCCTCGATATTTTTTTTGTTCTTTTCGCTCACGTAGCCGGATCCGTTGATCACTCTCGATACCGTAGCTACGGATACACCTGCTTTTTCAGCAATATCCTTTATCGTAAAACTCATTTCACACCCCATTTCTCCTGCAGTCACGCTATGCGTCCATTATTTGGTAATGTGTAATCGTTTACACATATCTTCAAAAAAAAATGATTCTTACTTGAAGATATATAGATTATGTAATCCTTTATAATCACTAGCCTTTGTAAAAAGCAGGTATTTGTATAGTATTACATTGTGTAATCGTTTACACATTTGTATCTTACCATCATTTATACAGATTGTAAAGTATTTTTGGCAAAAAAATGATATTTTTATACAAAAATTTAGTATTACTACCCAAAACGGCGCTCCCTGCTTTTGCAGAGAAGCGTCATTCACTGTAAATGTCTTCTATTATACTTCCACCCAAACACCCCCAACGCCCCAATCCCCATCACCGTAAGCGCCATCCACACCAGAAACACGCTGTTCCACCCCAGCCCCAGCTGGATAACCAGCCCTGAAAACACCGAGGACAGACCGGCTGCCACATAGGAACAGAAATCCAGGAGCCCTGATACGAAGCTGGCCCGATTGGCCCTTGCGAAGCGAAGCGGAAATACTCCCAGCAAAATCGTATTCACGCCGTACATCACGGCGCTGACGCCGCCTAATAAAAGTACCCCGGCAGTCAGCGATTTCCCCATAAAGACGCGGAGGGAAGCCAGGATAAACACGGAAAGTATCATCATGATCACCACCAGCATTTCTTCCTCCAGAAGCCGTTTTCTCTGAATTATTCCCACCAGGGTGATGCCCATAAAATTCATCACCGGTATAAACAACAGCAGGAATGAGGCCGTGCCGGCGTCCACGCCATAGATATCCTGTATCATGGTCGGTCCCCACAGCCCGATTCCATCCTTGATCACCCCCTGCGCCAGACAGGCGAGTATAATCCAGATCAGACCTGAAGCCAGTATAAACTTCCCAAGCCGGTTTCCGATGCCCGACGAGGAGTCAGCATGTTCCAGAAATGCCGCGGACGGTTTCATCACCCGAACGCTCTGAAAATCCGTAAATCCGGCTTCCACCGCCGTATTTTTTACATACGTCTTCCACAAAAATGCAAACAGAATCAGGGCGAAGCCAGGTATTATAAATACCCACTGCCAGGATGCGGCCCGGATAATAAAGCCGCAGATCCCCCATCCGGCCAGCGTTCCTCCCACCATGGAGGTGGACAGCCACACCGCGGCTCCCGCGTGCTGTTCTTCGTAAAACCAGTGGGCAATCAGACTGATCATATTACACCAGATGGCGCTCTGCGCGAATCCGTTCACCGCCCATAAAAGGATGATGATCCATATGTTGTGGACGAACCCGATAGCCACATTTGCAGCTCCAGACACCATCAGTCCGAAAAACACCTGATGCCTGTTGTCCAGATAATCCCCCGCATAACCGTTGACCAGCTTTCCCACCGCATAGACCCAGAAAAACACACTCCCGGTCAGGCCGATCACCGCGGTGCCGCTGGCAAATTCCAGCGCCATGGCGTTCATGGCCACGGATAAATTCAGCCGTCCGAAATACGTCAGGAAATAACCGGTCCAGCAGAACAGAAACACTTCCTTCTGCTTTCTCCTTAAACACGCCCCCATTTCCATGATCAGAATCCCACCGTCATACCATCATATGCCACCACGAATCCGTCCTCGCGGACACAGTCCACGATCTCTTCGTGCATCAGCTTTCCATTGTGGGAGAAATGATTGATCACAAACACCGTGTTCTCTCCGGCACATCCTTCGCAGATCATACGGGCCTTTGCCTTCCGGTTGTCAGGCAGCCCCATGTGGTAATTTCCATCAGGTGCCTCTATATTGGTACAGTCGAAGCTGGCAAGGCCGATCATTTTTCCTCTCAGATAATCCCACGTCTCTTCCGGATAGTTTCCCGAATCATGACCATAAAACAGGCGTTTGCCGTCCTTTTCCAGAAGGTATACGAGACAGTTTTCGTCTTTTGCATGGTTGGCAGCCAGCGGCGTCACCACATATCCGCCGGGAAGGCCGACCGGTTCGAAGGGGCTTACCCGCTTGAAATCCAGCTGAGCGTGAAGCGTAGGACTGTCGTTCATTTCCATTGCCAGCCGGTATAACGCTTCCACCTTATCATTTCCATAAATCGTCAGAACCGGCGCACCTGGCCGGTGTGCGTACGGCTCGCCCCGCATCAGCAGCTCCATGGGATAGAAATGGTCCTGATGGGAATGGGTAATCAACACCGATTCAATCGTGTCAATCTCCATGCCCTCCCGAAGGACGTGAAGATACGTATCGGGCGGAAGGTCGATCAGCACCGTATTGTCTACAACAGCCTGGGAACGGGTCCTGATATTTTTTCCTCCCAGCTTTCTCGCCCTTTTACAAGCCTCGCAGGTACAAAACACGGCCGGCCACCCTTCTGCGGCGGCTGTACCAAGATATTTGATTTCCATATCGGTCTCCTTTCGCACTCAGCCTTTGACCGCGCCCGTGGTCAGCCCCTGAATAATATATTTCTGTGCAAACACATAGACAACCATTACCGGCAGCATGGAAAGCAGAAATGACGCAAAGGCCAGATTATAGTCAAAGGAATACGTGGTCTTAAAATTATACTGAAACAGCTGCAGTGTCCAGCTGTCCTTGGATTTATTTAGCAGAAGCAGCGGAAGCATGAAGTCGTTCCATACGGAAAGCCCATTTAAAATCATGATTGTCGCAGTCATGGGCTTTACCAGAGGAAACACAATCCGGATATACGTCTGAACCACTCCGGCTCCGTCGATAAACGCACTCTCCTCCAGTTCCCGCGGCACGCTGTCCATATAAGCTACAAAAAGGAACACGCCGTCGCGCAGTGCAAACACCAGATTTAAGACAATCAGTCCCCAGATATTGGACATGTGAAAGGAACTGGCGATCTTCACCAGCGGAATCATTACTACCTGGAAGGGCACGAAGAGGCCGATGACCAGATAGATATAGGAGAAGCGGTAGAATTTTGACCGTCTCATGTTCCGTGACAGCGCGTAAGACAGCGAGGGAATGACAAGCGCCATTAAGATCAGGGAACAGACCGTAATAATAACGGTATTTCCTAAGTAACGGAAATAGTTCTGTTTTTCAATAATTTCACGAAAATTTCCCAAATAGAACTGACTGGGAAAGGAGAAGAAATTAACCGTCGATTCCTCTCTCGTCTTAAATGCAGTAATAATCGTCACATACAGGGGCGCGGCTATCACCAGACAGCCCAGGACCAGGAACAGATACTTAAGGATACCGGAGGGCCGCAGCCGGCTTTTCTTTTTTTCATTCATGGTCAGTCCTCCTTCCTCGTCGTCCTGAACTGGAAATACGATACGACGCACACCAGAACAAAGATAACGACAGACTGGGTGATCGCATAGCTGAATTTCTGGTTCATGAAGGCATTTTCATAGATCAGGAACGCTATGGACTGCGTAGATCCCGCCGGCCCGCCGCTGGTCATGACTGTGATATAATCAAAGACCGTCAGACCTTCTTTTGTCACCAGGATGATACAGACGCTTAATACCGGCATCAGAAGAGGCAGCGTGATGCGGAAGAAGCGCTGAATTCCATTGGCTCCATCGATGGCAGCCGCCTCGTACAAATCACCGGAGATATTCTGCATTCCCGCAATCAGCAGCACCATGGGGATGGACACACTTCTCCAGATATGGACAATGAGAATGCCCCACATGGCCGTGGAGGAGCTGGACAAAATATTTTTGCTCAGAAAACCAATATTGAAACTCTTTCCGATCAGCGGAATTACCCGGTAATAGATCTCATTGAAAACCAGGCCTATGGTCACGAGACTCAGCGTAGCCGGGAAAAAGAAGGCAGCCCGGAAAAAGGTCTGCTGCTTAATCTTTGAACACAGAATAACCGCCAGAATCAGCGCAATCGTGATAACTCCCACCACAAGAATTGCACTGTATTCAACCGTAAAGACCAGCGCACGTTTGAAAACCCGGTCTGAAAACAGCCTTGTGTAGTTGTTGATACCGACAAATTTATACTCCTTCGCATATCCGTTCCAGTTCGTAAAACTGTAGTAGATTCCGTAGATTACGGAAAACACGAAAAAGACCGTATATAAAATAATTGCCGGCAGTGTAAATGCCATATAGGCAGCCCGGCCCGCCTTCGGCCGTTTTGGTTTGTTTTTCACGGTCCATCACCCTTTCTGAACGATTCTTTTCTTCTGATAGAAAGAGGGTGAAATCAGCGCATGCAAGATTCTCACCCTCTCGTAAAATCTTAGTTATTATAGGTATCCATAATCAACTGATTTAAGTTGTCAAGCCACTGGTCTACATCCTTAGTATCAATCAATTCCTGGCAGATATTGCCGTACTCACCACCGAATGACGGCGGCCAGCTGTTGGATGGAACGCTCATGGTCTTACCAGTCTGGATATAATCCTTAAACATGGACTCAAACTCACTCTTATTGAAATTGACACCCTTGATCGCCGACGGAGTTCCATCGTAATCGGAGAACTGCTGCGCATTTTCAGGGCTGGTACAGTACTCTACGAAACGTTTTGCCGCTTCCGGATATTTTGTCGATGCGGAGATACTGAATGCCGTATCAATGTTGACACCCAGACGGTCGATGCTGCTTCCATTAAATGACGGGTAACGGAACATGGCAAACGGAAGATCCGGGTTACTCTTTACAATCTCCGGGTACGCAAAGGTCCCTGAGAAGAACATGGCTGCCTTGCCGTTTGCAAAATCTGCGATGGCCTGCTCCTGGCCGGTTCCCAGGTTATCCTCCTGGCCGTACTGGCGCAGCTTTACGATAGTCTCGCCCATCTGGCGGAGTTCCTTGGAATCAGCAGCTGTCGTCTTTCCTGCTGCAATGTCTTCAAACAGTCCTACCGGATCTTCCAGCATGGTAACGCTGGCACGGTCACAGAACTGGCGGACTGTCCATACATCCTTATCCGGGAACGTAAACGGTGTGATATCGGCTGCTTTTAACGTATCGCAGACCTTGTATAAGTCTTCAATGGTTGTGGGAATCTCAACTCCTGCCTTATCAAATAAATCTTTGTTGTAGTAAACGCCCAGCATGTTTAAGGATACCGGAACAGAATACGATTTGCCGTCGATGAGGCTGATATCCAGAATATCATCCGCCACATTTTCAAGCATTGTTTCCCCGGTTAAATCCATCATGTATCCGGCCTTTACCTGCTCCCGGAAGGAAGCATCCAGCGGGAAATGGGTAAATACATCCGGAACCTGGTCGGAAGCCATTCTCGTCATCAGAACCGTCTCTGCGTCCGGAACATTGGTATACTCGATCTTGATATCCGGATTCTGTGCCTCAAATTCCTTGATCAGCGCTGTGTAATAGTCGGTTCCTTCGTCCTTCATCTGGAAGAACTCAATCGTTGTCACCTCTCCTGACGATGCGGCCTCTTTCGTGTCGGCTGCCGTTGTCTCCTCCGTTTTCTCTGTGGCTGCCGCCGGCGCCGCTGTCGTGGTCTCCGCGGTTTTGCCGGCTGATCCGCATCCTGCCATGGACACTACCATTACTGCCGCCATTGCTGCACTCAATACTTTTTTCATAGACATCCTCCTTATCATGCGAAAAATATGGGTATAAGTCACTTGTATCTTATACCCATATTATAGTGTTTATTTTTACGAATCATATTGCAAAACTGACATTAGAACATATAAATTATATTACTTTTCCGTTATTATGCATTAATTTTACATTTATATTACACGTTCTTTTTTATATTTTTACATTATCGCAGCTCAGGCTTATTTCTCTGTGTTCCAGGAGTTCGGCCGAAATATTTCTTAAAGTTCTGAATAAAATATGAGGGACTGGTATATCCCACCATGAGCGCCACCTCATTGATATTCATATCTCCGTTCTCTAAAAGTTCTTCCGCCTTTTTCATGCGCAGTCCCAACAAATATTTAGAAAATCCCATTCCGGTCCGTGCCTTAAAGAGACGGCTCAAATAGTTGGGGTTCATAAAATACTTCGTGGCGGCCAGTTCGTTTAAAGAGATCTCGCAATAATAATTATCTTCCAGGAATGCCTGAATCTCATCGATGATATCCCCTTCATTTACGGTTCTGTCCGTTTCCCCGCTGCAGCACGCCATACTGCAGATATAATCCAGAAGTCCGTTCATGTCATCAAAGTCCCAGAGAGGCCGGTAAATCGCTTCCATATCCATAGTGAAACAGATGCCCAGCAGCGCCTGGTATGACTGTTCCAACTGTAGAACCGTCGTCATATCCGGCTGGATCATCTTTTTTAAGCAGAACTCTTTTGCTTCCTTTACCCGTTTTGCATTCAGGTGATTTCTGATTAAATGCAGGTCTTCCTTTGAGAGCAGTTCTTTTCCCCTGTCGTTATCAAATCGGTATAATCCCCGTTCCGGGTCCTGGAGCCGCAGACAGCAAGCCCTTCTCGCCTGAGAGTAAGCCTCCCTTATGGAATCCGGTCCGGTGAGCAGCATACTGACCCCGACAGCAGCCGGATGCCCCTCCTTCCTCTCCTGTTCCGCCAATGTGCCCAATGCCCGGATTTTCTTATCATATACCGCCACAGCACGTTCTTCCCCGCAGGAAACAATAACTCCCGCACCAGAGTGCAGGATGTCCTCAAATATCAGGTCTCTGCTAAAGGACAGATCACGAAGCCGTATCGACAGCTCCTCAAACTTCACGCCTTTCACCATAATCTGAGCCGCGAAAAAGCAGCCGTTTTTTAGCCCTGTCATCTCCCTGGGCAGCACATCCTCAGGGCGCTCTTCCCCGGATAAATACCGGAGCAGCAAAAAGCTTCCGGCACGTTTTTGTACCTCACGGAGCAGGTCTTCCTGCCTTTTTTCCTCCGCGCGCGCTTTCTTTATCGCATCCAGGGTATGAAACAGATCTTCTCTTTTCAGCGGTTTTAAGAGATAATCCCGCACTCCGTTGTGAAGGGCGGCCCTGGCGTAATCAAAGGTAGCGTAACCGCTTACCAAAACCACATCCACCGATGGAAAACGCTGGCGCACCACTTCGGATAAGGCGATTCCATTCAGTCCCGGCATACGGATATCCGTAACCAGCACATCCACCTTCTGATCTTCCAGAACCTTTAAAACCTCATCCCCATTGTCACAGGAGCAGCAGACTGTACTGTCCCGGTCCCATTCCAGTATTAATTTTTCCACAGCCTTTCTGGCCAAAAGAACATCATCCGCAACTGCAAACCTCATGACCTCACCTGCTTCCTATGACTATTTTTCACCCTCAGGTATCCTGATGGTAATCTTTGTTCCCCGTCCCTCTTCACTCTCCAGGATCAAACCATACTCTTCTCCATAATAATTCTTCAAACGATAATTCACATTCAGCAGTCCGATGGAGTCGGTCTCTTCTTTATCCAGGCACAGAGATCCCTGCTCCCGGCACTTTTCCTTCAGCTGCTTAAGCCGGGCTCCCGACATTCCTGAGCCGTTGTCCTCTACCGTCAGTGTTACGACACCTTCCTGTGAGGAAGCTGAAATCTTAATCCGGCCATCCCTCTTATCCCGGGAAAAACCGTGTTCAAAACAATTCTCAACCAGCGGCTGAAGCAGGAACTTAAGGATTTTCTTCCCTCTTACCTCTTCCGGGACATCAAAAACAGCTTCGATTTGTCCTGCCATACACAGCTTCTGAATATTGGTGTAACGCTCGATCTGCGTGATCTCATCCATCACGGTCACCAGGCTTCCTCCGCTGATGTTATAACGGAACATATCCCCCAGCCCGGTCGCCAGTTCGGATATCTCCGGTACGTCCTCCAGTATGGCAATGGAATTGATCACATTTAACGTATTATACAGAAAATGAGGATTAATCTGGCTCTCCAGCATCATGATCTGCGCCTTTTTCTGTAAATTCTTTGATTCATACTCCCTCAAAATACTTTCCTTCAGCCTTGCCGTCATGTTGTTAAAACCGTGAATCAGTCGGCCCAAATCGTCCTGGCGGTTCAGCTCCTGCGTGATAGGGACCAGTTTCCCATTTTCTACCTGATGCATGCCCTCCTCCAGCACCCGGATAGGCCGCGTCAGTTTTACACTCAACAGGATACTGACGCCGATAAAGACTGCGGTCATAATCACGACAATGATGATATAGGATGCCATTCCCTGCATCATATGAAGCTTCAGCACCCGCCCCGCCGCCATACTGATGATGGTTAAATCCAGCGCTTCATTATATGTAGCCACCAGCCTCCAGTCTTCCCCGGAAAGACTCAAGTCCATCACCTGGTTTTTATTGGCTGCAAACTCTTCCTTTTTCTCAAAAAGCGCCTGCCTTACACCGGCTGCCATGGCATCCGTCACGCGCGGTCCCTGATAAATGACGTAATCCCCCTGCACCGCCATGGTATCCATGCTTCCATCTTCTGTAAAGACCATGAAACTCTGCCCGAACTGTTTTAAATCCAGGTTGATAAAGGCATACCCCACCGGTTCAAACGTATACGTATCCACCAGCGAAAAGCCGTAGGTGATCGTCTTCACACTCTGCTGGTTGATTACTGTCTCATAGACCGGGGACAACATATTTTTTATCTTTTCCGCCTTCATGGTCCCGGCAAAGCTTTCAATCCGCTTCATATAAGTCTCATTATATCCGGCACCGCTGTAGGCGTTGTTCCCGTTGGATAAATAGGTAATGCTGGAGACGTAGGGATTGATTTTCGCGGACATTACATTTTTTCTCAGTTCCCTTAAAGTGGTAATGTATTCCGGCCGGTCCATATTAAAATCATTTTTTACAAACTGTATAATATCCGGATAGACCAGATACATGGCGGATGTGGTCTTCAAATGGTTCACAATGGTTTCCAGCCTGTCATCGATCATCTCGTTTGCCTGAGTCATATTTACCGTACTTCTGTCAATCTCCTCGTCCATGCTTCTTCTCAGAATGAGACTGACCAGAATGGTCAACGGTACCAGGATTACAACGAGACAGGCAGCCAGAATCTTTCTCTGCATCGGAATGTGTTTATACCAGTTCATCCTCCCACCTCTCTATACCGATTCCCGGAGGCATACTTCGCAGGGCACAACCACGGTCGGTTCATACGCTTCATTTCCCAGAATATCCGCCAGCATTCTGGCGGCCAGAAACCCCTTGTATTTCTGATTCTGACGTATCGTTGACAGCTTGGGCCTGGCATACTCACTGCTTAACAGTCCGTCGAACCCAAACACGGAAACCTGCTTCGGAATCTTGATATGCTGTCCGCGCAGGGCATTGATAACTCCCAGAGCCATTAAATCGCTGGCGCAAAAGAATCCGTCAATTTTCGGTTCCTTTTCCATGAGCCGGACCGCCTGCTCATGAGCCATATCATAGCGGAAATCCCCCTTTACAATCCATTCCGGCTTAACCGTAAGCCCCGCCTGACGGAGTGCCTGCATATATCCCTCTTCCCGCTCCTTTTCCACGATGGAATGCCCGCTGCCGGTAATCATGGCAATGCGTTTTCTGCCCCGTTTCACCATGTGTTCCACAGCAAGTCTCGAGTAATAGGCGTTGTTGACGATGACGCATCCCTTTCTCTCCTCTGTATACGGAATATCTATAAAGACACAGGGAAAATTCCCTTCAGCCACCTTCTTAACCGCCGGTTCATCGTAATCCGCGTTCATCAGGATCATTCCGCCCGCGCCCCTCTGCCTGCAGTACGTCTCGAAGCACTCCGGACTTTTCTCCATCATATATACCACGGTCTCATATTCATTCTGATTGGCAAATGAATTCACTCCCTGCATAATGCCAAAGAAAAAGGAGGAATTCTCCGTCTGCTCACTGACCCCGGTTACCACCACCGCCAGCTGCATCGGCGTCTTCGCAGACAGTGTCTGTGCCGTGAGATTTTTCACGTAACCCATGGCCGCGGCCGTCTGACTCACGCGCCGTTTCGTCTCCTCGCTGACATCCTGCCTGCCGTTAAGCGCCCGGCTCGTCTGTGACACCGACAGGCCGCAGGCCCTTGCTACATCCACCAGTTTTACCATACCGCACCTCCTTATGATCCACCGTCAGTTCCATCCTTTCGCCTTTCCAGACGAACGAAAATGACACGCTCCACCAGGATTTCGGCAGATGGGGCTCTACAGACAGACGCCCGTCCTTTACCGATACGCCGGCAAAGCCCAGAACGATGCACTGCCAGATTCCTCCCATCGCCGCCGCATGAATTCCCTCTGCCGAGGTCAGCCCACTGTTTAAATCCACTTCGGCCGCCTTCCGGAACAACCGAAAGCTTTCCTCTTCCATTCCAAGGCGGGCTGCCGCCATGCTGTGCACATTAAAGCTTAAGGAGGAATCATGTACACATCGTTCTTCGTAGTACCGATAATTTTTAAGAATAATATCCTCAGGAAACAGATCCGGCATTGAGGACAGCAGCATTACTACGTCCGCCTGTTTTAACACCTGATATCCGCAGAGCTGTTCTACATTGTAATGTTCCAGTATCTTTTTCCCACCCTTTCGAAAGGGCGTTAAATCCAATTCCGGAAGACTTAAAAACGCCTCGTCCTGAGGAATGATTCCTCTGGAATCCGGTTGTGGAAGCGTCAGCTTCTCTGCCCGTTCCCGCATCCATTCCTCCCTGGTGACAGCCCCTGTCTTTTGTTCCAGAGCCGCTAAAAGGTCTTCTCTTCCGGTCTGTCTGAGCCTTTCCAGAATCCGGAGTGCTTCATGGATATTCCATGACGCCATATAATTCGTGTATGCATTATTGGATACATGCTCGCTGTATTCATCCGGCCCGATCACGCCGTTTATATCATACTGTTTTCTTTCTTCGTTCCACTCTGCGCGGGAAGCCCAATAAAGCGCGGTTTCCATAATCATCTCAAAGCCGCATTCTTCCATGAATTCCTGATCATCTGTCGCCTCAAAATACCGGTGGACCGCATACGCAATATCTGCATTGACATGGATCTCCTGGATGCCGGTATAGATAGGAATCGGCTTTCCCGTCACCACATCGGGCGCGCCTTCTGACGGCGTCACCTCTCCGTCTGTAATCCAGGCGCTCTCCCATGGAAATAATGCGCCCTCACAGCCATATTTAGCCGCCTTTTCCTTCGCCTTCGGCAGCGTGAGATAACGGTAACGGAGCAGCCGTCTGGCCACCTCCGGCTCTGTGTACAGCCAGGAAGAGAAAAGAAACATCTCCGTATCCCAGAACGTATGGCACTTATAGGCCTCCCCGGACAGCCCTTTGGCGCCGATATTCATCCGCTCGTCATGCACCGGCGTCATGATCCGCAGGTGGTAAAGGGCAAATCTGGCCGCGCAGGAATCGAATACATCATCGCTGTCAATCCGGATATCATGTAAGTCCCAGTATTTTTGCCACGCCTCGCCGCTCTCGTTCAGCGAATGGCCGAATCCTGCATTGGCGGCTTCGGCCGCCAATGGCGGTGCATACTCCCTGCCTGCGCT
>OCAO01000018.1_pt1 | contig 166043 bp, 175 predicted proteins | sample 1477151 | NCBI WGS metagenome assembly OCAO01 (sample SAMEA2580298, study PRJEB22360) | human gut metagenome | biome: human gut; feature: human-associated habitat; material: faeces | place: Denmark | collected 2008/2010 | reverse complement strand
AGTGTCCGGAAACCTACCGCAGCAATGCGGCAAGGCGCTGGGTACTTAGCCTACTCAATACGGTTTCCTTCGTAGACGGAATCAAGTACCATCGCACGGAACAGGATTATTTCGATATGCAGAGGGAATCCGACCGGCTGTGCCGGGAGTATGGGCTGTCTGTCATTGAAAATCCCCAGCGGGGAAAATCCAAGCACTACGGGGAATGGCGGGCCGAGCAGGAAGGCCGCCCCACCTATCTCTCCCTCATCAAAGCCGATGTAGATACTGCCATCCGCCAGTCTATGACGGAACGGCAGTTTTTTATCGCCTGCGGCAGATGGGCTATGACGTCAAGGTGGGTAAGGACATTACGGTTCGTCCGTTGAATTATCCCCGTGGGCGCAAGCTCATGCGCAACTTTGGCGAGGACTACTCGATGGAGAACATCCGCAAGCGGATTTTAGCCCAGCGCCGCCCCCAGCGGGAACACAGGCCGGAGCCGCTGCGGTGCAGGCTCCATGGGGATTTGAAACAGGCCAAAAAGGTGACGGGGTTCCGCGCCCTCTACTTTCACTACTGCTATCTGCTGGGGGTATTCCCCCAAAAGCAGAACCGCCCGCCCAGGCGGGTGCCTCATGCACTGCGAGAGGATTTGATCCGGGCGCAGGAGCTTACCGATGAAGCCCGCCTTCTTTCCCGCCACCGCATTGACACCCTGGAGCAGCTCAATGACTATCAATCCGATTTGAAATCTCGGCTTTCAAGCATAACGGAACAGCGGAAAAGCCTGTACCGGCAACTTCGCACCAAGGCAGTGATGGCCGACCCTGCTGGACAGGAGCACATCCGGGCTGAGATCTCCGAACTATCTGCGCAGATAAAGGAGCTGCGCCGGGAGGTGAAGCTGTGCGAGGATATTGCCCTGCGCTCCACTTCCATCAAGGATAAGATACAGGCCGCCCGTGAGGAAGTCTCCGGCAAGGATGAGAAAGCCCGCCAGGAGCCGGAGCAGGGCCGGGCGGCTCCCCCAGGAAGGAGATGATTTTTGATGTATAACTCAGGCGACGCGGCGGAGCAAGTGGTACGGATGAGCCTGGAGGGCGCTGAATTTGCCCTCAAGATCACCGGTTCTGCTGCTAAAAATCTGGCCGCCGCCCTTTACACGGTTTTGAAAGACCAGAAAAAGACCAAGGGCAAAGCCCGTATTGAGGCTATGCTGCGGGAAAAGCGCCCCTTAAAGGTTTACACCATCAAGAAGGAGGATTGCCCGGAGTTTGCCAAGCAAGCCAAGGGGTACGGGATTCTCTATGCGCCTATCCCGGTGAAGAAAGGCGACGATACCATCGACATTCTGGTGTTCGAGGATGACGCCGCCAGAGCCAACCGAATCGTGGAGAAGTTTAAGCTCACGGTAGTGGACACGGCTTCGATCAAGGAGGATATTGAGAAATCCCGCGAACAGCGCGGCAGCGAACCCGCCGCCCCGGAGCAGGCCATGCCGGAAAAGAGCGAGGACGACCAGCTTTTGGACGAGCTGATGGAGAAGCCCGTCCAGAAGGAGAAGGCCCAGCCAGAGCACCCGGCAGCGGAGAAAACCGATTCTTTTACACCAGCGGCGGAAAAATCCCATCCGTCCGCGCCTATCTCCGAGAACAGCAGCAAGTCCGCAAGGGGTACTTCTGATGGAGCCGAGAAGCCTTCCGTCCGGCAGGAGCTGCGGGACATCCAGGCCCAGCGGAAGAAGGAGGCGGAGGCTGCCAGGGCCGAGGAGCCGGCTGCACCCCAGAAGAAGGCGGCTCAGAAAACAACCCGGCACCAGCCGCCCAAACCCAAAAAGAAGCCCAAATCGAAAGAGAGGTAATCTGTGATGAATAATTTTGACGATCTGTTTGAACAGCAGCCCCAGGCGGAGGCCGCGCCGCAGAAACAGGAAAGCCGGAAAGAACGCCCTAAGCGCCAGTGGTGGCAGGTAAAAGAGGAAAAGCAGCGAAAAGAAGCCTATGCCACCTTGGATAAGATTTTTGGAGAGTTCTCTGAGGGTGCGGGCAGTATGGAGGCATATCTGGATGTGCAGAGCCGGTTCCCCTTCCACTCTGCCCGCAATGCGCTGCTGATCGGGGAACAATGCCCCGACGCGGTGCGTGTGGGCGGCTACAAGGAGTGGCATTCCCAGGGGATCGAGATTTTGGAGGATGAGAAGCGTTTGCCCATTGTCATCCTGGAGCCCGGCAAGGCATACCGCCGTGAGGATGGCAGTGTGGGCCAGAACTTTTACGCCAAGGAAGTCTATGATATTTCCCAGACCACGGCGCGGGATCAGGCGCAGCCCCAGGTGAGCTACGATGACCGCCTGCTCTTGAAGGGCCTGATCGCCAGTTCCCCGGTTCCCATCCGGGCTGTGGAGGAGCTGCCCCAGGGCCGTGGGGCCATGTTTTCTGCAGAGCAGAACGCCATCCTGGTGAAAAAGGGCATGGACGCGCCGGACATCTTCCGCTGTGTTTCGCTGGAGGTTGCCAACGTGCAGCTTGCCCAAAGCATGGACGGCTATTCCAGGGAAACGGACGGCTACAAAGCCTATGCGGTCAGCTATATGCTCTGCAAGCGGTATGGCGTGGACGCCAAAGAGTATGAGATTTCCAAGCTGGACGGCGTGTTTCAGGGGCAGGTTCCAAGGGAGGATATTCCTGCGGCCCTCACTGATATGCGGGACGCCTTCAAATCCTTGAATGGCCGTATGGCCAGGGCCATGGGCCTCACCCGCGACAGCAAGCAGAAGGAACAGGAACGGTAAAGGAGGAGTAGACCCATGGAAAAACAGGAAAAAGTCGTTCTCACCCTGGACAGCTACGAGCACGGCATTATGATCCGCGCCCTCAATGAGCTGCGCAACGATATGCTGGAGGAACAGCGCGACCCCGGCCCGGTGGAGGACGTTCTGCTGAAAACCATTGACGCCCCAGCCCAAAAAGACAAGAAAGCGAAGCGCCGGGATGAAGCCAGATAACAAGGCGGGCGGCCCCTGGCTCTATGCCCTGGGGCTGGTCCCGGTGATCTGGTTCGCCCTGCTGATTGCGCCTGCCATTTCCGGGGGACTTTCGGAGATCGTAAACGCCCTGCCTGCGGCAATGAACAATCCATTCAAAATCGTGTGGTGTGAGGACAGTGTAAAAACTGTCCTCATTTTTATTGCCGCCTATGGGCTGGGCATTGGCATTTATCTTTCTTCCCGGCGCAATTACAGACGAGGCGAAGAACACGGTTCCGCCAAATGGGGCGATCCGCGGGCCGTGAATAAGAAATACCGGGACAAGGACCCGTTCAAAAACCGCGTTTTTACTCAGCACGTCCGCATGGGGCTGGATGGCCGGAAGCACCGCCGCAACCTCAACACTTTGGTGGTGGGCGGCAGTGGCGCGGGAAAAAGTCGGTTCTACGCCAAAGTGAACATCTGCCAATGCAATACGTCCCTTTTTATTTTGGACTGTAAGGGGGAACTGCTTCGTGACTGCGGCGGCCTGTTGGAACAGATGGGCTATGAGATCAAGGTGGTGGACCTTCTGAACATGGAGAAAAGCCATTGCTACAATCCCTTTGCCTATCTGAAATCCGACAACGATGTGCAGAAGATGGTGACGAACCTTTTCAAAGCCACCACTCCGAAAGGGAGCCAGTCCAACGACCCTTTCTGGGATACTGCGGCCAGTATGCTCCTCATGGCGCTGGTGTTTTATCTGTGGTACGAAGCGCCGGAGGATGAGAAGAATTTCCCCATGATTATGGAGATGCTCCGAGCCGGGGAGGTGCGGGAGGATGATGATTCCTACCAATCGCCGCTTGACGAACTGTTTGACCGGCTGGAAATGCGCTCCCCGGATCACATCGCTGTGAAGTATTACAAGGATTACCGTTCCGGCTCAGCCAAAACGCTGAAATCCATCCAAATCACCTTGGCGTCCCGCCTGGAAAAATTCAATCTTTCTTCGGTGGCGGCTCTTACCGCCACGGATGAACTGGACCTTTCCAGCCTGGGCGAGAAAAAAGTGGCACTCTTTGCCCTCATCCCGGACAACGACGCCAGCTTCAATTTCTTGGTAAGTTTGCTGTATGCCAGCACTTTCCAGGAACTTTTTTATTCTGCCGACCGGGTACACGGCGGTAGCCTGCCCGTACCGGTGCATTTTCTCATGGATGAGTTCGCCAACGTGAGCTTGCCGGATGATTTCGACAAGCTGCTGGCCACCATGCGCTCCCGGAATATCAGCGTTTCCATCATCATTCAGAACATTGCCCAGCTCAAGGCGCTGTTTGAAAAGCAATGGGAATCCATCATCGGCAACTGTGATGAATTTTTGTACCTGGGCGGCAATGAAACGTCCACTCACAAGCTGATCTCTGAGAACTACCTGGGGAAAAGCACCCTCTGGCTGGACACCTACGGCAAGAGCACCGGGCATTCCGGCAGCTACTCCACCAACAACCAGATCACGGGCCGGGAGCTGATGACGCCCGATGAGGTCCGTATGCTGGACAATAACCTGGCCCTGCTCTTTATCCGTGGCGAAGCGCCGCTGATGGATGAAAAGTATGACCTTTTGAAACATCCCAACATCAAGTACACCACCGATGGCGGCGCGCCTGTCTATTCCCACGGCGGCACTGAAAACGCCGTGGCGGATATGACCATTGGCCGCCTCACCCCCGGCGACCTTGCCAATATCCAGGAGCCGGAAACCCTTTACGAACTTCTGTCCGATGAGGACATGGAGAATATCTTTCAATTTAAGGAGGACACCAAAAATGAAACTGTTTCATAAGGAAAGCAAGCAGAAGAAAGAAACCCGCAGCCTGCCCATGGGAAAAAAGAGCCGGAGCGCCTTTGCTGTTTATGCAGCCCTGGTGCTCATGCTGTGCTGCTGCACCACTACGGCCTTTGCCGCCAGCGACCCGTTGACTGTTATCAACAACCTCAGTGATTTCATCTTCGGCCTGATCCGCGCCGTGGGTATGATCCTGCTGGGCTTCGGCGTCGTGCAGATCGGCCTTTCTCTGAAAAGTCATGACCCCAGCCAGAGGGCTAACGGCTTTCTCACCTTGGCCGGCGGTGTTGTGATTACGTTTGCGAAGGAGATTTTGACCCTGATTACCGGCTGATTCTAATAACGGCAGTGTGGGGGCAGGCCCATGGCGGCCTGCCCCTTACCGTTGCCGGAAAGGAGGTTGTTGAATGTCCGATAACTGGGTTGTTCAAAATTTGCAAAATGCCCTCGACACCTGGAACAAGTACCTGTCCGAGATCTGGCAGCTCATCACCAAAAGCCCGGAACAGTTTAAGGGTGGCTCCATCTGGGGCGTCATTGTCAACATCCACGACGCGGTGCGGGCCATTGGCCTTGCGCTTTTGGTGCTGTTCTTTGTAGTGGGCGTCATGCGTACCTGCGGCAGCTTTGCCGAGGTAAAGAAACCGGAGCACGCCTTAAAGCTGTTTATCCGGTTCGCCATTGCCAAAGGCGTCGTGACCTATGGGCTGGAGCTGATGATGGCCCTCTTTAATATCGTCCAGGGCCTCGTTTCAACAATAATGAACGCGGCGGGCTTTGGAACCGCGCAGCAGACGGTTCTCCCCCAGGAGATTGTCACGGCGGTGGAAAGCTGCGGCTTTTTCGAGAGTATCCCCCTCTGGGCGGTGACGCTCATTGGCGGGCTGTTCATTACAGTCCTCAGCTTCATTATGATAATGACCGTTTACGGGCGGTTTTTTAAGCTCTATTTATATACGGCCATCGCCCCCGTCCCTCTCTCCACCTTCGCCGGGGAACCGACCCAAAACGTGGGCAAGAGCTTTATCAAGAGCTATGCCGCCGTGTGTTTGGAAGGGGCCATCATCGTGCTGGCCTGCATTATCTTTTCCCTATTTGCGGCGTCCCCGCCTGCCATTGACCCCAATGCGGCGGCAGTCACCCAGGTATGGAGCTATATTGGGGAGCTGGTATTTAACATGTTAGTTTTAGTGGGGGCAGTAAAGATGGCCGACCGCGTGGTGCGCGAGATGATGGGCCTGTAAAAAAGGAGGAAAACAAATGCGTTATCAAACCTATGTGCTGCACTTGATTGATGGAACCGCCATCCCAATGGTGGAGGATTACGACCTGCCCGCTGAAAAGGGAATTGTGGGGCACTTCTCCAAAGCAGCCCCTGACGAGATTTTTACCGTGGGCGACCGGCTGCTGGGCTTTGCCTATATCCCCAAGAGCAGCATTGTTTACCTGGAAACCGGCGATGTGATTGTGAGGTGATATTTTGGAAGTCAAGATCAACCGGGAAATCCGCAACTACACCGAATCCATGTTTTTCGGGCTGAGTATGCGGCAGTTCATCTTTTCTGTCCTCGCCTGCGGCGTGGCCGTGGGCCTTTATTTTATCCTGCGCCCCTACTTTGGGGTGGAAACCCTGTCCTGGATGTGCATTTTGGGGGCGGCCCCCTTTGCCATGCTGGGGTTCATCACCTATCACGGTATGACGGCGGAACAATTTATCTGGGCGTGGCTGCGCTCGGAAATGCTGGAGCCGAAGGAGTTTAAGTTCGAGGACAGCAACTACTACTATGCGGCTCTGAAAGATACCATCGAGGAGCTGCAAACCGGGCGGCCCGGCAAGAAGCGCCGGAAGGAGCCGAAACACTTTAGCAAACGGAAGGAGGCCAAGCATGATTAAGACCATCAAAACCATGTCTAAGCAGGAAAAGGAGCGTTACACCGTCCCCCGGAAGGTGCAGGATGTGATCCCAGTCCGCCGTATCTGGCCGGACGGCATCTTCCTTGTGGGGAACAAGTTCTCCAAAACCTATAAATTCAGCGACATCAACTATCTGGTGGCCAGCCGGGAGGATAAGGAATCCATGTTTCTCACCTATTCGGAGCTGCTCAATTCCCTGGATTCCGGTGCGGTGACGAAAATCACCATCAATAACCGCCGTATGAATCAGGCCAACTTTGAAACGTCCATCCTCATGCCCATGCAGGGGGATTTCCGGGACGAGTACCGGGGGGAATATAACCAAATGCTGCTGGATAAAGCCACCGGAGCCAACGGCATTATGCAGGAAAAGTATATCACCATCTCCGTGGTGAAGAAGGATGTTGAGGAGGCCCGCGCCTATTTTTCTCGTGTGGGAGCCGACCTCATTTCCCACTTTGCGGCCCTTGGCTCCAAGTGCGTGGAGCTGGACGCCACCGAGCGCCTGCGTATCCTGCACGACTTCTACCGCCAGGGCGAGGAATCCGAGTTTGTTTTCAATGCCCGTGAGATGATGAAGCGGGGCCACAGCTTCAAGGACTATATCTGCCCGGACGGGATCGAGAAAAACAGCGACTATCTGAAGCTGGGCGGCAAATTCTGCCGGGTGCTGTTCCTCAAAGACTATGCCTCTTATATTAAGGATAACATGGTGACGGAGCTTACCGATTTCAACCGCAATCTGATGTTCTCCATCGACATTGTGCCGGTTCCCACGGATGAGGCCGTGCGGGAGGTGGAAAACCGCCTGCTGGGTGTGGAAACCAACATCACCAACTGGCAGCGCCGCCAGAACGCCAACAACAACTTCTCTGCTGTGGTTCCCTACGATATGGAATTGCAGCGCAAAGAGAGCAAGGAGTTTTTGGATGACCTCACCACCCGCGACCAGAGGATGATGTTTGCGGTAATGACCCTGGCCATCACCGCCGACACCAAGGAGCAGCTTGACAGCGACACCGAAGCGGTGCTTTCCGTGGCGCGAAAGCACATGTGCCAGCTTGCGGTGCTCAAGTTCCAGCAGCTTGATGGCCTGAACACCGCCCTGCCCATCGGGGTGCGGAAAATCAACGCCTTCCGTACCCTCACCACGGAATCCCTGGCCGTATTCATCCCCTTCAAGGTCCAGGAGATCCAGGATAAGGGCGGCATTTACTTTGGAGAGAACGCCATTTCCCACAACCTCATCATGTGCAACAAGGCGAACCTTTTGAACCAGTCGGCCTTCCTGCTGGGCGTCCCCGGCGCGGGCAAGTCCTTCAGCGCCAAGGAGCTGATCGCGTTTCTTATGCTCCACCCAGATTACGCAAATGACGACATCCTGATCTGTGACCCGGAGGGAGAATTTGGCGCACTCGTCAAAGCCCTGGGCCGGGAGAAAGCGACGGTGGCCCATCTGGTGGCAGGCGGCAAGGACCGCCTCAACGCCATGTATATGGTGGAGGGCTACGGTGAGCAAAACCCCATCGTGGAAAAGAGCCAGTTTGTCATGTCCCTCATCGAGCAGATCGACAAGCGCGGCGTGGGGCCGCAGCATAAATCCATCATCGACCGCTGCACCGCCCTGGTGTACCCGGAGGCGGAGAATGCCGGGAGGGTGGCTACCCTCTGCGACCTGCGTCAAAAACTGCTGGAGCAGCCGGAGGATAAGGCCAGGGAGATCGCCCTTTCCCTGGAGCTTTACACCACCGGTTCCCTGGACATCTTTGGCCGGGAAAGCACGGTGGATTTGAACAAGCCCTATGTGGTGTTCGACATCCACGGCCTGGGCGAGCAGCTAAAGCCTGCCGGTTCCCTGGTCATCACCGATACGATCCTCAACCGCGTCACCCTCAACTGGAAACGGGGCAAGCGCACCCATGTGTTCATCGACGAGTTCCATGTGATGTTTGAGAATGAGCAAAGCGGCATTTTCTTTAATTCCGCATGGAGGCAGTTTAGAAAGCGTGGGGCCTACCCGACTGCTATCACCCAGAACGTGGAGTACCTTTTGGATTCCGTCCAGGCCAGCACCATGCTCTCTAACTCGGAGTTTATCGTCATGCTGAACCAGGCGGCGTCCGACCGGGCAAAGCTGGCGAAGCTCCTCAATATCTCCAACGAGCAGATGAGCTATGTCACCAATGCGGACGCTGGCTGCGGCCTCATCCGGTATGGCAGCGCCCTGGTGCCGTTCATCAACCGATTCCCCCGTGACACCAAGCTCTATGCCCTGATGACCACCAAGCCCGGTGAAGGCGTATTCGGCGGCGAGGAGGTGCCGGCATGAGCAATCTTCGCTTTGCGTCCCCGGAACACCGGGATTTCTTTTTGGATATGATGAGCGAGGCTCGGAGGAACGACTGTTACCACCGGGCCTTTTTCTATGTGATGGGGATTGCCCCGGAAACGCGGTCAAACATCCGCCAGATGTTTGACTTCAAGCAGGACTGTATCGAGCCGGATGGTATGCACGGCGGCTGGCAGACCAGCGGCACCGTCCGGGTGTGCCGCCTTGCTTTTAATCTCTGGAACGGCTATACCGACCCGGAGCACAGCAACGCCTATTCCCCGGAGGATTTGTTCTGCTGCGAGTTCGCCCCCTACTTTATGGAAGGCGTGAAAATCCGTTACCCGAAATACTGCCGGGAGCTGCCCCCTGTAAGAAAGCAGGCGGAACCGGCGCGATGATACGTTTGAGAATGGAGGAATGAACAATGGCTGAACCGGCTCTTACGTTGCGGGACCACCCGCAGATCATAGACCTGATTTCCGTTCTGGAACAGAGCGGGCTTCAAAAGCAGAAGGAAGAAGTACAGGCCCTGGTGGGCTATATCGACGGTATGGAAGAAAAGCTGTCCCAGATGATGGACGAAATGAAGGAAATGCGCCTGGAGGTGGGCAAGCTCCACGACAAGGGAATCCGCGCACGGTGCTCCCAGCTTGCGGACACTGTGGAGGGTAAAGTCCGCCAGACCAAAGTGATGGTTTCCACGGCAAAGGAAAACCTCATTTCATCTGCAAAGCAGATGGTGCAGACCTTCCGGGAAAAAGGGCGCTCTGCCCTGTGCCATGCGGCCCAGGCCCTGCACATCCCCTCAGTTCTTTCCCGGATGGGACGGGGCTTTGCCCATTCGGAAAAAAGCATGGGGCAACTCGCTGTGAGACTGGACTCCATGCGGGAAGAATTGCACCAGGCGGGTGGCCACATCAAAAACGCCGGGCTTGCCCTTACGGGAAAGGAACCCCAGGAAAGCAAGGAATTATCTGCGGATAAGGGTGTGCTTGCCAAGCTGCGGAGCTTTGTGCTGTCTTGCGGCAAGGTGTTTTCGGAAATGGAACGCGACATGGCGCTCACGGTGGAGCGAATCAATGGCGGGCGCTCATCGGTGAAAACCGAACTGCAGGGGTTGAGATCGGCCCAGGCCGGGCAGCGCCGCCAAGCGGCCAGCAAGGAACAGGCACGATAAGTACAGGAGGGTGAAATATGAGTGACAAAGTGAAAAGCAGACTGATGATCGCTGGGGCGGCCTTTTGTGCCGCCCTGTTCCTTTTCTCCGGGGCTATGTTGGCCCGCGAATATCTGGACCAAAAGCAAAGCGCCGAAGCCTTTGACGAGGTGGCCGGGCTGGTCAAGGAAGATGTGGAGTTGCCCGCGCTGGAGCTGGCCGATGACCCGGCCCAGGAGCCGGAAGAACTCACGGCTTTTGAAAAGTATGCGGATGTGTACGCCAAGAACAGCGATTTGGTGGGCTGGATTTCTATTCCCGGCACCCGGATTGATTATCCCGTCATGCAGACCAAGGATAACCCCAACTTCTATCTGAAGCACGCTTTTGATAAGTCGTACAGCAGCTATGGGGTGCCCTATATGCAGGAAAACTGCGACGTCGGCATTTCCGACAATCTGATGCTGTACGGCCATCACATGAACAACGGCAGTATGTTCTCCGATCTGTGCAAGTACGAGAGTGAGGATTTCTACCAGGACCACAAGACCATTCATTTTGATACGCTGGACAGCTTTGGCGAGTATGAGGTAATCGCCGCATTTAAGACGGTGGCCTACTCAGAGCAAGGCTTCAAGTATTACCACTTCGTCCGGGCCGAACAGGAAGAAGATTTTGACGAGTTTATTGCCAAGTGCAAGGAACTGGCGCTCTATGACACGGGCGTGACTGCGGAATACGGCGACCAGCTCATTACCCTTTCCACCTGCGAGTATTCCCGAACCAACGGGCGGATGGTGGTTGTCGCCAAGCTGCTGGAGGAATAAGGGCGGCCCCGCCCGGGGAAGGAGGTGAAGCCCATGGGCAAGGGTATAAAAACAAGAGTTTCTGAGAAAAAAGGCATTAAAGCGATTGATAAAGCGGCGGTTGCTTCTGAACGGATGAAGGAGGCATATATCCGCACCAAGGATAAGGCCGACCACAGCCTGTATGCGGAGGAAAGCTCTCCTGGTGAATATGCGTCCGACCGCCTTTCCGCTGGGGTGGATAACGTCACCCATGAAGCGGTTCACCAGTTTGATAAACAGGGCCGCAGAGGGGTTCAGACGACTAAGGAGAATATCTCCCAGCTCAAGGAGAAAATCCAAAAGCGGAAAGCCGCAGCCGAACAGCCGAAAAAACAAGCGGAGAAACAGGCGGCTCAGCAGGCTGGGCAGCCCGCCACACGCTGGAGTGGCCGTCAGGCAGCCGATACGGTTTCCGAGCCGGCCAAGGCGGTCCGTCAGGAGCGCGGGGCCATCAAGACCCTGGACCGCGGCAAGAAAGGCATTAAGACAGTGGACAGGGGCCGAAAAAACATCAAGCAGGCTTCTTCCACGGCCAAGGGAACCATAAAAACCACCAGCAAATCCATTAAGACGGCGGAAAAGACTGCCAAGGCCAGTATCAAGACCAGCCAACAGGCGGCTAAAGCTGCCCAGCGGACTGCCCAGGCCACGGCGCGGGCGGCCAGGGCTGCAGCTCATGCCGCCCGCATAGCGGCTCGAACTGCGGTAGTTGCGGCAAAGGCAGCGGTCAAGGCTACGGTTGCGGCGGTGAAAGCCATCATTGCAGCCACCAAGGCGCTGATTGCCGCCATCGCTGCCGGGGGCTGGATCGCCGTGCTGGTAATTATTGTAATCTGCCTCATCGGTATGATTATCGGCTCCTGCTTTGGGATTTTCTTTTCCGGCGAGGATTCCGGCACCGGGCAGACCATGCAGACTGCTGTACAGGAGATCAATACAGATTACCAGGAGAACCTGGATGAGATCAAGACGTCCCACAGCTATGATGTGTTGGAGATGTCCGGTTCCCGCGCTGTGTGGAAAGAGGTATTGGCGGTTTACGCCGTCAAAACCACCACCGATTCGGACAACGCCCAGGAAGTGGCCACCATGGATGATGAGAAGATAGAGCTGTTAAAGGACATCTTCTGGCAGATGAATGAGATCTCGTCCAGCACGTCCACCCAGACGGAAACAGTGATTGAAACATCCGATGACGGCAACGGCAATATCGTGGAAACGGAAACCACGGTCACGCAAACCTATCTGTATATCACTGTCAGCCACAAGACTGCGGAGGAAATGGCCAACCAGTTCGGCTTTAACGAGGACCAGCGGGAACAGATGGCGGAACTTTTAGCCGATGAGAACAATTCCCTTTGGTCCCAGGTGCTTTACGGCATTACCGGAGGGGATGGCGAAATCGTCACGGTGGCGCTCTCCCAGGTGGGCAATGTTGGCGGCGAACCGTACTGGAGCTGGTACGGCTTTGGCAGTCGTGTGGAATGGTGCGCCTGCTTTGTAAGCTGGTGCGCCAATGAGTGCGGTTATATCGAAGCCGGCGTGATCCCGAAGTTTGCGGCCTGCGCGTCCCAGGGTGTTCCCTGGTTCCAGGAGCGTGGGCTGTGGCAGGATAACAGCTATGAGCCGCGCCCCGGCGACATCATCTTTTTTGACTGGGATGATGGAGGCCAAGACGGTTCTTCCGACCATGTGGGGATTGTGGAGAAGGTGGAGAATGGCCGCGTCTACACCGTGGAGGGCAACTCTGGCGACTCCGTGCGACAGAACAGCTATCCCGTGGGATACTATGAGATTTACGGGTATGGCACACCTGCCTGTTAACAGCTCCAAAAAAGAAGAAGCCCAGCCGCACAGGCGGCTGGGTACATAATGATAATAACAAAAGCATCGTCCCCTTGACAGCAAGACAAAAATATGCTATTCTGATTTTGGTTTGATAATTAGATTATCTTAAATAAAGCGATTATCAGAGAAGGGAGGAAATATTTTGAGTTACTGTTCCGACTTGACAAGAGAGCGAATTATGGAATGTGCGAAAGTGGAATTCCTAAAAAAAGGCTTTCAGGCAACGCAGCTTAAAGATATTGTTACCGCTGCAAAGGTTACAACAGGTGCAATATATCGACATTTTAAGGATAAAGAAGCGTTGTTTTTTGCCTTAATCGAAGATGTTTACCATTATACATTAGATTTTCTGGATAATGCAGAACCTTACGATAAAGTTGGAATTAGAGAAGCTATTGAAAGGGATTCTGTTGAAGCGTCATATGTTCAGGCAATGACATATGTCAACTATATGTACGAGCATTTGGAGGAATTTCAACTCTTGCTGAAATGCAGCAAAGGTTCTCGCGTCGAAAACTTTATAGAAGAAATTACAATTCAATATACGAAACAGAATGCCCTATTTGTAAAGGCGGCATATGAAGCGGGATATGCGAAATGTCTGCCAAACGATATAGAAATACACATTTTGACGCATGGATATATTACCGCACTATGTGAGTGTGTTTTGCACGATGTTCCTTATAAAAAGGCGGAGGATTATGTAAAAAATATCATAAAATTCCAGCACTATGGCTGGTATGGTGTATTAGGGCTTCCACTAAAATAAGTGGCTTTTGCCATTTATTTTTTGCCAAATAGTTAGTTTTCGCTAACCTATTTAAGGAGGATTTTTCATGAAGAAAAAAACGAAACCTGGAGCAATTCAGCAATTGTTGAGTTATGCAGGAAATAATAAAAAGCAACTATATCTTTCAACCTTTCTTGCAACGCTGGGCGAACTATTCGGGATGGCCCCCTTTATTACAGTGTCATTATTAGTCGCGGAACTATTTAACAAAACAGCTACTATTCAAAATGTATGTATCTTGTTTGCAGTCGCTTTGGGCGGGCAAATATTAAAACTGTGGCTTACATATCAATCCTCTTTTATGTCGCATAAGGCTACATATAAAATATTGAAAAATATCCGTAGCAAAATCGCAGATAAAATGCTTCGGGTTCCAATGGGCGTCATGTTGGATACGCCGAGCGGAAATTTCAAAAATTTAATGGCAGATACAGTTTCAAAATTAGAGGATTCGATGGCTCATTTTATGCCTGAAATAACCTCTAATGTAGTGGCTCCACTATGCTGTATACTACTGGTATTTATTCTTGACTGGCGCATGGGATTAGCTGCATTGATTACAATTCCCCTCGGACTTTTGGGTTACATTGGAATGATGAACGATTATGTGAATAAAAGTACCACTTATATGAAAGCACAAAATGCGATGAACAGTACGCTGGTTGAGTATGTAAATGGTATAGAGGTTATTAAGACATTTAATCAAGGAAGTGCTTCTTATAGTAAATTTACAGGTGCAATTAACTTCTTCCATGACAGTACTCTGGCATGGTGGAAGCAGAGTTGGCTTTGGTCAGCAGTCATTCAGGCTGTAATGCCGACAACATTGTTGGGAACGCTTCCGATTGGCGCATGGCTTTATATGACTGGAACATTACCATTGTCGGATTTTATCACTTGCATTATCCTTCCTATTGGATTTATTGCCCCGCTTATGCGAGTAGGAAAATATTCTGAACAATTTAATATGGTGAAAGCCTGTCTCGATCAAATACGGGATTTTATTGAGAAACCGGAACTGAAACGTCCAGAAAAAAATGTTGCACTGGATGAAACAGCCTATCGCTTTGAAAATGTTTCTTTCGCTTATAACGAGACGGAAGTTCTGAAGAATGTATCCTTTGAAATCAAACCAGGTACTGTTTCAGCAATTGTCGGCCCTTCCGGTTCCGGAAAATCAACGATTGCAAAGCTCATGGCTGGTTTTTGGGACGCCACAAAAGGAAAAGTTATTTTTGGCGGAAAGAATATTAAAGAGATTCCTTTCGCACAGTTGATGGGTGAAGTCAGTTATGTTGCACAGGACAATTTTCTGTTCGATGAAAGTATCCGTGAAAACATCCGGCTCGGAAAACCGGATGCGACAGACGATGAGGTGGTAGCTGCTGCAAAAGCTGCCTGCTGTCATGAGTTTATTATAAAGTTGGAAAACGGATATGATACAAATGCCGGAGACGCAGGAGGAAAACTTTCTGGCGGAGAACGTCAGCGAATTACTATCGCAAGGGCAATCCTAAAAAATGCAAGAGTAATTATTCTTGATGAGGCCACGGCCTATGCTGATCCAGAAAATGAGTATCTCATTCAAAACGCTATCAGTAAACTTGTAAAAGGAAAAACCCTCATCGTAGTAGCTCATCGTCTTGCGACCATCCAGAAGGCTGATCAAATCCTTGTGGTGGAAAATGGAAAGATTGTTGGCTGCGGCAGGCAGGAAGAGCTTTTATCAGAATGCCCACTTTATCAAAGATTATGGAGTGATTATGTGAGTTCAGCAGATCAAGTGGAAGGAGGGACATTTTAATATGTTTTCAATTATAAAAAGGATTTTACGCTTATCTGGGAAATATCGTCCCCGTGTAATTGCCGGACTGATCTTCAATGCTCTGAAATCCTGCTGCGCCGCCTTTGTATTTTTTGCTGTGCTATTGGTAATGTTGAATATCGAACACTTAACAGAGACTGTCATTTTACAGGCATTTGGAATTGTTGCACTTAGTGTTTTGGGCCGCTTTTTGTTTCAGTACCTAAGCGATGTGCTAATGAGTGCGTCTGGATATGAGATTTTCCGGGAAAAGCGTCTTGAGATTGGAAATCAGCTCAAAAGGGCACCAATGGGCTATTTTACAGAAAATAATCTCGGCACCGTACAAACAGTATTGACAACAACAATTTCCGATCTGGAAGGGAATTGTATGCTTGCGCTAACATTTTTGGTAGGAGGTTTTGTACAGGCGCTTGCCATGACGCTAATGTTGGGTATATTTTGCTGGCAGATTGGGTTTTTGGCTTTAACAGGAATTTTAGCGGGAATTCTTGTGCTGGGCCAGATAAAAAAACGGGCCGGCGCGCATACGGAAGATATGCAAAATGCTCAGGAATTGTTGGTGGGAAGTGCATTAGAATACATAAAAGGCATTTCTGTTCTGCGCATATTCGGAAAAGGCAAAGAAGGAAAAGGAAAAGTGGATCAAGCCTTTGAAAATAAGTGTCGCAGCGATATAACGGTCACAATTTCTACTGCCGGAATTATGAAGCTGTATGAAGCCGTATTTAAGATTACAAGTTGCCTGTTATTTTTATTGTCAGCTTTGCTCTATTTGTGGGGAGTTATCACATTGCCCTATTGCCTTTTATTTATCATCTGTGCATTTTTAATGTTCATGGAATTGGAATTGATGAATGACGGGGCCTTTTTGAGTAAAATGCTCGCTACGCAGTTGGATCGGCTGGATTTCATCTCAGATATACCGGTTTTAGATGGAGACGGAAAGGATATTGTCCTGAAATCATATGAGATTGAACTGAAAGATGTTACTTTCGCTTATGACAGCCGCCCGGTTTTAGATGGAATTACCTTGAAAATCCCACAGAACTCTACTTGTGCTATCGTTGGGCCGTCAGGTTCAGGGAAAACAACTTTGTGTAATATGATTGCAAGATTTTGGGACGTAAATTCTGGAAGTATTAAAATTGGAGGACACGATGTAAAAGAATTTACTTGTGATAGCCTTTTATCATATGTAAGTATGGTATTCCAAAAGGTGTATCTGTTTAATGATACGATTGAAAGTAACATCAAATTCGGAAAACCTAACGCGACCCATGCGGAGGTGGTAGAGGCCGCTAAAAGGGCCCGCTGCCATGATTTTATAGAGGCGCTCCCGCAAGGCTATGAAACAATGATAGGAGAAGCAGGCTCCACTTTGTCTGGGGGAGAAAAACAGAGAATTTCAATAGCAAGGGCGATATTGAAAGACGCGCCCATCGTTATTTTGGACGAAGCGACATCCAGCGTAGACCCGGAAAATGAAAAAGCTCTTTTGGACGCAATTTTTGAATTGACGAAAAATAAAACACTAATTTCTATCGCTCACAGGTTGTCTACTGTTCGGACGGCAGATCAAATTATTGTCATTGATCAAGGCCATATTGTTCAAAAGGGAACCCATAAGGAATTAGCAGAAAAAGAAGGGATTTATCGTACTTTTTTGAAGTGCAGGGAGAAATCCATCAGTTGGAAGCTATGAGGTGTGTTGCCATGAAAAAACAATTTCCAATTATATCTTTTGAACATGCCTCTTTTCAGTATGAAGGACAGTCTCAGGAAAGTCTAAAGGATGTAAAGCTTATCATAAAATTGGGAGAATTTCTTGTTATTACTGGGCAGAGCGGATGTGGAAAGACCACATTAACCAGGTGTATCAATAATTTGATTCCCCGCTTTTTTGAAGGCAGATTATCCGGCGAAGTCATTGTATTGGGACGTTCCATAAAAGAATCGGACGCCGGTGAGGCTGGCAAAGAGATTGCTTCAATTTTTCAAGATCCCCGCAGTCAATTTTTTACTACAAACAGTTCCAGCGAAGTTGCGTTTGCCTGCGAAAACTATGGAATTCCACATAAAGAAATCGTTAAACGTGTTAACAGCGCCTTTCAGTCACTGAATATGGAGAACCTAAAAGACAGAGATATTTTTGCCCTGTCCAGTGGAGAAAGGCAAAAAGTTGCTTTTCTCGCAGCGACTACTCTTAATCCACAAATTTATGTTCTGGATGAGCCTTCGGCTAATTTAGACATTCATACAATCTTACAGGTAAGAGAGATTCTTTCTGCTTTGAAAGCCGCTGGACACACGATTATTGTTTCAGAACACAGATTGTTTTACTTATACGGACTCGCAGATCGCTTTTTAATTATGGAGGATGGTCAAATCTGCGAAGAATTAACAGGTGAGGAAATGGCAGAATTATCTGCTGTCCAAATGCACAACAGAAGGCTTCGCCCGTTAAATTTGGATTTAATACAAATAGAAAGGAAAGAATCTATTTGCCGCTCGGAAGTATTTCTCCAAATTAGAAATTTGAGCTTTTCGCATAAAGCCATGCCGGAACTTCTTCACAACATTTCATTAGAAGCCTACAAAGGCGAAACGATTGCCTTGATTGGAGAAAATGGTTGCGGAAAAACAACATTGGGGAAAATCTTGTCTGGCTTGATTCGCTGCCGCCAAGGTGCGTTTTACATTGATGGAAAGAATGTGAAGCAACAAAAATTATCCGACTATGTGTACTTTGTTATGCAGGAGGCAGATCACCAGCTTTATACAGACAGTGTGACGGAGGAATTGAGGTTAGGAAACAAAAGGATTCCAAGCATAGATGAAAAAGTGTCTCAAATTTTGAAAATGCTCCATCTGGAAAACTTCAAAGACTGCCATCCGTATGCTTTATCAGGCGGTCAAAAACAGAGACTGACAATAGGAGCGGCAATGCTTTCGGAAAAACCAATCATCGTTTTGGATGAACCAACAAGCGGGTTAGACTGGGATAATATGTGCGCTGTTGCCAATGCTGTTAATTATATGCGTGAGGCTGGAAAGCTGGTCTTTATTATTACGCATGATCTGGAGTTTATCAGCCTGACCGCCTCGCGCGCTTTGCTTTTGAAGGAAGGGATTATTAAAGATGATTTACAAATGACGGAACAAAACAATTTCAAAATCGTAAAGAATTTTATGGTGGAGGAAGGTGGTGAATAAATTGAGAAAGCATGGAGTATATTACGATTCTCGCATAAAACTTCTGTTGATTCTATTGACATCAGCTTTGGCGTTTGCTTTGGGTGGAGGCTTAACAGGCTTGTTACTCTTTGGCGTCGTTTGCCTGTTTGCTTTGCTAAGTGGACTTTGGAAAACAAGTATCAAAGTTGCAATAGTTTATATAGTTCTGCTTATGTTGGCGCAAGTCCTTCCAATTCATTTATCTTCCGTGATAACATTCTTTTTACTAAGAATTTTGACTATTGCACTTGCTTTGAATATTCTATTTCAGACTACGGAAATATCGGAATTGATAGCAGCGCTTCAGGCAAGTCATATCCCTCAAGCAATTGTGATACCAGTGGCTATCATATTGAGATTTCTTCCATCTTTGAAACAAGATGTGCTTTATATAAAACAAGGGATGAAAACGAGGGGCGTGGGATTGTCTTTTTGGAGAATAGTAAGTCATCCGGCGCAGACATACGAAGGCTTTTTAGTCCCTATACTTATGCGCCTTCTGATGACGGCGACAGAATTATCCGCATCAGCGGAAACGCGAGGCATCAGCTATCCTTGTGAAAAAACTCACTATATATTAGTTGATTTCCGCTTAAGAGATAGTATTTTGTTGATAGGTATGCTTGCTCTTTTTGCGGTTATCATATGGACATCGTTCCAACCAATATCATTTTAAGGAGGATTTATTTCATGCAAACCGAAAACAAAAAAGGATTTCAAGTAAAGGATTTGATCGTCACAGCTCTTTTATCTTTGTGCGCACTTGTTATCTATATCATTTGTGCGTTCCTATCTTTTTCTCCCTACACGATGTTAGTGGTAAGTCCATTGTGGTCATTATTGGCAGCTATTACATATTTCCTTGTAGCAGCTAAGACTAAGAAACCGTGGGCACTGTTCATTTTTTGTGCGGTAACAGGCATTTATGGATTTTATCCGCCCATGATAATTTGCTGCATTATTGCTGGCATTATTTCTGCGTTGATCGCGTGGAAAACAGGTTGCACTAATGGAAAAACACTTACGTTCAGTTATATCATTTATATGGTTTTAGCAGCATTCAGTGGTACATATATTCCCTTCTTGTTTTTCTCAAATCAAACACTTGAGCAGTATGCGGGAATGTTTGGCGAAAGTTATTTGGGAATTTTGCAAACGTTAGTATCACCTGTAACAGCTATCATAATGCTTGTCGTTGTTGCAATTTGCGCCTTTGTTGGCGCGCTCATCGCTAAGAAACTGCTCAAGAAGCATTTCAAAAAAGCAGGTATGGTGTAAATGAAGTAATTATATGTGTCAGAAGGAGGTGTACCATTATGCCCTTAACATCATCTATGGAGGACTATTTAGAGGCAGTTTTAATAGTAGCTAAAAAACAAATTGAGGTGCGCTCTGTTGATATAGCTCGACAATTAAATGTTAGCAAACCAAGCGTCTGGCGGGCAATGACTGTCCTAAAAGATGGTGGTTTCCTTACAATGGATGATCACAGTTTTCTTTTACTCACAGATTTAGGACAAGAAACAGCCAAGAAAATCTATGAGCGTCACTGTTTTTTTACTGAACAGCTTATCGCCGCAGGTATTGACCCCAAGACTGCGGAGGCCGACGCCTGCCGGATTGAACACAACATCAGCGACGAAAGTTTCTCACGGCTGAAAGAGACAGCAACACAGAAACAAGATTAACCTGGATAAATTTTTAATGGCTAACTTATGGGAGGAAAAATGAAGATTAAATAGAAAAGACACGCCGACGGGCTTGCAGAGTAGCAAGTCCTCAGCCATGTCTTGGAAACAAGAGAATGGAGGTGGTTCCCATGCAGCAAACAGAATGGGTTTATTGTCCCGTCTGCGGGAATAAAACCCGTGATCGAATCAGGGAGGATACGGTTTTAATCAATTATCCTCTCTACTGCCCGAAGTGCAAACGAAAGAGCTTGATTCAGGCGAAACAGCTACACATCGTTGTCATCAAAGAGCCAGACGCATAGACGCAGAGCCGATGAACCCGTGAGAATTTCCCACGGACATCGGCTCTTTTTCACTCTTTGGGCTGGCTATCCAAGGCCGCTCTAACTGTCGCCTTGATGATCTGCATAGAACGCTCATCGCAGTTATACAGCATACGGACAAGGCTTTCCATTTCAGAATCCTCAATCTTCTTTTCCGGGAAGAAAATCTGATCGGGTAAAATGGACAGCTCCCGAATCAGCTTGTACAGGATGTCGTAGCTGGGCTTTTTGCCTTCGTTCTCGATACGATATATAAATCTCTCGCCTACTCCGACCTTGGCTGCCAGATCTTCGACCGTAATATCTGCTTTCATGCGGGCATTCTTGATGATCTCGCCAAGCATTTCATGTTCATTCTGCACTTTCAGTTCACCTCTCCTTCTATTTTACGGATTTATGCCAGATTTATAATGGCATAGCAGTTCAAATTTTAGAGAACTGATAGTGCGGATAAAAGTGAACTGACCAGGATCGTATAACTGGCCCTGTCAATAAAAAAAACGAGGTTTTGGCAGGTTGGTTTGTCATGCCCATCCCTCCAGACCACGTTTTGGCCTGGAGGGATATTTCATGCGTTGGTCATCCTTCGCACCGCTGCTTATTAGAAGCAGCGAGTATGATTCTATGTCGTAGGCCGCCTGCTTGACGGTGTACGGTCAAAAAAACTTCCCGTTTTTCAGCGGGATACTATGCCCTTCGCACTGAACCATCATGCCATGATTTATACGAACTAAAAAGAAACGCACTTGCTGTTTGGGGGAATACCCCATTCTGCAGGTGCGTTTTTCAATATAGAGAAACCCCATTTTCACGTTGTAGGGGACCGCCGGCCAGTCTGAATTTCTCGCAATTCAGACTGATCGGAGGGAAAACAGCGTGGACGCTGATAAAAAAAGAATATGGATTCGCGGCCAATTTGTCGAGGTCACGGATGAAGTGTACCGGGCCTATATGCAGGGCGACCGGAAAATGCGCTATTTTGAGAACGATTTGAAAACCGAGCGGTTCGTTCTCGGAAAGGAGGGCCAAGTGGTGCAGATCATCCCCAGCCGCGAAGATTCTTTGGACCGGCTGGTGGATGAAAATGCCCGGCAATTCTCCGATGAGCAGGAAAGCGTGGAGAGCGTGGTGCTCCACAAGCTGGAAGTGGACAGGCTACATACCGCGCTTTCCCTGCTTACCCCAGAAGAACGTGCGCTGATCCAGGCATTATTCTTTGATGAGCGCAAGGAGAGCGAGCTGGCGGTGGAACTCGGCATTTCTCAGCCCGCCGTTTATAAGAGGAAAATGAAAATCCTCAAAAAGCTAAAAATTTTTCTGGAAAAATAAGTTTTAGCGGTTATAGAACCTCTCACCCAACGGCAAATAGGGTGAGAGGTTCTTTTTATGGCCTCATGGCACCTTGAAAACTGCATACCCATTCATCAGGCACATTCCCGCTGCTTTGGCGAAAGCCAAAGCCCAGGTAGCGGCTGCGCAGTGATCTGCCGGGAGAAAACAACGAGACACCACCGAAAAAAGAGATTGTAGGTCTTTGGTTTGTTCTTCCAGGCAAGGAGCGAGAAACAGCAGGCTGCCAGTACCGGGCGGCTCCCGGTACGGCCATAACCAGCAGCGGGGACAATGATACTCCCGTCCAGCCTAACGTCCGAGCGTTGAAGCGGTTTGCCGCCGTGATCCGTCGCAGGCAATGGGGGCGGTTGCGTGAGAACCACGCGAGGGGTGAGATTCCCCGTGGAGCTGGTGAGCCGCCAGCCGTTTGATGACTTCCCGCAGTGTTCCGGGGTGTCGAGGACAAATAGGAACACTTTGAAATACGGGCCGTACAGCAGGACGGGCCAATGAAAACAGGAGGATTGTTTTATCTCTCCCTGGCCTTCATTCTGTTCTGCTGTCCGGCTCTACATAGGCGGCACCTGCCGCCTGCATTTCAAAGGGAGGTCATAGACATGAATAAGACATATCTGCGCGGCGATATGTACTATGCCGATCTGGGCCGGGGAATCGGCTCCGAACAGGAAGGGTATCGCCCTGTCCTTATTATTCAGAACGATACTGGAAACAAGCACAGCCCCACGGTCATTGTGGCAGCCATATCCAGCAAAGTGGACGCCAAGGCCAAGCTGCCCACTCATTACCTTCTCAAAGCAGAGAACGGCCTGGAGCTGCCTTCTCTGGTGCTGATGGAGCAGCTCCGCACCATTGATAAAAGACGGCTGGAAACGTACATCGGACATCTGGAGGAACAGCATATCCGCCGGCTCAACCGCGCTCTGGCAGTCAGCGTGGGATTGATTGAAGAAACGCCGAAAAATTTAATCATGTGCCTTTGTCCGGCCTGTGCCAATAACTTCTACGGCACAGGCTCTTATTATTTGCGCCGGGTCCACCCTGGCCGGGTGGAAAAGGACATCTGCACCTACTGCGGCCAGCGGCCCGGTTTTGATTATGAAGCAGTAAAAAAGAAGGAAAGGAAGTGAAGATTGGATATGGAAAAGCTGATTACTCGTAAGGAGGCGGCAAAACTGTTGGGAATCAGCCTTGCCACCTTGGATGAAGCCAGAAACAGCGGTTTGATTTCCTATATTCAATATGTACCGAATGGGTGCGTATATTTCACTTCTGCCTACCTTCAGGAATATGTTGCTAAATGCACCTATCGGGCAAAACCTGTGGAAAAGAAAGCAACCTACCGAAATGTGCGAGGAAACAAATCGCACCTTTGAGCAAATCGTGCGGTTTTGGTAAAACAAAGATACAACACCGATTGCATTTGGAGGTAGAAAAATGGCAGCAAAAAGAAAACGAATTCCCAGGTACAGCAAAGTCCAGATAAATGGGCATGAGTATTACAAAACAGATATTGAGGACGCAGATGGCAAACGGGTGATTCTTTACGGAAAAACCCGCGAGGAAGTTTACGACAAGGAAATGGCGGCTCTTGAGCAAATCGACAACGCCACATTCCGGCGTAAATCCCCCACGGTCGCCGAGTATTGTGAAAAGTGGCTTCTGATGCAGTCCGTCCATATCCGTGCCACCACATTGATTGATTATACATCCAAGGTGCGGCGGCATATTATCAAGGAGCTGGGTGAGAAACGAATGGCCGATGTAACCCTGGATGACATCCAGGTTGCCCTTGTGCCAGTCTCTAAAAAGTCGGCTTCAGTATATAAGTCCGTGGTAATCCTCTACAAGTCTATTTTCCGGGCGGCCAAGGAGAGCCATGTGATTGATACAAACCCGACGATATACCTTGAGGCAAAAGGCGGAGGCGTTCCGCAGGAGGAGCGGCAGGCTTTGACGGATGAACAGGTAGAACGGCTTTTGGACGCCATTCGTGGGTTGCCGCCCTATGTATTTGTGATGATTGGCCTGTATGCCGGGCTGCGGCGGGAAGAAATCCTTGCTCTGCAATGGGATTCGGTATATCTGGATACAGATGCGCCGTATTTGACGGTCCGGCGGGCGTGGCACACGGAACATAATAGGCCGGTCATTCTCACAGAGTTAAAAACGAAGGCTGCGGAGCGGAATATCCCTCTCCCGGATCGTTTGGCAGAGTGCTTGAAAGCGGCAAAGAAAAAATCGACATCAGACTATGTAATTGCCAACCAGGATGGAGAGCCGTTGTCTTATACGCAGTTTAAGCGGCTTTGGCAGTATATCGTGACACGGACAGCAAAACCGAGGATAGCTCGCAAACTTGTGGACGGGAAATATGTGAAGTATATGCTTTACCCGAAGCTGGGTGAAAAAGCACGGAACAATGGTCATGTGGTATATAGCTTGGATTTTGAGGTTACGCCACACATGCTTCGTCATACCTACATCACAAATTTGATTCATGCTTCGGTAGACCCGAAAACAGTTCAATACTTGGCTGGCCATGAGAGCAGTAAGATCACGATGGACATTTATGCGAAGGTAAAGTACAACAAGCCGGAGCAACTGGCAGGAGTTTTAAGCGGAGCCTTTGCAGAATGGGATGGCGGTGAATACGAAGCGGCACAATAATTTGACGGAAAACGTACAAAGGGCGGAGAGTGTTCCCCGCCCTTTGCGTTTCCCAGAATCGCACCTTTGATAGAGCCATGATTTTTCAGTATAAAGAAGGTATCGGCGCTGAAATACATATTAAATAGGAAGGAACTGAAATCATGGCGAAAAAACAAGAAAATGTTCCCTGGTATGGCACTGCCATGCGGAGGGGGATTCAATATTACAGGACTCGGATCACCGATGCCGATGGAAAAAGGGTGGACTTGTATGCTGAAACCTGCGAGGAACTCCAGTTAAAGGAGATGGAGGCTCGACGCCAGGTAGAGGAGGCGGTTTTCCGCAGAAAACATCCAACGGTGGCAGAGTATTGCGAGAAGTGGTTGCTCATGCAGTCGGCAAAGGTATCTTCCGGCACGTTGAGAGGATATACCCAGACCATGAACAACTATATTGTCAAACCTTTAGGCGATATGTATCTTGAGGATGTGACTGCAGACGATATTCGGCTTGCGATGATTCCATTGGCTTCAAAATCTGCTGGATTGTATAGTAAGGTAAATATGCTCCTGAAATGTGTCTTTTATTCGGCAGAGCGAAGCCAGTTACTTGAATATAATCCCTGTGAGGGACTCTCGGCCAAAGGGGGAAAACCGGGGAAAAAGATAAATGCCTTGACGGATGAGCAAGTGAAGCTGCTTTTAGATACTGTCCGAGGACTTCCACCCTATACCTTTATAATGATCGCTTTATATTCCGGTCTGCGGCGCGAAGAAATTTTGGGACTGCAATGGGACTGCGTATTTCTGGATGTTCCTACGCCGTACATCTCTGTACGGAGAGCATGGCGCTCAGAAAATAACAGGCCGGTGATTTCCACAACGCTGAAAACGAAGGCGGCTCGGAGAGATATTCCGATCCCAAAGTGTTTGACAGACTGCCTGCGGGAAGTGAAAGAGAAAACCGAATCGGAATATGTGGTTGCTGACAGAAATGGAAATCCTCTTTCATCTTCGCAGTTTCAGCGGGTATGGAAATATGTAACCGTTCGCTCTACGAAACCCCATAACTATTATAAGTATGTAAATGGCCAGTGCGTGAAGTGTACGGTAACGCCTACCCCTGGCAGTCATCAGAAAAATAACCCGAAGTTAGTGTATGCCATTGACTTTGATGTAACCCCACATCAACTTCGTCACACCTATATTACTAACCTGCTGTATGCAGGCATTGACCCAAAAACTGTTCAATATCTTGCCGGGCATGAAAACAGTAAGACGACTATGGACATTTACGCGCAGGTGAAGTATAATAAACCGGAGGAACTTCTGAGTGTTGTAAATGCTGCATTTGCTCCATCTGTTGGTGTCTAAAATGCCCCCATTTTTATGATTAAATACTGGGGCAACATTTGAGGGCAGAGGCCAAAAAGCCCATAAAATCAAGGAAAACCGGCGCTAAACTGTACGCCAATACGGTCTGAAAGCGGCACGTCGTGCTCCTCAGTTCTCAAAGAGATAGAAAGCACTTGTTTTCTATGCTCACGTACACTTACGTGTGCTCACAAAAGCCCCATTTTTATGGGGTTTTTTGTTGTTTGCATGAGTGTGTGTGCGTGATATGGAGGTTCTAGTTAGATAGCATGCCTGCGCAGAGTTTTTGCGTATCCTGTGGTATAAGATTCAATTATGCAGTAGCCTCATCATTAGCTCGTTCCATCTTAAAAAACGCAGTTGCTAATCATCACAAATCAAGGAATACCTTTAAACGAAGAATAGCATAAAATATCATGCATAAAAATAAGAATACTGCTAAACTATTCCTATAAGAAAGTTCTGAAAAGGAAGGGATTCTATGAAGTATACAAAAGCAACAGCACGCACCTTATATCTAACCGGTTCAAGCTATGAAATCGGATTTCGTCTTGGAGACGTAATTTCTAAAGACACTGTTTGGCGGAGAAAGTGTGTATCTCACAATAACAAAATGAATCAGAATAGATTAGAAAAAATAAATAGTCTATTGGATATCTGGTGTCCGGGATTATGTGATGAATTGAAAGGAATTGCAGATGCACTTCATGTTGAGCCCAAGGATTTATATTTCTATCATATGACACATCTGGTACCGAATTGTTCACAAATCGCGGTATGTTTCTCAATCACAAAGGAAAAAAAGCCTCTACTTGCACGCAATTTTGAGTTCTCCGATGAAATTGAGGATTTCACTTTGATAAAAACCTCTGTTACGGGAAAATACACGCATATGGGAACCTCTATTCTGGCCGCCGGGCGAGATGATGGCATAAATGAATATGGTCTTGCTGTCACCATGACCTCCTGTGGTATGCCAGTTGTGGATTTGCCATATATGAAAACGCCCTGTATAGAGGGACTGCAATACTGGATTGTTGTTAGAGCTCTTTTGGAAAACTGCCGTAATGTGCAGGAAGCATTATCGTATATAAAGGATATGCCAATTGCCTTTCACATGAATATGATTATTTTTGACAAGGAAGAACATGCCGCTCTGATTCAAACCTATGCGGGTATGAAGGCGATTCGCTGCATCACGACTGAGGAAGCACTGCTATTCACAACAAATCATGCGGTTTTAGACGATTATAAGCATTTGGAATCTGGTGCCTTTAAGCACAGCGTGCGACGGTATCAATATATCGAAGGGAAATTATCCAATAAAACGGATATCACACGAAATACCTTAAAGGAAATGCTGTTATCCGATTATCCTGAGGGGTTGTGCTTTCATCACTACAGGGAAAGCTTTGGCACAACTAAAAGTATGATCTTGTCCCCTTTTGACAATACTATTGAATTATGCTGGGGTGGTCTTGCAAGAAATACTTGGAGATGCTATTCTTTAGATGATATACAGGAGGAGCAAAGGGACATTGCTCTTGCTGTTGAAACAGATTAGAAGGATATATTTGAATGGATTCCTCTGTAAAGGAGCAGCTTATGGACTATAAAAAAGTGCTGGAGCAGGCAGTGATTTATATAGAGCAGCATTTAAATGAAGCGTTGAGTGTAGAAGAGGTCTCTAAGGTTACCGGTTATTCCTATTATCATTTGAATCGTCAGTTTATTGCGGTATTAGGAGAAAGTATAGGAAATTATATTAAGAAGCGCAGATTGGCAAATGCTGCGCAAAAGCTTCTTTACACAGATGAAAAGATTATTACGATTGCGCTTGATAATAATTTTGAATCAGCTGAAGCTTTCAGCCGTGCATTTAAAAGTGTATATAAAGTGAATCCATCAACATATCGAAGCAATCGTATTCATACATTTGCCTCAGGAAAGCAGCGTCTGAATGATGAAAAAATAACACATCTGATGGAGCATATAAATGTTCATCCAAAATTTGTTGAGCTTCCTGAAATTGAAATTGCAGGTATCCGTAACGAAGTATCACTGCATCAGGATGAGCTGAAGGAGCATTGGGAAGCATTTTACAAGCTGCTTCCGGAGCAATACAGAAATCGCAGAAGATTTGGCGTTTATGAATCCTGTGACAATCTGACCCATTACATGATTCATGAGGATATGCAGTTTCATGAGGTATTGGGGTTCGAGATGAATGCCGCAGATATGATTTCGGACACTTTTGTGCGCCGTAAGATTCAAAAAGGACGTTATGCAGTATTTACCCATCATGGTGGTTTACAAACGCTGTCACAGACAATTAATTATATCTGGGGAACATGGATTCTTTCAACAAAAGAGGTGCTTGCTTCCAGAGATTCTTTTGAGCTGTATGATGAGCGGTTTCACGGTTATGCTGATGCGGATACAGAAATCGATATTTATGTGGCGATACAATGAAAGCAGTTATATAGGGGAATGGATTCACACATATAAAAATGTGCTTTTCGCATATGCCTGTCTGTGAATGGTGTGGTAATTATAAGAAGGGAGGACTCTTATGCTTTACAAAGCGACTTATTTTTCGCCCGTTGGAAAAATAACATTGGCTTCAGATGGTGATAACATAATCGGTTTATGGTTAGAGGGTCAGAAATATTATGGCGGCACACTGACTGAAAAATGCATCACGAGGGAGAATATTCCTGTTTTCCTATCCGCTAAAGCTTGGCTGGATAAATACTTTGCGGGTGAAAGACCTTTGATTGAGAATCTTCCGCTTTTACCAAAAGGTGGAGAATTTCGACAGAATGTGTGGAAGCTTTTATGTCAGATTCCGTACGGAGAGGTGGTGACCTATGGGGATATTGCAAGAAAAATGGCAGTTGTCACAGGTCAGCCGAAGATGTCTGCACAGGCAGTCGGCGGTGCTGTTGGTCATAACCCGATATCCATTATCATCCCATGTCATCGTGTAGTTGGCACAAACGGCAGCTTAACTGGCTATGCAGGAGGAATTGATGTGAAAATCAAATTGCTTACACTGGAGGGGGCAGATATGAAGAGGCTGTTTATTCCGAAAAAAGGTACAGCTCTGTGATTGACAGATTTCCTCTGGAGACTGCGAAATGACAGTGTATCTGGATTATATACTACCAATGCTGTATGCCCTTATAGAACTTACAGTAGGTTCACCTAAAGTAATTGCTTTGGAGAGATAATCTATGCTATGGTCTAACTGGCTGCTACTGCTTTAAGCCGACACACATGTGTTTATGTATGCGTAAGGTTCAGAAAAGCTTTCTGTATACGGATGAGGTGATGACGGATACAATCAAGCATTTATTAAAGCTATTGTTATATTGGGAGTAAGCTTACAAGCATGCTGTATACATGAATTGTAGAAACAATATGTGGCTTTATGAGTAGTGCAGTAGAAATACAGACGCCTGCATATTTGAGTTTTCAGAGCAGAAAAAAAAGGATTATATACGGTCTCATTAATGATTCGCATATAGTCCTTTTCGTTTATTTTTCGCTTTGCGGATAATAGCATTTTAAGAAAGCTTCCTTGAATTCCGCAAACCGATCCTCCAGAATTGCCTGTCTTGTATTCTCTGTAAGGCGAATAATAAAGCGTAGATTATGCAGAGTAGCAAGGTTGAAATATTTGTGCTTACCCTCTGTGCTTCCGGATTTCCACAATGCACGAAGCTCTCCGCGCGTCCATCCGGCTTGACAGGTTGGGCAGTCACAGTTCTCATCCAGCAGAAGCGGACTGTCTGTAAACTTTGACAGCTTGATAGGGCCATGCTTTGTATACAGCTTTCCATGCCTTGCTTCACGGGTTGGCGCAACACAATCAAAGGTATCTGCACCCATTTCTGTACCAATCAGAATATCGTCAGGATGGGAAAGACCAAGCAGATGCCGCGGCTTGGTTTCCGGAAGCTCTTCACAGCACCAGCGCAATATGTCACCAAGGCTTTCCTTTAGAAAAGCACCGCCGAGACCATAACCATCAAAATCCATTTCAGCAAATCTTTTAGCGGTTGAGCGGCGCAGGTCCTCCCAGCGTCCACCCTGTAGAACACCATAAAGTGACTGATGATATCCAAGATCATCACAGTGCTTTTTGTGTTCATTTATACTACGGATTGCCCAGCGCTCTGTACGGGCCAAAGCCTCAACATTATATTCATAACTGTCCGCAAGGGATGTCAGCTCATCATAGGCCATATGAATATCAGCACCGATTCGGCATTGGATTTGCATGGATTCCTCAGGTCCGATAAAATCCTCCTGATCTGTAAACGGGTCATGGAATCTGACACCATCCTCTGTAACATGTGCAAGTCGATCTTTGGGATCTGTGTTTATGACATCATTTTCCCGCTTCATACTGACTACTTTTCCCATACCGGATCCCAGAGACATAACCTGAAAACCTCCGGAATCTGTCAGTGTAGGTCCGTTCCAGCCGGACCATGACGCAAGTCCGCCGTTTTCAGCAATTTCAAAGGAGGCATTACGCAAGTGGTATCCGTTACTCAGCATAGCCTGCGCCTGTATCAGGTACAAATCCTCCATAGATACAAATTTCACTTCACCCTTTGTACCAACACTCATAAATGCCGGTGTCTTGATATCCCCATGGGGTGTATGAATAATACCGGCACGGCCAAGCTTGCCTGGTATCCGCTTTATTATTTCAAAGCTGAATGTATTGTTATTTTTATAGTTTGTCATCTGTTATCTTACCTCTTAATAAGTTTGCTATGAATGCTTCTATCGGTGAGAATACAATTTCAAAGCCGATTCCCAGAACATAGGCGAATACTGCCTGTGCAAGAAACTCCTGAAAAGTAAGGACGCCGATAAATGCAATTGTCTCAAATATGACACAATCAATAATATGCGCAAAGGCTGAAGAGCCCAGCGCACGCGCGATAAAGCTGGAAGCGAAAAATCCGTTTCCGTTTTTTAATCTTGTGAATATATAATTGTTCAGGAAATTTGAACAAACATATGCTGTCAGCGAACCGATAATAATGCGGGGAGTAAATCCCAAAACACTTGCCATAGCAGCTTGCATTGTCCATCCTTCATAAGGAGGAAGCGCGATTACTATATAAAACACGATAATCGCAAGCATATTAATAAAGAAACCAGCTAGAATAATATTTTTGGCAATCTTTTTTCCATAAAATTCAACAATCAAATCTCCGATAATATAAGTGATCGGAAATACTACGACACCTCCATCAACTGCAATACCAAAAAAATTCCATAGCTTTACTGCTGCTAAATTTGAAATTAACAGCGTACTCGCAGAAATCGTTGCGAAATAGATTAAAAGCCTGAGTTTAAAATTTGACATGGAAGTATTATAACATAATTTTTTTAGAATGCGAACTATTGAATACAGATCGATACGGTTAGATTACTATCGTTTTATGTTAGTGATGTAGAATTAGAATTAAAAAAATGAAAGGACCTTACAGGGATGCTATCTGTGGAAGTTCGCAGGAGCACGTAAGTTTTCATGCCAATGTGTGTGTTCTCATTACAACGGTTAATTTATATGCAGAACAATGACTTTGGCCTTATTTGAAAAGTGGCGGGTTCTATATATGGTGAGGTATTCTTATAGAAGAAGCCTGACAGAATAATTAGATTTTTAAACTTGGAAAATGACATTCGCAAAGGAAGCATGTATAATGAAGGTATACATAGGAAAGAGGGTATTGTTATGAAACAAGAATTGATGAATGCTATCACAGAAAAAACAAAGGAGCTTATGAATTCTGTTACTTGCAGTGCAGAAGCAAGGGCTGCGGCTCAGACATGGCTTGATGCGGTAGGCACACAGCGCATTGAGGAGGTAACTCAGGCGTATATGAAAGAACTGGAGGAAGATATTGTCACTATTCAGGATTTGATTGCGCTGGCAGAATCAAATCAGGGAAAGCAGATATTTGGTGAAGAGAAGGCAGTTCAGGTAGCGGAGCATGCAAAGGAAATCAAACAGCAGGGAGCGCTATACTGCGATTGTCCTGCATGTACAGCGGCTGCCTATATTCTGGAGAAAAAGGATGAGCTTCTCAAAGCAGTGAGAGATAAGTAAAGAGCAGCAATTTGATTTGTCTGAAACCATAAGTAGGGCAGGAAAAAGGTTTCTGATCTATTGAAAACACAATAGAACAGGAACCTTTTCCTGTGTGAAAGATTCTGACTTTTTCATCCTTTTTCATAATTGCTGAATAAGTAAAATGAAAATTCTGAAGCCGGTGAAATAAATTGATGAAAGACTGTCACAATAAAAGAAATTTACCGTCTAATAAGATGTAGGAAAATAAGGAGGATGTATGGACAAATTTTTTATAACCTGTATGTTAGGTATTGCAGTCGGGGCAGTAGATATTCTGCCCATGGTGAAAATGAAGCTGGATAAGTATTCAATAGCATCGGCATTTGTATTTTATTTCACCTTGCCGTTTATCATATTGAATACAGAGTTGTTTCATGTGGTATGGTGGATAAAGGGAGGGCTGATTGGCGGAATACTGGCTCTTCCCATGATTATCATCGTATCCAAGGAGGACAAGAAATCTGGACTACCCATGCTGATTATGTCAACCATGCTGGGTGAGGTTATCGCGATTTTGGCACACCTGTTTTCATTGTAAATTTATTTACTGTATAAATACTCCCGGACTGCTGTCAACATGCACAGTGTCCGGGAGTTTTATAATAGCAATGAATTTGGTAAAGCTACTGTATCTGTAAAATACTGAAGACACCAGATGGAGAGTTTGCAAGCAGTGAAGATGTATATAGGAAAGAGACCTGAACATCTGCACTAATCAGCGTATTTACAAGAAATGTTCCGCTGACACTTACTGTTGGTGCCGTTAATGTAGCGTTGGCGCTTGTCGCAAAGCCTGTTTGGGAAACACCGTTTAGCTGAGGTGTAACACCGATTGCACCTGCTACAGTTACAGATGCTTTTACCAAAAAAGAAACCTGATAGACATGTCCGGCACTCAGATTGATTGCAGTTGTACTTGCTGCTGAAATAGTTGTTCCGTTGATAAATGCAGTAGAAAATGTAATGAGAGAGTTGCTGGATATGGACGATGCATTGACAGAAAATTGTCCATTTTGCGCTGTTGCGGTCGCCCCCGTGCTACCGGTTGCTCCTGTTGGTCCGGCAATTCCATTGGCTCCGGTTACACCGGTATTACCCTGTGGTCCGGTTGCGCCTGTGACTCCGTTAGTACCAGTTGCCCCGGTATTACCGATAGAGCCTGTAGCTCCCGTTGGACCAGTCGGTCCCGTGCTTCCATTGGCTCCTGTATTACCGGTCGCTCCTGTGGCACCCAGTATGCCGGAAAGTCCTGTAGCTCCCGTGCTGCCGGTTGCACCTGTCGGTCCTGTGATGCCGTTCGCGCCTGTGCTGCCTGTGGCCCCGGTAGGACCTGTAGCTCCGTCTGCGCCTGTTATACCACTTATCCCGGTCGCTCCGGTTATTCCAGTTGCTCCGGTTGAACCTGTGGGCCCGATGGGACCTGTAGATCCCTGTATGCCATCAGCTCCTGTATTGCCGGTCGCTCCGGTTGCTCCAGTATTTCCATCATTGCCAGTCGCTCCGGTATTTCCCGTAGGACCTGTATCCCCGGTGGCACCCGTAACTCCGGTATTGCCAGCAGGACCTGTCGGTCCTGCTTCTCCGTTTTGTCCGGTTGCTCCAATCGGTCCTGTAACACCAATGGCCCCAGTAGGACCTGTATTGCCGGTTGCCCCTGTGGGCCCGCTAACGCCATCCGCGCCCGTTGCGCCTGTCGCGCCTGTGCTGCCTGCTGCCCCGGTTTCTCCGGTTGCACCTGTCGCTCCATCACTTCCAGTCGGTCCTGTGTTTCCGGTTGCACCTGTAGGTCCGCTCGCTCCTGGTAAACCAGGTTCACCACTTGCCCCTGTAGCCCCCGTTGCTCCATTCTCTCCCGTAGCTCCGGTAGCTCCCTGTATACCGGTATTTCCAGTTGCTCCTGTTGGCCCTGTATTGCCTCTGGAACCTGTTGGTCCTGCTGTTCCGTTCGCGCCAGTAGGCCCCGTCGCACCGCTGATTCCTGTCGCTCCTGTTAACCCTGTCGCACCGGTTGTGCCTTTCGGTCCTGTTTCGCCCGTTGCACCATTTGGTCCTGTTGCACCTCGTGCTCCGGTAGGACCTGTACTTCCATTAGCACCAGTAGGCCCCGTCGCACCACTGATACCTGTAGCGCCGTTTGCTCCTGTGCTTCCTGTAATACCTCGCGGACCTGTCGGTCCAGTGGGACCTGTAGGCCCGGTAGGACCTGTAATCCCAGTATCCTCCAGCATCTTCAGTATATTCTTCACCTCCAGTCTATGTTATGTCGCTTTTCTTAAGTATTATAGGTATTCTGCTTGGTTACCAAGAGGTTTCTCCATGCTTATGGTTGTTTGAATGTATTCAATGCAAAAGGGGATTCTGAAAAAGAAGGTTGTTTTCTCTATTTTACCGTGTTTGACGCTTGCTCTTGCTTTGTACATTCGAAAGGCTATTGCTGTGTTACTTCATAACAGGATTTTCTTAAATAGTGTGCAGTTATAGTGTCAGCCTGTTCAAGCATTTGCTTTGGTGTCCCCATGAAAACAACCTCTCCACCTGCAGTACCGCCATCCGGTCCGATATCTATGATATAATCTGCCTGCTTCATCACATCCAGATTATGCTCGATAATGATAACTGTATTACCTCGTTCTACAAAGCCTTCCAGCAGTTTCATGATACTTTTGATATCGGATGCATGAAGACCAGTAGTTGGCTCATCCAGTATAAAAATATTTCCTTTATTTTTAAGATGCTTTGCAAGCTTAATTCTCTGACGCTCACCACCGGAAAGTGTTGAAAGTGGTTGTCCGAGTGACAGATAGGATAAACCTACCTCGTGCAGGGTGCGCAGTTTTCTGAAAATCTTTGGCTTGTCATTGAAGAATTCCAATGCATCTTCAACGGTTAATTCCATAATGTCGGCTATGTTATGTCCACGGTACTCATAAGATAATGCCTCCTCGCTGTAGCGTTTTCCTTCGCACATTTCGCATACGGTTGTTACAGGGTCCATAAATACGAGCTCTGTAACAACAATTCCCTTTCCATGGCAATGCGGACATGCTCCTTTGCTGTTGAAGGAAAACATACCGACATCAATGTGATGTTCATTTGCCATCAGCTTTCTGATATCATTACTGAAATCCAGGAAGGTTGCCGGTGTAGACCGGCCGGTTGCAGTTATTGGCGTCTGATCCACGAGGACTACACGGTCTTCGTATTGCTTTGCAAAGACATCACGGATAAGAGAGCTTTTTCCTGAACCTGCCACGCCGCTCACCACTGTAAGAATATGCAGAGGAATATCCACAGAGACATGCTTCAGATTGTGTAGTGATGCGTTATTTATGGAAAGATATTCAGTTGGGATTCTGGGCTGATTTTTTATCCTGATTTGCTCACGCATTGCATGACCGGTTCGTGTATCTGAACATAAAAGCTGCTCATAGCTTCCCTGAAACATAATCCTCCCGCCATTTCTTCCTGCCAGTGGGCCTACATCTATTATTTCATCTGCTATTCTGATGACATCCTTATCGTGTTCTACTACCAGAACTGTATTTCCTCTATCTCTCAGCTTGCGAAGCAAATCTGTCATTCTGTATACATCTCTTGGATGCATGCCTGTGCTTGGTTCATCAAATATATAGGTTAAACCTGTCAAGGAGCTCCCCATATAACGGACCAGCTTCAGTCTCTGTGCTTCACCCCCTGATAGTGTGGAGGATTCTCTGTTCATGCTCAGATACGGAAGCCCGATATCAATCATACGGCTCAGAGATGCTGTTAGAGCCTCTATGATTGTGGTTACTCTTGCATCCTTTATTCCACTGATAACATCCCGTAACTTCAGAAACTCCATGTTACAAAGATTAGCAATTGTAAATCCGTTGATTTTACAGGACAAAGCATGCTCATTTAATCGCTTACCATGACAAAGTGGGCATTCTTTTTCCTGTATCATCTCTTCTAAACGTTTTTTTGAAACCTCAGAGGAGCCCGAATGGTCCCGGTTGATAAGAAGTCTTGAAAAATGATTGTGAATACCTTCAACACGTTTATTCAACCGTTTGTCTCCACGTTTGTAGGCTCCGTATAAAAGAAGATTGTATTCCTGTTCGCTATAATTTTTAAGCGGCTTTTCAAGATCAAACAAACCGGATTCTGTGTACTGTCGATAATACCAGTTACCAGGATGGAAGGCAGGAAGATCGACCATTCCCTCCTTCCATGATTTCTCGGGATCTAGTGCTTTACATATATCCAGTTCAATAACTTTTCCAAGCCCTGAGCACTCCGGACACATTCCACTTGGATCGTTGAAGGAGAAACAGGAGGCGCTTCCTATATAGGGGGAGCCTATTCGCGAGAATAGCAGTCGCATAGCAGAGTAAAGATCACTGATGGTGCCAACGGTTGATCTGGCATTCCCCTGTAGTCTGCTTTGATCGATAATAACTGAGGCACTCAAATGATCGATGTGATCTACTTTAGGCTTTTCGAATTTAGGAAGGCGTCCTCGTATGAAAGCAGTATAAGTCTCGTTCATCTGGCGTTGACTCTCTGCAGCAATTGTATCAAATACAATGCTGGATTTTCCAGAGCCGGATACTCCCGTGAATACAACAATTTTGTCTTTAGGTATGGTAAGAGATACATGCTTCAGGTTATTTTGATTCAGTCCTCGAATCACTATGCTGTCTTGTTTTTTCATTTATAACTCCTTTGCTAGTTCATGATAAATATCAATACTCATTATATAGTCTCCCCTAATGGTAGAGTCAATAGGGTTATTCTGTTTTTGAAGCAGATAACATCTTATAGCATGATTTCATATAGCTGTGCCTTCTCGTAATTTTAAGACGATATCATCTGTAGCTTGATGATTTTACTATGAGACAAATTGCTTAACCGTATTACATTGATGTTCATTTACGGATAATGACAAATGAAGATGCAAGACATCATTTACATATTGCTTTTATATGAAACTGTCTGATTTTTATAATGAGACTGGAATACCTGTTCGATCAGCATGTCTTGTGAAAACAGATAGGGCCAATGTTTTTACAGAAGATTCATTGACTTTGTGAAAACGCTATCTTACAATATATAAAGAAATGAATTGCCATAGAAAAGGATGGTGGTAACATGGCAAAGGTTTTAATTAGCCCTGGAAAATATGTACAGGGTGCTGGTGAAATGAAAAAACTGGGAGTATACGCAGAAGGGTATGGAACGAAAGCACTGATTTTGATCAGTGAGGGCGGATATCGCAGAATTGGAAAGGATATTGAAAACAGCTTTGCTGGAACAGGCTGTACGTTTATTTTTGATTATTTTCATGGAGAATGTTCAAAACATGAAATAGAGCGGTTACGTGGAGTTATGAAGAAAAACACATGTAATCTTGTGATAGGTATCGGTGGAGGAAAAATCTTTGATACAGCCAAGGCGGTTGCACATTATGAAAAAACTGCTGTTTTGATTTGTCCAACCATAGCGTCAACAGATGCTCCATGCAGTGCACTTTCCGTAATCTATACAGATGAAGGGGTTTTTGAAGAATATCTCTTTTTACCTGCTAATCCGAATCTGGTCCTGATGGATACAGATATCATTGCAAAATCTCCTGTAAGACTTACTGTAGCTGGGATGGGGGATGCTCTTGCAACCTATTTTGAAGCGCGGGCATGTGAGCAGAGTGATGCGGTGAGCTGCGCAGGCGGTAAGGTTACCGGAGCTGCTATGGCACTTGCAAAGCTGTGCTTTGAAACTTTAATGGAGGAAGGTGTGAAGGCGAAGCTTGCTTTGGAAGCAGGCGTGTGTACTCCTGCTGTTGAAAAGATTATAGAGGCTAATACGTTGCTTAGCGGCATTGGCTTCGAGAGCGCTGGTCTTGCAGGAGCTCATGCGATTCATAATGGTCTGACTGTATTGGAGGAATGCCACCATATGTATCATGGCGAGAAGGTTGCATTTGGCACCATTGCACAGCTGGTTTTAGAAAATGTTGAAACTGCTGAGCTGCAGGAAATCATAGAATTCTGTATTGAGCTTGGATTACCTGTTACACTGGAGGAGCTTGGTGCTGCTGAAATCACAAAAGAGAAAATAATGGCAGTAGCGAAGGCAGCATGTGCGGAAAATGATACACTGCATAATATGCCGTTTGAGGTCACTCCGGATAAGGTGTATGCGGCTATTATCGCGGCAGATGCTTATGGACATTATTTCCTTAATGAAAGCTGATACACACCAAGTGAATGTGTGAATTACATTACTGATTATAGCAAACAGATAGAGTGGATGATGACGCCATTCTGTCTGTTTTTGCTTTTCTGTATATTCAGAAACGACATTCTGAAGTGCAGCTGTAGCAAATCGCTGGCATTGTAATGCACTCTTTTCCATTATGAGGCAGCTATTGGATAAACATATCTCTTGTATAATTGATTATCAAAAGGGCATACTCCTGTTACAGAATGATAGTATTATGTTATGCTGATGCAAAGGAGAAGAGATACTATGAGAAATGTAACGTTGTTTATAGCGATGAGTCTTGATGGATATATAGCAAAAAAGGATGGATCTGTTGACTGGCTGCAGGGACAGGAAACTGAACAGGATGATATGGTGTCTTATCAGGAATTCATACAGGATGTGGATACCGTGATAATGGGCTGGAATACCTATCATCAAATAATTACGGAGCTTTCACCAGAACGTTGGCTTTATGAACATTTAGATAGCTATATATTTACACATAGGAAATTGATCGGTAAGGAAAATATCCATTTCATTCAGGGAGACATATGTGAAAGTATACTGCATATGAAAAGGCAGGAGGGAAAAGATATTTGGATATGCGGTGGTGCAGATATTATTCAGCCCTTAATTGAACAGAATATAATTGATACTTATCATATCTCTGTGATTCCGATTATATTAGGCAGCGGTATACCATTATTTCAAGGGCGAAAAACAATTTTGAAATTAAAGCTTGCTGCCTCTAAATCGTATAACGGCATTACCGATTTGATATATAAACGAAGATAAGGCAGAAAAAACCACACTGCCTCGAATGCATTGAAATACTTTTCAATCAGGCGATATCAGAGCGGCTGTAAAGAACTTTTCCAATAATTTTTACAGGGAGATCTCTCACTTCCTCCTGCGTAAAGTAGCGGGCAGGCACTGTGGGATTGGCTGCCTCCAGAATGAGGAAAGGTTCTTTTTTTATAATGCGTTTTACGGTCACCTCTGTATTTCCAATCAGGATAACAGCGATAGTACCACTTTTTACATCATCACACTGCTTTACATAGATAAGATCCTGATCATGTATATGAGCACCTGTCATGGAGTCACCGCAGACGCGAAGAAAATAATCGCCCCGATAATAATCGCTCTTTGATACCTCCTCATAGCCTGCCAAATTTTCTTCTGCAAATAATCCATATCCGGCCTTTGCTGTTCCAAGCAGCGGCTTTTCAAATCTGTCAGAATTCTTTAATAAGGATTCTACATCTGTACCCAGCAGATAAGAAAGCTTTTCAATAACAGCAGGCTTCATGACCTTAGTCTCACCCTTCATCCACCGTGAAACCGTTGATTTATTGACACCGACATGCTCTGCTATATAGTCATTGGTAACACTCATCCGGCATTTATATTCATTTAATAAATCTTTTAGCTGCATAATGACTCACCTCTTTTCATCATTATAAATTAGAATAACAAAAGTTGCAAGATATTTCATTAAATTCTAAAAAAATAAAAAATTTGCATTAAAAAGTTGCATTTGATATTGATAAATGCAACTTATGGTAGTATAATCGCAGATGAAGAAGAGGTGGAGATATGATGAAGGCTTATCTATGCATTGATTTAAAAACATTCTTTGCTTCTGTAGAATGTGTGGAGCGCAAGCTCGATCCGTTTGCAGTTAATCTGGTTGTCGCAGACCCCTCCAGAGGTAAAGGTGCGCTCTGTCTGGCAGTATCACCGAAAATGAAAGAACAGGGAGTTCATAACCGGTGCAGAATTTTTGAAATACCGGATAATATCTCCTATATCACTGCCATGCCGCGAATGAATTTGTATATGCAGTATTCTGCTGATATTTATGGGATATACTTAAAATATATATCCAGAGAGGATATTCATGTGTATTCTATAGATGAAGCATTTCTGGATGTTAGCGAATATCTGCAGATGTACAGTGTCAGTGCAAAGGAGCTTGCCCGTATGATATTGCAAGATATCTACACAACAACCGGTATTACGGCAACAGTAGGTATTGGTACAAATCTTTACCTTGCTAAAATTGCATTGGATATAACTGCTAAGCATGCGAAGGATAACATGGGGATACTTGACGAGCAATTGTATAGAGAGACGCTTTGGCATCATAAGCCTGTATCTGACTTTTGGCAGGTTGGACGTGGAATTTCCAAGAGGCTGGAAAAGTACAGTGTGGCTGATATGTATGATATTGCACATATGGATGAGCGAATTCTCTATCGGGAGTTTGGTGTGAATGCAGAATATCTGATCGATCATGCATGGGGCAGGGAACCGACGACCATCAAGGAAATAAAGGCATATAAATCAAAAAGCAACTCATTGTCAAACAGTCAGATTTTATTTGAGGATTATAATTATGAAGAGGCATTGCTGGTCCTGAAGGAGATGGTTGAGCTAAATGTACAGAATCTTGTGGAATCTCACTGGGTAACGGATCATATCGGTCTGTATATCGGTTACTCAGCAAGAAATGTAAAGGCAACCGGAGGCTCCAGAAAATTATCCAATGTAACTAACTCGTATGCATATCTGCGTAATGCATTTATTGAACTGTATAGGGAAACAGTAAATCGTCAGGAGCTGGTACATATGCTGTCTATCAGCTTTGGAAATGTAGTTGATGAAATGTATGAGACATATGATTTATTCACAGATTTCAATGCTCTGGAAAAAGAGAAGAAACTACAGCTTACTTTACTTAATATCAAACACAAATTCGGAAAAAATGCTGTGATAAAGGGGATGAATCTCCTGAATAAGGCAACTGCAATATCTCGCAATAAGCTTGTAGGTGGTCACAATGCAGAATAAACAGAATCATACGAGTCGTGCGAAATTATTTTTGCCTTTTGATTCTTTGAAAGGCTTTCGTGATTACTTGAAATGTAAGGAACGCGTGGTAGTTGACAAAAAGCAGCTTTCTTCGGATGCCTGTGAGGTATTGGATCGTAAATTACAGCAGATTCAAAAGGGTCAAATGGTTAAAATTGTTTATTATGATCAGCAGGAATATGTAGAAGTGGAAGGGTTGGTGTCTAAATTTGATCCTGAATATTTGCACATTATTCAGATTGTGGATAAGGTGATACACATTCGTGATATTATTGAAATTCAAGCGGAGAATCTAAAAAATATCAGTTGGGATTAAGGGGATTACTCAACGCTAAGAAATTAAGGATAATTCAACTCTAATGCATCAATGAATTTGAAACATCTACTTTGCCACCCAGAAGTAAGAAAGAACTGAAATGGCAGCTGCTGTTTTAAAAAGAAATCACGTTGAGCTGTTTCTAAAAGATAAATGAGCGGTTTCAGACATGCCTATATAATCTCTTTTCAGCAAACATGTGCAGAGGCAAGAATTTTTGATTAAATTCTAATAACAGGCAATTGCAGGGATATCATAAGCCTGCAAAGGAGCCTATAAAATTTCAGAAAATTTCTAGGAATCAAGAGGTGTTGAGGAGTCTGCAAAGTAAGTCTTGATAAATATCTCCATAGTTTTTTATATGAGTGTTTGTATAATGATATCATTACTCACCTGCGAATGGAGTCATAAACATATATTCATTTTTTAAAATTCGTATCCTTGTAACTGAAGGAGCTGCAAGGTATACATGCCGAGTGCTAAACAGCTGATTTTTTTATAAAAGCATTTGTTGCAAGGTAAATGGTGTGATAAGATAAGGATGAATAAGCGTTAAGGAGGATGATTGGATGAAAGAAGAAATGAGTCTGCATGAGTGGATCTATAATTATATTGAAGAAGCAATCCGCTTTGGGATTTTCCGTCAGGGAGAAAAGCTCCCAACTATTTCACAGTTTGCTGAACGATTTCAGGTTTCCAGGCGTCCCGTCATTCATGCCTTTAAGCTCCTGGAGGAACATCACTACATAGAGATGTCACGTGGCAGGCATTCACGTCTTACACTGGGACTTAACGAAGAGGAGTGTAGAGAGAACTGCATTCAGTTTTTTCTGGAAAGAAAATATGCAGTACAGGATTTGTGTGAGATACGCAATATTTTGCTTCCTGATTTGTTTACCCAGGCTTTGTGTTTGCTTAAAGAGGAACAATATGCCGCAATTCATAAAAGTATTGATCAGATGCAGGGTGAACGTACAGTCGTGGCGTTTGTGGAAACGGTCCTCTCTGTATTTGGAAATCCGCTGGTTTGCTGTCTTTATATGGAGGTCGCAATATTTGGAAGACTGTCTTTTTATGAAAAAATAAAGGATTCTATGGTGTTGCAGGGAATTCGTGCGCATAGTGATACTACGAAGGTACACGCATTTATTGATGCAATACATCAAAAGCAGCTGACTCATCAGGATATATATGAAATAACGAAAAAATACTTTGTGGATGATTCCAGAAAAACACAGGAGTGCTATGCTAAGCTTCCACAGCGAAAACCTGAGCGTAAGGTAAGCTTTCGCTGGAATATATATCGTGGACGGCCACGGCAGATTTATAATATTGCAAGCAGTTTATTGAAGGATATCATTTACCAGATATATCCGGTAGAGAGTCGCCTTCCACGGGTTTTGGATCTTTGCGAGATTTATCAGGTGAGTGAACCGACTCTGCGACGGGCTATGTCAATTCTTCAGGCGACCGGTGTTATACAGCCTATTGGCGGTAAGGGAATGAAAGTAATTCAATGTGAGGAAAACAGAATTCATGAGATGCTGGAAGACAACGGTGTCAGAGAACGTGTGATTGAAGGTATGCAGTGTCTTCAGATTTTACAGTTAACTTGCCAGGCATTTACCACTATGTCTTTTACAAGTATGGTGCAACGCCATGAACAACTCCAACAAGCATTATCAAATACAGAAATCACAAGTATAAATTGGGTGAGACTAATTTGTGAGTATTGTGATTCTATCATGGATGTAAATAAGCAGGAAAGCCTAAAGAGCATTTTTGAAGAGCTAAAACAGCATATTCTATGGGTTTATCCGTTTATTTGCCATTTGGATAAAGAGAGATATCAGTCGATATTTTGTCATACCTTTGATGTGCTTCGATATGCCATGAAAACAAGGGATGAGCAGTTATATGTGAGTGAGATGAAATATCTGTTCTATCTTGTACTGGAAGAGGTTCGCAGTCAGCTGGAATATGCTGGAGTAAAAGAGGCAAAGGATTTGAAAATGATTTCATTCAGAATGGATATATAAACGATTATTCAATGAAAAGGTTTCCTGATTACAAATGCAGAAGTGGAAATAAAAAAATTTAGCGTGGATACAGGTAGAAAAAAGACTGTACACAGAAATCAGAATTGATTTGGTGCGGGCAGTCTTTTGTACGTATCGAAAATAACAAACTATAAACGATGTCAGAAGCAACTCCAATGTCTCAAAGCTATTCAGGCTACTGATATTCCTTGATGTCAGATGCTGCGTGCTGTTTCATAGCCATCATGAATAGCATCCTTGATGGTCCCTGTATGATTTGCATCTCCAATCATGTGATAGGTCATACCGCATTCCTCTAACAGAAGCTTCAAGGTTGGATCACTATGGTAGCCAACTGCAAAAATCAGTGTATCAGCATCATCTATGCATTCCGTCCTACCATTTTTTGTATAATAAATTTTATCCTTTTCAACCTTTTCCACCGTGGCTTCACAAATCAGATTTACATGCTTTTTCAGCATACGCTGTACGAGCAGACTGCGGCCGGGACCGGATTCAGCTACCATGATATCTTTCGTCATTTCCAAAACAGTTATCACCCGATCTCTTGGATAACGGTCATAAACTAGGAGAGCAAGATAATCAGCGGTTTCACATCCTACAGAGCCGCCTCCCAGGATGACAATGTTTTTACCGGGGAATGCGTTTCCTGCCAGAATATCATCGGCGGTAGCCCACTGCTTGAACCCGGTAAAGGCTTTTATAATTGATGGAACGGCACCATTGGAGGCAATCACCTCATAATCAGCAAATTCTCCTTGCAGCATTGCTTTCTCAACTTTGCAATTCAGGCGTACTTCAACACCTGCCTGCATAAGGCGGCGTGCCATATATTTAATAACTCTGCTGAGATCCTGCTTGGCAATAGGTACTGCTGCCAGCTTCATCAATCCTCCCAGCGCATCACTTTGTTCACACAGAATGACATGATGACCTTTTCTTTTCGCCACAAAAGCTGCCTCCATACCAGCAGGCCCTCCACCAATGACCAGAATTTTTTTCTTAACCTCGGCAGGCTTAAGCGTGTCTTCATTTTCCAGCTCAAAGGATGGATTTACCGTACAGGCTACCCGTTTGCCAAACATAATTCCATTTAAACAGCGCAGACAGCCAATGCACGGACGGATATCATCGTCCTTTCCGCATTTTGCTTTATTGGCAAAATCAGGATCACACAGGTTGGCACGACCGATCATGCATATATCTGCTTTTCCATTGGCTATGAGCTCATCCGCAATCCAGGGTTCTGTAATCCGACCTACTGTTGCGACTGGAATATTTACGTGTTTTTTTATTTCCTGAGACAGATGAGCATGCACTCCAGGCTTTGTCCCTGCCGCAGGAATTGCACTGCCGCGCTTAATGGTAGTGCCGCCGGATACATGCAGCATATCTGCCCCATGTGTCTCCAGCTGCTTGGAAACATAAATCATATCATCGAGGTTCAATCCGCCATCACTATATTCATCTCCCGAGATTCTCACATCGATGATGAAATCAGGGCCGCATACACTCCGAACTTCTTCAACAACCTCCAGTGTAAGCTTCAATCTTCCATTGATATCTCCCCCATATTCATCACAGCGTTTGTTGTAAAGCGGTGTCAGAAAACCGCCAAGAAGACCATGCGCATGTGCAGCGTGAATTTCCACACCGTCACCCCCTGCCTGCTTAACACGAAGGGCTGCTTCTCCAAACTGGCGTATGATAACCTTCAGCTCTTCAATTGTAACCGGACGGGGAGCTTCTTTTGCATAGGAAGGTCCCACATTGGAAGGGGCAATCAGACGTGGTGTGCCTGGAATAGGGAATGCCATATAGGCAGGGTGAAACAGCTGTGGAAGGATCTTGGCACCATACTGATGCACTGCATCTGTTAGCTTCTTCCACCCGGGGATAAAGGAATCATCGTGAATCGACATATCCCCGGGCAGATAGATGTAGGTAGGCTCCACAGTTGTCACCTCGGTAACAATCAGTCCGACACCTCCCTTGGCTCTGGCCTCATAATGCTGTATAAGCTCATCCGTAATATAGCCCTTATCTGCCAGATTTGTAGAAATCGGAGGCATAAACACACGATTTTTGATGGTTGTATGCCCTACTTTAATTGGTGAAAATAAATGATGATAGGTGTTCATTTTAACATCTCCTTTACTGATATTTTATCACGAATCAGAATAGTAATCGCTGCCATGCATTGATGATATACGGCATATTTTGTTGTGTTTTTACATTTGATGAGTTAGAAAAAGACAAAAAAAGGAGGCTGCTGGAAAGCTATTTGCGAATAACCTCCATTACAAGCTCCTCATCTGTCTGTGTTATTGTTGTTTTTGTAATCAGCTCATGCTGAATTCGGCATTGGATATGACCTTCCTGCTGCGTGATTTTTATACCGTCATTTTCATATAAAACCTCCTGTGTATCTGCTATAAGATGCTCCAGTAGTTCTTTTTGTTCAATATCAAAGCTCATACTCTGTTCTTTATGATTTTCATTCATTTTAATGTTTTGTGTGAATTTCTTGCGATAGTCACTGGGTACAATGCCGTATAATTCACGGAATGCGGCAGTATAGGATTTGGAATTCGGCATTCCGCAGTCAGCCGCGATCTGCTCTATGGAATCCTTACCCTCCAGCAAGGCCTCCAAAGAAGCCCGGATTCTGACATATGCGAGATATTTGACAAAGGAGATACCGGTATATTTTTTAAACAGCTTTGATGTGTAGGAAACACTGAAGGACAGTGTTTTAGCGACATCCTCCGAATGCAGTTCACTTGAAAAATGGCAGTCAATGTATTGAATCGCCTTCATATAGTTTTCATGATGGACAGATTGCAGAGGAAGCCGCTCTACCGGATACTGCCGATGATTGCTGGCAATGTAGACAAGCTCCATCATGATGGCGTTCATCTGAAACATACTGCTTTCTCCCCGTAGCAGCATCCGGACCAGTTCTCCTATTTTGTTTCGCAGCCTGCACAGCAGCCGGTAATTTTTCGATCGTGTACAGATCATGGATTCAAAGGCTTCCTCTATGTTTCCGCACATGCCTGCAGAGAATCGGGAAAAATCAATATGCAAAGTAAGGATAACGCTTTTATCATTATCCATCTGTCGGATCATGTGAATATCGTTTGGCGCAACAATCACCAGTTCATGTTCCTTAATACCTGCAGTAAAATGCTCTGTAACTGCTTCGTAGGCACCCTTTAATACATACGAAATTTCCAGACTCGATTGTCTGGAGAAAACCTGTCGCTTAAAACTGTTAATGCTCAAGCTCAGAGGATATCCGAATTTCTGTCCGGAAAAATCATAATAATGCTGCATATTCTGCATACTGCCGCCTCCCTTGTATCTACACTCTATCTTAGTGTTTTTTCTACCAGGAAACAAGACCTATTCACTTTCCTATGCAAATGTTGAAAGATGCAGCTATTTTTTGTTGCATTTACCTGTGATGCATTTGCCAATGTGTGCTGTTTCTGCGATAATACATACGGATGAAAAACTGAAATGAAATCGGAGGAAACTATATGATCAAGGAAATTGTGAAGGATACATTTTTGCTCAGCCGTCGTTGTGAGGCTGCTACGCTGGATGATCTGCAGACGGTTCAGGATCTGCAGGATACATTGCAGGCACATGCGGATCATTGTGTAGGGATGGCAGCAAATATGATAGGTGTTCTGAAACGTATCATCGTATTTCAGGATGGCGGAAGCTATGTATCAATGCTGAATCCTGTGATAATAAAAACCGGAGATAAGCGCTATACTGCCGAGGAAGGATGTCTCTGCCATAGTACACAGAAGAAAGCCTTACGATATGAGAAAATCAAGGTATCCTACATGGATTGCTGTGGGAAAAAGAAAATTAAAACCTATGAGGGCTTTTGTGCACAGATTATTCAGCACGAGCTGGATCATTGTGACGGTATACTGATATAATGAATTGAAAAAAACCTTGCCTTTTGCTGTAATTTATTCTGAATGGGCAGTATTTGTTTTTCAAATAAGTGATGATCAGTATAATGCTGTCATACCTGCTTGTTCCCAAGGGACATCCGTAAGCGCTGAATAGTCTGCAGGTTCCCTGAGGGCTTTCAGGCATCACACGAAAACAAAGGTGGCAAAGATTTGGCTTCATCCGTCCTTTTGCCTCTCCTGATGCTATATATGGCCATTCTCGAATACGGTTGATCCTGTGGTGATAAGGATTCCATTATTTTATAAAAGTTTACCTTTGTAATATGGAGACGGATATAGGGAAAATGTGTATAATAAAGATAACCAAATAAAGAAGGATGATATTATGAATCATACAGCGGATGCAAAGCAGTTCTGCCATCATCTCTGGCATCAGTATCTGGAGGAACGCTCCTATGAGATACCCGGCGGATATTTCAGTCCGCAAATCAGTGTGATAGGAACCGGTAAGCACGAGGTTTCACACTCGTTATAGGAATTTGCTGTATTACTGGAGAGAGAAGAAAAACAGTGGAACGGCACCTTTGTCATCGAGCAGGAAGCATACCAGGCCAGACAGTTAAGTGACAATGTATATATGGTATACGGAGAACTCGATGTGAATGAGGATGCAAGAGATCGAATCAATTATGAGCTGCACTTTCGTTTTACGATTATTTTGCAGTATACGCCGTCCGGCTGGGAGCTTCTCCATGTACATCAGTCTGTACCGGATATCAACCAGTGCAGCGATGAATTTTTTCCTAAGCGCCTGATTGAACAGAGCAATGAGCAGCTGCGCGAGAAAATCGCACAGAAAACAAGAGAATTGCAGGAAAGCAACAAGGCAGTCCTATATTACTCCCATCATGATTATTTAACGAAGCTTACAAATCGCTATTACTGCGAAAAACAGATTGAAGAACAACTGCGTAACGGGAAGCAGGGAACAATTCTAATGATGGATGTTGACCACTTTAAATTTTATAATGACACATATGGTCATCCTGTGGGAGACCGGATTCTAATTACGCTTGCACAGGCTTTGCAAAAAACCTTTTCAAAGGATATCGTGTCAAGGATTGGCGGGGATGAATTTCTTGTTTACTGCCCCCGACATTTGGACAACTGCATGCTGGAACACATTCTCGCACAATTTCGTGAGCACTGGGAGGATGAACAAAGGCAGTTTCCCTTTACACAGCACATCACGCTCAGCATTGGTGTCACTTATTTTCCGGAGCACGGCAGTACCTATCAGGAGCTGTTTCAAAAGGTCGACACCTCCATGTATAACTCCAAAAAGGGCATGCATAGTTACAGGATTTACGCTGATGAGGAATAGATGAAATCGCATCTCTTAAACAGGGATGTTTTTTCTTACCTGCCGGAAACTCAGGCAGCTGACAGATATGACAACAATGGGAAGATGGAAAGCAGTATTTACTATAGACAGAAGAACGCGTTGCCTTTATAATTAAGAGCGAATGAATGAAAAAAAGCATAACAGGTGTATGAAAATACCGAACAAGGAATGGAAGCGAACATCTTCAGCTGCCCCAGCAACCGTGATATGGACGAAATTCAGAAACCATTGTACCAATCTGGTATGAGAAGGTGAAGAGTAGGATGAAATTAAGCCGGGAGACTTGCCTGTTATGCAAACAGAGTTTTCTGCTGGGTGTGGAGAATATAGTTTTTTTATATGTTTTCTGCCCGCTGTCGTTAAGAAAGTGAGGGTGAAAAAATGAGTGTTGAATATTGTGCATATCCTTTTCTGAAGGAAAAAAGTCACCTGTGCGATTATGAGATAGCAACGGATCGTCTGGCATCCATGCTATCCGTGGCAAGACACCACATCCGTCATATTCCGCAGGAGGACCTCCTTCAACTGATGGAAATGATCTATCACGCCAATGGATCCATCCGGGGAGCGTGTGCCATAGGGGAGGCTGAACTGAAAAAGCTGAATACCTTCTATGCACGTTACCATATTGAGATGGATCGTTTTGTCCTGCCCGACGGCTGTATTGGTGCCAGCCATCTGCATGTGCTGCGTGCAGAAGTCAAGGCTGTTATCCGCATCATGCATCAGATACAGTGTGAGGGAAAGCCGGTGGAAGCCATCCTGTTTGATTTTATGAATCTGCTATCCAATACCTTTTTCATGATGTGCCTGTATGAGAATGCACAGGACGGTATAAGGGAAAGAGAATTTATTAGCAGGTCCTATGTATGAAGGCAAGAGAGCTTTGCTTCATAGCCGTTATCGCTTCGATTGAAGCTGTCGTGTTTACATCATTTTCATTCATTCTATATCTGGAATGCATTACATTTACCATTGTGGTATTTGCGATGACATTTCAGACAAGGCAGGCTGTTCTGGGTGCAGTGGTGTTTACCATACTCAATCTGAGTACCCAGGGGGTAGCCCCATGGTCGATGATGTATTGTCTGATTTATCCGCTGTACAGTCTGTTCGTAGGCTGCAGCAGGAAATTCTTAAACAGACATTTCTTCGCACTGGTATTCACCTGTGGCTTTCTGTCATTTTTGACAGGTCAGCTGGTACAGCTGCCGTTTATGCTGATTTCGGGAAAAATAACAGCGATTTATATTCTTATGGGATTAAAGACCTCTCTTATTCAGGGCTTTATGTCCATGGCGCTTTGTGCCATCTGTTATAAACCGATAGCAGCTGTTTTAAACCATATGGAAAGGAGATTGCAAAATGGGAAAGCTATGTAAAATTTTATTGGTATCTGCCATGCTGCTTGTTGGCGGATGCTCTTCAAAGGAAAGTGAAAAGAAAGAGCCTGTAAGTGACAATACGGAAAAAACAACGCTTAAAATCACGATTCAGGACGAGGTTAACAAAAAGGAACTATTCAGTGGGGATGTGAGTGTAGAGGGGAAGGTCGAAACACTTGCGGACTTTCTGGAAAAGGCGAAGGATTTGAATGTAGTAATGGAAGACGGGCAATATGGAAAAACCATTATGGCTATGAAGGGTGTGGAAACCAAGGACTTTAATAAGGGGCCATGGTGGCTGTATGAATCCGAGAATAACGAATCCTGCAAGGCTGCCGGAAGCTGTGATGCTGCAAGCAGTCTGAAAATTAAGGATGGAGATGACTTTACCTTTACGTATACTGCATCCTATTAACCAGCAATTGCTCTTTCATAAAAACCGTAACTGACAGTATTACAACGTTCATAATTGCTTTGCAAGAAAAAGGCGGTATGGAGAAAGACAATTATACAGCATCCTACATGAAAAAGCCGTATTCTTGGTCATCTGTAAAGGCCGTACTGGATACGGCTTTTCATGTGCTCTTTTATTTGAAGAATACCTGCAGAATCTGGAAGATATTGTGAAATTTCAGCCTCTGTGAATGATATTGACGGTTTGCATATACTGTTTCCTGGAATTAAGTGAAATGTAAGGAAGTCTTTCCATAGGCTCTGGTATAATGTGTGTGAAGGATTGCGGAAAGCATCATGCATGGATAACGCAAGCAGTATGATTGACAGATGAAGTACAGGAGGAATGGACATGAATATACTGGTAGTGGATGATGAAAAGGAAATTGCCGGGCTTGTGGAAATTTATTTAAAAAATGAAAATTATAAGGTGGATGTATGCTATACAGGGACACAGGCTCTGCAGAATATACGGACACGTTCCTACGATCTGGCCATATTGGATGTCATGCTTCCGGATATGGATGGCTTTAGCATTTGTAGGACCATTCGTCAGAACTACACATGGCCCATTATCATGCTGACAGCGAAGGAGCAGGATATTGATAAAATCAATGGATTGATGATCGGGGCTGATGATTATATGACTAAGCCGTTTCAGCCGCTGGAGCTGATTGCCCGCGTCAAGGCGCAGCTTAGAAGATACAAGCGCTATAATGTTCAGCAGAAGGCAAAGGAGCTAAGTTATCTGGGACTTGTCATGAATCAGGAACAGCATATATGCAGGTTGAATGAGAAAGACCTGAATCTTACACCGATTGAATTTCGTCTTTTATGGTATCTGTGTGAGCGTCAGGGAAAGGTTGTCAGTGCAAGGGAGTTGTACACCGCAATCTGGCAGGAGGAATATCTCTCATCCAGCAACAATACCCTGATGGTACATATCCGGCATATCCGTGAAAAGATGAAGGATCGCGGAGAACACCCGCGCTATATACAAAATGTCTGGGGTGTGGGCTATAAGCTGGGAGAAACACTATGAAACGCACTGTATGGATACTGCTTGCAGCAATCGCAGTGGTCGCTGGAGTTTATCTCGCTGCGGATCTGCTGGGCAACGGTATGCTGCGGGAATTTTTGTCCGAACAGTTTTTCTATATGGAAGAATATACGGATACGACAGGTATCCTGCATCAGTATCTTTCTCCCAACTGGTATCGAATCAAGCAGCTGCTTTTTTTGCTGACGGCACTGGTTGTTGTAATTTGTATTGTCTGCGTGCGGACACAAAGCAGCCGTGTCGCTATGAAGCACAGGGCAGAGATAGAAAAGGCGATGGAAACGGCCCTGCATCAGTTTTTGGAGGAGCGCGATTTTTATCTTTCGGAGGGCTTTGGTAATATTGAGGCACTTCTGCTGCAGATTCGAGCAAAGGAACAGAAGCAGCTGGCAATGCTGGAGAAGCAGACACGTCAGAAGCATGATTTGATATCGTATCTGGCCCATGACATGAAGACACCGCTGGCTTCAGTCATCGGGTATCTGAACCTATTGAACGATGTATCGGATGTTCCAAAAGCACAGCGGGATACCTACATCCGTATCACCCTTGATAAGGCGGAACGACTGGAACAGCTGATTGATGAATTTTTTGATATAACGCGCTTTAATCTTCATGATATCGTTGTTTCAAGAGGGAGGATTGCGTTGGATTTTCTGCTGGAACAGCTAAAGGAGCAGTTCTATCCGACTCTGCTTGCACAGCATAAGGAGCTGAAGCTGGATATTGCAGAGGGCTCTGTTTGCTACGGTGATGCGGATAAGCTTGCCAGAGCTTTCAATAATGTATTGAAAAACGCTATTTCCTATAGCTATCCCAATACCGTGATACGGGTAGCAGTCAAACAGGAAGCAGAGCATATCCTGCTGGAATTCCACAATCAGGGGGATGAAATTCCAGAACAGAAGCTGGAGATGATTTTCGAAAAATTCTTCCGACTGGATAAGGCCAGATCCACAGCATCCGGTGGAGCCGGTCTTGGTCTTGCAATCGCAAAGGAAATCGTCGAGGCCCACGGAGGCAGCATTTATGCGGACAGTAATATGGAGGAAACAGTTTTCTATATAAAGCTTCCCATGCCCGCAACGGATACAGAGCTGCAGTCAGCATGATTGATGTGCTGCATCTGGAGGCAGAGAATGTACAAGGCTACAAACTGTAACCAATGCTCTTGGTTTATGATGAAAGCACCTGCGGGTGTTTTTTTTTCGACGAGAAAGCTGTTATGCAGTGAATGCGTTTTTGCTGCGGATAAGATTGGAGAAGACTATTTGATAAACGAAACAGAATACGCTGGCTGATTATGCTGTTTCAATTTACGGATAACATGGATTTCAGACTGAAAAAGGGCATCCGCTGTGTGGGTGCTGCGATGTTTATGTTTACCGCGCTTGTAATTTTTTTATATGGAAGTACTTGCTTTTGACCTCATTCTAATCAACTTCAGCATGTGCCTTTGCCTGAAGCCTTTCAGCGTATGCGAAGTGAACAAACAAGCAACGCAAGGAGTTAAGTGATAATTAAGTAAGTGCTAAGTCTGTGTTTTCAACTATCTGTGCAATTCATGGTTCAATAGAGTCATGAAGGAGCTGATACGATGAAACGATTTAAAAAACTGCTGCTGGCTGGTGTACTGATTACAGGTCTTGTCTGTTATTTACGACCGATGATTTCCAAGGAGGATAAGGTGAATCTTCAAATCAGAAACACAGAAGAGCAGCCGATCAAGATAAGCAGCGAATTATACAGTAAGAATTATATCCTTATCCGGCAAAAGGATAGCAAGGTGATGCTGAAGGAAAGGGAAGAAGAAGCGATTGCTCCGGCATCCTTAACCAAGCTTATGACGGTATATACGGCATTGCAGCATATTGATGATTTGCAGAAAACCGTACGTATTCCAGCCTCCATATTCCCGCAGCTGGAAAAGGAGCAGGCGTCAATGGCCGGTTTTTTACCGGATGAGGAGGTAACCTATGAGGATTTGATTTATGGAGCATTACTGCCAAGCGGCGCTGATGCATGTATGACCCTGGCCATTTCACTGTATGGCAGTGAGGACGCATTTGTTGCCGAAATGAATGCGCAGGCTGAAAAACTGAAGCTGAAGCAAACCAGATTTCAAAACTGTACAGGACTTGATGAAGCCGGGCATGTGAGCAGCGTCCGTGATATTGCATGGATACTGGACGAGGCATTAAAGCTTCCTAAATTTGCAGAGGCTTTTCATGCAACCAACTACGTTATGGCTCCCAGCAATATGCATCCGGAAGGAATGACCATCTATTCCACTATGCGGATGACCATGGATCAAAACGAGTTGTCACAGGATGATATTTTGGGCGGGAAGACCGGATATACAAAGAAAGCCGGTCTATGTCTTGCCACACAGGCACGTATCCATGAGGAAACGTGGTTGTTTGTCAGCGCTCATGCGTCTGGTTCTGCTACAACAAAGCCATATCACATTCTGGATGCGATAAACGTGTATGAAGCTCTCGCAAGGCTTTATGCATAAGTCTGAATCCGGTAATGAAAGTAAGAGACAATCGCAAGGCTGTATGCATAAGCCTGAATCCGGAGGTGGAAATAAGAGGCAATCGCCCGGCACAGCTTGTCTGACTACAGGCAGATTCATCTCAGGAAAAACAAGGCAGACATACAGCTTAAGACTGTGTTCACGGCATTGTCTATGATTCACTGTTAAAGGTGGTATTCTCTGTGCTGCAACATATCCGGTTTAAGATTCAGGAAAATACAAAGGCAGACCATATGCGGTGTATACGGTACGTGGTCTGTCTTTTCTACATATCAGGCATGCACGCAGCATTTCTCTATCATAGTGTCCCTCGGTTCCCTTTTTTTATGGTGTTGCTTTTTCTAATCATACAAAAGATAAAAAAGCACACGATCGGTGGAATACACTGTGCCATGGATTATCAGATGGAAGCACGGATGTTGGAATGTTGGTTGGAAGTGATACATACATAAAGGGTATCGTACTGGTAATGAGGCTTACTGTTATCGCGGGTCTATGAGATATGCACCCCATAAAAGCAATTCCTATAGATATCGGAGTAAAATACCTCAGTTTTTCCGGCATATGCACTGATTTAAAACATGCAATACAACAAATCACCCGTTTTTCAGCTGATTTGTTGTTGCAATCTTTTTACCGTTTTCTCTGACCATCTGAAGCAGGTGGAACCTCAAGCTTATATCCTCTGTTTTATCTACGGTGTAGATAGCTTCTATTATCAAAATGTGAGGATAGCCTAACTTAAAGTTTTTATGATAAACAGTATATAACAGTTGACAACAGTTATATACTGTTATATACTGTTTGTGAACAGAGGAGGTATCTTATGAAAATCATTATTAACAACTCTTCTATGACTCCGATTTATGAACAGGTAGTAGAGCAAATAAAGGCTATGATCCTGAGCGAGGAGCTGGAGGAAGGCGATATTCTGCCATCTGTTCGTTCTCTATCCAAGGAACTGAAAATATCCGCTCTGACAGTCAAGAAAGCGTACGATAATCTGGAGGCTGAAGGATTTGCGGTTACTGTTCATGGCAAGGGCACCTATGTAGCCGGACTGAACAGGGCCCTGGTGATGGAGGAACATAAGAAGGAAATCGAAGCCGATTTGGACAAGGCCATTCAAAAAGGCAGAAGCTGCGGGATGGAGGACAGCGACCTGCTGGAACTGTTCCATCTGCTATTGGAGGAATGAATATGCTGAAACTGCAAAATGTTGTGAAAAACTACGGTGCCTTTTCTCTGCACTGTTCGCTGGAGCTGAAAAGCGGACAGATCAGTGCGCTGATCGGGCAAAATGGTGCTGGTAAAAGCACAACCTTTAAAGCCATTCTGGGATTGATTTCCATTGATGGCGGGGAAATTGAGGTATTGGGAAAGCCTGTACAGGAGCTGACACCGGAGGAAAAAGAATATGTGGGTGTCGTATTATCTGATTCCGGCTTCAGTGGATATCTGAATATCAAGGATATCCTTCCCGTAATGGACAATATGTACACGAAATTTGAAAAAGCGGAATTTCTGCGACAGTGCCAGAGATTTGCGTTGCCGATGGATAAACAGATTCGGGATTTTTCAACCGGAATGAAGGCCAAGCTAAAGGCATTGATTGCTCTTTCCCATCATGCGAAGGTGCTTATTCTTGATGAACCGACAGCCGGTCTGGATGTGGTCGCAAGGGATGAACTGCTGGATTTGCTTCGGGAGTACATGGAACAGCATGAGGATGCCTGTATGCTGGTTAGCTCCCATATCTCTTCCGATCTGGAGGGACTGTGTGATGATCTGTATATGATTCATGAGGGAAAGATTGTTATGCATGAGGATACAGATGTGTTGCTGAGTGATTACGCTTTGCTGAAGATGGATGAACGGCAGTATGCGGATTTGGATAAGCGCTATTTGCTGCGCCGGCGCAAGGAACCCTATGGCTATGCTGTACTGACCAGCCAAAAACAGTTTTATATGGAAAACTATCCGCAGCTTACTGTGGAAAAAGGGTCCATTGATGATGTGATTATGATGATGATACGAGGTGAACAGATATGAAAGGTTTATTGATTAAGGACTTCAAGCTGATGAAAAATCAGAAGAATTTCTTCTTTATCATGATATTTATAGCGGCAGCCATGTTGTTTGCTGAATTTGAATCAACCTTCGTTGTCAGCTATTTCACAATGATCGCTTCTATGTTTGTGCTGAGTACGATCAGCTATGACGAATATGACAACGGCTATGCCTTTCTGTTTTCCATGCCTTTTTCCAGAACGTCCTATGTGAAGGAAAAATATGTATTCTCTATTTTAGTTGGAGGCGGTGCATGGCTGCTTTCGGTGGTACTGTTGGGAATTCTCATTACTATTCGCAATCCGCAGATAAGCGTCATGGACTGGCTGCCGATTGATCTGCTATATATTTGCATCGTCCTTCTGTTTGCGGCTGTCATGATCCCTGTACAGCTGAAATTCGGCGGAGAACGGGGGAGAGTAGCATTGCTACTTACCGTTGGTGTTGCCGTGCTGGGAAGTATGGGAGTCATAAAGCTTCTTGAAATACTGCAGGTAGATCTGGATGCTGTTCTGGCATCTATGAATACACTGAATATGATGCAGATCGGAGGTGCTGCAGGGATATTCTCGATAGTGCTGCTTGCGATATCCTACCGCATCAGCTGTCGTGTTATGAAAAACAAAGAATTCTAAAGCAATCATAAAACGATATATAGGGATAGCCGACACCGGGCTGTCTCTTTTCTTTTGGAAAGGCTTCTAGAAAAAAAGAACTCTCAAAGTGTAAAGGGGGGGTGACGCAGTCAAGGGTGATTGACAGGGCTGTAATAGCAAGGCGGAAGCAGTCGGATCATAGGAATTTACTACTTTCGGTTTTTCAGCTTTTTATATGCGTACCCTGATCTGCGTAAGAGGCATGGTAAAATCATACGTGTAGTATTCTGTAAATACCTTTCACGTACATGAAAGGTTAAATCAGCTCATGTATCGCTCCATCTCCTCTGCTTCAGCTTTTTCATAATTTCGATACAGGTCACTCAGTACGGACATGGAGGTTTGTGTTCTGCGATTTTTAGCAGTGTGCAAATACTGGTGTGATACGATATACACATCTTTAGCTTTCTTCATGCAGTATTTCTTTAAAGGCTGCCTGCTGTATCCGGAACAATTTAAAAATACAGTGACTGCTTTAAAATTACGGGAAAGCCATTCCTTTTACGGGAATGGCTTTGTCAACCTACGATTGCTGCATAGGTTTCATAGATGGAATTCCATGTATAACGTCCGACGAGTCCATCTACGGCCAGACCGAATTCCCGCTGATAGGCACGTACGGCGCGATCCAGTCCTGGTCCGAAGCGGCTGTCAACGGTTACAGATGGAATGGATGGATAGCTTTCTGAGATAATGGAAAGGAAATACTGCAGCTGTTGCACTTCGATGCCGACATCCCCCTGACGCAGCACCTTTCCGGTCCATAAACCGGTAAAATAACCTTCCAATCTGCCAAGACTTCCCAGCTCCGCCAGCTTGCGGACTGCGACATAAATTCGGGAAATCTGATACCAGGTGGACTGCCCGACAATCCCATCTACGGTAAGGTCAAACTGCCGCTGAAAGGCTCTTACCGCACTCTCTGTTTGCGGTCCGAAAACAGCATCGGGTGGATAGATTAACGGAATGTTGGGATAATTGACAGCGATTCCGTTCAACAGCTCCTGAATGATAAACACCGGCTGACCGCTGCTTCCAAGCCGCAGGGCATAGCCGGGATAGGAAGGGGTGTACGGCTGCCAGTTATCTGTTTCCAGAAATTGCATTTGATCACCGTAATAATATCGGATGATGCCATAGGAATCATATCCGCGATTTGCCAGATCGAGTGTTCCCCACTGCTTCAGCCCCGGACACTGAGCTCTTTTTCCATCGCAATATTCCGCATAATACGGCTCCCTGTAAAACGGTTTTTTCAGATAATCTCCCATAACCTCATCCACAACCGCAGCGATATTATCATAGATATTACGACCGGGAACAAATGCCTGATCAAAGGCTGTGGAATTGGTGATATCAAAGGAATACCCTCTGCTTCGATACCATTCCGTGTAAATACGGTTTAGGGCAAGGGACATCTGACACCAGATATTTGCCCGCAAAGCTTCATACGGCCATGTCGGATAGATTTCACTGGATGCGACATTCTTGATATAATCGACAAAGCCAATGGTAACATTCTGTGCACTGGCTGTCGGTCTTCCCAGATGAACGGTAATCGTCGTGGGAAGGATGATTTCTTCTAGCATGAGCGACATCCTCCTCCCTCATGAAGCTGATGCTCACCGATATCGATGGTATTGCTTACACTCCGTACCCCGGAATTTTGCATGATAACGGTCAGCGTTGAATCGGTTTCTGCAAATATCTGTACACCGTTGCGGACTTCTGTATCGTAGCCTTCTTTGGCAACGTGAATATCATACTGACCATACGGGCGTGTCAGTGAGTGAATGTCTGTTGAATGCGAGCTATCCGGAGCATCCAATTCAATACGTTGTGTTTTACCGAATTCATCTGTACTGCATTCCATGATAAATATAGATCCGCGCTCATCCCGTCGAAAGACACTGATCTGCGCATTGGGAATGGGCTGTGCGGTTTCCTCCATGGTTTCAACCATGACATATCCTGTAGTGATAATATCACCTCCTTTACAGCGTATGCCGCAAATGTCCGTGGTATCGGGTCAATCGCCTGTCTGTGCCGGCGCGAATTACAGAAATATTTCATGACTGTGATATTTTTGTGATTAACATTACATATACTTGAAAAGGTGAAGATGATGAAAAGAAAAAAATACCTGCTGGGTGCAGGACTGCTTTGTACCATACTGGCAGCATCCTTCTGTCTGTCGCACATTACCTCCGTTTCCGCGAAACGTGCCTTCCATGCACTGGATGGTGTGGAAATCGTATTGGATCCCGGACATGGGGGAAAGGATGACGGTGCCCGCAGCAACGAAGCGAAGGAACAGGAAATCAATCTGAAAATTGCACAGAAGTTGAAGAAGCTGCTGGAGGAAGGCGGTGCCCATGTGACGATGACCCGTGACGGTGCCTATGATCTGGCAAGCGAAGGTGCTTCGAACCGCAAACGCGAGGATATGAAAAAGCGTATCGAACTGATCAATCAGGACAAGACGGATCTGTTCATCAGCATCCATTTGAATTCCTATCCTAACACAAGTGTAAAGGGGGCTCAGGCCTTTTATGCTCCAAAGAATGAGGTATCCAAGGTATTTGCGGACATTGTGCAGAAGCATTTCCGCGCACTGACGCAGACGAAGATGACAAGCAAGCCGGGAGATTATTATATTCTGAATAATGCGCAGAAGATCGGTTCTCTTGTAGAGTGCGGATTTCTATCGAATGCAGAGGATCGTGCGAAGCTTATCACCGATGAATATCAGCAAAAGGTGGCGCAGACGCTGTATGACAGTATACTGGAATATTTCAATTTCCTGTCGTGAGAATACCGATAACCGAATGAGAATGTGATTTGAAAGCTGCTGTATAGGCGGGTGTACAGTTTATGGCGAATAGAATGACTGCTTCATAGCAGCCGTAATCTGTAGGACAGGGCAAAGGAGCGCTGTATGTGCTGCTGTAGGATGCGTTTATAGCCGGCTTTGCCTTGATTACAGCCTGTACAGAACTTATCTTATGAAACATACAGAACGAGCTGCTGAACCTTGGATGAGCTCCTGATAGAGATGTTCCCGTTGTGAACGCTATCGGTTATATCTTTGTTATTCAACCGGATTTGTATGGCATAGTTCTTCTGATCTGCATAAAGGTGAAAGGTTCTTCGCTTTCCTTTAAAGAGCGCATATCGTTCACTGCTGTTTCGATGGTGCGCTTTGCCGTCGAACAGAGTACCGCTGCCTCGTACTTCAATCTGCAGCAGACAACGCTCCTGTCTGTCCTGCGGTTCCATGAAAACTGTAATGGCTGAGCAAAGACCCTGTGTTTGCCGCATAAATAGGCAATGTATCACAAACAGAAATAGTCCTGTACAAAGGATAATTTTGGTCAGATAAAAAAATGTTTTTCTCATGTGCTTCCTTTCCTGTGCAAAAATCAAGATACACATCGTGAACAGAAAAGCCCTGTACCACATAATATGCATTATGTAGTACAGGACATTGTTAGTGTGCAGGAGGCAGGACTGCAATCAAAGGCAGGGAAACGGTCAGCTGGGCAAATGATCTGTTTAAGAAAAAAAGATGAATAGCTGATGATATCTTCCTCAGTTATGTAAGAATATATGGTAAAATATACCTGTAAGCAGAATATGAGTGCTACCACATAATGCATATTATGTGGTATTTTTCAACAGAGGCGTACCAGATCCATGCGGGACAGTGTCTTCTCATATTCCTGAAAGCTGGTCATCGTATACACCCTGGTGGTCTCAATGGAGGAGTGCCCGAGGATATCCGCCAGTCGAACCACATCCTTTTCCATACTGTAGAAGGTGAAGGCGAACAAATGCCGCAGATTATGCGGAAAAACCTTGTTGTTGCTGACATTGGCATGGAGACACAGCTTTTTCATCGCTTTCCAGATATTGCTGCGATCCAGCGGTCTTCCGGAATTCGTGACGAAAACACTGCCGGATGTTATCTTTTTTCTTTTACAGTATGCCAGCAGCTGTTTACGCAGTCTGGATGGAAAGAATATATAGCGGAGCTTACCTTTATTCTGCACGGCTGCCTTTCTGCTTTTTACAGCTTCCACAGTAATGAATCGATGCTCAGATACACGGATTCCGGTCGCGCATATGGTTTGAAGCAGCAGATACATACGCTCATTATGGGTATCCTGCGCTGCTTTTAAAAGTCTGGCATAGTCTTTCTTAGTCAGCTCTCTCTCTTTCTCAATACAGGTTCTTTTCTGTATTTTCAATAGCTTTACCCGATATCCGGGCTGATTGATAAAGGTGAAAAAACAGTTAATTGCAACAAGCATGCTGTTGATGCTTACCGAGGTATAGGATTTCATCAGCTCCTCCTTATACTTTATAATACACTGCTTCGTCAGAGTCTTTTCAGAAGAAAGGTAGGCAAAGAGTCTTGTAATATCCCGGATGTATTTTTGTACGGTCAATGTACTTTTTTCTTCCTCGATTAAATGGATTCTGAAAATATCGATCTGCTCAAATGCTTCTGTATAGTCCATGCTGGTTCCTCCTGTAATCATTGTTATGTACCCTATCATAGCACAAATCCGGCTTTGATCTCACCGGTGTGGCTTGTGGAAAACAGAGAGCATTTCGACTTGACGGCTTTTTGTGATAAAAAAATTAAAAATATGTTGACATCATGTTTTACTTGTGGTATTATTTACAGGCATTCGATGGAAATGGGCCTGTAGCTCAGGTGGTTAGAGCGCACCCCTGATAAGGGTGAGGTCGTTGGTTCAAGTCCATTCAGGCCCACCATCGAATTTCAATATACATGGGGTGTTAGCTCAGCTGGGAGAGCACCTGCCTTGCACGCAGGGGGTCATCGGTTCGATCCCGATACGCTCCACCATATAACATGATCAGGTTATTTACATTTCGCCGAACGGTTAAAAAAGACCTTAATTAAAGGTTTTGAGAGATGTATAACCTGTTTTTTATTTTGTTCTGATTTCCGTGTTATCCATGTTTACATTTCGTGTTTCAGGCATATACTGTTCACTGCGTTGACCAAAGCTCATAAAAAGCGATGATGATTCAGGTTTAAACTTGAAAAATATAATCATCGCTTTTCTTTAGAGAAAAAGATTTTAAAATACTAATTGAAATGAATAATATGAAGCATAGCAAAGCGTGATGACCAGCTTTTGCTTCCTTCCAAGGCTTGTTTTGTTGTACGAAAATGACAGTCAGGCAGGTGATATCGGTATCGCAGGTTTACGTTAGAAAGGTCAGTTCTCTGTTAGGATAAACTGGAAGATACATGGTTGGATCTTTTATGAGTGTTTGACTGATTACAGGAATACAAACCGACTTTTTGCGTTTCTGAATGATCGTATGGCGTTGTGAAAACAATGCATGCTATAATACAGTTGGTAAAAGGGTGTGATTAAATGGATAAAAGCTATCACTGGATCAACGATTCAGTCAAAATTGATTTTGCCTTGCCTTCCATGATTCAGGAGCTGGTGGATGAGCTGGAGGAAATGGATCGGAAGGAAGACTGGTCATACTTTGACAGATGTGGATTTATTGAGAATATTACAAAAGAATTTGTTATCAATAAAGAAATGACCAGCAAACAGAGGGATATCCTATGTCAAAGATATCGTGGAGGATAAACACATGTATTTGATCGATTTTAACGAGTGTCAGGAAAATAACAAAGCCTATGGTGGGATGGCTGGCAGTAAGCTTGGAATCATTTATCAGGGGGAGGACTGGATTCTGAAATTTCCTAAATCTACAAAGGGAATGAGAAAAACGGAAATTTCTTATACAACCTCTCCGTTATCTGAGTATATAGGCAGTCATATTTATCAGATTCTTGGCTATCCTGTACATGAAACCAAATTAGGGACAAAGGATAACAAACTGGTTGTTGCATGTAAGGATTTTACGGATTCACATGTTCGATTACAGGAATTCAGAGAAATCAAAAACTATTACAATAAAGAACTGGAGGCAATTCTGGAAGATACAGTAACCGATAGCAACAGTGTTGGCAGTACAAGTCTTCACGCGGTAAAGGCACATCTGAACTATAATTCCCTATTGTATATGATTGATGGAATGTCAGAGAGGTTCTGGGATTGTGTCATGATCGACGGGCTGATAAATAATAATGATCGCAATAGCGGAAACTGGGGTATCCTGCGATATTCCGATGGCAGTTTAGCGCTGGCGCCTGTATTTGATAACGGTGCTTCTTTTTCCACGAAGATTTCCGATGAGAAAATAAACGACATGTTGAAGAATGAAGATAGGATTCTCAGCAGTGCAATCAGCACAGTCACCGGATATAATATCGACGGAAAGGCACTGCAGTTCGGTGCGCTATTGAAGCTTGAAGATAAAGATATTCATAATGCAGTAAAGCGTGTCGTTCCACAGATACAGAGGCATATGGATGCGATAACTGCTTTCATTTATGCTATTCCCAATGCAGATAACGGTATAGAAATCATCAGTGAAATACGTAAAGAGTTTTATATAAAGGGAATGGAGCTTCGATTGCAAAAGCTCCTGTTGCCGGCATACGAACATACCATGCGAGCTGTGCTGTAACAGGTAAGTTTTTCACTTCCCGTGCGTTGAATTATCATGTTTGAGAAATCGAGATAATTCAGAAAGAGGAAATATGAGTGTGTTCAGACTTTACGTAATTTGATCCGGCTTTCCTGTGCCTGTCAATGTTTTATCGCAGATCTTTAGACGCAGTTTGTGATACAGACATAAAAAGCAATAACCGAGAGTATACATGACGATATTCATATAGGAAGCGGTATAAGAACTTGCGGCTTCGTAAAATTATCAGCTTTGTGTCTTTAGCATATAAAATCTCTTAAAAGCTTGTGAAAAAATGATAAAAACCTTGTTGACACACGAAAAAAGTAGTGGTATTATATATGAGCATTCGATGGAAACGGGCCTGTAGCTCAGGTGGTTAGAGCGCACCCCTGATAAGGGTGAGGTCGTTGGTTCAAGTCCATTCAGGCCCACCATCGAATTTCAATATACATGGGGTGTTAGCTCAGCTGGGAGAGCACCTGCTTTGCACGCAGGGGGTCATCGGTTCGATCCCGATACGCTCCACCATGATAACATATTGAAGGATTCCAATCCTAACGGTCGGAATCCTTTTTTATTATACACGGCATGCTTGTATCTGAATGAGGATGCCTGTACGATGCAGATTGCTTGTTCTCAGGTCTTTTTCACGGTAAACAATAACTGCGCTTTTGTTGAATTCGGCTCCCGGAAGATGTCCTGAGGCTTTATATTTACATCATCACAAAGATACCAGTACCAGTATTCTGCTGGATTATTCGCAAAACAGATGCACATATCGTCAAGCTGCATATCCGCTATGCGCTGTCCGTCCATGCGAATCAAATGGCTGTAGGTGACGGCATGTTCGCTGTCATCCTGCCTTGTCAGCGTATAGCTTTTTCCTAATGCATCATAGCGTATCAGAAAATCCTGCGTGGAATCCCTCGCATCCTTTATGCGTATCGTTGATAAAGAAACAGTATCCAATCCCTTTAAAAAGGATATCCAGCCACTTCCGTCTACGAGATCATTGGTATCATGCAATGTAAGATCCGGGCACCTTCTGGCGATATCCGGGTAGGCAGTCTCTACTGCTGTCTGTTGAAAAAGATAGCCGCCCATGGAATTTATAAGCATATAAAATATGAGGAACATAGATTTCATGATCTTCGCCTCCTTATATCCGGTATACGATAAAGTAAGGGAAAATATTTCAACTGTATTTCTTTTTGTCTGAAAATAGTGTACCATAAGGCATGGTGATGAAAAATGAAATATGTGAACAGCAGGGATCTGATGATGTTTTTGCCGCAGCCAATCACAAAGCTGGGTGTATTTGAAGCGGAAACCGTGGATGCTGCACTGACTATGTGTGCGGATGCGTTTCCTAAAATCGAGCAGGAATTTAAAGTGACGGTAGATTTTGCCACCTTTAAATTTCAGCTGTTGAAAACAATGGGGGAATTTTTATATAAATGTGCCGAATGTCCGCATGAATGCCTGAAAAATCCGCGCAAGCATGTGGAGGAGGAACGCTATATCAGAAATCATATCAAGCTTCCTCTGTGGCCGAAGCGTATGCAGAAGAACAATGCAGAAAACTTTTTTCTTATGGAATATATTCTGACCTATGCAGATATCCTGTTCCGCTATCTCCTCGATGCGGGTATACCGCAGGAACAAGCCAATCTCATAGCGACCAATGCGTTGGATCAGCTGGCACTGTGGGTGGATGAGAACTGTATTCGCAAATGCGGGTATGCATGTATCCGTCGTAGCGAATCATCCGGATATTGTACGCTTTGCTCCTATATGATTCAGCCGTTAGCCTGTCCAAACAAAAAGGAAGTCACTCTGCGTCAGCTGGGAATGCAGGAGGAAGACCTTGTGTGCATGCGTCGGGAATTCAAATAGCTTTAACTTTGCAGCCGGAAGCAGGTGGAAATGCCTTGGCTGCTTTTTTTCGGTTAAATCCCTGAAGCAGGGGACAGTGAAAGTGCAATCTTCATAAAAAGTTAAGAAATCTTTTGTTGACCTAAAGTGCACATCATTGTATACAATAAAGGTAGTTATGTGTTTTTAATAGGTAAAAGTAGGATGGCTGAATACTTGAAGGGAGAACGGATGAGAACGAGTGAACGAATATTACAGGAAGTGAAAAAGGCAGTGATCGGAAAGGATGAGCTGCTGGAAAAAATCCTGATGGCAATACTGGCCAATGGTCATATTCTGATGGAGGATATGCCGGGGGTGGGGAAAACAACAATCGCACGAGCGTTTGCGGATGCGATGCAGCTGGATTGCCGGAGAATGCAATTTACAGTGGATGTATTACCGGCAGATGTTACCGGCTTTAGTGTGATTGATCCGCAGACGGGTAAGACACAGATACGCAAGGGGGCAGTTTTTACCAATCTGTTTCTCGCTGATGAAATCAATCGTACCTCCTCCCGTACACAGGCAGCCTTACTGGAGGTAATGGAAGAGGGCAGTGTCAGCGTGGACGGGATAACCATGACGCTGGAACAGCCGTTTCTGGTGATTGCGACACAAAATCCTTACGGCTCTGCAGGAACACAGCAGCTCCCGGAGAGTCAGCTGGACCGTTTCATGATCCGCCTGGAAATCGGTTATCCGCAGGAGCATGATGAAATTGAAATCCTCAAGCGTAAGCAGAATCCGCAAAGCTATCGTGTGCAGTGTGTCGCGCAGCGCACCCAGATTCTGGAAATGCAGAAGGCCTGCAGGGAGGTGTTTGTACACGATTCCCTTTATCATTACATCATTCAGCTGCTGCAGGCGACAAGAAACAATCAGCGCATTTATCGGGGAGCGAGTCCAAGAGCAGGGGTAGCTCTGCTTGACATGTCCAAGGCCTGTGCTCTTTTGCAGGGGCGTGATTATGTGGTACCGGAGGATATTCAGAATGTCTTTGTGGATACCATCGCCCATCGTATTCTCATGCAGCCATCACACAGCATAGATGCCGCAGCGGCAAAGGATGCGCTGACACAGCTCCTGCACCATATACAGCCACCGCACACAAGAAGGAAAGGGCTATGATCCGTTCCTGGCTCGCCTATCTGCTTCTGCTGCTTCTGGATGCTCTGGCATGGATAAGCATTGACGGGTATCTGTATTATCTCCTGCTGCGTGTGCTGCTTATGCTTCCTCTACTCAGCCTGCTTCTGTTTATCGCCGGAAACCGGTTCCTGAAGCTGCAGCTGAAAACGAGTAAAAAGGGCTGTGTAATTCATATGCCAACCAGTCTTCCCCTGCTTGTATGCAGTGGTATTCGGATACAGGGATCGTGGAAGAATTGCTTTTATGAAAGCAGCGAAACGATTTCTCTGGAAGTGAAGCACAGGGAACAGAAATTGCAAATACCGAAGCTGGGAAGTGGAAAGTATGAGCTGCAGCTGACCTCCATCCAGACCAGGGATCTTCTCGGACTGTTTCGCAAAACCCAATCATGGGACAAGGAGGTAACGACCTTTTGTTTCCCGCAGCCCTGTACGGTTACGCAAGTGCAGTATACAAACCTCCTGCAGGAAGCCCGCCAGAGTCTCACCGGTGTTTTCAGCAGTGATTATGAGCTGAAGGAGCACCATGAGGGAGAGCCTGTGCGCCGGATTCACTATAAGGCAAGCTATCGGTTGCAGAAAACGATGGTACGTGAATTTCAGAAGGAGGAATCTGCCGTTGTACTGCTTCATCTTTGTTTTCCACAGGAGCAGAAAATCTGTGAGCGCCTTCTGGCAATCGCCTGTGGAATCTGTCGGAAAGCAAGTCCGCAGGATCTTGTTCGTATTCGCTGGCGGACAGCAGGTGGAAGACAGACGGCAGAGCTGCAAGGTCCTCAGGATATGGAAGGCTTTTTACGAAAACTGCTATCCATGCCGCGCTTTTGTGAAGTATCCCGCGATTCGCAGGATGCCCTGTATCTGGACGAGGCATTTGCGGCTCTTTTCGAACAGGAGGCCGGTATATGAAAAAACAAGTGATACCCGCGCTGTTGCTTTTGATGGGAATGCTTTCCTCTCTCGGTGTGTTTCTGTTCGCCTTTCCTTTTTGGGATGCAGTTCTCTGGATGCTGTACATACCGGTTCTGCTTTTTGCTGTAGTGGTGTATAACCGTCTGCTGCTTCGCCGCAGGAAAAAGGTGATACTGATACTGGCAGGAGGCATGCTTCTGCTTGGGGTACTCAGCTTTTCACTGCTGCAGGAGGGGGCTCATATCGCCTATAATATTATCACTGAGGTGTATCACGATGCCAGCGGCTATGTGTTCTATCCCTACGATGTAACCGATACTGCCATGCTGTACCGGCTTTTGCTGACCTGGCTGCTGCTGTATGCGAGCATATGGCTGTTTTGCGGTATGCTGACCTTCTGGAATACGCGTCGTTATTTTGCGTTATTTATGCTCTCCTTTCTCCCGGTGTTTTTTACACTGCTTTATCAGACACCGATTCCCTGGCTGTTTGCCGTTTCGCTTATCATATTCTGGTTTATGCTGCTTCTCTCACGAAAAGGAGTGACAAACGGACATGGGGGATATGTACGGCTGAGTGCTTTCGGATTAAGCGTGATCTGCGTGCTGCTTACCTTTTTTACCTCGCTGCCGGATACCTATGAAATGCGAAGCACCAGCGGTTCGCTCCGTGAGCGGTTGCTGCAGCGTGTGGATGAGCTTGCCTATTTCCTAACCCATGCCGGGGAAGATGAGGGAGAGGTGGATCTGGGAAAGGCGGCAAATCGGTATTACACCGGTGCAACGCAGCTGGTTGTGCGATCTGAGGATGCACGCGGCACCATCTACCTGAAAAGCTACAGCGGCGCGCTGTATGAGGATAATCGCTGGCAGTCGCTGCCGGAATCCAGCTATGCAGCTCTGAAATCCTATGACTGGAAGGATGTGGATACGTGGCTTGATAAGAAAAATCCCGCCTTTACACAGATTTTGCAAAAAACAGGGGCTTTGATGCATCTGGAGATAGAGGATCATCGCGCATCCAAACGCTATGCCCTGACACCGTATCTGATGAAGGAGGCTTTGCCGGAAACAAAACCGTGGTATGACGCTTACCGTCTGGAGCATGATGATACCATGCGATATACTGCCTATGCATTATCCAGTACGACCATAAATGGTGATTCCACTGTGAAAGCAGATGCATATCCCGCCTTTGTCAAGGAGCACTATCTCCAGATTCCCGCCAATCTAAAAAGGCTGTTTGATGAACGTAAGCCTTTTAAAAAGCTCACCTCCCTAACGGGTGAACATCTGACATATGATATTCAGACGACCATACAGGAATACTTAAGAGAAACGACCAGCTATACACTGAAGCCCGGAAGAACCCCAGTTGACCGGGATTTTGTAGAATTTTTTCTGACGGAGAATAAGAAGGGCTATTGCGTGCATTATGCGACCACGGCAGTTATGCTGTTTCGTTATATGGGGATACCTGCACGTTATGCGGAAGGCTTTTCCTTTCAGGCCGGAGCTATGAGTGGCGGCAGTATGGAGGTACCGGATGAAAGTGCACATGCATGGGTGGAAATTTTCGATTCGGAAAAAGGGTGGATTCCGGTTGAGGTGACACCGGGCTTTGAGAGTGAAAGCAAGCCGTCCTCCCAAACAACTGTGCAGGGACAGGAGCAGGGCGGCACGACGACAGCAAAGACGGAAACACCAAAAAAGCAGACAGACAGGAAAACGGGGAACGCTGCGGAGAATCAACAAATCGAAAAGGAGCAAGGCGATACGCCTGCAGGCTTTGCCAAGGTTGGTCTTGCAGCCTTACTGGTAGCTTTGCCGGTGTTGATCTGTGTGCTTCAACGACGGCTGCGTATTGCCTACAGAGAAAGACAGTGTCTGCAGCGGGATGCAAAAAAGGCGATAAATTACAGCTATCGTTATCTGCTCAGCTTTATGAAGGATGAAAGCCTGCCGAAGACTATACGCGCCCTGTGTGAGAAAGCCTTATATTCCCCGCATGCGATGACAAGGCAGGAGGCAGAGCTTGTTTACGGCTACGCACAAAAGCAGGCAGGAAAGCTGCTGCATTCATCTCCTCTCAGGAAACGGTGGAAGCTTCTCTATCTTAGGGCAATTGGCTGATACAGACTTGTATGTGCACAAAGGCATGCAGGAAGAAACTGTCCAGCGTTTGCGTGACGATAAGCGAAAGCCCAAAACAGTGCCTTTAAAATCATCTGCATTCGCTTATTCATACATGTACATATGGTAAAGGTTCTGTATCCCGTTCACAGGAGTTTGCTGTTCAGGAAGGGGCTGCCTGTGTCAATACCATCATCACAACGGCAGGCAGATATAGAAAAAGCAGCTGCTTTAACGGGGTCCTCCTTACGTTGGGGTGTATGCAAAAGGGAGACTTCAACTTCTATTGATGAATACAATCGAGTTGAAGTCTCCCTGCTTTAAGTTTACCCACAAACGTGAAAGAATCCTGAACGGCGGCTGCACATGTATTTATGAATTCTCCAGCTTGCTTAGCGCCTTTGCTTCAAAGGCTTCTTTTTTTACTATGAAGCGATCGTGGTCTGCTGTACCGATCAAATCCCTCTCATCCCTAGCTATGATGTGAAAGGAAACCTTTTTGCGGTCTACAGCTGTGATTTCCACTTCAGCCGTTACCGTCATACCAGCAGGAGTTGCTGCATCGTGAGTTGTCCGCATCATAACGCCGACGCTGGTTTCTCCTTCCTCCAGAAACTGATTCAGACAGGCTGCAGCGGTATTCTCCATAAGCGCAATCATCATCGGTGTCGCATAGACATCTACAATTCCGCTGCCAACATGGGAGGCCAGCATGCTTTCTTCCACTGTGATCTTTTTGGTTAGCTTTGTATGCAATTTGATTTCTTTCATAAACGTACCTTCCTTTTTATGCTTCATATTATAGCATAATCCAGGGAAAAGCTTCCATACTAACGGTAGAAATTGGAGGTATGCATATGTTTATTTATGATACAAAACTGCCCTTTGAGGTGCGGATTACGCGACCGGATATGAAATACTACCTTTTGCTGGATCGCCAGCTGAAGGGCTGCAGCAGCGGTTTGAAGCAGGCGGCAGTCTATATACGACAGAGCTTCATGATCAACAATCCGACCTTCCATGATATTTTTATGCGACTGGGTGCACGACAGATCAGTGATATGGAGGTACTCAGCTGTATTATTCATCAAATGCATGGGGAGGATGATCGTTATTATGATGAATCAAACGACGATACACCTGTTTTTGAATTTATCAAGCCGTGCCATACGCAGGAGGAGCACTGTAGCTGTCAGCCGGAATCAGAAGAGGAACAGCACCATGTGAACAATGATTTAACTGCTGCAGTGATGCGGGATATGCAGTATGAGGAAGAACAGATTCATATATATGAGGAGCTGATTCGCTATATTCAGGATGATGGTGCGGATGAAGCCTTTTCCTATCTGCTGAACAGTGCGAAAAAAGCGATGGATACCTTACGGAATCTGCTGCATATTCTAACGACGCATACGGAAATGAAGGATTTTGGAGAAGGGGATACCCATAATGCCTGGGATCTGGATACATCCAATTATTTTGACAAACCGAATCCAACCTTTGTGAATCCTTCGGATATCGAGGATTTTCCGTTTAAAAAATAGTATCTTCCGATACAGAAAAAAGCTGGCTATATGTTGAAAACAAACAGCAGGTGCATCCCGATTGCTTTACAGGATGTCCTGCTTTTCTATATATTGGATGGTTACACAAAAGGTTATATTGGTATAGATGACAGCAGCCTTTTCTTCCCTTTACAACTTGTATATGTCACACTGCTTATGTGCTGTGCAAATGGTATGCTTTTCCTGTATAATAAGGACAGGTGATGATATCGATGAGAGAAGAAAATCTGCGGGAACGTAAAAAACAGCGCAGAGCCTGTGTTCGCCGTCTGCGAATGCTACTGGTGCTGTTTTCTATATTTTTAATTGCTTATATGGTGTTTTCCTATTTTCTGCTGAAGCTGATGCTGGAGGATGTTCATATAGCTTTTCTGCGCAATTTCCTGTTTCACAGTGTCGCTTTGCTGGTATGGCTTGCGGTGATTCGTATGCTGTGGAGCTGCCGCAGGCTGGGGAGGCTGTTATTTCAGGTGCTGTCTCTTGTTAATCTCTATACGCTGTATGAGCTGCCTGCGCTGTTTCGAATTGATATCGCAAAGGAAAATTCCTTTCTGCGAATCGTATTTACCCTTATGGTGGCGGGGAAAGCAGCTTTGGCATTGTATATGTCGTGGAGCCTGCAAAGAAATCCGCAGATAATCTACATATGGAAACCGCATAGCACGGAAGCGGACAATGAATTGCAGGGAAAAGCGATGAGCCCGGTCAATTTTTCACAGAAGGAGCATATACAGCATGATCACCGGCTGGATATACGGGCAAGAAACCGCATCCGCGCCTGCTCTGTTGCCTTGCTGCTATATCAGTATGGTATGCTGGTTCTGCTGTATCTTCTCATGTTTGTTTTCCGATATTACAGCAGCGATCATGAAGGGATGCAGTTTATGCAGCGAACCTTGCTGCTGGCTTCTCTGTTTTCCGCCTTGATCTGGTCTCTTCCGGCGGTATCACTGTTTCTCTATAAGCCATGGAGCCGATGGATTATACCCGTTATGTGGGGGATGGAGCTGCTGCGGCTGCTTTTCACCCTTCCGCAGCTTGCCGATGTGTTTCAGACGCAGAACTATCAGCTGCTTTCCTGGGGAATCCTTATTGTAACGGAGCTGCTGCGCTACCTTTTGCTGTATCGTATGCTGCAGTATTTTCTGAAGGACCCCTTTGTTCGCGTCTATTGGATGCGCAGATATCATGAAGGCATTCAGGAAGACCAGGAATTGTAACTAGTGATGAAGAGAAATGAACTTCATATTCTATGGGTTCCATGATATACTAAAAGTACATTGGAAAGATAATGCAGGAGGTTATTTTATGGAAATGAACAAGTATATCGATCATACACTGCTGAAAGCAGATGCTACGTATGACAAAATTGAAACACTGTGTGCAGAAGCGAAGGAATATGATTTTGCAAGCGTATGTGTTAACAGCTACTGGGTATCAGCATGTGCAGAGCTGCTGAAGGGAACAGACGTTAAGGTTTGTACCGTGGTAGGCTTCCCGCTGGGAGCTATGAGTACCAAAGCCAAGGCTTTTGAAACAGCTGCTGCTATTGCAGACGGCGCTAAGGAAATCGATATGGTTTTGAATATCGGAGAAATGAAGGCCGGACATTACGATGCGGTACGCGCTGATGTAAAAGCTGTTGTGGAAGCAGCTGAAGGTAACTGTGTCAAGGTCATTCTGGAAAATTGTCTGCTGACAAAGGAAGAAATCGTAAAAGCATGCGAGCTTTGTGTGGAAGCCGGTGCTGCATTTGTTAAAACATCAACCGGGTTCTCAACAAGCGGAGCCACACCTGAGGATGTCAAGCTGATGAAGGATACCGTGAAGGGGCGTTGTCTGGTGAAAGCAGCCGGAGGAGTACGCTGCTATGAGGATATGGAGAAAATGGTGGAAGCCGGAGCAGATCGTATCGGTACAAGTGCCGGTGTGAAGCTGATGCAGAAAGAAACTAGTGACGGTGGATATTAACAGCGGGAAACCGCTGTTTTTTGCTATTTGAAGAACGCTGAATCCTTTGGAAGCTGCTTCTCTAAATTGCTTTTCATAGGAGGATGCGGATACAGTAGCCGGAATCATTCGGTTATAAATATAATCTAATTTCAGGATAACTTTCCATGGCAGGGCTTCCGCTTTCATCCGCATGGCTGTGGACAGAAGCAAAACCGTAAAAAATCCTAAAAAATTTGCTATTTTTTCTTGCCAAACACAAAATCTTATGATATTATATTTAAGCACTTAAGAAACGCCTTAATAGCTCAGTTGGTAGAGCATCCGGCTGTTAACCGGCAGGTCACAGGTTCAAGTCCTGTTTAAGGCGCCATGATAACAGGTAACCCCGTAGATATCGGGGTTTTTTTATTTTCAGGAACATGCTGACGTTCGTTTTGACGTACGATATGCAGCGGATGCGTTATACTAAGAGCTTGGAAAATCAATCAACGAATAGACAGTATCGCCGCGGGTTACGATGCAGTTGACGCTGTTCGATGGATGAAGCAACACGTTGCGTGCAATGCATTCTATGTGAATTGTTTCATTGGCGCTGTGCGGTGTTTTGCTGTGAGCGCTTGCAATTTGTATTCTCCTTCTGTATAATGAACGCAAGAGGTGATGTGAAGTGAGCAAATAATCCAGACGGTTTTTTGAATCAGACATACAGATGTACGCCTGTTCACCAATGGATTACAGACTCTTTTTCACATGACGCTGCCAAAATTTTTTTCCATAGCTTTTTTAGTGTGAATTTATAGAGCCTTCGAATCCTGTTTGAACAGGTGCAGAAGGTTTTTTATAGAGGAGGACTGTATATGAAAGCAGCAGTTTGTTTATACGACGGTTTTTGTAATTTCGAATTTAGTGTTTTGCTGGAATCCCTTGCTTTGGCCGATTGTCAGATCGACTACATAGCCAAGACATTGAAACCGGTGCGTGCGGAGGAGGGCTTCCTTGCTCTTGGCGAATATACCTGGGGAACGATTTGTGCGGAGGATTATGATGTGCTGGTTTTAACCGGTATCGGAGCAAAGGATGACAGCAGTGACTGGATTCTGGCAGACGAGGAGCTGTTATCTTTGATTCGCTCCTTTGATAAAGCAGGGAAGCTGATTGCGGCGATTTCCTGTGCTCCCATGATTCTGGTGAATGCCGGCATTATGAAGGAACGGCGCTATGTTGCTTCCGTTGATCGGGAATGCTTCATGGCGGGCGGTGCCTGTACCTCGGTGGAGCTCAGTGCTGGGCAGATGAAGGGATTGCTTGATATGAAGGAGCAGAAAAAGCATCCCGAGCTTCACGGCTATGTGCAGGACGGGAATGTTATAACCGCGAACGGCTGGTGGTTCCGGGAATGGGCGATGGCTGTCTGCAAGGCTCTGCAGCTGCCTTTCTATCCGAAATCATTTGGTCTGGAGACAGAAGAAGCTGAAGAAGAATAGGAGTTCCGGATGAACTCTTTCGCATTCTCTGCTATAATAGGGAATAGAAAAGAGGATGAGAATACGATATGAAACAAATTGATAGAATCAGAAAATTTTCGGATGCCTTTGGACCCAGCGGTTTTGAAGATGCTGTAGTTGCGTATGCGCAGGAAGAGGTACGTGAAATCTGTACATGTAAAGAGGACCATATGCGCAATCTGTATATGAATTTGAAGGGAAACAGTCAGGGTGGTGTAAACATCATGCTGGATGCGCACAGTGATGAGGTGGGGTTCATCGTTCAGGCGGTGAAAAGCAACGGGCTCCTGCGGTTTCTGCCGCTGGGCGGCTGGGATGTGAAGAACATCATTGCGAATAAGGTGCTCATTAAAAACAGAGACGGCAAACTGATTCCGGGGATTGTCTGCAGCAAGCCGGTACACTTTATGAATGCTTCCGAGCAGGGAAAGGCTCTGGATTTTGCCGATGTATTGATTGATGTCGGTGCGACGAGTGCACAGGAGGTACAGGAATCCTTCCGCATCGGTATTGGTGCACCGATCGTTCCTGATGTTACCTGTACCTATGACGAAGAGCATAAAACGTTTATGGGAAAGGCATTTGATAATCGTATCGGATGTGCCGCCGTTGTGGAAACACTCTGTCGACTGCATGGACGTACACTCACGAATACCGTCAGTGCAACCCTGTCCTCCCAGGAGGAGGTTGGCGAACGCGGTATGACCTGTGTGATGAACAACGTGAAGCCCGATGTTGTGATTTGTTTTGAAGGATGCCCTGCAGATGACAGCTTCGAAGAGGAATATATGATTCAAAGTGCCTTGAAAAAGGGACCGATGCTGCGGCATTTCGACCGTTCCATGATTACATCCCCAAGATTTCAACGCTTTGCTTTAGAGCTTGCCCATGCAAATGACATTCCGGTTCAGGAGAGTGTACGAAAAGGGGGAGGTACCAATGGCGGTATTACACATACGGCACAATTCGGCATTCCAACAATCGTCATCGGTGTACCGGTTCGCTATGCACATTCCTCCTATGGGATTCTGGCTTATCAGGACTATGAGCATGCTGTTGAACTGGCAGTTCAGATTGTTGAAGGGCTGAGTAAAGATATCGCAGAGAGCTTTTGATTCCTTCCGCCGTGCCTGCAGAAAAGGACAAGCCTGTGTTCAGGTATTCCGGATTTATAAAAAATTTACAATTCCATCTGGTGCTGGCTCTTTACATATGCCACAACCTCTGATACAATAGCAATCAAATTCATAATAGAAAAGGAGAGATATTATTTTATGGACGCAGACCCCGCGCAATCTTCCATTACACTGCAGCTGCTGCTGATTGTCATACTGACACTGATCAACGCCTATTTCGCGGCGAGTGAAATGGCCATCGTATCCGTTAACAAAAACAGGATTCACCGCAAGGTGGAGGAGGGAAACCGCAAGGCAATGCTTGTGGAAAAGCTTCTTCAGGAGCCTACCAGCTTCTTATCCACCATTCAGGTGGCAATCACTCTTGCCGGCTTCTTCAACTCCGCCAGTGCCGCAACCGGTATATCCGTACGCCTTGGTGCTGTTCTGGAGGCCTGGGCCATTCCTTATGGAGAAACGATCTCCATGGTGGTGGTTACCATCCTGTTATCCTTCGTGACATTGATTTTCGGAGAGCTTGTTCCCAAGCGGATCGCTCTGCAGAATGCGGAAGCCTATTCCATGTTCTGCGCAAAGCCGATTCTCATTATTTCAAAAATCGCATCGCCCTTCATCAAAATTTTATCCTGGTCAACACGGTTTGTACTCCGTCTGTTCGGCATGAAGGATGAAAATGTTGAAGAATCTCTTTCCCGTGAGGAAATTCGTTCCATGGTGGAAAGCGGGCAGGAGAGCGGTCTCTTCGATGAGGATGAAGCTGATATGATCGACAGCGTATTCGCCTTCGATGATATTCTGGCAGAAGAGGTGATGACTCCGAGACCGGATGTATTCTGCATCGATATTGATGATCCTCAGAGTGAATATCTGGATGAGCTGATGGAAATGCGCTACAGCCGTATTCCGGTTTACCGGGATTCCATCGACAATATCATCGGCATCCTGAACATCAAGGATTTTGTAGTCGAGGCAAGGAAAAACGGCTTCGAGCATGTGGATATATCGCGCATCCTGCGCAAGCCGTTCTTTGTGCTGGAAAGCAAAAACATTGACGATCTGTTTCGGGAGATGCAGAGCAAGCATCAGCATATAGCCATTTTGATTGATGAATATGGAGGCTTCAGCGGTATCGTAACCATGGAGGACCTTGTTGAGGAAATTATGGGAGATATCGAGGATGAGTACGATGAGGATGATGAAGCGCAGATTGAAAAGCTTGACGAGCATACGTACGTGCTGGACGGCGGCATGCCGATAGATGATATCAATGAGGAGCTTGGACTGCAGCTTGAAAATGACAATCATGAAACCATATCCGGATTTCTGCTGGATCTGATTGGACAGATACCAGAGGACGGAGAGGAACGTGAGGTTATCTGGAACCATATCAAATTCCAGGTGAAGGAAGTAAAGTACAAGCGAATCCATAAAGTACAGCTGGTTCTTATGCAGGAAGAAGGAAACAGCGAGGAAGTATAAACAGCGGATTCTCTGCCGATAAGGGTGGGGAATCCGTTTTTTATAGACACTGAACAGCGTGCGCAGGCATTTAGCATCTGCAGAAAAAAAGCCTGTATTCGTACAGGCAGATCCTTTCGGATGAGACAGGAAGAGAATGCTTTATGGCTTCAAACCTTCTTCTTACCGGATAATCTGCGTTGGAGCTGCAGATCGGCTTCCTATTTTTTTAATAATGATTTCGTATTGATATCATACGTGTTTCGTGACAAAATCAGCAGCATTTCCTCAAAGGTAGCTAAGTAGGAACAGGCGATGACCAGTGCAACCGGAATCAGCGGCAGACTTTTGGTTACCACGCAAAGCGGAACGAGCAGAAACAGCAGCAACCCGGTCAGCTTATTGCCTATGGTGTGCATACTCGCCCAGATATGATGCTTCCATCTTGTCAGCAGCAGCGCCGCAAGCTTCAGTACGAAGACACACAGCACCAGCATGGAAATCAGATTCATGATTTTCAAATTCATCTGAAAGAAAACGATGTATAGTGAAATGCAGTAGAATGCCAGATCACCGATAGAATCAAGACGGGTACCCAGCTCACTCTGCACATGCAGGGACCTGGCGAGCCATCCGTCCAGGACATCGCTGATTCCTATGATGAAATAGACAATCAGAAACAAGGTTGTATCCTTTGTCAGAGCCAGCAGCAGAAATGACAGTAAGATCCTGACTGCGGACAGTATATTCGGTATTTGCTTCATAATGTTTCGCACCTTCCCAACAGCATGTACATTATATCATATTCAATTGTATTCCACTATCACAAAAATGTAAGGCTTTATGTAATCATTCGAATGCAGCTTTAATTTTCACCCGTATGAGAGAAGCTACAGACTTGGAAGAATGGAATTTGATGGGCTGTATTCGATAGCAAGGGGACGACATGAAAAAAGCATACCAAATCGTATGCTTTCACAGTTTTTCTGTCTATATCATACCACAAATGGGCCGGTTTTTCCAGTCTTGTATGCAAACAGTGTCCGTGATATATCTATTAGACACGGATAAGGAGGTATGCAAAATGAGAAGGCAGAACATACTGGAGGTATTACAGGAAGGGGAAAGCGGTCTTAGAAGGGAGCTTGCCTGCATCGGACTGGAGCTGCGTAAGGAGCAGATGCAGGAATTGTATCAATCACAGCAGCTGGCATTGCGACAGTATCGATGGGTGGAAACAAAAGAGGACCGTCTGTTCGACATACTGGGGCCGTTTTTAAAATCTCCCTACATGGCACTTCCAACATATATGCTGCACTTAAAACAGTCGATCTGGCTGTATTACCATGTGCGCAGTCATATAAGCTGGCAGGTATCGGATGAGGAGCTGTGTGAAATACTGTATGAAGAGTATCTTCTTTATCACGGTGAAATCAGCCGGCAGCTCGCTTTGCGTATTTTACAGCGAGTGAAAAGGTCACAGGAGGAGTAGTGTATGGGATATATTGTTGGAAAACAGCGTGTTCGCGATTCGCTGTATGTCTTGCTGCAGCATGCACATGAGTCAGGAGAAATCACAAAAAAGCGCAGGGAATATCTGTTAAAGCAGTGCGAACAGCTGGCGCAGGAGCTTGTCCTTTTGCTCAACCATAAGCAGAGCACCTCTTTGAGCATGGCGGATCATAAACGTATTTTAAACACCATCAGCTATGTGGTTTTACAGGGACTGGAGGAGATGGAAGAACGGTCTTTGCAGGAACTGGAAATAGATGCATGCTTTGAACGCGGTCTGCTTGTTTTACAGGATAAGGAGCAGCAGACAAGAAACCTGTTGAATCAGCTGCGCAGAAACCGTCTGCCGTTTTGCAATGAGCGCTACAACAGTGTGATGGATGAACAGATACCGCACTATCTCGAGCAGCTGAGCACCTATGAGGGGATTTTATACTACAGTCACACCACAGAGGATCTGGACTATCCGCTGGTGGACGGGATTCCTCTGTTTCATGATATGTATCACCTCGATGGGATGGATCTTGTCCTGTATTATATGGAACGCTTTGCACTGGAGCATACCTTTTGCGAATACTTTCGTGAAGAGCTGCCGGAATTTCTCCGACGCTATGAACTGCAAAAGGGAGTGACTGTGGAATATTTAGGCTTGAATCTTTGTGAGCTGCTCTGGTATCAGTGCTTTGCATCCCTCATGCTGTTTCAGCAGCCCTCGCTTTTGCTGGCAGAGCAGGATGTAAAGCGTCTGCGGGCGCTGCTGCGGCATTGTTCACTGCAGGAGGCTGTTGGGCAGGTCAATCATGCAATCGCTGTCCGTATGGGGAAAAGCGTGGCAGACTATCTCACACTGTTTGAAGAACAGCTGCAGGCGCAGCTACAGGTCTTTGTCCGGGATGCTTATGCCCTGCTTGTGTATGAGGAAGCAGTAGATGACCGTTTTGTCATCGACCTGACACAGGGAGAAGATGAGGAAACGTTTCTGACGCTGCTGGAGGAGGTGGAGAAATATGCCTGCCTGCAGGACAAAATTCAGCATTTGCGCTCCCAGAAGATCAGTGCCTATGACCTGATCGATCTGTTGGAAAATGCTGTTTTCATGAATGAGGAGTACGATGCGTATTATGAACAGCTGTCGCTGGAGGAAATCGCTGTACTGTTAAAGCTGTTACATCCTGCAGGTGGTAATTTTCATGAGGCATGGAAGCTGGATGATGCCGATTTGAGGGAGATTGAGCAGGAGCAGGAATGGCAGTACCGGTTTATCAATCATATCCGTCAGCGGTCACAAAAGGAGCGTGAAAAGCTGTGTGAGCTGTTAAATAAATTAAGGATACGCAGCTGAAGGAAGCCGTAGACTCTGCTTCGGCTTCCCATAGAATGAAGCTGCTGTTTGAAAAGCATTACGGTTTTGGCAGAGGTTTCGCCGAATAAGGAAACCGTCGCAGTTTTACCTTGCATGGCGGGAAGACGCCTTTTCGTTTCGTTTTTGCATAGAAAAAGCCGATGTCTACAGGATAGCTTCGCATTCCTGTGAGCATTGGCTCTTTTTCATATATGCTCTTTTATTTTGCCAGCCGCTTTAAAAAAGCCTGCAGGATATCCTCACCGTCATCCTTCTCGTAGCCGTATTCTCCCATTCGAATTTTCGGCTTCATCTTCCCATGAAAATCACTGCCGCAGGTCATCAGGACACCATGCCGGCGGCAATAGGTATCATAATAGCGGTTATGCTTTGCTTCATGATAATTGCTGTAGGCCTCGATTCCATCGATTCCCTCATCCAGTGCTTTTTGCAGACGTTCCTCCTTTTGATAGAAGTTCAGCCATGGGTGTGCCAGTACGGCAATACCCCCGGCATCGTGAATGCGCTGTACGGTGTCCTTCAGGGATGGATATTCCACACGGACATAGCAGGGCTTTCCGGCACTGCACATATCCCAGTAGAAATTCACCGGCTGAGGCTCACAGCGTCTGCCTCCGGGCTGATAATCCGCAAACTCTTTCTTATCCTTATACTGTTCCATGATATGGTGCACAATTGCAGGAAACGGATTTTTACCTGCATATCGCTTTAAAAGCGCAGCGGGATCGATATCCAGGTCGAAGACCTCTCTGATTTTTTCCACACGCTTTATCTGCACGGCTTGTTTTCGTTCACTCAAAGAATCGAAAAGGCTTTGAAAATAAGGCTGCTCATAGTCGATACCGTAGCCGAGCACGTGTACCTCCAGCTCCTCAAACAGCGTATCAAATTCCATAGCGGGAATTACGCGGATGCCCTTTGCCTCTCCCAGACGAACCATATCCGCAATTCCTTTCGGCGTGTTGTGATCACTCAGTGCAATCGTTGTTAAATGGGCTGCATCAGCCATATGAATCAGCTCCTGTGGTGTAAATTCACCATCGTTGCTGTAACAGGAATGCATATGTAAGTCAAAAGAATTCATGCGATTTCCTCCTTTAAACCAAGAGTATTATAGCACAGTCAACAAAAAAAGAATATGTTTCAAATACCTAAAACCAAAACTTTGCGATTTTTCGCAGTATTTCGTCTTAAAACCAATTTTTTATGCTTCTTTTTTTGGAAAACTGCGAAATCAGATTGACGATAGGCAAAGAAAAACGTACACTAACCATGTGCAAAGGTGGTGAAGCGACATGTCGAAAGCAAGTGAAGCCAGACGGAATGCGCTGTATCAGAGAGTTCTGGGAGAAGGCAGAGTGCGGGTTGGAGAGCTGGCCCGGCAGCTGGATGTGACAACGGAAACGATACGTAAGGATCTCAAGGTGCTGGAGGAACGCGGCGTGCTGACGAAAAAGCATGGGAGCGCTGTCGTTCGCAATGCCTATTATCAGCTGCCCTTTGATGTCAAGCTGCAGGAGCATACGCTGGAAAAACAGCTGATTGCGCGTAAGGCACTGGAATTTATCGAGGATGATGCCATTGTCTACATGGATCCAGGCAGCACCTGTCTGCAGCTGGCGAAGCTGCTGCGTCTGAAGAAGAACATCACGGTACTGACCAATTCCCTGCCGATTGCGGATATCATCTGTGACAGCGGGCTGGATCTGATTATGACCGGGGGAAAGCTTCAGAAAAAAGGACGTGCGCTTGTCGGATATTACGCCACCAATGTCATTGATACGGTTCGTATTGACATTGCGTTTATGGGATGCGACGGCTTTATGGATATGGATGGTCCGATGACCTTTTCCATGGAGCATGCGGAGGTAAACCGTCATATTCTGGCGCATTCCAGAAAGAACATCCTGCTTTGTGATTCCAGTAAATTCACAAAGACAGCCACCTATCAGTTCGCCAAGTTTTCAGACTATGATGTCATGATTACCAACGAGCTGCAGGAAGGGCAGCAGGACTGCGTGAGTGAGGTCAAACAACTGATTATGGTAAAGGAGAACTAGGATTATGAAATTACAGCTGGCATTGGATACACTGACACTGGAGGAATGCATGACCCTGCTGCAGGAAACAAGAGGCAGCGTTGATATTGCAGAGGTGGGAACACCGTTTATCATCGAGGAGGGCATGCGTCCGGTAAGAGAGTTTAAACAGCATTTCCCGGAAATCGAAATTCTGGCGGATGCGAAAATTATGGATGCAGGAGAACTGGAAGCGGAAACAGCATTTAAAGCCGGAGCGGATATCGTTACCGTTTTGGGAGCGAGCAACGATGAAACCATTCTGGGCGCTGTGAAGGCCGCAAAGAAATACAATGGAAAAATCATGATCGACATGATCGCGGTAAAGGATTTGGAAGCTAGAGCAAAGGAAATCGACGCCATGGGTGTGGATTATATATGTGTGCATACGGCATTTGATGTACAGCAGACCGGAAAGAATCCGCTGGATGAGCTGATGATCGTCAACCGTGTTATCACACATGCGAAATCTGCCGTTGCCGGCGGGGTGAAGCTTGCGACCATTGATGCGATTGCATCCGAGGGGGCTGCGGTTGTCGTTGTCGGCGGTGCCATCTGCAATGCAAAGGATCGTGCAGCTGTCGCAAAAGAAATGAAGCAGCATCTGAAATAGGAGGAAGCAGGGAATGAACAATAAGGAATATGCAGGGATCGTTCTGCAGGAGCTTACACACACACTGAGCTCCATTGATGAGGTACAGGCGGAGAAATTCGTTCAGCTGATTGATGAGGCAGACGAGGTGTTCTGTGCGGGTGCAGGAAGAAGCGGCTTTCAGGTGAAGGGCTTTGCCATGCGCCTGATGCATATGGGTGTGGCGTCCTATGTCGTTGGGGAAACATGTACACCGAATATCAAGGAAGGCGGCGTACTGGTGGTGTGCAGCGGAAGCGGAGAAACAAAATCGCTTGTCAACCATGCCGCAAAAGCAAAGGAAATGGGAGCACGGGTAGCACTCATCACCATCAATCCTAATTCCAGCATCGCCAATATGGCGGATGTCGTCATTGAAATCAGCGCACCTTCACCGAAAAGTGCGAAGCAGGGGGACATCAAATCCATTCAGCCGATGGGATCTCTGTTTGAACAAAGCGAGGGAATCTTCATGGATATCGCTGTTATGATGCTGATGGAGCGCAGAGGCAAGGATTCCGATACGATGTTCGGAAGACATGCCAATATGGAATAACATAATCATTGAACCATGAAAGCCTGTACAGGGAACTGACCATTCCTGAGCGCTTGGGCTGTCGTCCGCCGCAAAGCACAGGTACAGGATCAGAAAATATCTGATGGGAAAACGCCATCAATGCGGGCTGGCGGATGCAAATTCGCCGGTCCTTTTCTATAAAAGGGAGAATAACTATGCGAAGTCAAAAGAAAAACGTGGCCATGCTGTGCCTGTTCTACTTTCTGTCCTATGTCGCTTTTGTATTGCCTTACGGCTATATGCAGACCTTTCTGGAATATGTCGGCTATGATGTTGTGGAGCGCGGCATCATACTGTCCGGTACGGCTGTTGTAGCTATCATCACGCAGTTTTTTATCGGTTATCTATGCGATAAGTACAAAACGGATAAGAAGTTCTTTAACCTCTGTCTGATCGTCTTTGTGCTATCCACGCTGGTGATGTATCAGGTGACACAGCGCAATTTCTTTCTGCATCTGATTTTCATATCCCTGGTTGGCGGTATGTTTCGTACCACGCTGGCGGTGCAGGATACCTGGACATTGGAAACGAGTGAAACCTGCCGCAATAATTTTGGTCCGATACGTGCATTCGGTGCGATTGGCTGGATGATCGGCAGTCCGATCGGTGCTCTGGTTGTCGAGCATTACGGCTATCCCGCACTGGGCTATGTGTTTGCGGGTCTTGCGGTTTTAAACATCCTTTTAACGATGTTCATGCAGGATGCGGTTAAGGTGGAAAAAAGCGGCGGGATTCATGCCTCGGATTTAAAGGAGCTGCTGCTGGATAAGAAATATGTTGTCGTTGTTCTGATTTTCCTGTTTATCAACGTGATTGCGACTGCGGATATCTACACGACGGTGGATAAAATGATGGCACTGGGCGCGAAGGAGGGCATGGTCGGTGCCAGATGGAGCATCCAGGCATTTACCGAGCTGCCGCTGTTTTTTGCGGGAACGTGGCTGTTGAAAAAATTCGGCGATTATAAGCTGATGATGTTTGGTACCTTTATGTATATCATCCGCTTTCTGGGCTATGCCGTTGTACAGAGTCCGGAAATGATGATCGTGGTCACGCTGATGCAGTGCATCACCTATCCGCTGATCATGATTACCAGCAAAACACTGGTGGACGATACAACACCGATTCATCTGCGAAGCAGCGGGCAGACGATCGCCTCCGCCTTTTATGTGGGACTTTCTCTGCTGGTCACCCCGGTGATAGCCGGAGCGATGGTATCCTCCCTGGGGGCCGATTTGACACTGGCGCTGATCGGCCTGAGCGGATTTGTACCGCTGGGACTTGGTATATTATACAAACGTCTGGATTAACAAATGTAACCGGTTATCACCTGCTCCTTAATTTCTGTGAGAAAATAGTGTATAATACGAATTAGAAATGTGAGGAGAGTTCGTATGAGTAAATTTGATACAATGGATTATATTATCTGTGCAGCAGTTCTGTGCTACGGTATTTATCTGACCGTACAGAATGTGCGCCTGTTTCTTGCCAATGAGAAGGTGAGAAAGGAATATCTGAATAAGCATAAGGATGGCTATACCATGGTAAATCAGTATCTGCCGTATATGATTTTTTTCCTGGGCTTTTCTGTGATTGGCATCATCGGTATCTTTGTGATGGAAAAGAATACGAAGGATGAGCTGTATGTCTGCTTTGCGCTTGCATTGATGGCGATCATCAGTGCGGGTATGGCACTTGACTCCATCGTGAAGCGGCGGGCAATCGTGGATGATGACGGCTTTGTATATGAAAAAGCGCATTATCGCTTTCGCTCCATTCTGTCGATGGATCCCATGAAATCCATTATCAAGAATATCGATATTCTGACAACGGAGCGCCAGCACGTAGTGGTATCCAAAAAGATGGGTGTCTATCTGCATGAGTGCTTTCTGGCGTGGAAGAAACGCAAGAAAAATAAAAATAAATAAAGAAATCTGGAGGAGGAAGCTATGATTAAACTAGCGGTATTTGATGTTGATGGAACTCTGGTAACGAAAGGGAACCGCAGGGTTCCTGCATCGTGTGTCCATGCTCTGAATGAGCTTTCAAGGAAGGGAGTGAAGTTGGCAATCGCCAGTGGCAGACCTCCTTTTGCTATGGAGCAGAGTCTGCTGGAGCAGGTGAGCTTTGATTACTTCGTCTGCAGCAACGGTGCATTTGTGCGCAATGCACAGCATGAGGTGCTCTATCATTACAGCTTTACCATGGAGGAAACACGAAGCCTGATCCATGCCTTTAAAAAGACGGATAATGCATTGATGTTTCAGTGTCAGGATGCGGCACACTGCTATCACGGCTATAAGCGGATTGCCAATATGCTGCAGAATTTTCTGGGACGACTGGATATTCTGGTGGATGAGCGGGAATCCGAGGGCTATCTGCAGGATACCATGCCCCTGGCAGCTGTCGCTAAAATAGAGGATGCTGATCTGGATATGATGAAACAGCGCTTCCCGCAGTTTTTGTTTACACCGTTTGATACCTGCTTTTACGATATCAACGGTGCCCATGACAAGGCAACGGGTGTATCGCATATATGTGAAGCGATGGGCTGGAGCATGCAGGATGTGATCAGCTTCGGGGATGATTACAACGATCTGGAAATGATAAAAGCATGTGGCATCGGCGTTGCGATGGGGGATGCCAGAGAGGCTGTGAAGGAAGCAGCGGATTATGTGAGCGGGCTGTGCAGCAGAAACGGAATTGCACAGGCACTTTTACATTATGGATTGATTGACAGGGTGTGTGATGATGAAGCTGTTTCTGAGTGATCTGGATGGAACGCTGATCGATGTACATGGCAACATACAACAGCAGGATGTGCAGGCGATTCATACGCTGGCAGAGCGCGGCATTGCTTTTGGTATTGTAACCGGGCGGGATTACGGCTTCTGTCAGAAGTTGATCAGCCGTTATAGACTTGCTGCGGATATGATTATCGGAAATAACGGTGGATCTATCTGGATTCATGATGAGAAGGTCATGGAGGAGCACATTGAAGCCGGGGATGCAGTACGCATTATGGAGTTTTTAAAGGATCATGTGGATGAGATCAATCCCTTTGTCTGCAATGAGCAAAGCACCTTCTTCTTTATGAGGGAGCAGTATGCACCGGAGCACTGGAACGAGGTAAGAGAGCAGCTTGCCTACCTCGGTGATATTGCTGATCGGGATCTGTTGCGATATTTGAAGGAGAAGCAGGAGCCGGTGGTGAAAATCAGTATCCATACGTATACACAGGAACGCCGGGATACCTGGCTGCCGATTCTGCGCAGGCAATTTCAGGATGCCTATGAAATCCTGCCGACATCCTTTGATTACATTGAAATCACCCGTAAGGGAATCGATAAGGGAAAATCCTTTTTACAGGCACTGGAGTATTGGAAGCTGTCACAGGAGGAGGTCGCATTCATCGGGGATGGTGCCAACGATATTCCACTGTTTCATGAGGTGGAAGCCAGCTTCTGTATGGCTTCGGCAGCACAGGAAGTGCGCAGGGAAGCTGCACATGTTGTAAAAAGTGTTGCAGAAGCTGTGACTTTTGTTATAGAATAGAGTACAAACAACATAGTAAATAACTTAAAGGAGTGTTTTTATGGCCAAGAAAAAAACAACAACAGGGCAGACATCGGCGAGGATGGTTATGGATGTTCTGAAAAAGCATTACGCGTTCACACCGGATACGGCCGTTGGATACGATGCATTTAAAAATCTACGACTGTCCACCTCGGTGATTGCATACACCATTGCCAATCTGATGGAGACCGATGTCATTATGAAAACCGATGATGACCGGTATTATTTCGTAGAGAAAAACTGGAACAAGGTCGTGCATAAGGTGAATTTCGCCTATGTCATTCTGCTGGGACTTCCTATCATAATCCTGCTTATTTTCTTAGGCATTCAGATGCTGATGAGTTGATGATAAAAGAAACCCGCTTCTGAAAAGGGCGGGTTTTATCTGTGCTTTTGTATACTTAAATTTTCTTATAAAAAAACCTGTTCCTCAAGGCAGCTTGCTCTGCGTAAGGAAAACAGGTTTTTTTTCGGCATCAGGTATTATCGGACAATGTAACCCAGTCCTGCATGCGTTTCATACTCTCGAGTGTTTCATTATAATCGGTCTCTGCTTCCAGCGATACGGCATTCTCATATCCGTATTTTCGCAGATTGGAAAAAATCATCATGAAGTCGATATCTCCCATGTCGAAGGCAACATGCTGAAACGGCTTTTCCAGTGCGGCATTGTATGCATAATCCTTAATATGGATGTGATCGATCCAAGGATAGATATAATGCAGCTCCTCCTCGAGTGAAAAGGTCAGATACTCCGCAGGGACATTCTCCTTATAGGCACGGTAGCTGTTTGCCGGATCCCATAGCAGCTTGAGATAGTCACTTTTTATGGCCTTCACGATCTGAATGCTCATATGGCCCTTAGGAAGGTGGGAATACGGACAGTTTTCCAGCACCAGCGTCACATGCTCCTCCTCCGCAATCTGCACAGCCTGTCGGACATTTTTCATAATCAGAGCGATATGCTCCTGTGTGCCATAGGCAGGCGGCCGGTTATCCGGAAAGCGGAAAGGAAAGATGCGCACCCTTGGACAGTTCAGCTTTTTAGCAATGCGGCATGCATTTTTCAAATAGCGAAGATGTGTAGGGACATCCCCTTCAATCGCATGAAATGCCGGATTAAACAGACTTACTTTATCGTTCTCCATCAGCGGACACAGAAAGAAGACGGTACTGGCGATACAGGAAACCTTGAGTTCATAGGTATTCAGCAAGGTGCGAATGGTGTTGATTTCCTTCAGGCTGCATTCTTCAATACTTTTTCCAAACACATTATGCAGCTCCACGTGCGTATAACCATAAAGCCTGGCTATGCGTAAGGCGGTTTCCAGATCCTCATCGATCTGGTCAGTAATTACAGATGCGTACATAAGCTCACCCCTCTGCAATTATTATAACAATATAACAATATACTTGCAATCGGTTTCAAATAAAATCTCAAAAATATGTTATAATGTAATTACAATGAGTTGCTTTTCGGCTGGTTCCATTGTATAATCAGTTTGAAAAAGGAAGAAGGAAAGAGGTAGATAGTATGTATCCTATGAAGCTGAAGCCTGTATATGATAAGACCATATGGGCAAACGACCGTCTGACAACCATGCGCGGTATGGAAGAAAAAGGGCTGGGCACCTGCTGGGAGATCAGTGCCCATCCGCATGCAAAAAACGTTATACTGAATGGAGAATATGCAGGGAAAACGCTGGATGAGCTGATTCAGGCGGATCCGCAATCCATACTGGGAGAAAAACAGCTGCATCAGATGCTTCGCCTTGCATATCTGGATGCCAGAGAGGATTTATCCATTCAGGTACATCCGTATGACGAATATGCAAGAGCGCATGAAAACGATGAAGGGAAAACAGAATCCTGGTATATTCTGGAAGCAGATAAGGGAGCTACGCTGGTGGCCGGAACGACTGCGTCGGATGCAGCGGTGATCAAAGCTGCTGTCGAAAATGATCAGGTGGAGGATTATGTGCGCAAGGTCGAGGTGGAGGCCGGTGATTTCGTATGCATTGATGCCGGTATGCTGCATGCACTGGGAAAAGGCATTCTCGCACTCGAGATTGGACAGAATTCCAATACGACCTATCGGTTTTATGATTATCATCGTCAGGATGCGAATGGCAGGGAGCGAGAGCTGCATATCGATAAAAGCTTTGATGTCGCAGATTTCGGACTGCACTGTAATAAAGTGGCATCACCTTTTACGGATGCGGATACCACGCAGGAGAAGCTGCTGGTTGACCGGCGGGAATTCAGTGTGCGTCTGGTGGATGTTGCGGGAAGCTACGTGCTGCCGCAGGATGAAAAGCGCTTTTACTGTCTGAGCAATGTTTCCGCAGACTGTGTCCTTCGCTATCAGGGAGAAGAGCTTCCATTTGCATTTACTGAGAATATTTTCGTACCGGCGGGCTGTGCGGACATTGAAATCTGTGGGAAGGCACGTATTCTGGTAAGTTTTGTAAGATAAGTTTTTCACACAATATTCACATAAAAACGTGTATACTGCTAAAAATAGCTGTAAATATGCGTTTTTTTCTATTTCAGATAGGACATTTTGGTTAAAATGTGTGATTACATTTGTAATTATGTGAGAAAAATTTATCAAAACAGTTGAAATTACGAGGAACGTGGTGTAAGATTACAATGTAAATAGCGGAGGTAAGCGATTACATTTCAACGAAAGCTGGTCACTTCGAAATGTGAAAGCTGCCATAACACAGACAGAGCTGGTATGGTCTGGTGTTTCAAAACGTATACCTTATGAGACATTCTGAAAAATCCCTGTTTTCTATGCAAAAGCATAAAAAAACAGATGATTTTCTACGATTATCATCTGTACTGTTAAGTATAGGTAAATGCATAAGGCAGGTAAGAAAAAGGATTTGGTAGGGAAGCCAAAATATTTTTTTGGCCTTTCACACCGTAGTTTTGTTCTGTGTCCGTGAAAAAAAGGAGGACGACAAATGAAATACGTGATTATGGTAAGTCATGGTGAATTTGCACCGGGATTGCATTCCGCTGTCAAAATGATGACAGGGGAACGTGACGATGTCCTGAGTACAAGTCTGAAGGCAGATATGAGTGCTGATGAATTTGCAGCTAACTTCAGAACACTGGTTGAGCCGCTGAATGCAGACGACAGTGTTATTCTGCTGGCAGACATTCTGAGTGGATCTCCATTCACCAACGCACTGGCTGTTCTTGATGAAAAAGGCCTGATGCCAAACACATTAGTGATTGCAGGTATGAATATGCCGCTGGCAATCACCGCCGTATTGATGAAAGATAATTTTGACGATGCAGAGCTGTTGAAAGAAACGCTGCTGAGCGAGGGTCATGCCGGTCTTACCGAATTCAAGGTAGAGAGCGATGACGCGGAAGACGATATTTAAACATCGGAATTTAATCTAAGGAGGACATAAATCATGATTAGTTTTGTACGAGTTGACGATCGTATCATTCACGGTCAGATCATCACACGCTGGTCCAAGGAATATCCTTGTGACGGTATTATCGCAGTAAACGACAAGGCTGCTACCACACCTGTTCTGAAACAGTCATTCGTAGCATCCACGGACAAAAAAGTATTTGTATGGACAAAGGAACACTTCCTTGAGAAGGCACAGACGGTGCTTGACAGCAACAAGCGATACTTCCTGATTACGAAGAATCCGGTTGACATGAAAGAGCTGCTGGTTGACAACAAGTTTGTACCAAGTGATGTAAAACGTGTTGTTATCGGACCTTGCAACGACCGTCCGGGCGCTACCAAGCTGGGACAGAACCAGTCCATCACACAGGAAGAAGCAGAAGCATGCGAAGCGATGACAAACGCTGGTTACGATGTATTCTTTGCACTGCTGGAAGAAACTGCTATCGGTTCCTGGCCAAAATTCAGATCTAAATTCGGATACTAATAAATTGGGAGATTTGTGTTCGAATTAGATTAGATAAATTCAAAAAGGAAAAGGAGATGAATTTATGATTTCTTGGGTACAGGCTGCTTTACTCGGTCTTATGAGTTGTTGTGCGGCCTCCACAATTGCATGTTTAGGTACTACAGTTGGTAACTACACATTGAACAGACCATTGATCGCATCCGTATTTGTAGGGTTGATCCTTGGTGACGTTAAGGGATGTATTCAGATTGCAGTCCCTATGCAGATTATTTATATCGCGCTGGTAACTCCAGGTGGTACCGTAGCAGCGGATTTACGTGCCGTTTCTTACATTGGTATCCCTCTGGCTTGGGCTCTTGCAAAATCTCAGGGTCTTGACCTTGGTGGTTCTGAAGCAAGCGGTCTTGCAGGTGCTTTAGGTGCTATGGTTGGTACTGTAGGTACTGTACAGTTCTACGGAACTGCGATGATGAACCTTGTTTGGCAGCACATTGGATGGGCTCGTCTGGACAAGAAAGATTTCAGTATTGTCGGTAAGGTTGAAGTTATTTTCCCTCTTATCTCTCACTTACTGATTTCCTTCATCCCAGTTATGCTGATTGTTTATTATGGTGCAGATGCTGTTGACCAGTTCAAGGAAGCACTGCCTATGGGTTCCTGGTATATGAAATCCCTGTTTACATTAGGTAGCTTGCTGCCTGCAGTCGGAATCGCAATCCTGCTGAAATCCGTTGTAAACAAGGCAACTGACCTGATCTTCTTCTTATTTGGTTTCACACTGGCAGGTTCTATGCACCTGACACTGATCGCTGCAACTGCAGTTGGTGCTGTATTTGCATTGATTAACTACCAGATGACAATGATTAGAAACAGAGCTGCAGCAGGTCCTGCAGGAATTGACGATGATGAGGAGGACATTTAATTATGAAAAAGGTATCGAAAAAGTCATTAAATAGTTCTTTCTGGCGTTGGTTCTATGGTAACCTGACTTGCTTCTCTCATGAGCACATGCAGACATTCGGTTACATGTGGTCCATGTTACCAATTATCCAGGAATTATATGAAACAAAAGATGAACAGGCTGAAAAGCTGCAGACATATTATCCATTCTTCAACACAGAGCCTCAGATTGGTTCTATCGTAGTTGGTATTACCGCTGGTCTTGAAGAAGCTCGTGCAAACGGTGCTGAAGAAATCGATGATGAAATGATCAATGGTATTCGTGCAGGTCTGATGGGTCCTCTGGCTGGTATCGGTGACTCTCTGATCGTTGGTACGTATATTCCAGTTTTATTAGGTATTGCATTAGGTCTTGCGGAAGGCGGATCCATTATTGGTCCTCTGTTCTATATCGTTGTATGGAACGTGACTAGTATCTTCTTCCAGAAATGGATCTATAACAAAGGTTATGAACTTGGTGGTTCTGCTGTAGAAGTTATCGTTGGTGAGCAGGCAACTGCATTACGTGAATCCGTAATCGTTATGGGTCAGGTAATCGTTGGTGCTATGGCTGGTACTTGGGTATCTATTACTACTTCTGTACAGCTGACAACTTCTATTCAGAATAAAACAGAAATGGTTATTGAAGGTTCCAAAGTAATCGAAAAGGTTACAGGAACTCAGGAAGTACCTGTATTACTGCAGGAAAAACTGGATGGCGCATTCCCTGGCGTATTGACTCTGCTGTTCGTACTGGGCTGCTGGTGGTTAATGGCTAAGAAAGCTGTTAGTCCAATCAAAATTATGCTGCTGATGGTTGTTGTAGCTATCGTCGGTGTTCTTGTTGGATTCTTCGATCCAGGTCTGTCTTACTAATCAACAAAAAAATAGAAATATCATCCCTGCCTCCCAAGTGGGGATGATTTCTTTATAACAGGAGGTATAATCGATGAAGAAATCAGAGAAGGATGCATTGAAACAGAAAATACAGTCTGAAAATATACTGGTACGACGACTCGGAAGCTGGGTCAAGGTTGGAGGGATTATTTTCCTTGTGACTGCAGGCCTTTGTGTCTGGGGATTTACCGGCATGAAAGATCCTATTTTACCGGATATCAGTGATACAGTCCGAAATGTAGTTAAATGGATTGCTCTGGTTGGTGCAATTCTATCTGGTGGATTCACCATTATGTCCTTCATGAGCTTCCGTAATGGGAAGAAGCATGTTTTAGCAATGATTGATGAATTGAAAGGGTTTTAAGAATATCCCTTTTCTAATTCTGATGTATGAAAACTTCCTATGGGAAGTTTTTTAGTGTTTATATTGTGTATAAATGTGTATGAAAATATTGACATACACATCTAAGCGTATTTAAAGACGAAGGAAAATCATATGATGGGATGACTTCAAAGCAGATGATGAAACTGCTTAAACAGGGCACTTTTATTGAGATACAACAGGTAGGTTACCGTAGAATATTGCATAATCCTGTGACCAATAAAAGCGTTGCTGTTCCTTTTCCTGCAAAAGATTTATCCAGCGTTATTTGAAAAAGAAGATAGTCGCTATACTGTTACGTTTCCGGATTTGCCAGAAGCTATCACGTGTGGAGACACATCATAGCAGGCGATTGAGACGGCCAAAGAGTGTTAGGCCTTTGTTTGGATGTGAGAAAAAGAAAACAAAGAAGAAATTCCTGTAATGAGTGATTCATTTACGATCAACTATGCAAATGGCGTGTTTATTAGGATGATTGAGCTTACTTCCAATAAACTTAATAAACGTTATAACAAAAAAGTGATAAGTAAAATGTTACAATTCCAGCCTGGCTAAATGAATTAGATGAAATGCTTATGTTTCATGCAGCATCCATACAGCAATCCTGTATTCATACAAAAAAAGGTAAGTGCTTCCGCTTGTACTAGGTATAAGCGTTATCATGCTTCAAAAGTATTTTGATATTCTGCATTTTAAACATTCACAAGCCGAAAGAAAGCTGATCTTTATGATATCGGAACATGTTTCCAATATATGCTATACAATAGGCGGCAAAAGGAACACTATGACTGAATCACCTTAGAAAGTGATATTCATTTACGATAAAAAAGAATAACCGATGATCAGTTATTCTTCCGTTTCTAAATTAGCATTATATATATCGAAATATTTTTCATATAGAGTGAAATCTTCATCTACGAGAATAGCACCCGCAAACAGTGCCTCCGGATTTCGGTCAATCGCCTCCTGCGTTGTTGGGCGTGTGTTTTGACTGCGTTCCCATTTTCCGTTTCCTACAACACGATAATCATTATTTACATGCTCAACACATTTATTTCCAAACTTATCCAGCATCATAGGGATATACATTTCCTCGGCATACCAGGATAATTTGAATGTCGTGGAGCAATAGTCAAAATTATCTGCAAGGATCTGTGCACTGGTATGCGTCAGCATAAACCAGGGACTGCCAATTTGAATGACATCATCCAGAGTTCTGCGGATGTGCAAAGCATACAGTAAGCTTCCAAAGCCTCTGGTAATTGCACGTGTCGCTTTTCCTCTGGGAAAGGCCAGAAGATTTGTGAAGGGATAATACTTTAAAGTCTTTTTACGCAGCGCAGGCTCCTCTTTCTCAGAGGTTTCCACATAATAGAAATCCTTACCATTCTGCTCTTCCAGAAATGCGGTAATTTCCTCCCTCGTTTTTATCGGCATCATACCATCATTCAAATTGATATAATAATCAAAGCCTATCTGAACAGCTTCCTTCATTTGAATCAGTGTACCCCTTGCCATTGACATATCGCCTTCCTGAGCGAATTCCTGTGTGTGGGAAATATGTACTCTGGAATAATCCATGTACACAAATTGAACCTGCTCTCTGAGATCATCATCATTTATCATGATAAAAACGTGATCCCCTTGTTTGGTAAGCTGATTGATCGTTTCTACAACCTCATCGTATTTCCGGTCTGAATGCATCAGATATGCTATTTTCATAATCATTCCTCCATATACTACCAGTCTATTATATCATTTTCAGATGAAAATTGTAGTGATAATCGTCATTAGAAACTGGAAGGTAGGAAGAAAAGGTATAGCAGGCAGTGATTTGCTGTAATTAAGCATAAAGCTGTTTAAATTCGGAAGGGAAAATGCGGATCTATTGATTTTATTAGGTTGAATTAGATCATACGAAAACGGATAATATAGTATCTATATATAGACATCAAGCTGGTTTATAGAAAAAATGTTATCTATTTATTTCCGCCTAAAGAGTGTGAAGGGGATTATGGAATCAACGCTTTGATCGTATGGAAAAAAAGGCAATCTGAAAAGATTACCTATGCGGTTCGTAAGTGCACTCTTTGGTATATTCTGATTTGACGGATTATATTTCTATGTATGCTGATAAAAAATATCCTGTCACCAATAACAGGATATTCTTTTTCGTGTTATTTCAGCCAGCCGAAATCCTTCAGACAGGCATCCACATTTTCTTCAAAGGTACCAAAATCAATTCCATGTGCTTTCAGCTTTTGAGTATCCAGACGATAATCCCGGAAGCGATCTGCATACCGCTCATGATTCGGAAGGATGCAGGCATCGATCTGTTCCTGTGTGAATCCCAGCTTCTGTGCTACGATTTTAGCGGATTCATAGGTGTTATGCGTGTTGGTATCGGATACATGATAGATACCGGAAGGTAGCTCGATAATTTTATCAAATACATCCGCCAGCTTTTGTGCATACGTCATTCCTCGAATCTCGTTCACCGTAAATTTAGTAGGTGTCTGATAGAACATGGCATTCATAACGTTACGGATAATGTTTGGCGATGCCTTGATTCCCGGACGACTCATGCCAAGCATCCAGGAAAAGCGCAGTATGATGTAGTCCTCTAGCACGGAGGTTATAAAGTCTTCGCATTCCACCTTGTGATTGCCGTATGCCGTAACCGAGCATAACGGTGTATCCTCTGTGAACGGTCCCTCCTCAGTTTTGCCATTGAAGCATTGCTCGGTACTGATAAAAATCAAGCGGGCATTCTTCTCTTTACAGGCCTTGGCGATTTCCTTTGTACCGTCCACATTGATGCGGTGTGTCAGCTCCGGATGATTTTCACAGTCCGCTGTCTGTGCCATAGCTCCGGTATGAAAAACATAATCGTAATCATGGGTGTTAAACCAGCTGCGAACAGCAGTAGTATCCCCTAAATCCAGCTCTTTTCTTGTAAGTGGGATGATCTCCATGGAGCTTTGCATAGCCTCTTTTACCAGAGATGCGATAAATCCGTTACCTCCTGTAATCACCATTGTTTTCATTTCTGCTGACCTCTTTCGTTTCGGAAGCCTTCCAGAATAGCAATGGAGCTGCTGGTACCGATTCGTTCAGCACCTGCCTCAATCATAGCCTTGCAGGTTTCCCAGTCACGCACACCTCCGGCAGCCTTGACCTTTACATCATCCCCGACTGTTTCCTTCATCAAACGAACATCCTCCAGCGTAGCTCCGCCGGTTCCAAAGCCTGTACTTGTTTTGATATAATCCGGCTTCACCTTTTTTGCGATTTCCGCCAGCTTTTTAATTTCTTCCTTTTCCAGATAGCAGTTTTCAAAGATGACCTTACTGATAACCTTATGCGCACGACAGATTTCTGTAATCTGACGCATTTCCTCTTCAATATAGTCCCAGTGTCCCATCTTTGCTTCACCGATATTGATGACATAATCAATTTCATCAGATCCATCCTGTATTGCTTTTTTTGTTTCCTCCACCTTGATTTCCAAAACAGTCTGTCCCAGCGGGAAGGAAATTGCAGCACCCACATGCACATCGCATCCCTTCAGCAGCTCTTTGCAAACGCATACCTGTGCGGAGTTGATTGCGACCATTGCAGTACCCAGCTCCCTAGCTTCCTTACATAGCTTTTCAAAGTCTGCTCTTGTCGCATATGCCTTTAAAAAGGTGTGATCGAAATATTTGGCGAGTGATTTTTCTGTTAGTGTATTGATGATATCCATATAATATCCTCCTTTAATGTAATTACATTATAACATTACGAACTTAAGTTGTCAAACAGAAGTCAATCCGTTATAATTAAGATATTGTGAAAAGGAGTCGGACAATTATGGATGAGCGAATCGCAAAACAGTTTACAATCAGTAAGGCATCACCGGTGCCCTTATATTTTCAGCTGAAGACACAGCTGGTGGAGCTGCTGAAGCAGGGGATTTTTCAGGCCGGGGACAAGCTGCCGACCGAAGCGGAGTTCTGTGAGCTGCTGGATATTTCGCGTCCAACTGTACGGCAGGCCTTTTCCGAACTGATCAATGAAGGCTACATCACACGGCATAAAGCAAAGGGGACCTTTGTGTCACGTCCGAAAATTGAAGGCTACTTCTTTCAGAAGCTGGGAAGCTTTGATGAGGAAATGCGCAGTCTTCATCTGACCCCATCCACCAGAGTGATTGTCAGTGAGGTGATTGAGCTGCCGGAGGAGTGTGTGGAGATTTATCCGAAAAGCAAACGGGTATTTCACCTCCAGCGCCTTCGTTATGCAGATCATGAGGAGATGGTTCTGGTCAATACCTTCGTACCGTATGAGCACTTTTTGGATATCGAGCTGGAGGATTTCGAACAGTCTTCCTTATATGATATCTTCTCACAGAAATATCAGACTGAGGTTGCCTATGTCGATCGTACTGTAGAGGCAAGAAAAGCGGGTCAGCGGGAGCGTACGATTCTGAATATGGAGGAGGACGGCGTCCTGATGCATGTGGAAACGGTTGCCTATACACAGCAGGATGAGCCAGTGGAATATTCGATTGCGGAGTACCGCGGAGATCGTAATAAGTTTAAGATGCGATTGATTCGCAGAGAGAATTAACTGTCATTCAGGTGACGGTTTTTTCTTTTCAGATGAATTGTGAGCAGTATGCAAAGGGATGCAAATTTTGCCTGTTTTTTTCTTTTTAGCGGTTGACAGAAGAAGGGAAACAGGATACAATACAGGTGTAAATGACATAATGATATAACAACTAGGAGGTGGTTATATGGAATTCTATCCTGGCTTTGATATCGAAAGCAGAGAGAAGGATATGGAATTTGTCTATGGACCGGACGTGTTTGGTCCGAAGCCGGAAAAAAGAACGCTGGAAGCAATCCGCTCCTCCCTGCAGGATCCATCCTGTACAGGTCCTGAAATTCTTTACAGCATTGTTATGGATGTAGGAAGAAAGCAGGATCACACAGCGATTACAGAACGCAATCTGCTGTATGGTGCTGTGACCTATGCAAAGGGAACCCTTGGAAAGGAACCGGTACGTTCCCAGGGGCATATTCACGCAATATCCCCGTCCTGCCAGTCTTCAACCTGTGAGGTGTATGAGATATGGGACGGTGAAGCCTTTATCTATATGCAGGAATATGGAAAGGACGATGCGGGAAACTGTTACGCAGTCCATGCGAAAGCAGGGGAAGTTGTCATCGTTCCACCGGGCTGGGTGCATGCGACCATCAACGCCAATGTGGAAAAGCCGCTGACCTTCGGTGCATGGTGTGTTCGGGATTTCGGCTTTGATTATGAGGAAGTGCGTGCCCATCATGGAATTGCCTATTTTCCGGTCGTAGAGGCTGGTAATATTACCTGGGAAATAAATCCTGCCTACAAAAATGCAAAGCTGCACGTGATAGCTGCACACGACTATCCGCAATTTGATCTGGAGCCGGGCAAGCCGATCTATACGCAGTTTATTGAAGACCCGGATCGCTTTCTGTTTGTATCAAGACCGCAGCTGAAGGAAAAGGAATGGGAGGAATTTCATAAATGAACGTCATTGAACCAAAAGTCATTCATGATTTTCAGGATGTAATCAGAGGCAGTGAGGTAAACACCTCCGTCAAGCTGTATCAGGATGCGAAAGGCTTCTATCGTACAGAATCTGCACTTGCGGATGATACGCTGATGTATGAGGTATATCACTATACGCAGGGGGATGACAAACGCGCAGGCAATCTGAACTGGGGGCTGACTGTATTGTATCCCGTACTGGTAAACGGCGAATGCAATATGACCCGCGGACACTGGCATGAAAACCGGGAATGTGTGGAATTTTATTTCTGCATTGCCGGAGAAGGATTGCTGATGCTGATGGATGAGGATGGGACAACCTGGGCAGAAAAAACCTATCCCGGCTCTCTTCACCATATTGACGGACATCTTGCACATCGGCTGATCAATACCGGTGAGGAGCCGATGAAAATCGGTGCCTGCTGGCCATGTGATGCAGGCCATGATTATGCCGCAGTTGAACGTCAGCCGTTTGGATATCGTGTATATAAAGAAGAAGGAACCCTTCGTTTTGAGAAAGTAGAGGACTAGAGATGAAAAGCAATTACAACAAATTTCCATCAACAAAAATCAAAGGACATGAGCACGCTGCTGTTGTCGGCTACAACAATATTCTGGATACGTTGAAAAAGGAAATCCCATCCGGAAAGTATGTCATCACATGTGATGTGTATCCGGGGGTGCGGGATGAGGAAATCCTTACGGAGCTGAAAAAGCTGGAGCCATCCGAGCTGATCAATATGATTGATGTATTCAAGGAAGAAAAAACAATTACAGAGCAGCTGAAGTATATCCTTACCGATGACCGCGTATTCGGCAAGATGTATTATGGAGAGGTTTCTGATTTTATTGATATGGAGAAGCTGGAGGCCGCGAAACAGCAGGTGGAAAAAGCCGATGGTCTCGTAATCGTGTACGGCTTTGGAGCATCACTGGTACATCCTGGTGATAAGCTGGTGTATTTCGATATGGCACGCTGGGAAATTCAGATGCGTTATCGTGCGGGTATGGGAAATTATAAGTGCAGCAATTATGACGAAGACCCGCTGCGTAAGAATAAGCGCGGATTCTTCATTGAATGGCGGATTGCCGATAAGCACAAGATGTCAGTGTTTGAGGATATCGACTGGCTGATTGATACCAATAAGGCAAATGATCCGAAAATGATTCCTGGTACTGCGCTGCGCGATGCATTGAAGCAGATTGCACAGCAGCCGTTCCGTACCGTTCCGTATTTCGACCCGGGTGTATGGGGTGGACAGTGGATGAAGGAGGTCTGTGATCTTGACCGTGAAAAATCCAATTTCGCATGGAGCTTTGACGGTGTACCGGAGGAAAACTCCCTGTATCTGGAATTTGCAGATGCTGTCGTGGAGATTCCGGCAATGGATCTGGTGCTGTATCAGCCAAAGCCGCTGCTTGGTGATCAGGTTTATGCACGCTTCGGTGCGGAATTCCCGATCCGTTTTGACTTCCTGGACACCATGGGCGGACAGAATCTGAGTCTGCAGGTACATCCGCTGACAGAATATATCAAAAAGCAGTTTGGTATGCAGTATACACAGGATGAAAGCTACTATATGCTGGATGCCGGAGAGGGTGCCTGTGTATATCTGGGTCTGAAGGACGGTGTGGATCAAAAGCAGATGATTGAGGATTTACGCCGTGCAAACAAAGGGGAAATTGAATTTGATGCAGAGAAATACATCAATAAGTTCCCTGCGAAGAAGCATGACCACTTCCTGATTCCTGCCGGTACCTGCCACTGCTCCGGTAGTGAGGCGATGGTGCTGGAAATCAGTGCAACTCCGTATATCTTTACCTTCAAGCTGTGGGACTGGGGACGCGTTGGTCTGGATGGCCGCCCGAGACCGGTACATGTGGAGCATGGTAAAGAGGTTATTCAGTGGGACCGTACGACAAAATGGTGTGAGGAAAACCTTGTATATGCAATTCATGAGGTGAAGCGCACAGAGGACTATGTGGAAGAACACACAGGTCTGCATGAGCTGGAATTCATCGAAACAAGAAGATACTGGACAGAAACCATCACCCATCATGATACCGCCGGTACCGTCAACATGCTGAATCTTGTGGAAGGAAGAGAAGCTGTTGTGGAAAGTGAAGAAGGAAAATTCGAACCGTTTGTTGTCCATTATGCGGAAACCTTCATTGTTCCGGCAAGCACCGGTAAATATACGATTCGTCCTTATGGAGAGTCTGTCGGCAGCAAAATCGGAATTATGAAGGCTTACGTAAGAAATAACTCCTAAAATATACGCATACATGATATAATAGTTACATGGAGGTGACTTCATGGAAAAGCTGGATTTTGGCAAGGGAGCCGTTCCGTTATATATACAGATAAAGAAGATCATCAAGGATAAGATTTTATCAAAGGAATATGCACCTGGTGATTCTTTACCGAGTGAAGCACAGCTGCAGGAAATCTTTCATGTATCCAGAATTACTGCGCGTCAGGCAATCGCACAGCTGGAGAGTGAAGGGCTCGTTGAGCGTGCCCGCGGCAAGGGAACCAGAGTTCTGTTTCAAAATAAAATTGAAGAGCAGCTTGCAGGTATCAAAAGCTTCACAAATGAAATGCTGGAGCGCGGTATACAGCCGGGGACACGCTGGGCACATATCGAGCTTGTAAAGGCAGACCGGCATGTGGCGGATATCTTTGGATGCAAAAAGGGTGATCTGGTGTATCGGCTGGATCGTGTGCGGACCGGGGATGATGTGCCGATTGTGTATTTTGTCAGTTATTTTTCCAGAGACAGAAATCTGCCGCTGGAGGATGAAAAATATACAGGGAGCATGTATGCGCTGCTGGATGAGCTGAATATCCGCAAGCCGGTGAAAACGCGTGAGAATTTCAAGGCGATAACGGCCCGAAAAGAAGAAGCGGAGAAGCTGGATATTAAAAAAGGCGATCCGCTGCTAATTAGAGAACGTGTATCCTATGATCATGAAGGCAACGTTCTGGAGTATACGATTTCCTATTATCCGGGAGAGCGTTATTCCTACTCTATTGAGCTTGGATAAGGGTGCGATTGCTTCGCATCCTTTTTTCAGGATAAGGGATGATAATTTGTAAAGCAGTCAATGCATAACGCTATACATGCGAGAATCGTACGCATGCAGCGTATGAGAATGGAGGAACCTATGACAACCTTAGATAAGCGTATTCCCTATTATCCGGTGCTGATGGTATTGACACAGCCACCGGTGATCACGGATATCCCACTGGCACAGGGGTATTCCTTTCACCCCTATGAGCCTTCCTATAAGGAGGCCTGGATTGCATTGCATGTATCGCTTGGTCAGCTGGATAGCATGGAGGCGGGCAGACGTTATTTTGAAGAAACCTTCGAAGCTCAACCAAAGGAGCTTCAGCAGAATATGATTCTGGTGGTTGATGAAAACGGACAGCTTGCAGGTACATCCTCCGTCTGGGAGGGATATCATTTCGGAGAGCGCCGTATGCGGGTGCACTGGGTTGGTGTTGATGAACGGCATCAGAGAAAGGGACTTGCGAAGTCATTGATGCTGAAAACGATTCAGCTGTACAGCAGTCTGCATTGTGAGCATCCTCTGTATCTGACGACACAGACGAACAGCTATGTAGCAATTTCCATGTATCAGCGTCTCGGCTTTACGGCGTATATGGGAAGTATGCCGGTGAATTTTCATGCGAATGCCGAAACCTTTGCAAAGGACAATGAGACCGCCTGGAGGATTATCGGGGAACAGCTGGACAAGCTGTAAGCAGGGAGACATACAGGTCAGCATTCTGACAAGTAAGAGTTGAATGCATTTCAATTAAATAAAAGGAAGCAGGGTCTGTACGCTTAGCGGCAGACATGTGCTTCCTTTTTACATTTCTGTGGTTTTCCTGTCTAAATGGATAAACCGTGAAATTACCCGACAATACTTATATGTGCAACTCTGTATATGTGATAGCATGAATCGATGCCGTTTCGTTCTTTGGATCATTGCGTATTGCCAGAATGTGCTTCAGCAGTGAATTACTCGATAATTTCATTTTCTTGGAAGAATTGATGAACAGAAACCGGTGGGGAGTAATAAAAGCCCTGAATCAGCGTGCAGTGCAGGTCTGTGAGAAACTGTACCTGCTCCTGTGTTTCCACACCTTCCGCAAGTATGGGGATGTGAAGCCTGTGCAGCATAGGGATGATGTGCTGTAAGAGTATCTGCTGGCGGCTGTTCCATGGACCGGCAAAAAAGGAATGATCCAGCTTTACCATATCCACATCGATCCAGCTCAGGACATGCAGGTTGCAGCGGGAGCTTCCAAAATCATCCAGGGAACAACGCAGTCCCGCCCCCTTCAGTCTTTGCACAAACATCTGTACCTGCTCTTTATGTTCAAAGGGAATATCCTCATGCAGCTCCAGCTCCAGCAAGGAAGGATCAACACCATAGCGTTTACAGATATCGAGGATTTCTCCAAGATAGTAGTGTCCGTCCTCAAAGGAAGCTTTGGATACGTTAATACTGATAGGAAGGAGCGGCTCTCCCTGTGCATGGCGCTGTGCAAGAAGCTGACAGACGCGTTCAAACATATAGGTGTCCAGCAGTCGGATGCAGGTATTCTGATCTGCGACAGGAAGAAATTCCTGCAGGGGTATACAGACGCCGTTATGAATCCAGCGAAGCAGTGCCTCTGCACCAACGACCTGCCGGGTCTTTGTATTGACTTTCGGCTGTAGAAACAGCTCGAATTCCTGTCGGTGCAGGGCGTTTAGAATTTTTTGTTCCAGCTGGTAGCGGTGATGCAGCTGTTCCTTGGCCTGTCTGGAATAAAAGGCATAGGATGTGGAAAACCGCTCGCAGTCCCGATCATGAAGGCGGCAGTATTCCGCACACTGTATGGCATCCTCCAGAGTATCCAAGGTATACGGCAGGCAGATGCCGAACGATAAAGCAAGCCGTGCCGCATACAGCTGCTGCGCGATTGCATCACAGCAGTCATCCAGGTCATATACCAGACGCAGCGCATCCAGTCGTGTATAGGATGGTAGTAGAAAAAGCAGACGGTAATCTGAAAGCTGTGCAATCTGCGCTCTTTTGGGAAGCAGGTGCTGTGCCTGTTCAGAAAGCTGATTCATAAGCTGTATCACCCGCGTTTTTCCAAACAGCAGCACAAGCTGTTCTGCATGCTTGATTCCCATGGTCATGACACAGCAGTTCAAAGGCTGCTCCTGTGCATGGCCTGTATTTGTTTTTTTCATAGCGACACCTCTGCTGTAAAGTGTTGCCGCTTTTTCTTTTTTTATGTATGCTTTCTGTGTGTACTGCTTGGAATATGCAGAAGCTTACGATATTTGGTGACGGTTCTGCGTGATACGCTGATATCCATCGTCCTCAGCTTGATGACGAGCTGCTGATCGGAGAACGGATGTGAGGGATCCTCATGGCGCAGGATTTCTGTGATTGCCCGCTGTACCGCATCACTACTGTCACCCTGTGCAGTGGCTGTACACAGCAGGCTGCGGATGGGATAGCATTCCCCGTGAAAAAGGTAGTATTTGTGCTGTAAGGCTCGTGATACGGTTGAAACATGCAGACCGAGTTGATCTGCTAGCTGCTGCAGCGTGCAGGATTGCAGCTCATCCCCAAACAGAAAATGATGCTTCTGTATGCTAACAAGCTCATTCATGATCAGTAACAGCGTGGCATTTCTGCGATTCAGTGTTTCAAACAGCAGATTCGCCTCACGGAAATAGGCTTTCAGCTGCTCATTTTGTTCGATTGCCTGCACATACTGCTCCTGCACAAGCGTAGCGCCATAGCGCATGGGTACGATTTGAAGCTGCTGGTCCTGTACACAGATTTCCACCTCTGGCAATATCGTCTCCACGTGTTCTTTTGCGTACGCTGCACAGGGATCCGGATTACAGGTGCGCAGGGAAGCAATGACCTCCTTTACCTCCCTGACGCTCAGCTGCATCCCTCCTGCGATTGCCGCTAAATCACCCTCAGCAAGCTCCTGTGCATATTCTGAAAGGATTTGTTCTCCCATGGTATTACGGGTTTTCCTGCATTGCAGAATCAGGGCTTCGCGAATACTGCGTGCCGCAATTCCACAGGGCTCAAAACTCTGCAGGATGCGAAGCTGACTCAGCAATGTCTCCTCATCAATTTGCAGGTCCTCACAATATGTGGAAACAGAGCCGCTTAAAAAGCCGTGTTCATCCAGCGATTCAATCAGATAGGCGCAGATAGCTTCATCATAGGGCTCACGCAGCGTGTGCAGCTGCATATACAGATCCTCCTGTAAGGACGGTCGTTGTATCGCATTTTGCAAAAGATAATCGTCACCCTGTGCACTGGGATGGAAATCAAGAAACGGATTCTGCTGTACACATTCGGAAATCAGCTCCAGCAATTCCCGGCTGTCCATCTTCAAAATCTTTAATGCCTGCTGATTCTTGTGTGTCAGGATGTGTGTCTGCTTCATGGTCTGATTCTGCTGCAGGAATTGTGTCATATCATCACCTCTATCACTCTTTTTTATAACCTAGCAAAAAGCGTGCCAACATTTGCACGTTTCCATAAGTTTCCACATTGACTTTCAAATCTTTGCCCTATACACTTATCATAAGGAAAGGGAGTCGGTAACAGTATGTTGGAAAAGGTATATGCCTATGTGGTGGAGGCTACAAAGCTTGAATTGAGCGATCAGGGGAACTCGCTGTATATCAGTGAACAGCTGCAGCTGAGCCGCAATATGGTTTCACAGTATCTCAATCAGCTGTTTGCCGAAGGACGTCTGCTTAAAATCAATACCAGACCGGTCGTTTTTTATGACGGGGATACGATAGAGGATATGTATGGTGTTTCACTGCATCAGCGTGAATTCATTTCCCTTGAGGAATTTCAAAAAGCGCTGCAGCCGCATCAGCCGCAGGATTTTGAGAAGCTGATTGGCTATGATGAAAGTCTGGCTTCGCTGGTAAATCAGTGTAAGGCGACGATATCCTATCCGCCCTCCGGTCTTCCACTTCTGCTGTATGGACCGACAGGAACCGGAAAAAGCTTTCTGGCGCAGCTTATGTATGAGTATGCAATAAATCAGGGACTGATAGCGGAGGATAGAAATTTTCTGATTGTAAACTGCAGTGAATATGCGAACAATCCGGAGCTGCTGACTGCCAACCTGTTTGGTCACAAAAAGGGGCGTTTACCGGAGCTGACAGGGATAATCCCGGTTTGATCAAGCTGGCAGAGGGCGGTGTTCTGTTTTTGGATGAGGTGCATTGTCTGAAGGCGGAATGCCAGGAAAAGCTGTTTCTGTTTATGGATAAAGGCATCTATCATATGGTTGGCGATAATGAAAAATGGTATACATCCAGTGTCCGTCTGATATTTGCGACTACGGAGAAGCCGCAGGAGGTCCTTTTAAAAACACTGCTGCGAAGGATTCCAATGATTGTCACTGTCCCATCCCTTGCGGAGCGCGGCTCTCACGAGCGGCTGCAGCTGATTCATTCCATATTTCAGGATGAGGAAAAGCGTATTCATAAGTCGATTCATATATCATCGCTTGTATACCGTCTGCTGTTAAGCTGTGAATGCGAAGGGAACATCGGAGAATTAAAGAATGCGATACAGGCAAGCTGTGTAAATGCATTATTTGCATCTGATCAAAAAAGCAGTATTCTGGAAATCCGTGCGTTCAATCTTCCGGAGAAGCTGCGGGAAAGAAAGGATAGCGGGAAATCGGTGTCCAGAGAAAGTCAGCGTATGATTCCTGTTCATGAACTGAAAAGCTTTGTATTGAAGGAGCGCCCCATCATTCAGCTGCTGGAGCATATCCTTGCGGCATTTCAGGCCCCGCATGAGTTTCCTGTCTGTCTTGATGAAGCAGGGAAAGCGATGCATTCTTATCAGGAGGCCACGATGCTGCGAAGCAGTGCAGCATTATCGGGAAATGAGTATGTTCAGGGGATTGTTTCGAATATCTTCGATATGCTGTCTCTGCGCTATGGCTTCAAGTATGTGAACAATGACCTGATCGCCATTACGGCATGTATTGCGGATTGTATGCAGAATACACTGGAGCTTGGCAACTGGCAGGAGGCGAATCGCAAGCAGATGGCAGCCCTGCAGAAATTTCTGAAGCAGAAGCTTGCCAGAGAATATGCGATTGCCGGGGAAATCCGTGAGCATCTTGAAAATAACCTGGATTTGAAATTTGAGGATATGATTTCGGTGATTTTGTGTCTGCACCTGAAGCTGCTGAATCGTATGCAGGATTTGAACAAGCGGATCGGTATCATCATCGCACATGGCTTTTCTACCGCCAGTTCTCTTGCGGATGCCGTGAACAAATTTCTGGGGCGTTATGTCTTTGATTCCATCGATATGCCGTTGCATGTCACGACACAGGAAATCATTGAGCGTCTGAACCGATATCTTAGCAAAATCGGTCGTTTTGAGGAACTGTTTCTATTGGTGGACATGGGCTCTTTGGAGGACCTGTATAAGGGAATAGAAAATCAGAATGCCAATATCGGTATTATGAACAATGTGACAACCAAGCTGGCACTTGAGGTTGGAAACGGTATGATTCAGGGAGCCGGCATGCAGGAGATATTTGATGCCGTGCAGACCTACAGTGCATATCATTATCATATCGTAGAGCATCGCAGAAAGGAGCAGGTGATTTTATGCTCCTGTGCCAGCGGGATCAATACGGCAGAGAAGCTGAAAACAATTCTGACGGATTCCCTGCCGCATAACTTTCCGATTCAGGTTTTGACCTATGATTATAATACTTTGCTGGAGAAGCAGATGCACGACGCCTTTTTCGACGCGTATGAGGTTATCTGCATAGTAGGCACGCTGAATCCCAATATTGAGGGAATCCGTTTCATTCCGATTGAGGACCTGATTATCAATGATACAATGGATGCATTGAACATCTATTTCCGGGACTATATGCGGGAGGAGGAGATGAAGACCTTCCAGCAAAACATACTGAAGAATTTTTCTTTGTCAAATATTATGAACAATCTGACGATTCTCAATCCAAACAAGCTTCTGGAGCATGTTGCGGATGCGATTGACAAGCTGCAGCTGGAGCTGGGACTGCGCTTTACCAACAATACCTGCTTCGGACTGTATGTGCATATATGCTGTCTGATTGAACGCCTAGTGACAAGAAGAGAAATTGATATTTTTACAGATATCGAGGATTTTGCACAGCAGGAAGCTGCCTTCATTCAGTGTGTGAAGCATGCATTCAGTGTCGTGGAGGAGTATTACGGTGTGGAAATTCCGGTTGAGGAAATCGGGTATATATTCAATTATGTGGAACATGATGACGGTTATTGAAAGCCTTTATATCGGGAGGAATACCCTGTGTTAAAGGCTTTCATTTTATATATAGGATGATATTCGAAAGCCAGAGCGCATAGTAGCCTGATAATACAGGAAAGCATGACATAAAAAGCACTCTTTATACGACGGCTTTCGATTTATAAATAATGAAATGTAGGAGAAGCTGCTTATGTGCATATTTCACAGAAGCATAGACGGTACTCACATGCACGATCGGTATCGAGCGTTTGCAGTATCCGGGGTGGAAAGTGTGTGCATGATGGAGTTTTTTTATATAACAGCACTTCCCTGTTGGATTAGCGTCGATAAAAAGCGGGATAGCGTCGATACATATACATTTTGAAAAGAAACTCATGTGCTATAGCTCACAAAAAGAATCATATTGAGAGAGCTTATAGGGGAGATTGGAAAGAAAAATTGCAGAAAGCAGCAGTTATTTTGTTTTTTTATATGGAGCAGGCTAAGTTGGCACGCTTTTTGCTACGTAAGAAAGTGAAGGGAGATGAGAGATATGGCAAACATAATTCTGGCATCACATGGTGAGCTGGCAAAGGGTATGCTGCATTCCGCATCCATGATCATTGGTGATCTTACAAAGGGTGTGGAAGTGTTCTGCCTGTATCCGGGTCAGAATCCGCAGGATTATGCAGATCAGCTTCGTTTGAAGATAGAAAACAGCAGGGATGCATGGATCATACTGGCTGATATTCTGGGAGGCAGTGTGCATACGGCTTTATCGCAGCTGACAGCCTTTGGCGATGTAACGGTTCTGTCGGGTATGAATTTGAATCTGGTGCTGAGTGTATTGCTGGGCGATCATGATGATGTCAGTGAGAAGCGTATGGCACATATTATGGATGAGGCTAAAACAGGAATCACCTGTAGAAAGAGCATAGATAAACAGGAAGAAGAAGATTTTTAGGAAAGGAAGGAGAGAGAGACATGAAAAAAGAATTTCTGGCTACGGGATAATTGTGAAGCTTTACAAGATAGTTGCCTAAATATCATTGTAAAGGATGTTAAACTTATTATTCTGTAATAACACATGTAGCAACATAAAAGAACTTTAAAAGGAGGACAAATAAAATGAATAAAAATTTTTTAGAAGCTTTTAATTGGAAAAAACCTATTATCGGAATGTTACATCTTAAAGGAAATACAGATGAAGAAGTATTTGAAATAGCTAAGCAGGAAATCGATACGTATTACAACAATGGTGCTGATGCGGTATTAGTAGAAAACTATTTTGGAACCTATCATCATATGATTCCGGTTTTAGAATATCTTCAGGAAAACTACAAAGATCACATTTATGGAGTTAATTGCTTATACCAGAACACTTTGACATTTGAATTAGCTATTAAATATGAAGCACACTTTGTGCAGATTGATGCTATTGCAGGTAATTTAATTGAGCGTGAAGACATCAGCTTTGCAGAATTCATCAAATTATATCGTTCAAGATATCCCGGATATATCATCGGCGGTGTTCGTTTTAAACATACACCATACTTATCCGGAAAAAGCCTGGAAGAAGATTTGAAAACTGCTATGACACGCTGTGATGCAATTGCGGTTTCACAGGATGAAACCGGTCAGGAAACCAGCATGAAAAAAATTCAGGAATTCAGAGATATTATCGGCGATTTCCCGTTAATCGTAGGTGCCGGCTTGACAGCTGAAAACTGTACCAAGCAATTTGCAGTAGCAGATGGCGGTATTGTTGGAAGCTGGGTCAAAGATACTCATATTGCGACAGGAACTGTCGATGAAAAGAATGTACAGAAATTGATTGCTGTAAGAGATGCTTTAGTAAAGGGAGAATAAGATATGATTGTATTAGTTCGTGTAGACCATAGATTATTACATGGACAGGTTGTGTTTACCTGGACAAAAAGTATCAGTACTGACTGCATTTTAATTGCCAGTGATGCTGTTGTTAAAGATGAATTAAGAATGACAGCTTTAAGATTGTCAAAGCCTAATGGCGTGAAATTGGTCATGAAAAGCATAGATGACTCTATCAAAGCATTAAATGCCGGAGTTACAGACAAATATAATCTAATGATACTTTGTGAAAACATTGAAGATGTATCCAGATTAGCTTTTGGTTATGACAAAATTACTTCAATCAATCTGGGCGGCATTAAAAATGAAGCAGGAAAACGTCAGATTTCCAAAGCACTTTCTGTCAATGATGAAGAGATTGAATTGCTGAAAAAACTGAATGATAAAGGTATTGAGTTGGAAGTTCGTATGGTTCCGGATGATTCAAAGCAAGATGTAATGACACTTATTTAATGAAAGGAAAGGGTAAGAAAAGATGGATTTATTAGTACAAACATTATTGATTACATTGGTAGCTGCTTTTGGCTTCGCTCATGATGGAGTGGGCAGTACCATGTGGAACAGGCCGATCGTTATGGCTCCGCTAGTTGGTTTGGTTTTGGGGGATATCAGAACTGGAATCATGACAGGAGCTACCTTGGAGCTTATCTGGTTGGGAGCATTCCCGGTAGGAGCAAGCTGTCCTCCGGAAATGGTATCAGGTGCTATTATTGGGACAAGCTTCGTTATTAACAGTGGTGGAGAACCAAGTGCTGCGGTGGCTTTAGCAGTGCCGGTTGCTACTTTGGTACTGATGATTAAAACTGGGCTCAGAGTGCTTATTACTTCCCCTGTATTCTGTGGTCATGCAGATAAATGTGCTGCTGCAGGAGATGCTCGCGGTGTTGAAAGAACAGAGACGATTGGATGGATTTTTGAAATTGTTTCCTTATCTGCAATTATAGCTGTTTCTTACTACTTAGGTGCTCCGTTAATTAAAGATATCGTGGCTGCTATTCCGCCATTCATAAATCATGGATTGGAGATTGCTACGGGCATTATTCCTGCAATCGGGTTCGCCATGTTAGTTAGAATGATTATCAGTAAAGATGTCGCTGCTTTCTTCTTTGGTGGCTTCCTGTTATCGGCATATCTGGAAATACCGGTATTCGGCGTAGCATTGATGGCATGTGTTATTGTAGGTGTTATTTTGACGATTAAACAAACAAATAATAATAAGATTTCAGAGGAGGTATTAAGTGATGAAAACGAATTCTAGTGATGTTAAAAAATTAGATCGAAAAGATTTGATGGGAGTTTTCTGGAGGTCTTGGAGACAGGATGCTGTCTGGAATTTTGAGCGACAGCAAAACTTAGGGTCTGCCTATACGATGTCAAGAGTTGTAGGGAAACTGTATGCGGATGATCCGGAAAAACGTGCCCGCGCATTACAGAGACATGTGGAATTTATGGCGATTACTCCACATTTATCAACATTATTATATGGAATTCTAACAGCCATGGAAGAAGAAAATGCAAATAACCCTGACTTTGATGAAACCTCGATCAGTGCTGTTCGAGCCTCCTTGATGGGTCCTATAGCAGGTATCGGTGATTCTTTGATCTGGGGAACCTTACGTATCATCGCTGCAGGTATTGCTATTTCTTTCTCTGCTAATGGCAGTATTCTGGGTCCATTATTATTCCTTCTAATCGTTAATATACCAACCATTCCTTTAAGATATATATGCTTGTTTAAAGGATATGAGTTAGGTACTAATTTCTTTAAACAGTTTTTGAATTCAGGTATCATGGATAATGTTACTTATATTGCTTCTGCTGTAGGTCTGATGGTTATCGGATGTATGACAGCTTCACTGGTAAGCTTTCAACTTCCAATAATGGTAGGTAGTGGTAAATTTGCACAGCCGCTTCAGACTTATCTTGATCAGATTATGCCAGGCTTATTACCTTTGGCAATGTTCGGTATCATGTACTTCTTATTGGGAAAGAAAATAAAAACAACGACAATTCTACTTAGTGTATTTGCATTAAGTATAGCATTAGCATTCTTTGGAATCGTATAGGCTGTATTTCATAAAATCAAGGCTAAATTATGACGAATATCTCCCTTGAATTTTAAAATCAGAAGCTATATTTATGGACGATATAAGAATCAAGGCTCATTCAGGACAAAAGACAAGCTGAATTATGCGTATGAATTGAATGAGCTCGCCGTTTAAATGCTTAACAGGAATTAAAAAAGTCTGTGGTACTTGCGGATGCAAGGTGAAACCATCAAAGCAGGGATATTAGTATTAAGGTGAAGAATTGTATATATGATATAATGGACCAGTAGCGGCATACACAGGTAGTAAACATAAAGAGTATCTATCTCAATATGAAACAAGCACTGGTCCATGAATGTAAAAGCTGTAAGCTATCTTGCATTATCTAGGGATATAACGGGTAACCATGTGACGCATGTATTATCCCAGGGACAGCGGCAGAACTGTGAGCTTATCCCATTAAAATTGCATTTATTTAATTTATTCCTAATTCTGTACACATAAGTAACGGCTGTACAGAATTATATTTATGAGAAATGCGCGACAAAGTATATAAGCATATTCCAGAATTTACCTTAGCCTTCTTCTGTATATTTTCTCTACTCTATAATACAATATAGCAAGGAGAGTGAGATATGGAAGAAGAAATCAAGATTGATGATGCATGGCATATGCTCATGCACTATCCAAATGTTTGGCTTGGCGATTATCCGGAAGAACTATATCAGGCTTTTCTGGAAATCGGAAGAGAAGAGCTGGTTTTTCACAGCAAAAAACAGAAGACCATTGAGGAAATTACAGAGTTGATGATCAGAGTAAAGCCGGGGCTTCGCATTCTGCGTGATGAGGTGGTCAGCGCAGGAAGAATGGGAGAGCATATTCTCCTGTATGATGAAATGTTCGTGTCCGTATTCCGATTAAACAAGGCAGCTTTGTAAGCTCTCTGTTTGATATTTATTTTAGAAATGAACCGAAGGTGATGATGCTTTCGGTTTTTCATTTCCTATCGTTTGACTATGGGATAGAGTTGTGCTAGTATTGCTTACGTAAAATTCCAACAAATGAATGACTGTAACCATGAGCCGTGCCAATGCCATGATACGCAGTTGCTTCATTATTGGAATGTGAGAGGTGATGGAATGAACAAAATATATTCCGGCTTTCATCAGCTGCCGCACGGGAATGCATCCACAATGGTACAGGAAGGCTGCATTGTTCTGGAGGGCGGTGCATTTCGCGGACTGTATGGTGAGGGCGTGTTGGATGCTCTCATGCTGGAAAACATCAATCTGCGCTGTACGATCGGTGTATCCGCAGGAGCCATGAATGGATTGAATTACGTATCCGGTCAGATTGGCAGATCAATCCGCATGAATTTGAAATACCGCCATGACAAGCGGTATGTGGGAAGAAAAGCACTGCAAAACGGGGAAGGTCTGATTGGCTTTGCATTTGCCTTTCATCAGGCAGATCAGGAATACCCGTTTGATAAGAAACGTTTTTTTCAATTTGACCGCCGCTTTATTGCTGTTGCGACCAACTGTGAAACAGCAGAGCCGGCATATTTTGAAAAGGATCACTGCCGCGATATCTTTCAGGCGGTGCAGGCATCAGCCTCTATGCCGTTTATTTCCAAAATGGTATGGATGGAGGGCTATCCGTATCTGGACGGAGGCTGCAGTGATAAAATTCCCTTTGACTGGGCTTTGCGGGAGGGCTATAAAAAAATTATCGTCGTGCGGACGCGACCGCTGTCCTATCGTAAGAAAATGGACAGCATCACCCGAAAGCTGCCATTGGAAAAGACGATCTACAAGCCATACCCGAAATTTATCAAAGCGCTGGAGGAAATGGATGCCAATTATAATCGGCAATGCGAGGCGCTGGAAATTCTGCAGGAGCAAAAACGTATCTATGTCATCGCACCTTCACAGCCGGTTACCGTGGGAAGACTGGAGCCGGATTTGGAGAAGCTGGGCAGTCTGTACTGGATGGGGTATTATGACACCAGACGGCAGATTCAGGACATCCGCCGCTATTTGCAGCAGGATGGAAGTATTTGAATCCTGCATGAAAAAGACCTGTATTCAATAGGGAAAATGCTTTCCATATCGTTACTTTTCTGCAGGCTGCAGCTGATTACCAGCTTCCTGATTGGAGGAGTGTTTACAGCACTTATTATCAAGCTGCCGGATCATTTCTCTATTTACACGATTTGCTATACTCCATGGATTCTTCAATGTGCTGATCCTTGGCTTTACCACGTATATGCAGACCCTGTAACAGATGTTTCTCTCTTTGATAAAAAACAAAAATCAGAGCCTTCATTGACAGCTCTGATTTTCTTCATATATTGTCTTTGAATACAGATTTTCTATCCGTATTGTAGAATTGAAAATACAGTTCCCTCATCCTAATCAATCATGTGCAGCTCCTTGAGGGTATGATAAATTCCCGGCTCATTGCTGGGACCGATGACCAGATCAGCATACGGCTTCAAGGCATCCTTTCCATTTCCCATAACAATTCCATACGCTGCCTCCTGTATCATTTCCATATCGTTCAAAGAATCACCGAACGCCATGTAGGAATCATGTGGAAAACCCCAGAAATCCATCAGCTCCCGAATCCCGGTCGCTTTATTGATGCCGCATTGCATGAAGTCTACGCAGGTGTCATTGGGATGCTGCAGCTCAATACCTTCAATATCATCAAACATACTCCAGTCAAAGCCTTTTTTCTCATATGCGCTGATGGCGACCAGAGGCTCATCGTGCCAGTCCCGTACCTCGGGAACCTCGCAGTGAAATTCCGCAAAGGTTTGCCGGGCATACGGATTCAGCGGCTTCGTCATGAATTCATACGTTCCATGCGACTGAATACAGATATCATACTGCCTGCCAAGCTCAAATATACGTGCCGTCTGTTCTCTGGTAAAGGCATGCTCGCTGATCAGCTCCATACGTTCGTTGTAGACACTTACTCCGGCACCGCCGACATAGCCATCCCATGCAGTCATTTGTAAAACACCCAGCTGCTCTGCCATTTCCTTGGCACGGCCGCTGCACAAACAGACCTTATAGCCGTTTTCTCTTAGCTTTTTTACGGCTGTCAGTGTTTCCGGAAGCACCATACCGCTCACATGATCGAAAAATGTACCGTCGATATCAAAAAATACAGCGTTTATTTTCATAGCCTGTGCCTCCTGTTTTAGTGAATGAGTCCGTAAGCCTGCAGGGTGTCATGGATAGCAGGTGTATCGCTGCTGCCGCAGATATGATCGGCATAGGCCTTTACGGCATCCATGGCATTCCCCATAGCAACACCAACGGCAGCCTCCTGCAGCATTTCACAGTCATTCATACTGTCACCAAACGCCATATATGCTTCATTTTCCAGCCCCCAGTAAGCCATCAGCTGTTTGATGCCGGTCGCCTTGCAGGTATCTTTTTTCAAAATATCCATGATGTAGTCACAGGACGGCTGCATTCTGATGTTTTCCACCGTTTGAAACATACGGAAGTCATAATCACGGTTTTCAAAAATGCTCAGCACATCCACGCGTTCATGATTCCAGCTTCGTATTTCCGGTACGCCCAAATGAAACAGATCCAGAACAAATTCTTTCTTGGCAGGCAGTGGTCTTGTCAGAAAGGTTTTCTCCCCATTCACATACAAGGGGAGCTCGTGCTTCTCTGCGATCGCAAACAGCTTTTTCAGCTGGTCTTCTGTAAATGCATTTTCCCAAATCAGCTCTCTGTTTTCATCATACACACTAATACCGCTCCCACCGATGAATCCATCCCAGCAGAATTCATCGAATACCGGTAATTCAGCTGCCAGCTGCAGGGGTCTTCCACTGCATAGGGCGATCTTGATGCCCTGTTCCTTCAGCTTTCGTACTGCTTCCTTTGTGGATGGCAGCACACGATTGGTCGTATGGTCGTAAAAGGTACCGTCAATGTCAAAAAATACTGCTTTTATGTTCATATAAATCCTCCCAGCTATTCAACCTTTATTGTAAGGGATTTTTTTATAATGTCTAGTAAATTCACGAGGGACAGTCTAGAATACGAAATCCATTAAGTCTTATGCAACAGTCACAATGTAAGGAAAACAGATTCGAATGTTTTCATACACAAAGCATTCATATAACATAGTTTACAACATGTCCTGCGATCATCATGTTTCCCCTCAAACAAACCCCTCTTCTTTCAGAAATGTCGAGATTCCTGTTTGCAATCCTAACCTGTTTCTCCTATAATTAAACTGTACGGAGGATGATTATGGTAAAAGGACTCGTATTGTACGATTATGACGGAACGCTGGTAGATGAAAGAGATGAAATCTATGTTCCTACGCAGTTGACAAAAGCTGCGATCAGCCGTCTGCAGGATTTGGGATACCTGTGTGTGCTGGCAACCGGAAGAGCATTGAGCTATATTCCAAACGGAGCGAAGGATCTGCATCTGGATGGTTATGTGACAAGCAATGGTGCGCATGTAACTGTGCATGGTAAGGTAATCCACAACGATGTTTTTTCTGATGAGGAACTGCTGTCTCTGCTTCAGTATATGGATAGCTTATCTATCAATTATATACTGGAGGGAACGAAATTCTGTTATGTAAAGGATCTGAAAGAGTCGGAATATCTGCATTTTATGGATAATTTTAAGATACCGGAAGATAACTTCGTCAAATACCGCGGCTTTGAGGATGTCAGAGGCAGGATTGGAAAAATCACACTGACATTCCCAAATCGAAAACAGCTGGAAACAAGCGGCGCAGAGCTGGAAAAAACGTATCTGTGTTCCTATCACCGCAATTGCAATACCTTTGACATCGCAAAGAAGACGATACACAAGGGGGTAGGAGCCAGAGCGATTATCGATTATTTTCACATTCCCATGGACGCGACGATCGCGTTTGGAGATGGGGATAACGATGTAGAGCTGCTCGCTGGTGTGGTGCACGGTGTCGCGATGCGAAAGCATGATCCAAAACTGGACGCAGTGGCAAGCATGGTCACCGGAACCGTAAAAGAAGAGGGGATTTATAAGGCCCTGAAGAAATTGGAGGTAATTTAGTATGGCATTGGTAAGACTGCTCCCTGCATTTAAGGATTATTTGTGGGGTGGAACGAAATTAAAGGAAAACTACAACAAGAAAACCGATCTTGATATTGTGGCGGAGAGCTGGGAGTTATCCACACACAAGGACGGACAGAGTATTGTGGACAGTGGAGAGTACAAGGGACTGACACTGAGTGAGTATGTGGAAAAGCTGGGAAAGGATGCACTTGGCACCAAAGGAAACGCATTTGAATTTTTCCCGATTCTGATTAAATTTATCGATGCAAAAGGCAATCTGTCCATACAGGTTCACCCGGACAATGAGTATGCGCTGCGTGTGGAAAAGGAATATGGGAAAACAGAGATGTGGTATATCCTGGATGCCGAAGAGGGTGCCAGTCTGTATTATGGAACGAATAAGGAAATTACAAAGGATGAATTCCGGGCACGCATTGAAGACAACACCATTCTGGATGTATTGAAGAAGGTGCCGGTACACAAGGGAGATGTGTTCTTCATTGAATCGGGAACCATTCATGCAATCGGTGAAGGAATCGTAATTTGTGAAATTCAGCAGAATTCCAATACGACCTATCGCGTGTATGACTTCGGACGCGTAGGTAAGGATGGAAAGCCGAGAGAGCTGCACATTGAGAAGGCTATTGATGTTTCCAATCTGACACCGCTGGAAAGTGATTTCAAACCGATTGGTGAAGAGAAGGATTACGGTACCTACAAGTGTGCCATGATGGCTACCTGCGAATATTTCACAACCTATGTGTATGATGTGAAAACAGAGTGCAGTGTGAAGGTGGACGAGGAAAGCTTTGCGTCCTTTGTCATTGTGGATGGTGAGGGCAGTATCGAAAGTGATGATACCATGCTGAGCATCCGCAAGGGAGATTCTGTATTCGCCAGTGCAAATACGGGCAAGGTGACCATCAAGGGAAGCTGCCGCTTCATCCTTTCCAAGGTATAAGCAAGGAGTAATCCGTAAAACAGAAAATAATCGTGGGAAATGTAAGTAAGGCAGATTCTCTCAACCGACAGGCGTTGATTGCGTTTTCCTTCTCGACTCATTCCCAAAAAGGCAATATGAAAAAAGTACCTATAGAGAGGTCTGACTTTGGCGGTCAGGTTGAAGCTATAGGTACTTTCTTTATAGATGAATACAATGTGTTTTGTGTGATTATGGGAATGGAAGAAGCTGTATTATGAAGAAATAAAGTCTCTGGCATGCATAGGGAATTGCTTCTTTTTTCTGTCGTTACCTATACACCGACTGAGTGCGGATGCTGCCCCGGTCTATCCTTTCCAGCGTCATATTTCTAAATGTACCAGAGATTATCGAATGTCTGTTGCGGGCTACAGACAAGAAAACCTGCAGATATTTTCATAATCGGTCAAATATTCCTGCAATAATTTGACTGAATGTGATTGACAATGGCGATTATAGAACGTATACTTATAACAAAGAGGAGGAATGAGGATGCTTGCTGAAGAACGCTTTGCGGCAATTCTGTCCATTCTGCAAAAGCAGAGAACTGTCACGGTTCTGGAACTGACACAGGCACTGTCCATCAGTGAATCCACCATACGGCGGGATCTGGTGGCACTGCATAAGATGGGAAAACTGAAAAAGGTACATGGCGGTGCAACGCTGCTGCATAAGGAATACGGGTTATATGAAACTGAGGTGGCTGCGCGCAGTGAGGAGCATGTGGAAGAGAAAAAGCGGATTGCACGCTATGCCGCATCGCTGATTCAGGCGCATGACTTTGTGTATATCGATGCCGGGAGCACAACCCTGCACATGGTGGAATATCTGAAGGAAGAGGAAGCAATTTATGTGACAAACGGACTGGAGCATGGAAGACGGCTGGCAGCGCAGGGCTTTCGTACCTTCCTGCTGGCCGGTGAGCTGAAAAGCAAAACGGAAGCGGTGGTAGGTCTCGGCGCTGTTTCCTCCCTGCAGAAATACAATTTCAACAAGGCATTTTTCGGAACCAACGGTATAACGGTGGACAGCGGCTTTACAACACCGGATACCAATGAGGCGTATGTCAAGATGGAGGCGATGAAGCATGCGCAGAAGTGCTATGTGCTTGCGGATTCCGGTAAATTCGGAACCTGTACCTCTATCACGACGGCAGATATCAGTGATGCGACGATCATCACAGGCAAGGGTGTGGAGAAGGAATATCTGGAGGAAGCGGATATAATCGAGGTAGAAGAATGATCTATACAGTGACATTAAATCCTTCAATTGACTATGTGGTTGAAGTAAACGAGCTGACAGCCGGTGAAATTATGCGCACCAAGGCGGAGGATCTGATCTTCGGGGGAAAGGGAATCAATGTATCCAGTATGCTGGCACAGCTTGGGATGAAATCCTGTGCATTGGGCTTTATCGCAGGCTTTACAGGGGATGCACTGGAACAGGGGGTTGCGGCCATGGGCATTCAGCCGGATTTTCTGAAGGTGGAGCAGGGCTTTACGAGAATCAACGTAAAGGTGCATGCGCAGGAGGAAAGTGAAATCAACGGACAGGGACCGCAGATTCGCTATACGCATCTGGAGCAGCTTATAAAAAAGCTGGATCGATTGAAAAAGGATGATATTCTGGTGCTGTCCGGGAATGTACCCTGCAGTATTCCACAGGATATCTATGCGGATATCATGCAGCATCTGCAGGGGAGCGGCATCCGTGTATGTGTGGATGCAAGGCAGGAAGCACTGATGTCCACGCTTGTCTATCATCCGTTTCTGATCAAGCCCAATCATAAGGAGCTTGCGGAAATGTTTGAGGTAGAGCTTTCCAGCAGGGAGGATCTGCTTGTCTATGCGAAGGAGCTGCAGGCGATGGGTGCACGCAATGTGCTGGTATCCATGGCGGAGCAGGGAGCTTTACTGCTCACTGAAACACAGGAGGTTTATCATGCACCGGCCTGCAGGGGAAAGGTTGTTAATTCCGTCGGTGCCGGTGATTCCATGGTTGCGGGCTTTCTATACGGTTATTTGCGTGAGCAATCCTATGCGGCGGCACTGCGTTATGGAACAGCATGTGGCAGTGCCAGTGCATTTTCCAAGGGAATTGCCGACAGGAAAACGGTGGAAGAGCTGCTGGTGCAGCTGAAGGAACGGGAAGCCTGCTAAGGGCAGAGGGATACAAGCCCTGAGATACAGGAAAAGGAGATAAGAACATTATGAAAAAACGTTGTGCACAAAAGGCCTTGGCATATATACAGGACGGCATGGTAATCGGCTTGGGAGGGGGATCAACGATTGCTCATCTTGCACGCTTTGTTAAGGAGAGCGGAAAGCAGGTGCAAATCGTAACGCCGTCTCTGGAAACGGAAACGCTTTGTATAAAGCTGGGACTGCCGCTTCTTCCGCTGCGCCAGATATCCCATGTGGATATCGCCTTTGACGGCTGTGATGAAGCAGACCGTCAATTTTATGCGCTGAAAAGCGGAGGCGGAATTCATGTCCGGGAGAAGCTGATTGCCAATATGGCAGAGGAATATATGCTGCTGATTGATGAAAGCAAGCTTTCAGACACCCTGCAGTTTCATGTACCGGTTGTCATGGAGCTTTTGGAGGATGCAACAGCCTATGTGAAACGCAGAGTGGAGGAGCTGCAAGGCCGCTTTGTCTGTAAGCATGGGGAAGGAAAGTACGGTGCTGTAATGAGTGATCATGGCAATGTACTGGCGGATGTATGGTTTGATAAGGTCGGGGATCCGAAGAAACTGAATCATGCATTGAAAAGCATTGCGGGGGTTGTTGATACATCCCTGCTGACAAGAGAGGTCACCGCAATTCTGGTTGTTAGCGATCAGGGCTTTGAGCTATTGAAAAAAGGCAGTGTCTGATAAGAAATAACAGATTGCGTGTATTCCACAGCACGCTGCGGGTATTTAAAATGTGAACAGGAAAGGGATGAGAATATGAAAAAATGGAACTGGGGTATTCTTGGTCAGGGTGCAATTGCCGTGCAGATGGCCGAGGCGCTGATGAAAGAGCATGGTACGATTTATGCCGTCGCTGGACGTCATATGGAGAAGGTAACGGCATTTGCAAGCGCATATACGGTTGAGCACTGTTATGATATTGAAAGTCTGCTTGCAGATGAGCAGGTGGATATCATTTATATCGCAACACCGCATACCTATCATTATGACTATATGATGCGCGCTTTGCAGCATGGCAAGCATGTACTTTGCGAAAAGGCAATCACAGTAAACCACAGACAGCTGCAGGAAGCAATGGCACTGGCACAAAAGAAGCAGCTGATTCTGATGGAGGCAATGACGATTTTTCACATGCCGGTGTTTGCCAAAGCAAAAGAGCTGGTTGAGCAGGGCGCAATCGGTAAGCTGAAAATGATACAGGTTAATTTTGGGAGCTGTAAGGAATACGATGTCACGAACAGATTCTTTTCCCCGCAGCTTGCCGGAGGAGCCCTTTTGGATATCGGTACCTATGCGTTATCCTTTGTGCGCTGGTTTCTGCATGCACAGCCGGATACCGTTCTCACGAATATGATTCCCTTTGAAACCGGTGTGGATGAAATGAGCGGTATCATCCTGCGCAATTCACTGGATGAAATGGCTACGGTTACGTTAACCATGCGGGCCAAGCTGCCAAAGGTAGGTATTGTTGCCGGAGAAGAGGGATATCTGGAAATCCGTGAATATCCAAGAGCAGACAGCCTTCAGATTCGCTATACAAGAGATGGCTGGACAGAAACACTGGATGCGGGAACACGCAGTGATGCACTGGTATATGAGCTACGGGATATGGAGGCTGCCGTCAGCGCAACAGCGAACAACAGCACCCTGAAGCTATCCAGTGATGTAGTAGCCCTGATGGATGAAGTACGCAGACAGTGGGGAATGTGCTATCCGTTTGAAGACGAAGAGGCATAGGCATCAAAAAAGAGATGTATATAACAGACAATAAGCATTGTGCTTCAAGGCGTATGCAAAGAAGCAGGATGCTTTTTTTGTGAGGTTTCCTTACGTTCAGGTGTTTGAAAAAGGGGGTATTCAAATATCATTGATAGGTTACAGGGGTATTGCATTCCCCTTTTTGATCTTGCACACTGTCAGTAAAGAATCTTTTTTTGATGCTTTCGTATGCATGTCAGAACGAAAGAGCGGTGAATGTTCGAAAAAGAAATTCCGCCGGATAGGTAGGAAAGCGTGATGTATTCGAAAGAATTTTTCATCCTGTCCAGGCGGATTGAATGATTCATACAGCACATGTACATCACCGTATCCATAAATATCAGATGAAAAGTCTGTATCGTACCATGCAGGAAGCGTCCGAAAGTGAGAACCGAAGCAGAAATTCATGGCTTTGCTTCAAGGTGAAAGCAGCAGCTGTCTTGTGATATACTATAAAGACATGCTATACTTAGCGGTGGAAAGAAGGGATGCATATGAAGACGTTATCATTTCTGGTCAAGCCGGTATCCGCAGGCTGTCAGCTGAACTGCACCTATTGCTTCTATAAGGATATTGCAGAAAATCGAAGCAGTGCGAACTACGGGCGTATGCGCAATGAGGTAGCTGTGGCATTGCTGGAAAAGGTGTTTCAAGCTGCGGATGCGGATGCCGATATCACCTTCGCCTTTCAGGGCGGAGAGCCGCTGCTTGCCGGATTGCCCTTCTATGAGCAGTTTGCGGATGCCGTAAAACAGCTTCGCCAGCCAAAGCAGAATGTGCGGTATGCCATTCAGACCAACGGCTGTCTGCTGAATGCGGCATGGTGCTCCTTTTTTCATAAGCACAATGTTCTTGTCGGCGTATCTCTGGACGGATGGCGAAAGCAGCATGATTTGTATCGAAAACGCAAGGATGCCGGTACGTATGCGGACGTGATGCGTGCCATACAGCTGTTACGCAGACATCATGTAGACTTCAATATTCTGAGCGTTTTAAGCAGGCAGCTGGCCAGGGAGCCGAAGAAGCTGTTTGCCTTTTATAAGGAGCACGGCTTTTCCCATGTACAGCTGATTCCCTGCCTTGCCCCTTTGCAGGAAAAACAGAGTGCATATTCACTGACACCGGAGCTGTTCTATCAGTTTTACCGCAGCTATTTTGATCTCTGGATACAGGATGTGGAAAACAAGCAGTATCAAAGCGTTGCCCTGTTTGATAACCTGCTGCTGCTCCTGCAGGGAAAAACACCAGGTACCTGCGGAATGCTGGGAGAGTGTCAGTTTCAGTATGTTGTGGAAAGCGACGGCTCTTTGTATCCCTGTGATTTTTATGTACTGGATGAATATCACTGCGGCAATGTTCTGGATACCGATCTGCTTGCGGCACGCGATTGCAGCCGCGCGAAGGCGTTTGCATACAGGGAAGAGCCGCAGCTGTGTGCTGCCTGTCCATTTCAGCCGATGTGCCACGGAAACTGCAAACGTCTGCGCAGTGTTTTTATGAATGAAACACAGTGCGGCTACCAACGGTTTCTTTTATACGCCTATCCGAAGCTGAAGGAAGTAGTCGAAATAGGAGCTGGCAGGAAAAAACGCCGGGAGGTGACAGGATGAGAAGACTTCTTTTATGGGTCAGCACACTGCTGTTTCTCTGCACTGCATTGCTTTTGGGAGGAGCTGTGACCCTGCGGCAGGTGAAGGAACAGGGAATGAGTGCGCTTGTCGTTTCCCATCTGGATATCAAAGAGCCGCTTAAGGATGCGCTGGAACAGGTGCCTGGCTGTTTTCTTCTGGAGCAGTCCATCCTGCAGCAGCTTGATACGCTGCAGGAGAATCTTCAGAAGCAATCGGACTGGACATCCTTTCTGGATACTGCCGGACTTGCCTTTATACAATGTGTAGCGGATGAAACAGCACAGCTTCCGGATTTGGATGCACAGTTTTCAGATCTGCTTTCAAAGGAGCAAACGGCACTGTTTCAGAATATAAATCTAACTGCCTCCCAGCAAAAGCTGCTGCTTCAGATTCTAACCCGTCAGCTGCACCTGAACACCCGTCTGTCTGCACTGGCTGAGGATACACGAGCATCCCTCAGCGTACCCGCCCTTCTGGCTGTGCGGCTTGTGCAGTTCGGTATGCAAAATGATACGATCCGGCTTCTGTGCGGAGCTATGCTGGTATCCTTTGTAAGCATGCTGGTTTCTGCATCAGGGAGGTATCGTGCTTTTCGAAATGCAGCGCTCAGCTGCCTGTTTGCGGCCTTGCTGTTTTTGTGTATCAGCTATGTACTTCCTTTGCTTGTGCGGATATCCTATGTGCAGATGGAGGAGCTGCTGCATACAGCATTACAGCAGCTGCGTGTGCTGGCAGTCTGGTATCTGGGCGCATTTGCTTCGTTGGCACTGCTGTCATTCATAATGAAAAAAAGTATGCGAAGCTGATTTTATTCATACGCGATGGTGAGTAAATTTAAAACAGGAGGATTTAACCCTATTGTATTTATCAATAGGGTTGCATTCTCCCTTTTGCAAACACCCTGAAGTAAGAACCCTGATACCCCGCAGGCTTTTTTATATACAGCATTCCAGAATTCCCAGCAGAATAATCATCCACGCAGCTGTATCTCTTGCATATTTATGAATAAAATAAGCTATGCAGCTTTTTCCTGCGACCTGCGATACAGCGATAAACAGCAGCGAGCATAGAAAGGTAAACAGGCAGGTTACAGGAATCGGCAGTCCGGTGATGCTTCCGGATATCCCCAGTCCCATGTTATTGATCGTCAGTGCAAATGCCAGAACGACCGCTTCCTTCTGGTCGATTCTGCTGGATGCATCACGGTCATATGCCTTCAGACTTTTCTGCTGTGTCCTGTGATTTTGAAACAGAATCCAACAGCCGATCAGCATCAGCAGGACAGCTCCGATCCGGTTGGCAGTATCCGCTGAGCAGAGTGCTGCCAGCGGTTTTCCTGCAAGCATGGAGATCAGGGTACCCGCAGTGGATATCACCGCAATGATCAAATTGCTTCGGGCATCGATTTTTACAGACTGGATGCCATAGGACAGACCTATGGCAAGACAGTCGATATTCGCAGATACGGCAAACAGCAGGGCAGATAGTACATGCATCGTCATTCCCCCTTTAGCGTATACTATGCAGCAGCTGCAAGGGTGTTAGACATTGTGAAAGCAGTCGTGCCGCAGCTGTTTTACCACTGTATGACAGCGTAAAAAAAAAGAACTGCAATGAGTTCTATTTACAAATGATGAAATGCTGCGGCAGCTCCATTTCCCGCATGGCCTCAAAGGCATTGATGTATACATCCTGAAAATCAGACAGCACAGCCCATGTACAAAGTGCCCGTATGGAAAGCTTGGAATCGTCAATCAGAAGATGGGAGGAGCGAGAGCGCTGCAGTACCGTGCTTTTCACTTCACTTATTGTGAAATCAATAGCCAGAACCTCCTGAGAATCCAGCTCAACGCCGCTTGCGCTGAAGAAGGCATGGTCAAAATGGAATTTACGTATATGCTCGGTTGTAAGGTAACCGACACTCATATCATAACGCATGTCGTATTTTCCGCCAATCAGAAAAAGCTCGCCGGGAAAGGAGGCAGGCAGCTTGCGTAATGCATAAATGCTGGAGGTGACAAGCTTGATGTTTTTACCTGCAATATATGGAATCAGATAGCTGGGGGTCGTACCGGAATCCACATACACACAATCCCCGTCCTTTACGATAGCGGCTGCCTGTGCGCAGATCATATCCTTTTCCGCACTGTGAATATGTTCTTTATCCATAACGGGCAGCTCCCGATAACTGCTGAGTGTCGCAGGCATTTCTTTTTTTATAGCACCGCCGCGCTCCCGTTGGATCAATCCCTGCTTTTCCAGCTCAATCAGATCGCGGTTGACTGTGGATTTGCTTGCGTTTAAAACCTCCATCAGCTCCTGTATTGTAATGAACGATTTATGATCGAGTAGCTCCAGAATGCGAAAGAAGCGTTCTTTTGTCAGCATAGGATCACCTCCTGTCAGTAAGACACTATCAGATATTTTTCCGGATGTCAATAGACTTCGCATAAGGCGGAGATCTGCGAAGAGGGTACAATAAAATCAGAGATGGAATTCGCTGTTCTCAAAACAGCAGGAAGATGCCTTTCGGTGAAATGCATGCGGATACATGAAATGCCGAAGGTAACCGCACGGATCATGGCGCTGCAAGACGAAAACAGATGCACTGTCATGTATATAGAGCATGATTGGATTTTCTTCTCCAATAATGAATCATGCGCTTCCTGCTGTATGCTTTGCTTGTTTTTAAAAATAACTCAGTAACATCTGTTTTTTTGTTATCGGACTTGTAAATAGCTGCGCTTTTTCAGGTCATCGTGGTATAATGATGAGCATACAGAAGGTATTGTATTATGTAAAAAAGGAGACTTTCCCATGGAAACAATGGATGAATTAAAGAAGCGCCTGAATTCCTCTTCTCAATATCTGCAAAGCAACGATATGCAGGTCGTGGAGGTGAAGGAAGGCTATGCGAAGGTTGAGATGATCATTGATGAACAGATTTTGAATGTACATGGCTTTGTACACGGTGGTGCACTCTATTCTCTCGCAGATACCGCAGCCGGGGCAGCGAGCTTTACCTCGGGTCGGGACAGCGTTACCTTGTCCGGTACGATCAATTATATCAAGCCGGGAAGAGGCGGCAAGCTGATCGGAATCGCACAGAAAATATCAGCCGGCAGAACGACCGGAGTTTACGAGGTTTTTATTTTCAATGACGAAGATGTTTTGCTGTCACGGGCAACCTTTACGATGTTCTTTCTCGATCAGGAACGATATCGCAAGGGAAGCAGGAAATAAAAGAAATATCTGCTGGAGATATCCGGCTTTTTGTATAGGAGGAGCGTATGCGTACAGAAACGATTCAGATACAGCTGCAGGGAAAAGCAACAGGAGCAGTCCTGCAGACGTATTTTATGGATGCATCAAAGGAGCTGTTGAACAGCACAAGGCGTCCGGCAGTGCTGCTGATGCCCGGCGGTGCATACCGCTATACCAGCGATCGGGAGGCGGAACCGCTTGCCATACGGTTAAATGCCATGGGCTTACAGGTAGCCGTGCTTCGTTATTCCTGTGCTCCGGCTGCCTATCCCCGGGCACTGCTTGAGGCTGCGGCGGCGTTTCAGCTGTTGAAGGATAACTGCACGGCTTGGAATATCCGTCAGGACCGTATCTTTCTTATGGGCTGCTCAGCAGGGGGACATCTTGCGGCGAGTCTTGGTATAAACTGGAATCAGCCGATAATCACACAATATATTCAGAGAACGGACCTGCGTCCGTTTGCCCAGATTCTATGCTATCCCGTTATCACTGCGGGTGCCTATGCACATGAGGAAAGCATACAAAATCTATTGCAGGAGCATGCGGAGGATGAGCAGCTGCGAAACCATGTATCACTGGAGCTGCAGGTACATAAGGATGTACCCAGAACCTTTCTGTGGCATACCTATACCGATCCAACGGTTTCCGTACAAAATTCTCTGCTGTTTGCCTCTGCCTTGGTAAAGAAGGGTGTGCTGTGTGAATTTCATATGTATGATAAAGGTGCACATGGCCTGTCTACAGCCGGCAGACTGAGTCAGCGAGCCGACGGAGAGAAGCTGCAGCCGGAATGCGAAGGCTGGATGAGCCTTCTGGAAACGTGGATAAATGCAATTCTGTAAAGATTTTTTTAAAAAAGTATCCTTTATGGAAAAAACGGTATACAATAGAACTGACACTATGAAAGCGGTATGCAGAAATGCCTGCACATGTAATAAGCGTATATACTGCTTGGAGGACGAATATGCTGCTTAGATATCAAAACTTAACCATACGGGATGCTGTAGTGCAGGATGCCGGGCAGCTTGCACAATGGTGGAATGATGGCAGGGTGATGGCACATGCAGGATTTCCAAACGGTACAGGGGAAACGGTGCAGGAAATTGCGGAAACGATAAAAAACTGCGATACATCTCATCGCTTATTGATGATAGAAATGGACGATATTGCGATTGGCGAAATGAGTGTGCGATGGAAAGCTGATGCAACAGCCGCCATAGGCATTAAGCTATGCGATGCTTCCCGGCAGAACAAGGGAATCGGAAAAGTTCTGTTGAGTATGCTGATATCCTCCCTCTTTCATGAGCAAGGCTGTCACAGGATTATCCTGTATGTGAATCTTACCAATACAAGAGCACAGCATGTGTATGAACAGCTTGGCTTTACCAGAGTGCGGGTGAATGAAAATTCCTGGACAGATCAGTTGGGAAGACAGCAGTCCTCAGTTGATTATGTCCTGTATCAAAAGGATTTCATCAGCTACCTGAATGGATGATAGCATGGCCGAAGGGAAGCCTTTCGCAAAACGTTACAAGCATAGGAAGACTTCCGGTAATGGATTACATATGCGGATGTATGCTTTTTATAAAAAAGCAAGGGATAGTAAAAAAAGGATGATACAATGAATACACAAATTTGGAAGGAAGATACGGAAAACCAGCTCGGTGCCATGCGCATCGGCGTGTGTAAATATCTTCTCAATGAAGAGTTTTCAACATTATGGGCAAATGATACGTTTTATACGATGTGCGGATACAGTGAAGAGGAATATCACATCCTGTTTCATGACAGCGCGACCTTGTTTTTTCAGCAGACCCCAAAGGATTTTGAAAAGCTGAAGGAAATTGTTGAGCATGCATATCGAAACAAAAGTCAGCAGTACGAATGCTTCTGCCGCCTTCCTGTAAAAGGAGGGAGCTGTCTGCGGATTCATATGACCGGTACCTTTGCGGAAGAACAGATCGACGGCATACCGGTCGTTTATGTCGTTTATACCGATGTTGAGGATATGATGAGGATTCGTCAGAATCTGGAACAGGAGCATGAGCGTCTGAATCTGGCTCTGCAGATGGAAATGAAAACCGTGTCCTGTATCCGTCTGATGTATATATCCAATGATATGCAGAGCTATATGGATCAGCTGTTGAAAGAAATCGGTGAATTCATGCATGCAGAGCGCGCCTATGTGTTTGAGCTGCAGAACGGATGTATGAACAACACCTATGAGTGGTGCAGCGATGGTGTGGAATCATCCATGGAATTCTGTCAGAATATGGATGTTGAGCTGCTCGCAATCTGGAAGGATTTTATCGAGCAGGGGAAAAATGTTTCCATACCGGATGTGGAACGTATACAGAAAAGCTTTCCACAGACCTATGAGGTGCTGCACGTACAGAATATACACAGCATTGCGCTTTCTCCGATCGTTCAGAATAATAAAAGCATCGGATTTATCGGTGTGGATAATCCGGCACCTGACTATATGCGGAATTTCTCCATGCTGGAAACCATCAGCTATTTCATGAGTGTGGCGATGGAGAAAAAGGATTTGAACGACCGCCTGCTGCATAACAGCTATTACGATGATCTAACCGGTGTGTATAATCGAAATCGCTACCTTCAGGATCTGAATCAGCTCAATGGCAGGCAGATTCCCCTTGGTATCGTCTATATGGATATCAACGGATTGAAGGATATCAACGACCATCTGGGACATACCTATGGAGATAAGGTGCTGACAGAAGGAGCATCCATATTGAAAAAGGTGTTTAACACCGGCGCCATCTATCGAATCGGCGGGGATGAATTCGTTGTGTTTGTTCAGGGAATGCAGGAACAGGAATTTCTGGAGCAGGTGGGAATTCTGAAGCAGGCAATCATCGGCAGTGCGAATTGCAAGGGGGCAATCGGACATATATGGACATCCACCTGTCAGGATATATCCTCCAGGATAACAGATGCAGATGAATACATGTATCAGGATAAAATGCAGTTCTATCGGAAAAATCCAAATTCCAACCGGTACCGCTGCTGTAACGATACGGTTTTGCAGCTTGCGGACCGCTCCGTCTTGATGCAGGCATTGGAAAATCAGCGCTTTGAGGTGTATCTGCAGCCGAAGGTGAATTTCAGAAAGGAGCTTATCGGAGGAGAGGCACTGATTCGTTATCACGATGAAACGGGTACCCTGATTATGCCCAATGAGTTTATTCCATCTCTGGAGGAGGCACGCACGATCCGGTACTTGGATTTCTTTGCTTTTGAACAGGTATGCAGACTGCTCAGCCACTGGCATGCGGAAGGCAGAAGACTTACACCGCTGAGTGTGAACTTTTCACGCTACACCTTGCGTATGGCGGATTTTCTGGGAGAACTGGAACGCATCTGGGGAAACTACAATGTTCCCAAGCAGTATCTGGAGATTGAAATCATAGAAAATGACGAGAGTCTGGACAATGAATTTCTGATTATGATAATGGAGCGCATCAAACGGCAGGGATATTCCATATCCATTGATGATTTCGGCGCACGCTATTCCAATATGGCCTTATTTATCAATGCGCAGCTGGATACGCTGAAGCTGGATCGCAGTATGATGCAGGATTTGCAGAATAACCGCCGTTCACAGATGCTGATATCCTCCCTTGTTCAAATCTGTCACAATCTGCAGATGCAGCTGATTGTGGAGGGAGTTGAAACAAAGGAGCAATTTGATATTTTAAAGCAGCTGGACTGTGACGGTCTGCAGGGGTATTTAATCGACCGTCCGATTCCTGTCTCTATGTTTGAACAGAAATATATTAAGCAGAAATAAGCAAAAGCAGATGCATTCCATTGGAAACCGGCATCTGTTTTTTATGAGCATACGTAGTTTCTCAGTTGATTTTCCACCGTATTCATAGTAAGATTTGACATGTTGTAGAAAGTGGGAGCGATATATGAACAATTCATCCATGAAATCATTTCTGTCTAAATATCATTTGCAGCTGTTTTTCTTCGCAGTTGCTCTGGAGAGTCTGGCTGCTAATTTTGCACATCCGATTACGCCGACACTCATTCAGAATCTTCAGCTACCGGATTATTCCTTCGGTATGCTGTATGCCGGTATGGCATTCACCAATTTTCTTTTTTCTCCCTTCTGGGCAAAGCAGGTCACGCGTATGGGAAGCCGCCGGGTTCTGGGTATCTGCTGTGTGGGCTACGGCATCGGACAGCTGCTGTTTGCCATCATGAAAACACTTCCCACCATTATGCTTGCCCGCCTTTTATCGGGATTCTTTGTCGGTGGTATTATGGTCAGCTTTCTGACCTATATCATTCATACAAGCACAATGGAGAACAGGGGGCGCTATCTGGCGTTATCCGCTACCTTCACGACCGTATTTGCGGCTTTCGGCTATCTGATCGGCGGGTTTGCCGGTGTCGTTTCCATTCCGTTGACCTTTGCATTGCAAAGCGGTGTCCTCATTCTGTGCGGTATGCTGTTTGCGATATGTCTGCGAGAGGATAGGGAGGTAACAGGCAAGTCTGTCAGCATATGGAAGGAAGCAAATCCGTTTCAGGCATTTCTGGATGCCCGTCGCTTTATGACGCTGACATTCGCTGTTTTATTCTTTGCGGTTTTTCTGACCTCAACGGCAACAACGGCATATGATCAGAATTTCAATTATTTTATTAAGGATCAATTTCATTTCAATTCCTCTTATAACGGTATGCTGAAGGCCGTGGTCGGCTTTATATCGCTGTTTGCCAATACTACGATCTGTGTATGGATCATGAAGAGAACCAACGTTAAGAAATCTGTCATCTATGTGCTGGGAGGAGCCGGTGTCACGCTGATCGCCATAACGATGCTGGAGGATATTCTGCCGTTTATCCTTATCAATATCATCTTCTTTGCATTAAATGCTATTTATATCCCTTTACTGCAGGATCTTTGTGCTTCGGCATCCAGTGCTGAGCACAGCAGCATGGTCATGGGCTTTTACAATGCGATGAAAAGTCTGGGGATGATTGCAGGGGCATTGTTCGCAGGATTTATCTATGCAGCGGGACCACGGTTATCCTTTTTGTATGCGGGTATCTTCTTTCTGATTTCCATGCTGGCAGCTATATGGTATTACAGGCGCTCCGGACGAAATCGTGAGAATGCATAATAGCAGAGGAATAATCAGGTTAAGGGAAAAAAGGCCATTACGGTCTTTATGAGAGAATGGAGAAAACAAATGGTACTTTTGATTGTGGATACGCAGACAATGATTATGAATGAAGCATTATATGAATTTCAGCTTCTTGAAAGTCGCATAAAAACATTGATAGCGCAAGCCAGAAGGCATGGTGTCGAGGTGGTGTATGTTCGTCACGATGATGGTGCTGAAAATGCGTTGACAAAGGGTGCACAGGGCTTTGACATATACGATGAATTCAAGCCGCTTTGCGGAGAAAAAATAGTTGATAAGAATGTAAACAGCGCTTTTAAAGACACAGGACTGACGGAATATTTAAGAGATAAAGGAGAGGATACGATCATGATTGCAGGATTGCAGACAGAGTATTGTATCAATGCAACGATCATATGCGGATTTGAACATGGATTTCACATGATTGTTCCTGCTTACACAAACAGCACGGTGGATAACGATTATATGTCGGCAAAGAAAACCTATGATTATTACAATAATTTTATTTGGAAGAACCGATATGCGTCATGCGTACCTTTTGAAAGGGCATTGGAAATGATCAAGCAGAATATGCTTTGCAGGTAGCAGGGAAGAAGTGGCGTGAATGAGGGCTTAAAACACGAGGCGATGCAAGGGAAAGACAATCGTCTCAGGCCTGCCGTGATAAGGCGTTACCTCCCGGATGCATGGACAAGTCCGTTTGTATATATCAAAGAAAGGGAAGCTGAAAATGAAAGAGAAAGTATTTTACAGAATCATAATGGCAGCCGCATTTGTATTAACTGTATGCAGTCTGCTTACACACAACGATTGGATTCTGCTTCTTACTGGCATATTCATGGCATGCTGTGTCATCATTACATTTATCAAAAAGTGATACGACTCTCAGTTGTTTAGGACTCAATTTCGTTTTGATGAAGAAGACAGTATTTCAATTGGCAGAGATGGAAGGACAACATGCTGTATGTACGTTTTAGCTTAATGCTTGCAGCGGCAGTCTGCTTTGCTATGGATATGTCCTTGAGAAACCTCTGTACGTATACAGGTCTTTTACATAGCAGATCGTGTGTGGGATAATGAAGTGGAAACGTAGTTGCATATAGAAAAACAGAATGGCAGAGGTCATTCTGTTTTTGATTCGGACACGGGTTGTCCTGCATATGTATGCAGCAGTCTACACATGGTTGTAAGAATTTTCTGTGCATGCATTAGCTGTAACGTGTCTCCTGTGACATGACAGGCTAAGGTACAGGTATCCTTCCATGTAGAGACTGATATCTGAAAGGACGGGTATATGCGGGCTCTGCCCAGAAGATACAGCTGCGTAATCGTGCAGTCGTCAAAATAGATGGATGCCGCATCGATCTTTCCCAGATTTGTGTAGGAGATTTCCGGTGAGTGAAAGCCTGCTTTTGCGACAGCTTTTGTGACGGCAAGAGGAAGGTGCTTCATAATCGGATGTAACAGCTGTATGGTATGCAGGTCAGAACAGCGTGCCTTTTCCTCCTGCATTTGTTGATGGACATCCGCAAGCAGCTCCCGCCAGTCGCGATGATCCAGACCATGCAGTGTTACCTGAAAATCTCCAACGAAATTTGCAATGGACCAGCTTGGCTTTTTCTGCAGATAGGAACGAAGATTTACCGGACAGGGAATTGTCACGGCATTCGCTGCGGAGATGCTGTGCAGTGTCTGGGCATAGGCACATAGCAGAACATCGTTCACTGTACAGGCAGATGGACAAATTTGCTGTAACAGCTTTCGTGGAATGCTTTGATGCAGCTCGCTGGTATGCAGGGGATGGGGAGCAAAAGGAAGTGCGGCAGGAATTGTTTTTCTTCTTTTGGTTTTTATTTTTTTCAGCTTTATGATCGGAAGGGATTCGGGGGTTCGGCAGTTTTGAAAGGAGACAGTCTCCTGGCGATAACAGGCTGTCAGCAGGCGAAGGATTTGTGTAGCTCCATCCCCGTCACACAGAATATGACTGTATCCGATGCATACAAGGTCCTGCTGTTCTTTATGTATAATCTGTATGCAGAGCTGTGCATGGTGCTCAATGTCCCAGCTTGAAAAGTCAAAGTCTTCAACCTCCTGAATCATAGAAAAAGTATCGTCCTTCTGTTTCCTCCAGCAGTTATGCTTTTCATCATAGCGTAAAGCAAGCTCGGGCAGAAACGCTATACACTGACTAACTGCATCCTTTAATCTTTCCATACAGATATGGGGCTGTATCGTCAGCTTCAGAAATAAAACAGGCTGCTCGGGTAGCGTAAGTGCCTCCAGCAAATCCAGCATACCGGCAGAATATTTCATGACAGCACTACCTTTCCATTTTTTTCCTTTATCATATCATTGAGCTAAAAAATGTCAAGAGAGGACGATCTGTATGAAAAAGGGAAATACATGGAGTGGCTCAACATATGCAGGGATAGCCTTCTTTTGTAGGATGCAAAAGTTTTATAGCAAGCAGCAGATACATTCTTGTGCAGCATAGGATGCTGAATCAAATAACCATAAACTTTCCTTCGATTTACAGCTCTTTACCGTTTGTCTTAATGACATGCTGATACCAATAGAAGGAATCCTTTTTCAATCGTTTCCCGCTTCCTTTACCATAATCATCCAGATCCACATAGATATAACCATAGCGCTTACTCATCTCCGCACTGGATGAGGATACCATATCAATCGGTGCCCAGCTCAGATATGCCAGAATATCAACACCATCCTTTCTGCATTCCTGTACCTGTATGATATGCTGACGGAGGTATTCAATACGGTATGTATCGTGTATTCCTCCATCCTCTTCAACAACATCCAAGGCTCCCAAGCCGTTTTCCGCTATCATCAAAGGCTTTTCATAACGATCCCAGTATTGTGAAAGACAGTTATATAGACCCAGCGGATCAGCACGCCATTCCCATGGTGTCGGCTTCAGAAAGGGATTTTGTTCCCCGTCAAAGGGTTTCATGGTATTTTTATCGGAATCAACGATTTTGGAATAATAATAGGATACTGCCAAGAAATCCATCGTATAGGTTTTTAACAGCTTTTTATCCTGCTCCTGTATGTTCAGGTGGATATCGTTATCTTTGAAATAACGCAGGGCATATCCGGGATATTCGCCTCGGAGCTGAACATCTGTAAAATAATACTGCATCCGATTTTTTTTCATGGTCAGAATCACATCCTGCGGCTTGCAGGTAGCCGGATAAAAGGTGCCATCTGCCACCATTGTTCCCATGTGTGCATCCGGATCGACTTCTCTTGCCAGCTGTATCACTCTGGCACCTGCAACAAATTGATGATGCACTGCCTGATACATCAGCTCCTCCATATGCTCACTTTGATCCTCGTAAATGCCCAGAGAACCGAATTGAACTGCAGGTACCAGATTTACCTGATTACTAACAATCCAGTATTTTACCTTACCTTTGTAACGGCGAAGTAGAACACCTGCATAATTTACGAAAAAATCAATAACCTTGCGGTTCGCAAAGCCTCCATATTCTGTAACGAGATGGATTGGGAAATCATAATGGCTCATCGTTATGATCGGCTCCATGCCATTTTTTATAATCTCATCGATCAGCTGATCGTAAAACTGCAGCCCCTTCTCATTTGGTTCCTTTTCATCCCCCTTTGGAAAGATGCGGCTCCAGGAAATACTTGTACGAAATGCCTGCAGGCCAAGCTCCTTTAACAGGGCAAGGTCCTGCTTATATGTATGATAGAAGTCGATTCCGTAGCGCTTAGGAAAATAACTAATGCTATCCAGCATGGCAGCTTTGATACCGGCCAGGGTATCACCGCCTTCTTTTTTTATATCGGCACGTTTTAAATTCGGATCATAGGCTCGCAAATCGGAGGTGGATAAGCCTCTTCCATCTACATCGTAGGCTCCCTCAATCTGGCAGGCGGCAACTGCTCCGCCCCACAAAAACTTATCGTGACTATCATGTTGCTTTATAATCATACTCTGTTCTCCTATTCTATTTTAAAAAGAGGGGCATCCTTTCTGCTCCCCTTTGTATGTGATGCAATTCATGTGCTTTCTGCAAACTTCTTTATTTATTATTCTTTATGATTTTTAATACATCAATCAGCTGCCTGCTTAAATGCAGCTCCGACTTAATCGTCATCAGGGTATCCTGCGCATGGGCAAATAACAGGCTTGGTTCATAGCCATATCCACCGGCTTCCTTTTGAATGATATCCGTTTGTGACTTATGTGCCAGTGTGATCGCTTCCTCAGCTTTCTGTAAATGTGAAGCAGCCTCCTGAAAATTAAAGCGCTTTGCTTCCTCCAATGCTTCGTCAGCAGCATTACGGGCATTCCCAGCATGCAGTATAATCTGCATGGCTGCTGTAAGCAGTTCGTTTTGTTCGTTCATAAGAAGTCCTCCGTATTGTATGTATTGTTATTCGACAGCTGCTGTCGTTTCTTCTTTTAATTTCTGTTTCTCATATACCTTGAAAAACGGATACCAGATCATTCCATAAATGAGGAATAAAATGATCCACCATAAGACAGCACGGATATCCTGTGTTGCAAGGACAGAAGAAATTGGTGCAGGTACCTGTCCGATTTCCATCATTTGTGCAGGGATGTTGAGTAAGCCCAGGCTCATAATCACCCAGACATAGACTGGTCCGACAATCGCATTGATCCATGCAGGGATCATCAGCAGAGGATTGAAGACAACCTTTGCGCCATACATTAACGGCTCATTGATGTTGAAGATGGAAGGGACAAGGAAAACTTTTCCCAGCATTTTCAGCTGCTTTGATTTTGAAAAGCACATGAGGACATTGAGCGCCAGCGTTGCACAGACGCCGCCCATTGTGATAAAGCTGATAGACCAGAAGGTCGTATGGCTGACGATATGTGTTGCCGCCTGTCCTGCAGCAATCTGTTCCAGGTTGGCCTGCACACCGGCCATGAGAATCGGTGTTGTGATGGCGTTGAAGGTCCAGCTTGAAATACCCAGGGTGTAGAAGAAAGCCAGAGTAAAACACATGAGTACCAGACCGGGAAGTGTCTGACCGATTTGTATCAATGGTGTAAAGATTGATATAATGGCAGCGTACACATTTACCTCCATAAGCTTGACCATGATCATGATGACACCTAATGAAATGAGGTTTGGTACAACTGTATTGATCCAGGAAGAAACAAAATCCGGAATACTGCTGTCCTTCAGAAACTGCAGCTTTGCCCATAGGTGAAAGATGATAGAGGTAAACAGACCTGTAATCATGGCAACTGCAATACCGCTGGCACTTACATGATTCATCAGAGCGGAAATGCTGTCGGCATCCTCACCGATCGGGATTGCGACCATCAGGAAAACACCGATGGAAGCGATACCTGCGTTGATCATATAACTCGGATGTCCCAGCTTTTCCATACACTGATTCGCAATTGTAAAGGCAACGATCAGGGAGATGATGCCAAAGCTGAAATCACTGATCGGCCCCAGATCCGGCAGTGATGGAAAAAAGGACACAAGCACATTGTATAGAAATATTACGGAGCCTGTTAAAATGAATGGAATTACCTTCTGCATAGTGGAGCCCAATGCGGAAATCCAGGGCTTGCTTAATATCTTGTTTGATTTTGGCACAAAGGAATCTGCCAGCCAATTCATGAATGTATTCATAACTTTCCTCCTGTTTTTATTGCTATTTCTTCAGAATCGATGTATGCTGTTTCTGAAGAAATCTAATGCAAAGCGATTTCTCATGAAGCTAAGATTGCCCTCTTAGCTTTTTTAATTCTTTAAAGTCTGTGCAAAAGCGATCAGGCGCTCACCGTCGAGAGAACCGTAAATGTCTTCCGGTATCAACGCAACTGCAACACCATGCGGATTTGCAAGCTCTTGAAACTTATTGATTTCTTTTGCATAATGCGGACCGATCAGCAGAACATCAATGGTGGAGAGCAGCTCGTTTGCCTCAGAAGCACTGCGTGCTTCAATCGTTACGTTCAGCTTTTTCTTTTTCGCTGTTTTTCTGGCGCTGCTTGCTAAGAAGCCGCTGGACATACCGGCACCACAGCAAAGCAGTATTTTCAAGGTTTCCATTTTTTCACCTCCGTTTTTCTTGACACCTACATTATGCGGAATTTGATAGATTTCATCAACCTGTCTTTTTCCTTTACGGGGAAAGGAGGGAAGGTATGAATGTTTCCTTCAGGGGGAAATATGTGATTTCCCCTTACAGGAAGAAGCAAAGTTGTAATTTCTGTTGGAATTGTTATAATGAAATAAATGAGCAGGAGGTTTTACATATGAATAAGAAACAATTGGAAATGATTCGTTTTTTATCTATTCATAACCGGCCGATGAGCGGGAAGGAGCTTGCAAATGCGCTTAAGGTTACTCCTCGCTCGATAAAAAATTACGTCCATGAGATAAACGGACTGTATGGGAAAAGTATAATCGCATCTTCACGCAACGGCTATGAGCTGCATACCAATACGGTGTCCTCCTTATTGGCTGCTCTTGATGATCAAAAGATTCCGCAGACACAGGAGGAGCGCTCCTTTTATATCATTAAACAGCTCATGCTGCATCACCATTCTGGATTGAATGTATTTGATCTTAGCGATATGCTTTGTGTGAGCTACTCCACAGTCAAAACCGTAATCTATAAAATGAATAAAATCTTTTCCGCCTATCACGTCGCATTCCCTGTGAAAATGACTGTGTCTATATGCAGGGAAGTGAGAAGGATAAACGCAGACTGATGAGTTATGTAATCAATGAAGAGGCGAAAAACAGCTATATCAATCTTGATTTACTGCGCAAAAATTTTGACAGTATAGATATTGATGCGCTGCAGACAATCATATATCAGACATTTAAAAAATATACGTATTATTTAAATGATTTTGCCGCCTTGAATCTGCTTTTGCATCTTCTGATTATGATTGATCGGGAGCTGAATGGAAAGGAGCTGGATTCCGGACAGACGGATTTCACGTTTACTTCACCACAGGAGGAAGCTTTTTTGAGCAGCCTGAGGCAGCAGATCGAACAAAGGTTCGGTATTGCATTTAATGATTATGAATACTTTGAGCTGTATATGCTGTTTCGCGCAAATGCCAATTTTTCATTGGATGTATCCGGTACAGCATTAAAAAATGCTGTAGGTGAGGATGTGCTTGCCTTGACAAGAGAGTATGTCCGTATGATTGATAATCTGTATATGATTGATCTTTCTGCAAACACCTTTATCACACCGTTTGCCCTGCATCTGAAAAATCTGATCTTTCGTGCAAAAACAGGGCGGTCCACAAAGAATCCGATGACGCAGGCGATTAAGAACAATAGTCCGATCGTATTTGATATTGCTATTTATATTGCACTGGATTTGATGGATCGTTATCATTTTATGGTGAATGAGGATGAAACTGCATTTCTTGCGATTCATATCGGTGCTGAGATAGAGAGGCAGTCAGCAAACATATATAAAATACCGGCGATTTTGATATGCCCGGATTATCATGATATGGCATCGGGAATCTTAAATACCATGATGATGAATTTTGGTAATCAGCTGAATCTGATCGGCTCTGTGACGGATGAAACCCAATGCAGGGAAAAGCTGCGGGAGCAAAGAATTGCAATCGTGTTCTCGACAATTCCGCTAACACAGCACGCATATTACGCAAATTCAAAGGTGGTGCAAATATCTCCGATCAATCTTACATCACAGTTCGATCGGATACAGTCTGTTATTTCAAAAGAGCTGGAGGAGGAAAAGAATCAGAAGCTATGTGTTGATTTTCATACCTTTTTTGAAAAAGACCTGTTTCTGTATGAGCCGGCAACTGCATCAAGGGAACAGATCCTGCAACTTTTATGTGCAGCACTGACAGAAAAGAAGTATGTAAACTCTGATTTTTATGATAACGTGTGCCGAAGGGAAAATGCCGCAACAACCGCGTTTGGGGGGATAGCAATTCCACATGCGGTTGAAATGGATGCCATGAAGACAAGCATTGCTGTAGCGATATCAAAAAACGGAATTCAGTGGGGGTCCAATACGGTGTATATTATCTTTTTGCTGGCGATAAACAAAGCAGATAAGCGGGAATTCAGAAGTATTTATGAATCCCTGATTTCTCTGTTCAGTGAACCGGCTATGATGCCGCTCATACGAAGCTGTACGGGTTTTCAGGATTTTGAAAAAATGATCTACAGCAGTATTCATCCGGAGAAATATCCGTAGAAGTAAGAATATTATAAAATCGGTTCTGGCTTTCTTTTATTGGACATGGTCAAGGGAGCAGAAACATGAACCAAGGCAGAAGGCTTCAGCCTTGTGTTTTCATTTTTTTCCTGTATTGCAGAGGGGAGCATCCCTTCTGCTTTTTAAACGCCCGTGAGAAATAGTTGGAGTCATTGAATCCGGACAGCTGCGAAATTTCCGAAACGGAATAAGAGCCGTTCATGAGAAAGCCGATACTTTTCTCAATTCGAAATTCCAGAATAAACTCAAATAGAGACTGATGCATATAGCTCTTAAAGATTCTGCAGCATTCGTTTTTACAGACATGAATCTGACCTGCAATATCATGCAGGGTGAGCTCGCAGTTGTAATTGTTTTCCACATACAGCAGAATGGTACGGATTCTATCGTAATTCAGCATATCAGAGGTTGAAAGCTTGCGTGCAGGATGCATATGGAGATGCAGTGTTTCTAATATCGTATAAAGCTCCATCAGGATTGCCAGTTCATAGGCATCCGCTTTTTCCTCATCGTATAGAGCAATGTGCTGAATAGCGGCAGTAATAGCAGAATGCCATGGTGCACTGCCGTTAAAACAGAAGGAGGAAAGGGAGAGGTCATTCACAAGCGGCTTCACATATTTCCTGTGTATCAGACTCCCTTCAAATCCGGACAGAAGTCTGGAATCGAAGGTTACGGAAATATAGGTGCAATCCTGCTCATGATACATGGTACCCGCATGCAGGGCATTTGCATTGCAGAACAAAGCATCCCCTTTTTTGACATGGTATTCCTGATGATTGATTCTGTACAGCATTTCTCCGCTGGTAATCAGTGTCATTTCAATTTCCGGGTGCCAGTGCCAGAGAAAAGAACCAGAATCGTAAGCGGTTATTTTCTCATAGCTGACCAGCAAAGGGAATGTGTGACTTCCATGTGCCTTTATTTCTTTTTTTGTTTCATCCGTTATAATCTGCATATCTGCCTCCGGTATTGATTATGATTATAATCTATCATACTATAAAATCCTGTTTTTTGCGCATTTGTTATCGAAAATAAGGGGATATTCTTAAAATAATGCTGTTTTTTATCAAGATAGTTAAGGTCTGTGCGGTTAGGAAAGCTTATGATGTATATGAGGAGTAACCGTTTTCATGCTTTTGCACAGCAGCAGGCGTAACAGATTTGACAAGGCGGTCATCTTTTGATGAAAGCTAAGGTCAGCGCATGTTGTCAAACAGATACAATTCCGTTGTTGGCTGCAGAAGCATGGATATGCGCAAGCTGTTCACACTTCAAGATAGGTGTGGTGCTGCGAGTCTCTCAGCAATAAAAAAGCACTATGCCTGCTCATAAAAGGCTGTATATCTGAGCAGGGACTAAATCAGGAGGATACTTCATGAAAAAACGATTGATTAAAGAATTTACAGATATATTCGAGGTACCGGGTGAGGCATTGTTCTTTTCCCCGGGACGTGTAAATCTGATTGGAGAGCATACAGACTATAACGGCGGCATGGTGTTCCCATGTGCCATCACGTTTGGTACCTATGCAGTTGTCTCGAAACGAACAGATTCCTGTATGCGTTTATTTTCCAATAATTTTAAAGAGAAAGGGATTATTGACGTTGCATTGCAAACGCTGCACTATGATAAAAAGGATGACTGGGCGAATTATGTAAAAGGCGTCCTGTACTTCCTGCAGCAGGAAGGCTTTGAAATTCCATGTGGTTTAAACATACTGATTGAAGGCAACATACCAAACGGGGCAGGGCTTTCCTCCAGTGCATCGCTGGAGGTACTGACTGGAACAATTCTGAAAGAAACCTTTCAGCTTCCCATCAGTAAGCTGGATATTATCAAGCTGTCGCAAAAAGCAGAGAATCAGTTTGTCGGCATGAACTGTGGTATCATGGATCAGTTTATCATCGGAATGGGGAAAAAGGATCATGCGATCGCACTGGATACCGGCACATTGGAATATACCTATGCACCCGTTCAGCTAAAACAGGCTAGTATTGTTATCATGAATACCAACAAGCAGCGCGGACTGACGGATTCCAAGTATAACGAACGACGTGCTGAGTGTGAGCATGCGCTTTCCCAGCTCCAAACGGTTGTGAAGATTAAAAATTTATGTGATCTGAAGGAAACGGAATTTGAGAAGGTGCAGCACATCATCACCAGTCCGGTGGAAAGAAAGCGTGCCCGTCATGCTGTGCTGGAAAACATACGTGTGAAAAAAGCGATAGCGGCATTGGAAAAAAACGATATTGAAGAATTTGGTGCTTTGATGAATGCCTCTCATATCTCCCTGCGTGATGATTATGAGGTTACCGGGATAGAACTGGATACGCTTGTGGAAAGTGCATGGAACCAGTCAGGGACAATCGGGGCACGGATGACAGGAGCAGGATTTGGAGGCTGTGCGATTGCAATTGTCAGAAATGATGATATTGAGGACTTCACAGCTGCAGTGCGCAGAGAGTATACACAGGCAATCGGATATGAACCGGATTTCTATATCGCATCCATTGGTGACGGTGCAGGGAAACTGGCGGAGCTGTGAAAGCTGAGATTACGTTTTGCTGAGGAATGGTACAGAATGCAATGTCCTGTAAAACGGGGTGGAAAGTTTTTAGAAACATCTGACTGTATTCCTGGGGACATCCTTTGCTGCATGCATATATGGAACATCATTTGAAACAGGTACTGAAGGCTGCGGGTCTATGAACTGTATGTTTGCTTCGATTGTGTAGGAAGGTGCAATGCAGCAATATGCACATGGATATCACTGCGTTGTCCTTTTATATTTGTGTCTGCGCAATATGCGAAAAAGAAATGGAGTAAATCATGAAAAAAAGGTTGCAGAATTTTCACAAGGTGCTGTTTATGCATATACAATTCAGAATGAGGCTATACATATGACAGCCTTGAATTTCGGTGCTGTGATTACGGAGTTGAAAACCTCGGATCGAAGCGGCAATATGGAGAATGTGGTCGCTGCTTTTTCCGATATCATGGACTATGAGCGACAGCAGGGGCCGTATCTGAATGCAGTCGTCGCACCGGTGGCAGGAAGAATCGCCTATGGCAGCTATTCGATGGAGAACACCGTTCATCAGCTTTCAATCAATAACGGCTGTCATCATCTGCATGGTGGTACGGGTGGTATATCCAGACAGTTGTTTCATGTTGAAGAGGAGGAACAGGCACTGCATTTTCATCTGGAATGCCGTCATGACATGGACGGATTTCCACAGGGTACCTACCGCTATGATATATGGTATCGGCTCAGTGGAAACAATCTGATAATAGAATATCACGGTACACCTCCGCAGAAATCGCTGATGAATATGACTTCCCATATGTATTTCAATCTGTCGGGAAATTTGCGGGAATCCATATTGCAGCATGACCTGCGTATTGACAGTGTGGAAAAACTGAAAATTCATCCGGATGGACATCCGTTTGAAAAAGAGAAAATTGGAGCCGGAAGTGCCTTTGATTTCCGGAATCTGACACCGATACAAAAGCGCTACGAGCTTGGCCATCCCGAGTTTCAATATACCAGAGCATACGATACCCCGTTTTTGCTGGGGCCTAACGGCATCACCTTATATCATGCAGGAAGTGGAAGACGTCTGGATATGACTACTGATGCGCCTTCTCTGGTTTTGTATAGTGCAAATTATTTTGATGATGAGAATCTTGTATTGAATCATCATCGAAGGGGAGAGGCATTTATCGCTCTGGCACTGGAAACACAGGACCTGCCAAACGGTGTAAATATCAGGAATGCCGAAGTGCATCCATTTTATGATGCACAGCATCCGTATAAGCAGAAAACGGTATATACCTTTTCTCATATGTAAAGCTGGTCAACCATCGGCATCAAAATTTGAAAGCAATAGAGATATCGTGTATCCTTCTTTAAAATATCGGGCAGATATAGAGGAAGGCATAGGGCTTTCTTTGAATGCAGATGCTCATACAGGCAGTACTGGCGAAGAAGAAAAACGTGCAGAAAACATAAGAATGCTTCAACAACTTGCTTTATCGCAATAAATTTGGAACAGCTTGCATTCCACAGGCTGTTCTTTTATACAGAATCTGTGAAACTGCATGATCTGTCAACTTCTTTGATGTCTTTTATTGAAATTTCTGAACATTAGGTAATTCATAAAAGAATAGCAGACAGGTCTTCTTGTATAAAAGACACGCAGAAACTGGAGAATAAGCGGCTATCGTATGGTGATTGCATTCGCAGGTTAAAAGGGTACTGGCGCTTAAAAGGTAATGAAGCATATAAAATCATCCGGTAAGATGATGCAGACAAGGGGGAGGCATCATAGTAAGGAAAAACGAAATGAAATTTCATAGGGAAAATATGTTTTTAAGGTAGACAAAATAAAGATTTTAGTGTATTATTGTAGGGCACTCAATTATGCAGGAGTGGTGGAACGGCAGACACGCTGTCTTCAGGCGGCAGTGCGAGCAATCGCGTGAGAGTTCAAATCTCTTCTCCTGCACCATTTGTTGAGTCAGACGCTCTATATCAGCGTCTTTTTTTGTTTTGAAAAATATATGTCCTGCCATGCACACATGGGATACCTGCCAGCATTTGCAATCATTGCAGGGAAAGTAAGGTAAAAAAATGATTTTTTTCCATTTAGGGGTAGACAAATCATTTTTTTCAGTGTATTATAATTGAGCATCATGAAACATGCAGGAGTGGTGGAACGGCAGACACGCTGTCTTCAGGCGGCAGTGCGAGCAATCGCGTGAGAGTTCAAATCTCTTCTCCTGCACCATGATAAGCACAAAAGCGCTCTATATCAGCGCTTTTTTTGTTTTATAGGATAATAGTAAATAAATACACAGTATCGTGTATATCGGATATACATATAGCCGCAGTTGCTGTAGCTTACTTTTCCTCATGGCAGTATCTTTTCCTCTCCTGCAAATATTCCATATAGATACTGCAGGAGGGAAAGAAAATGCCTGCGGCAGAATATGACAATAGAACGCTGTGTTCTTGCAGCACATGAAATTGATGAAACATTGCAGGTAGGGAATATGCAAAGCAAGCAGGTGTATTATCCGAAAACCTGCAGTCCACAGGATAATCTGCAGCAGCTTTTTGATACCGGTATGGATTTACTGTTTCCGGATGTGCAGTGCAAGGGAGAATATCCATACTATATGAAACGCTTTTTTGAACAGAATAACGTTGTTCTTACTATGCAGGAGGGAGATGAAGAGGTATTGAAAAAGGGGACTGTTGATTTCATGAGCTTCAGCTATTACAGCAGTATTGTATCAGGATACAACGGTGATTCCTTAAAGCTGCATACCTCCAATTTAATGGGGGCAGAGAAAAACAAATATGTGGAATACAGTGCGTGGGACTGGGCAATCGATCCAATCGGTATGCGTATTGCGTTGAATCACATGTATGACCGTTATCATTTGCCGATCTTTATCTCCGAGTGCGGCTTCGGTGCCTATGATCAGGTGGAAGCCGATGGTATGGTTCACGATGATTACCGGATTGATTTCCTGCAGAAGCAGTTGACACAGGTGAAGGAAGCAATTCGTGACGGAGTAGAGGTATTCGGATTTACCGCATGGTGTCCGATTGATCTTGTATCACAGACAACATCAGAATTTTCCAAGCGATACGGCTTTGTATATGTGGATTTGGATGATTATGGCAACGGTACGTATGAGCGTACACCAAAGAAAAGCTTTTACTGGTATAAAAAAGTGATTGCATCCAATGGGGAAGAGCTATAAGCCGTTATAAAACAGGATTCGCCTATTTTAACTAGAGGATAAATACGCTGTGAGGAGGGTACGACGCGATCATACGTTTGTGCCCTTTTTTGCAGGTGTTGGAAAGCGTCTGTCTGTTATCAGCCGGATGTAGTGTTTTCAGTTGCTTGAACCTTTTTCAGACAGGGTCAAGCAAACGGATATTTTATACCCATCACCCATTAATGCATAGCATAGAATACACCTGTACCTTCAGATAAAAGCTGTAAAGCAGCCTCAGCCTGAGAAGCTGTTTTTTTATGTTATGAGAGCCGTTTGTAATACTTATATGATTTCAGGCCTAATCACATATGTGTCAATGGGAATGGCATATGTCTGGAAAGGATTCTATTTGATATAGATGAACCAATAGACTAAGAAGTATGCTTTGCCGGCATATATTGTTTCCTGCTGGGAAATATTTCTTCCTGAAGTTGCGTTTTATGCCATTGTAACTCTGCGGGGAAACGATATAATAAAAGCAGAAAGAAGGAATGAACAATGACGACGATTCGACTTGGAAAAAAGCTTATCGCGCTGCGAAGAGACGCGAACATGACGCAGGAAGAGCTGGCTGCCTATATGGGTGTATCGAAATCCAGTGTTTCCAAGTGGGAAACCGAAACGACCCTGCCGGATATCCTGCTGCTGCCCCAGCTGGCCACTTTGTTTAATGTCAGTGTGGATGAGCTGATCGGATATGAACCGCAGCTGAGTATGGAGGCTGTAAACAAGCTGTATCTGCAGCTCAGTGCTGAATGGAGCCGGGACAGCGCCAATGCGTATGCTCACAGTGAGGAGCTGATACGCAAATATTACTCCTGCTTTCCCTTCCTGCTCCAGATGGCAGGGCTTTATCTCAATCACTACATGCTGCATGAAAAACCAGAACTGGTTATGAAGCGCAGTGAGGAGCTGTGTGACCGCGTGATTGCGGAAAGTGAGGAAAACAGTCTGGTAAAGGATGCGATTTCTTTGAAAATAACCTATTTGATTACCAGCAGACAGCCGCAAAAGGCATTGCAGCTTCTCGGTGAAGAGGCAAAGCCGATCGCACAGGACAGCGAGATGATTGCGGCATGCTATCAGATGCTGGGAAAGCCAAAGCAATCCAGCCGTATCTTTCAGATCTGCATCTATCAGCATCTGTTGTTCGTAATACAGGATATGGCCAACTATATGCTGATGAATATGGAGGATGAGCAGCTGTGTGATGAGACCATGCATCGTATGCTGGAATTGCTGAAGCTGTTTCATATCGATGCACTGCATACCATCACCTCCACGATGGTTTATATGTCCTGTGCCATGGTCTATGCACAGCGCAGGGATAAGGAGTCCGCACTGCGAATGCTGGAACGGCTGATCGACGTGATTATCCGCTACGATCTTGCCCATATGAAGATTCATAGAGATACGTATTTTACAGAGGTGGAAGCCTGGATGGAATCTTTACAGCTGCGCACACAGGCTCCCAGAGACGGCGGGGTTATTCTGGACTCGCTGATTCAGGAGCTGCAGCCGCCTGTATTCGATTTTCTGAAGGGGGAACCGCGTTATCAGGCCTGTTTGCAGAAGCTAAAGGCTGAAAAGGAGAGAGCATAATGGATACACTTATGGAATATCTGCCGGCATTACTGCCGCTGATTCTGCTGGAGCTTGGTCTGGCAATATTTGCATTGATTCATCTGATTCGTCATCCACAGGTTAGGATTGGAAACAAATGGATCTGGATACCGGTTATTTTGTTTCTTCAGTTTCTGGGGCCGATTCTCTATTTTGTAATCGGCAGAGAGGAGCAGTAGCAATGGATGTATTAACACTACGCAACCTGCATAAAGCCTTCGGAAGGCAGAAGGTTTTGCAGGGCATCGATTTAACGGTACCGCAGCACAGTATCTTCGGGTTTATAGGAAAAAACGGTGCGGGAAAAACAACGACAATGAAAACGATTCTCGGTCTGGAAAAGGCGGATGCCGGGGAATTGTATATTATGCAGGAGCCGGTTGTTTTTGGAAATACCAGAACGAACCGTTATATCGGCTACGTCAGTGATGTCCCTGAATTTTACGGCTTTATGACAGCATGGGAGTATTTGCAGCTGTGTGCTGAGATATCCGGCCTTGCTGCGCAGAAGGTAAAGACACGGATTGATGAGCTTTTACAGCTGGTGGGATTATCAGAGACCGGAAAAAAACGATGTGCCACGTTTTCCAGAGGGATGAAGCAGCGCCTTGCGATTGCGCAGGGGCTGCTGAATGAGCCTAAGCTGCTGATAGCAGATGAGCCGACATCGGCGCTGGATCCGCAGGGTCGCAAGGAGATTCTGACAATACTGGAAAAGGCAAAAGAGAAAACGACGGTATTGTTTTCCACACATATCCTGAGTGATGTGGAAAGCATTTGTGATTCCATCGCCATTCTGCATGAGGGAAAGATCGCCGTAAGCGGAAATTTACATGAGCTGCTGCAGATGAAGGGAACTGCATCGCTTTATGTGGAAACTGAATGTGAGGAGGAGTGCTCGCTGTTGCTGGAAGCATTGCGAAAGCGGGGCATTGCCGTACAACAGACACATCCGTATGCAGTGCAGTTGCCGGATCATATGGAAACACAGCAGCAGGTTTTAGCTATTGTAAATGCGCAGGGGCTGCGGCTGCAGAGGCTGGAGCGTATGCGTCCGACTCTGGAACAGTATTTTCTGGAGGTGACAAAATGAAGGGATTCACAGCGTTTATGAAAAAGGAGCTGCTAGAGGCAGTACGTTCCTATAAGCTTGTCATATTATTGATTGTATTTGCAGCACTGGGATTTATGAATCCAGTCAGTGCACGTTATTTACCGGAGCTGGTCGCAGGATTTCTGCCGGAGGGTATGCATATGGAGATTCCACAGCCTGTCGTACTTGATTCCTGGCTCCAGTTCTTCAAAAATACGGCGCAGATCGGCTTGATAGCAATCATTATTATGTGCTCATCCTCAATGGCGAATGAAATCGGAAAGGGGGTTCTGATACCGCTGCTGGCAAAAGGGATGCCCCGCAACAGCGTTCTTGCCGCAAAATTTATTTCCATATCATGCTTGTGGACATTGTCTCTGGGATGCTCATTCCTGATTACCTTTCTGTACAATTTCGTATTCTGGGAAAGCTCTCTCGTGCCGCATCTGTTTCCGCTTGTGACTGGGGTATGGCTGTTTGGTTTGATGATGACAGCCTCTATGATTCTGGGGGGCGTGTATAAGGGGACTGTTTCCGGAAGTCTGCTGTGTGCCGGCTGCCTGTTTCTGCTCTGTGTGCTGATAACGATGTTTGCTGCGGTGGCAGATTATTCACCCTTTGTGTTTTTGTCACAGTACCAGTCTTATCTTACCGATGGCATCACGATGCAGGAATTTCTGAAGCCTGCAGTCTGTGCAGTTACTGCTACCCTGCTTCAGCTGGCAGCGGCAGTTATTATATTTCGTCGCAAAAGTCTATAATTGAAAAGGCAGTCACTTATTCACAGTGGCTGCTTTTCCTTTGTTCTTTCTTACTCCAGGGTGTTTGCAAGTAGGAGGATGCAAATGCTATTGATAAATACATTCGTGTTGAATTCTCCTAATTTTGGATTACCCCATAAGGGAGTAGGAATTTTTCTTGTTTAGGATTCTTTTTCTTCTGGAAAGGGAAAGAGTAGAATCAATGATGAAATCCCGAATCGTAATTGATCCGATGATAAGGGGAGGAGACGATTTGGTAAAACGATCATTCAGGATGAGGAATGAACATGGAATGAAATTATCACTGCAGCTTCAGAAAACAGATTTCTCTGTTTTCTACTTTATCCTATGTTCAGAAAGGGCTGCAGTATTGGCAAAACACCAGTTCCATGCAGAAATTTCAGAAAATTATATCACACGCATAAAATTATAGAAGGTATGGTGAGTTTGCAGCTATAGCTCTAATTATGAAAACCAGGCTGTATGCTCCAGATTTATGATATAATTTAAGGAATCAGTTATGCTTGCATACTGGGAAAGGAGGCTAAATAAGATGAATATAATGATAGGAAAGAGAGTACAGAGAAAACATGAGCTATATAGAAAAGAACAAGGAAGCGTGGGAGGAAGCGTTCGACAATAGAATCAATGGCTGGGGAGATGCAGTCGTTGAAAACCTCCAGGCATCATCCGCTTATTACATTCAGCCTTCGTTACAGGCTGAGCTTGATCAACTGAATCTTGCTGGAAAACATGTTGCGCAGTTTTGCTGCAGCAACGGCAGGGAGCTGCTGTCCATCAGCAGTCACTATGGGGCAGTCGGTACCGGCTTTGATATTGCAGAAAATCTGATTGCACAGGGGCAAATGCATGCAAAGCAGCTGCATGTACCATGTAGCTTTTCCGCTATGAATATTCTGGATATAGGATGCGAATATCATCAGAAATTCGATGTGATCCTGTTTACGATCGGTGCAATTACCTGGTTTCAGGATGTAAACGCACTTTTTCAGGTGGTGTCCGACTGTCTAAAGCCGAAGGGCATTATGCTGATTCATGATTTTCATCCACTTATGAATATGCTTCCTCTGCCGGGGGAGGACTGCTATTGCGATGATGTCGTCAGGCTGCTGGAGCATAAATATTTCACAGCTAAGCCATGGATTGAAAACAATGGGATGGGGTATATTTCCGGAGATTATGCATCTAAGACATTCACAAGCTTTTCACACTCCATTTCAGAGCTTGTGAACAGCACCATACAAAGCGGTATGAGTGTAAAGCTGCTGAATGAATATGATTATGATATCGGACTGTCGGATGTATATGATGCAATGGGCTTGCCGTTATCCATGCTGCTCATGGCTGAGAAAGTATAAACATATGACGCTAGCTTAGTCTTGAGTTCAGAAAATATAATAAAATAAGAAACGGGGAAGATACCCGAATGCGTTTGAAAATCAGGCTGTTGATCTGGGATACTGAGACCGATGCCTGATTTTTATTCATATAAAAGGCAGCAGCAGTCTCAAACAGAGCGAATATAATGATCTGCATACTATGAACCATATAAAAAAGCCGATATTTACCGGCTTATTTATCAAAATGGTGCAGACGATGAGATTTGAACTCACACGAGCATACGCTCACTACCCCCTCAAAGTAGCGTGTCTGCCATTCCACCACGTCTGCGTTTCCTAAATGCCTATTTATCATACTATATTTTTCATGAATAATCCAGATGTTTTTGAAAAAAATAAGAGAATTGTATCAGTAACGGTATGGTTCACTGAGGAAATACGATACAATCAGGGATACCATAGAGTGAATCCGTTGATGATAGGTGGGAACGCTTACCTGAAAAATTCTTCAAAAATTCACATAGTACACATATTATTCACACATTTATAGTAGATAATAGGGACACGTAAAGAAAGGTTGAAATCATGAAAACGAAAAAAGAAATGAAAATCTCCAAGGCAAGTATCGTCTTTTATGTGGCCTCTGTTATCTTCCTGGCAATTGCCGCTTTTGAAATCTATCAGGCGTATCTGACGGTGGAAAGCTATAAAACAACATATACACTGCAGCTGACAGATATTCTCAATTTGTATTTCACCGGCTGTGTACCTTACTTTGGCTTCGCTTTTTTGGCCTATGGAATCGGTGAGGTTCTGAAGAAAATCAATGATCTGACAAGTACACTTCGTCTGTGTATTGAGGATGTAATCGAAGAAGAGGTGGAAGAGGAAGCAGAAGAGTTTGTTTCAGAGCCCGTAGCAAACGAAATGAAGAATGCCTGATATCAAGCAAAGCTGTAGCCTGTAAAACGGATGCCGAAACTATATCGGTTTTCTGGATACAGGTTTTTTTACTATTCTATTCTACTTTCTGAGGTGACTCACATCATAATGTAGAAAATATTCTGTCAGCTGATGGATTCCTTTTGTATATTGCTGTTTACAGTTACATGCGAAATTTATTTCAAGCTGGAAACAGAAAGGTGAAAGGATCCTTGCTTTACGGCTGATGCTGTAAGTGTTATACTGAATGGGAAGCGGAGGTGTATATATGAAGGACTGGTTTCAGGTTGAAATGCTGGATGATACAACCTATGTGATTTCAGAGCATAAGCATTATGAAAAAACTAATTGTTATCTGCTGCTCGGAAAGCAGAGGGCTTTGCTGATTGACAGTGGTCTGGGAGTCGCGGATATCCGCAAAATAACAGATCAGCTGACTGCATTACCGGTAACTGTAATTGCTACCCATGTGCATTGGGACCATATCGGCAGCCATGGCAGCTATACTGATGTACTGGTTCATGAACGGGAGTATTCCTGGCTGAATGGAAAATTTCCACTGCCGCTTGGTGTGGTGAAGCAGCAGCTGATGAAAGAGCCCTGTTCTTTTCCAGGGGATTTTCATATGAACGCCTATACTGTATGGCAGGGGCATGCAGGCATTGTAGGAGATGGGGATATCCTGAATCTTGGCGGTCGTCATATTCGTGTCCTGCATACACCAGGGCATTCTCCTGGACATATGTGTTTTTTTGATTTGGAACGGGAATGGCTGTACTGTGGGGATCTTATCTATAAAGGTGTTCTGTACTGTGATTATCCGTCCACTGATCCACAGGCATACCTGCTGTCGGTACAAAGGCTGCAAACGCTAGCGCTTCAGCGCCTGCTGCCTGCCCATTATACAATCGAAGTGGGGCCTTCACTGATTCAGGAGACAGCACAGGCATGGGAGGAGCTGCAGGAAAAAGGTCTGCTTCAGCATGGCAGCGGGGAATTTCGATACGAAAATTTCTCCATTCGTCTATAGGAGAAAAAGGAACATGAGAATATTGATGCTACAGGGCTTGTATTGTACATCCAAGCTTTGGAAACAGGCAGCTTCCTGCCTGAAAGAACATGATTTGCTATTTATGGAGTATCCGCATGAGGTTACGTCACAGGCAGTTCAGGTGATGGATTTGGCTTCCTGGATTGCGTCACAGCTTCCCAGGGATATTGATGTTATAATCGGACACAGCATGGGCGGAATCCTTGCCCTGCAGCTGGTACATGATGTTGGTGTGCCGGTGAAATGCGTTATTTGCATAGAGAGCAATTTATGTCCGGCAGAGCCCTTTTATCGTAATCTCGTTATGAAGCAGAGTATGACAACACTGGGTGCTAAGCTGCAAAAGGAGATGGCAAAGGAAGCCGTATGGTATCAGGATACACTGGCGAAGCAGCTGCAGGAGCAGTTTGATTACAGTCCGCTGACGGATATTACCGTACCGATACATATGATCTATGGAGATCGCGGAATCTGTGAGTATGCCGATCGGATTCAGGATTTGAATCTACATTGGGAAACAGTAAATCGGCTGCAGTTTCATTTTATAAGAAATGCCTGTCACATGCCGATGCTGGAACAATGCGAGGACACATACCGCTGTATAGAGAACATCCTGTATGCGGCAACGGATAAACCCGCAGGTTGATGGCGATTGAATTGCACGTATAGAGCAATGGATACTGCATGCATACCGCTTCGTATATTTACCGCATGGTAAATACGAAAATGCGAATGGAAGGAAGCCTTCCTATAAGAACAAGTACAGGGGAATGCCGAACAAAAAAATCTCAAATTCTGTCACAGTGTACGGAAGAATTTGAGATTTTTATTGCGGCTTTACATATCAGTAGGAACAGTTTTCCTTTATTCCTGCTGCTTTTCCTTTTCCTGAATGACAAGCTCAGCAATCTGAACCGCATTGGTAGCGGCCCCCTTGCGAACCTGATCTCCACAGCACCAGAAGCTTAATGCATTCGCATGTCCGCTCATATCCTCACGAATACGACCGACAAACACCAGATCCTGATCAGTGGTATCCAGCGGCATCGGATATACCTGCTTCTGCGGCTCATCCACCAGTTTGACACCCGGTGCCCCCTGCAGCAGCTCCCTTGCCTTTTCCACGCTGATTTCCTTCTCAAACTCCACCATGATAGATTCGGAATGGGAACGAATCACAGGAACACGCACACAGGTACAGTTTACACAAAGCTCAGGATTACTCATAATCTTGCGTCCTTCGTTCTGCATTTTCATTTCCTCGCTGGAGTATCCGGCCTCGTTGAAGCCGCCAATCTGTGGAATGAGATTATAGGCAATCTGATACTGGAAGGTATTGACTGCTATCTCCTTGCCATGTGCCAGCGCACCCACCTGCTGATTCAGCTCACGTATTCCATTGACGCCTGCACCGCTGACAGCCTGATATGTGGAAACGACCATACGCTTTGCATTTGCATATGCATGCAGCGGCTGCAGCGCAACCAGTGCGATAATCGTTGCACAGTTTGGATTGGCAATGATGCCGTGATGCTCACGTACTGCCTGCGGATTCACCTCCGGAATAATCAGCGGTACCTGCTCATCCAGACGGAAAGCTGAGCTGTTATCCACAACTACCGCTCCTTTTTCTGCGGCAATCGGAAGATATTTTTCGGCAATATCATTTTCTGCAGCTCCTAAAACGATATCCATGCCATCGAAGCTGTTTTCTGTCGTTTCCTCAACGATATACTCCTTATCGGCAATGGTAAGCTTCTTCCCTGCACTTCTTGCACTTGCCAAAAGATGCAGCTCACGGATTGGGAAGCTGCGCTCCATTAAAATCTTTATCATTTCCTGACCTACAGCACCGGTGGCACCGAGTATTGCGACCTTGTATGTTTTCATTTCACTCTCTCCTCATATTCTATCTATATGTTCTGTATGCGCGAATTGTGAAGCATGCGGTGTGTCTAAACGACAAAATTGTTGTAGATGGTTTCCACTGTCTTCTCGTAATCCTTGTTTTCCACACCGACGATGATATTCATTTCATCCGTCCCCTGAGCAATCATGCGAATATTGATATTATTCTTTCCCAGCACAGCAAACAGCTTCCCGCTGATTCCCGGACGGTACATCATCTGACGGCCAACCGTGGCAATCAGGGAAATATTATCGATAATTTTGATTTCATCGGCATTGCAGGCTTTCTTCATATCGCCCACCATATCGTAAATGATATCCTTCACATCCTCGGAATTGACAACGATGCTGAAGGAATCGATCCCGCTTGGAATATGCTCGATGCTGATCCGGTAATTCTCACAGATTTCCAGCGCACGGCGGATAATGCCGACTTCATCCGACATGTGGTTTTTATAAATGGCAATAACGGTGAAATTCTTCTTCCCTGCGATACCGGTAATCATCTGCTCGCTTGGATGATCATCTTTCTCCACGATGATGGTACCACCCTCCTCCGGATGATTGGTATTCAGGATGTTGATCGGGATGTTTTTTTCCTTTACCGGAAAAATCGCCTCCTCATGCAGAACACTTGCCCCCATATAGGAAAGCTCACGCAACTCGGAGTAGGTGATGGTGTTGATGCGTTTTGGATGGTGGACAATTCTCGGGTCAGCCATCAGTATGCCGGAAACATCTGTCCAGTTCTCATACATATCCGCATTCAGAATATCCGCCAGAATTGAACCCGTAATATCACTTCCACCACGTGACATTGTACGCACGGTACCATCCGGCAGTGCGCCATAGAAGCCGGGAATGACAAAACGGTCCAGCTTCTTCATTGTATTATCCATTCGGTACTTTGTCGCATCAAAATCAATTTTCCCATCATAACGGAAGGTGATGATATCCTTTGCATCCACAAATGGAAAGCCAAGATACTCCGCCATCAGCTTAGCAGTCAGATATTCTCCTCGTGAAACCAGATAATCCGTGGACATTGTCTTATTCAGCTGTCCTTTCAGCTTTGCGAGGTCCTCCTCAATCGGATAGCTCAGCCCAAGATCATTCTTAATGGAAATAAAGCGCTCCTCTATCAGATGAAACAGGGATAAATGATCGACGCTGTATTTTAAATGGGCCTCAATCAGATACAGCAGATCGGTCACCTTATTATCCTTCTTATGCTCACGTCCGGATGCACTGACAACGACAAAGCGCCGGGCCGGATCGCTTTCAATGATATGCTTCACCTTGCGGAACTGCTGTGCATTCGCAACCGACGAACCGCCAAATTTTGTTATTTTCATCATACTGCTAGTCATCCTCCCTTTCATAGATGCTGGCCATAAAGGCATGGACATCTGTCTTCAGCATCCGTTCCATCACCTGATGCATTTCATATACCTCAGCCTTCTGAATATGCAGATACTCCTGCCCTTCAAAGGTTTTCACCTCATAGCTGAAATCCTGCAGCTCATCACGTGCCGCCTCATCTGCACGCAGGATATAATCACGCAGACACAGTGTCTCATCATAGCTCATCGTATTGGTGAAGGAAGGATCCATGTGACAAACGCCTTCCTTGAGGTCAATCAGATCCTGTACAATGGCGTTGGCAGTCGGAAGCTTTCCGGCACCCTGACCGAAAAACTTTAAATCTCCAATGGTTTTCCCATGCAGGGTAATCAGATTGTAATTGTCCTGTGTGTTGCTTTCCAGAGAACCGGCTTCAAACAGCACCGGCTCAACAACACAGCCATAACGGTTGGCGTTGCGCCGGGTTTTGGCAATCAGACGTACAGCATAGCCCAAAGATGAAAAATACGATACGTCCTGCTTCGTGATATTGCGGATGCCGAAAACCGGGAAGGTATCCGGAACATGGTAGTCATAAGCAAGGCTGGCAGAAATACGCAGCTTGTTGCAGATATCATAGCCGTCGATATCAGCGCTTGGGTCTGCCTCCGCATAGCCCAGCTCCTGCGCTTCCTTCAGAATATCCTCAAAGGATGCATGGTAGCGCTGCATGTGATCCAGAATATAATTGCTGGTACCATTGAAAATACCGTGAATGCGGTCAACCTCATCGATTCGCATCGCCTTTGCCAGTCCTTCAATCCAGGGAATACCACCTCCGGTGCTTGCTTCATAGTAAATGCGGACATTGTGCTCTCTTGCGACATCTGTGAACTCCTTCAAATAAGCTGCGATTACCGCTTTGTTGGCTGTAACGACATGCTTGCCGCTTTTCAATGCCTGCAGAATATACGTGTGGGCAGGTTCAAGACCACCCATCGTTTCCACGATGACATCCACAGAAGTATCCTGTAAAATCGTCCGGATATCATCACACATATAAGGAAGTGTTTTCGCTTTTCCTTTACGAATCAGTATATAGGATACGTGCAACTGTTTGGTGCTTTTTGTTACCGCGTGATCAATAATTTCCTTTACTCCCGAGCCAACGGTTCCATAACCGAGTATTGCTATATTCATATAATTCCTCCTCAATAAATTTTTGTGTCTTTGTTTCAAAAACACTTGTTTTTTTATTGCGAACATTGTATCATAGTAAAAAAAGAATTGCAAGACGAAAAAGAAGGAGATTGGAACATGGAGAAAATATATACAAGTACGAGAAACAAAGCGCTGGCGCGCACACCCAAGGAAGCGGTCGTAAAGGGAATTGCAGAGGATGGCGGTCTGTTTGTCTATGATGCGCTGGATACGCTGCGTCTGCCGCTGCAGGATATGATGCAGATGACCTATGAGCAGATGGCGGAAACTGTTCTGCAGCTGCTGTTACCGGATTTTACCGAGGAAGAAGTAAAGGACTGTGTGGAAAATGCCTATAAGGGCAAATTCAGAGATGAACACATCACGCCGCTTCATAAGGCGGGGAACACCAATATTCTGGAGCTGTTTCATGGTCCTACCTGTGCCTTTAAGGATGTGGGGCTGCGCATGCTTCCACAGTTGATGAGCAAATCCCTGCAGCAGCATCCCGATGAACATGTCATGATTTTAACCGCAACCAGCGGCGACACCGGTAAGGCTGCCCTTGAGGGCTTTTTGGATGTGCCGCGTACCGGAATCACGGTCTTCTATCCGGATGAGGGTGTATCCAATATTCAGCGTCTGCAGATGATAACCACCAAAGGAAGCAATACCTGTGTCTGTGCCATCAGGGGTAACTTCGATGATGCCCAGTCCAATGTGAAGCGGATCTTTCAGAATGCACAGCTGTCTGCACGGCTGAAGGAAAAGGGTATCACCTTATCCAGCGCGAACTCCATCAATATCGGTAGACTGATTCCGCAGGTTGTATATTATGTGTATGCATATAAGGAAATGGTACGGACAAAGGAAATCACATTTGGGGAAAAAGTGAATTTCTGTGTGCCGACAGGAAACTATGGGAATGTGCTTGCCGGTTACTATGCCAAGCTGATGTGCTTGCCGGTAAACAAATTTATCGTGGCATCCAATTCCAATAATGTACTCTTTGACTTTTTAAAGGACGGTGTCTACGATCGAAACCGTCCGTTCTATAAAACCATCTCTCCGAGTATGGATATACTGATTTCCAGCAACCTGGAGCGGCTGCTTTACTACAAGAGCGGCAAGGATGCTGACTATATCGCACAGCTAATGAACGAGCTGGAAGCAACAGGACGCTATCAGGTGCGTGAGGACATTTTCACCTCTGTCCGTGAAGATTTTGCGGGTGGCTATTGTGATGATGCGGCATGTGCACAGAGTATGCGTGAATTTTATGAACAGAGCGGTTATGTTATGGATCCGCATACGGCAATCGCCTACAAGGTGATGAAGGATTATGAAAAAGAGGATTCCATGCATAAATGTGTGTTGCTTTCCACAGCCAGTCCATATAAATTTGCACCGGCTGTTTACGAGGCTTTGTTTAATGAGACAATCCAGGATGAGTTTGCCTGTATGGAAATGCTGCAGCAGAAAAGCGGTTCTGCGATGCCGAAGCCGCTGGCAGAGCTTGCGAAAATGGACATTTTGCACAGCCACCTGATTGATAAGGATGATATGCCTTCCTTTGTGGAAACCATCGGGGAGGAAATATTCCATGGTTAAGGTACGTGTTCCGGCAACAAGTGCGAATCTGGGAGTCGGCTATGACTGTCTTGGCCTGGCGCTTGACGATTTTGCGACCGTGACCTTTGAGGTAATTGCAGAGGGCTTGGAAATTGCGGGCTGTGAAGAAGCCTACTGCAATGAAGAGAATCTGTTTTATCAGGCATTTGTGAAGGGGCTCCAGTATATGGGGGAAAGCGTTTCGGGAATCCGCATCACCGTGGATACCGATATTCCCTATGCCAGAGGACTTGGCAGCAGCGCAACCTGTATCGTCGCAGGACTTGCTGGAGCGAATGCCCTGTTTCATAACCGCATGAACCGCTATGAGCTCTTTGATCTGGCAACACAGATGGAGGGACATCCGGATAATATTGCTCCGGCCATCTTTGGCGGTCTGTGCGTTTCCTTCATGGAAGACGGGAAGCCGAATATGATTCGTTACGGTGTAAAACGCGATTTGCTGTTTGTGACAATGATTCCCGATTATGAGGTTAGCACCAAAGCGGCACGGGAGGTTTTACCGGATACCATGAGGTATCGGGACGCTGTCTATCAGATGGGGCGCTGTGCGGCATTGGCAAAGGCGATGGAAATCGGGAATGCCATGATTATGAGAAAAGCCTGCACAGATCAGATGCAGGAGCCCTACCGCAAGAAATTGATTATGGAATATGAGAATGTCCGCAGTCTGTGCAGGGAAACGGATATGATTACCATGTATATATCCGGAAGCGGATCGACGATGATCGCTCTGACCCAGGAGGAAGCGGCAGCCCGTGTGCTTGTTGAAAAAATAAAGAATCAGTATCCATCCTGGGATGCTCGTATTCTGCGTGCGACCTATGACGGTGTGCAAAGCGAGGTATGCTGATGGAGAAATACTATATTGTAGACAGTACGATTCTGCCGGATGTGCTGGACAAGGTCATTGAAGCGCGCTCCCTGCTACAAAACGGTGAGGTAAAGCAGGTGAGCGAGGCTGTCAAGCGTGTCGGAATCAGCCGCGGAACATATTATAAATATAAGGACTATGTCTTTCTGCCAGCTCAGGGAATGAGTGAGCGAAAGGCTGTGATATCTCTTATGCTGCATCATGACAAAGGAATTTTGTCAGAGGTACTGAACACGATGTCGAGCGTCAATGCCAATATATTGACCATCAATCAGAATATTCCGATTCATGAGTGGGCGTCGGTGGTACTGTCCTTTGATTTATGCGAAATGGCGGTATCCATCGATGAGCTACTGGAGCGTCTGCGCAGCTGCCGCGGTGTAAGCAATCTGCGTCTGATTGCAGTAGAATAACGTGACCGGAATGTGCGGATAAGAATCATTGCACAGGATGATTAGAAAGCGGGGAATCCCGCTTTTTCCATGCTGACGCTTTTTATTGCATGGCGATAGATGTTCCGAATCAGGAGCTGTGGTTATTTTCTCAATCTATGTTGTATGTACTAGCTGGGATAAGGGGGGAACAAAGCCATCCTGTGACAGTAGACTCGTACTTGCAGGAGTATCCTCCATGGTTTCCTTTCTGTATGGGAAATTGCTCTGTGTACAGCAGCGTGCTTTGCTTTGTAAATGTCTGATTTTAAAAAAAGGTGATTTTCTTTTTTTCTGAAATATGGTACGATATAAAAAGCCATTTAATATATAAGGAGTATCCTATGAAACAGCTGTTAGAAAAACTAACGACATTGGCGGCATACACTGCTGCTGTCTGCACAATCGTGATTCTACTGGTTACGAGTATAAACATAAATTGCTTCAATAAGGGTTTTTATAAAACGGAATATGCATCACTGGAAACTGCACAGTCTTTAGGGATGACGGAGAAGGATCTCAACAAGGCAACGGATGCACTGCTGGATTATCTGCAGGACCGTCGGGATAATATTGATGTCACCGTAGCGGTTAAGGGGACGGAGACCAAGGCTTTCAATGCGAGAGAATCCTCCCATATGGTCGATGTACGCAACCTGTACCGGTTTGCCATGGTGTTGAGAAATGTTGCGATCATTCTGCTTGTGCTTTCTCTGGTGTACATGGCGGTACGCTTGAAAAGTGGAATGCTGACGATTTTTAGTATCAATTATATGAAAACGGCGATATTGGCAGCGGTGTTTTTCGCAATGCTGGCAGGCTGGGCGTATGTTGATTTTGATGCATTTTGGACTACCTTCCACAAGCTGGCATTCCGCAATGATCTGTGGCTGCTGAATCCGGCAACCGACCTGATGATCAATTTGTTTCCAGCACAATTCTTTTCCTCGATGGTATTTCGTATCGTGGGTATGTTTGCGACCGGGTTCATCGGGCTGTTTGTATTCTGCTATCTTTTCCTGAGACATCAGCTTCATAAGCTTCATGGAGAACTGCATCATGACTAGACGTCTGATTCTTGCAAGCGCTTCTCCCAGAAGACAGGAGCTGTTACAAGACCTATCGTATCCCTTTGATATTGTTGCTGCGGATTGTGAGGAAAATTTTGACCGTTCCCTGCCGATTGCTTCTGCAATCGAACAGATAGCCAGACAGAAGGCACTTACCGTATGGGAACAGCACCCCGAGGCTGTTGTTCTTGGTGCGGATACGATGGTGTGCTTCAAAGATCAAATGATGGGCAAGCCGGAGAATCGGGAGGATGCCTATCGTATGCTGAAGCAGCTAAGCGGTAAAACTCATACGGTTGTCAGCGGTGTGGCTATTGTTTGGAAAGGAAAAGCTGAGCTTTTTCATGAAAAAACAAGCGTGACCTTCTATGAGCTTGAGGAAGAACTGCTAGAGCGATATCTTGACAGCAATGAGCCATATGATAAAGCTGGAGCCTATGGAATTCAGGGAATGGGGAAGCTGTTTGTGCGAGAACTACGTGGAGATTATTTCAATGTTATGGGGCTGCCGATTGCTGCAGTTTACCGACACCTGAAAGCGTATCTGGAAAAAAACTAAAAAATTTTGTTTTATGGTTGAAAAAATCGGCAATGCCTATTATAATATAATAGCTTTCCAATCATAAAGCATACCTGCCGGTATAGTATAGTGGTAATACAGAGCAATGGTAATGCTCAGCGCTCAGTTCAATTCTGGGTACCGGCACCATAAAGTAAGTTAAGCCTTTAAATAAAGGCTTTTTTAATGCCTGAAAGTAAAAAGGACGAAAGAAATCACGAAAAAAGTGCTTAGCTTTGTGTTGAACCAGTCTTCTGTGGAATTCCAGAGGTGATCTAGGGATTTCCACTGCATGGATTTCGGTAGGGCTTTTATGAAAACAATGAAGAATGACCATATATATTTGATAAACCGCTTATAGGGGGATGAATTCGTATGAAACCTCACATACGATCAGGGCAGTGATGCAGACCAAAAGCTGCTGAATAAAATGCAGCTTGAGCAAATGATTATTTTCATCCTTCATTGTATGCTATACTTCAGATAGTCATTCTGCGTATTCATTTCCCCACCAAAAACGATCGCAGGGTGACTTTTTCTGTGGATTACTGAAAAAAATAGCAGAGAATGCATATTCTGTGGTAAAATAAAACCAGAAAGCGAGGTGTAGCTGTTCATGAAGAAAGTACTGCTCTGTCTGTTTTGCATGATGTTTTTCTTGCAGGGATGCGGTAAAGATCATGAGGGAGAACCGATTGAACTGACTCCTCAGGAAGTTTTAGTCAGACTGCAGGATCCGAAAAAGAATTCCTTCATGCTGTATATCACCTCGGATAACTGCTATTCCTGTGATGAGTATGAAAAAGTGATACAGGAGATAGAAGAAGAAACACCGTTTGAAATCTATTATCTCAAGATGGATACCAACGAAGAAGATACGGACATCAAGCAGGCTGTTGAAGAACTGCAAATAACGACAGGAAAAATTCAAAGCCTGCCGTCAACCTTTTACTTTTATCAGGGAAGTCTGCTGCCTGAAAATAGCAAAGAAGGTTATCTGGAAAAGAAGGACTTGTTAAAATGGCTGAACGATCTGCATTTACTACATTAAATCAGGATACTGCAACGGTTTCTTCAAAAGAGGAAATCGTACAGCAGCTCATGTCACTGGGGATACAGAAGGGAATGGTACTTCTGGTTCAGGCAGACCTGCAGAGACTGGGCTATTTAATTGGCGGTGAGCAGGCGCTGATAGAAGCTCTGATCGATGCCGTCGGCTATGAGGGTACACTGGTCATGCCAACCTTTACTCCTCAGCTGCTTGATCCATCCTGCCAGAAAAAAACGGTGGAACGTGTTTACTGGGATGATGTGCGTGCGTCTTCTTTTCCGTTTGATCGAAAACTGAGTGCGCCCCAGGATGCGCTTTCACTACAGTTTCTTCGCAATGAAGGAGTTGTGCGTTCCTATCATCCATTGTACAGCTTTGCGGCATGGGGCAAATATGCGAAGCTGATTTGTGATCGTCACCCTTTGCATTTTGGACTCAGTAAGGATTCTCCACTTGGTAAAATTGTGGAATTCAATGGATATACCATACTGCTCGGCTGTGAATATGAAAGCTGTAGCATGTTTCATCTTGCCCGCTATTCGGGAGATCAGCTTCCCATCCGTCTGGTAAGTGCTCCTATAGAAAATAATAAACAGACCATATGGAAGGATATGCTTGATCTGGATTATCATACAAAAAGCTTCTCCGAAATCGGAGAAGCAATGGAAGAGCGAAGCGTTGTGAAAACCTCTTACATTGGGAACGGACGCTGCCGCATGTTCTCTGCCAGAGAAGCTATTACGCTAGCCACGGCCTATTTCCATATTCACAGAGACTGAAGCAATATTGCTACAGCCTGCTCCAGATAATGCTGATCTATGGTATCGAATCTGGCTAGGATAGGTGAATCTACATCCAAAACACCCAGCAGGGTGTTTTCTTTTATCAATGGTACCACGATTTCTGAGTTGCTTGCACTGTCACAGGCAATATGGCTGGGGAAGGTGTGTACATTTTCTACCAGCTGTGTACAGCGTTGCAGCGCGCAGGTTCCGCAAACCCCTTTGCCTGACGGGATATGCATACAGGCTGCCTTGCCTTGAAACGGACCGAGAACAAGCTCGTTATTTTTCATAAGATAAAATCCCGCCCAATTCAAATCCGGAAGCTCATGGAATAATAAGGCTGCCATATTTGCCATGTTTGCAATCATATCATGCTCTCCCTCCAGCAAGGCTTGCAGCTGCTGCAGAATCAATTCATACTTTTTCTCTTTCATAATTCGACCTCTCTTAATATATAAGATATCGTATCATGAAAGTATAAAAAGAAAAAGCAGTTATCTATGGAAACTCATAGCGCTTCAAGTAACAGGCATAAATAAAAAGAAGAAATAAATTTCCATGTAAGAAATTATTTCTTCCTATATTTACAGCTTTATCAATGACGCGTGATTGCGTGAATCATTCCTATTAGGATAACTCACTTTCACTTTTAGAAAACTTCGTATAAGCCTTGGAAATGTTTTTTGCTGATTCAGCAGTCATTTTATACCAGCCCTGAGCTGTCATCATATTGAAGACATCTCTTTGCAGAGTGGATACACAGGTATAAACCTCATCGATTTTTGTAAACAGCTCATCATTGCTTGCTTCCTGTGTAAAGGTATTTAATTCCGCCTTCATATGCTTTAATGTAACAAGCAGGTTGGTAGCGATATCCTTATCGCCATAGCTCTTTGATTTATCAGCCATGTTATTTTGCCTCACTTTCCAGGATAGCCAGTAATGTCTGGTAGTGCTCCTTCAATTTTTCCTGTACGTTCTCAAAACAGGTTTTAACATCTTCACTTTGAATCATTGTGATATCATTGGCTACACGCTTATTCAAAACAAGCGTCTGATCCAGAATATCTTCCATATACAATACGTCTTTTGGTGTCAGCATAGTGTTCACTCGTATGACTCTATGTATCAGTCATACATCTCCTTTCATACAGTAGTATGGTAGGAAAATTACACTTGTATGCATTTGCTTTCAAGGTTTTATCTGCTATAATAGATACTCACAGGAGGACGTCATGGAAATACAAGAAAGAGAATATGTATATATCCAGAGCTATAAGCATGATGGGAGTCTTCACAGAACCTGGGCAAAGGGTTATGTTATCGAAGCGAATGAACGGCGTATTGTTGCAGTAACCAATAAAACACTTGTCAGTGAATCGGACGGACGCAAGTGGGTGACCAGAGAACCGGCAATCTGCTTCTTTTATCCGGATAAGTGGTACAATGTCATCTGCATGATTCGTAAATCGGGTATCCATTATTACTGCAATCTGGCATCTCCATCACTGTATGACGGAGAAGCAATAAAGAATATTGATTATGATCTGGATGTCAAGGTTTCACCAACAGGGAAAACTACGCTGCTGGATGAGGATGAATATCAGGAGCATTCTGCGGAAATGGGCTACAGTCAAAAGCTGGATAAAGCAATCCACCACGGATTGGATCGTCTGATGGTGGATATCCGTCTGCAAAATTCACCATTTGAGCATCGGGAAATATCGGCATTGTATGATAAATACCTGCGCTATATGGATGAGGATAAAAGAATGAAATAAGGCTTCTATGCGGTATATGAAAGAAATATAACAAAAAAGTCAAAAAAATAAAAAAAGCTGTTGACACACAGGGATATGTGTTGTA